>Ga0364907_10316_pt1 | contig 16560 bp, 13 predicted proteins | sample ExccelJu500002D3_2_FD_206960 | JGI IMG/M metagenome (GOLD analysis project Ga0364907, IMG submission 206960) | Enriched cells from Trout Bog Lake Hypolimnion, Wisconsin, USA - BchlTB.July02.5000.02.D3 | ecosystem: Environmental > Aquatic > Freshwater > Lake > Hypolimnion/Profundal zone | place...
AGCGAGCCGCGGCGTCTTACGGAGGGCACCATGAACCCGACCTGTCCTTACCCCACCGCAACTTATAACGGCCGACCGGTACTTTTGTACCCTACCTATTCGTGGATTCCGGTCCTCGGGGCGGGCCGATACAAAGTCGAGGTTCTAAAACGGTCGCCGGATAGTCCCAGCGCACCTGCCGCTGCAAGTTCCGTTGTGAACACCTATATGGTTGAGGGCGGGTATCAGTTCGACTGCTACGATTATTACCCCTATGTTGACCCCGGCATTTATTATTGGCGGGTCCTGGCTTTAGATGAAAACAACAATCCGGTTGGCAACTACTCTTCTGCCGTTCCTTTCACGGTTTCTACCGGACCTTACCGGTTTGCCGCTTTAGGTGACAGTATCACCCACGGCGGGGGCGCGGTATCAAATCCCCCATCCGACCCTCGCTATGACTATACTTCTTACTTACCCTTTACAGTGAAAAATCTTGGGAAAAGCGGCGATACCATAGAGACCACAGTGGAGCGCTTTGACCATGACGTGTTGCCGTTTAAGCCCAAGTACCTTTTTATTCTTGCTGGCTCGAACAGCCTGCGCGGCGGAGAGTCTGCCGAGGGCATTATTTCCGGCCTCGAGACCCTTAAAGAAAAATGCCAGGCCAACGGCATTGTGCCGATATTTTTAACCCTCCCGCCGGTAAATCCTGTGCAGATTAACGAAGTTTTCGTCGAGGAAACGGCCGAAGGGTGGAAGGAGCAGCAAGCGATTGTCAATACCTTTATCCGGAAACAAAATTACGTTGTCGATATAGCCCCTTTACTTACTGATGAAAACGGGCTGTTACCTGTACAGTACGCAACCGACGGACTTCATTGCGATATTACCGGAAAACGTATTATAGCCCGGGAAGTTCTCCGCTACGTCTACAAAATTGGTCTGATACGGCAATGAAAAGGCTCCTCCAAGCCAGTGCTCAGTTCGCCCTTGGGTTACTAGTCTCCTCATTTCTACAATCTGTTCAGCGGAACGAGAGCTAAAACTATATGATTATCATTGGTATAAGACCAATGTAGGTACTAGGCTCGTCGATAAATTCGGCGGGTCTTTTTCATTTCTATTAAGAAGGTGGTGAATAGTATGGCCCAAACCTTGTTATGCCTGATTGCGGAATTCATAGATTTTCTAATTCAACGAAGAAAATAAAGAAAGGATGTGAAAACATGGATTTCAAGCCAGCACAACGCAAACGAGCAAAACTACGCCTGGGTATTGCCGGTCCCAGCGGGTCAGGTAAGACGTATTCATCATTGTTGATTGCCAGCGGCCTTGCACCGTTTTTAAAGGTCGCCGTCATTGACAGTGAAAATGGGAGCGCGGAGCTATATTCTCATCTGGGTGGTTATTCGGTGCTTACGTTGGAACCGCCCTACACTCCGGAAAAGTATATTGCCGCTATTAATCTGGCGGAGCAGTCTGGCTTTGAGGTAATCATCATCGACAGTCTCAGCCATGCCTGGAATGGGGAAGGAGGAATCCTAGACCAGCAAGGCAAGGCGGCGGAAACAAAATATAAAGGAAACAGTTGGGCGGCCTGGCGGGAATTCACCCCCAAGCACAATGCCCTCGTCGAGGCAATACTCAAGTCGCCGTGTCACATAATTACAACTTTGCGTTCTAAGACAGAGTACGCCCAGGTGAACGAGAATGGTAAGACCATTGTCCGAAAGATTGGCCTCGCACCGATTCAGCGCGATGGATTGGAGTACGAGTTTAGCGTGTCTCTGGACCTATCAACCGAGCATGTTGCTACAACTAGCAAGGACCGTACTGGCATATTCGACGGGCAATATTTCAAGCCCTCGGCGGGGACTGGACGTAAGCTCCTGACCTGGCTCAATTGCGAAAGTGGGCCGCACGCGGCCAAAGTCCCAGTCGATGAAGCCGTTAACAAACCTGCCGAAATTTCAAACAGCGTTAAGTACCAAATACTGAACTCCGAGGCAAAGACCAAACCGGGTGGTCAGGTGTATGCCAGGGTCACGTTGTCAGGCAGCGAAGGTCGGACAGTGGCATGGTCTAATACCCCTGAGATTCTTGACGTTCCTTCTGGTTCGACCATCAATGCTAAACTCAGTCAGCAGAACGGAGCCATAATCATTGAATCCTATACTCTCGCAGAAGGCGGCGAAGCGGCATGATATTCAGCTTTTCCCGCCTCAAACAGTATGAGACCTGTCCGGCGGCGTTTTCGTACAAATATCTGCTAGAGCTGCCGGAGGCTCCAAGCGAGCCACTGGTTCTTGGTAAAGCGGTGCATACTGCCATCGAAAAATATCTAAACGGTGATGACATGGACAGCGCCGTCCAGGCCTCCGTCGATGAGGCGCAGCTGCCGTTGGATACAGGGGAAGTGCGCAACCTCGCAGGACATCCCGAGGTACAGTCGGTTATGGGAGGCACCGTCGAGCAGCATTTCGCTCTGCCGCTTGATGATAGCGGGAGTGTAATCCTCCAGGGATACATCGACTGGTGGAATGAGGATAACGGCGGTGTTATCCTGAAAGACTGGAAAACCAATCGCATACCATACCAACCGATTAAAAATCACCAGCTCGGATTGTATGCCTGGGCGCTAAGCCAACAAACTGGGGCCGCTGAGGTCCAGGGGGAATTGGTCTTTCTGCGGTATTCGTTTTCAGCGATGCGTTACAACCATGCCTACAATCGCCAAGATATGTCCGATGCTCGAGAGTGGGCGTTGAAGCAGGCATTGGAGATAAAGGAAAAGTTGGCGCAGGTGGACTCGGTATCCGATACAATCCTCTTTCCCGACAGACCTGGAGTTGCTTGTCAGCACTGTGGATATTCTAGCCTGTGCATTCGGTCCGCGAAGATTGAGCCGGTCACCATTAACGGTAGCGCCGATGCAACCAAGGTCGCGGCGGAAGTAATACGGCTGGAGAGCGCATTGGGCGATATGAAAGATAAGTTGAAAATATGGGCAAGGGATAACGGCGACATAGCTGTTGGTGACTCGGCGTATTCCTTTGTTCCAAGCACCAGTTGGTCCATTGGCTCGGACAAACTGTACGATTTATGCGCAGAACTCCACGATGCGGGGATTGACGTGTTTCAATACCTAACATTGACAGCCGCCAATTTAAAGAAGCTGGAGGTCGGCGATGATAGGCTGGAGGCATACGGGAAGAAAAAGACGACCCAAACATTCAGGTTGGTTAAAGCGAAAGAGGCGTGCTGAGTGTATCAGTGCCGAATAATAATAGCAGGTTTAAAAAATAACGGAGGAAAGCACAATGATAAACAGCAAATTCTTGAAATTGGAGCGCGAACTCAACACCTATTTCTTGGAGCGGGACGACATCATCCGTGGGCTTCTCGTAGCGGCTATTGCCCGAGGCAACATGCTTATCATCGGTCCTCCCGGTGCGGCCAAGACGGCTTTGGGGGAAATGCTGGCACAACAACTGGACGGCAAGTTCTTCAGCCGGTTGCTGACCAAAGTGTCAGCGCCGGAGGAATTGTTCGGGCCGCTGTCACTGAAGGCGCTAGAAAATGATGTGTATAAGCGCGTCGTTACAGGAAAATTACCTGAGGCGGATATAGCGGTCATTGACGAAGTTTTTAAATGCAACAGCGCCGTATTAAACACCTTGCTACCGATACTCAACGAAAGAGTTTACTTCGATGAAGGCAGCACAGCAAAGCCCATCCCCCTGCAGCTCCTTTTGGGCCTGAGCAACGAACTTCCGGACGGAGGAACGGATGGAGAGCTAGCCGCCCTGTGGGATAGGTTCGACCTACGGTATATGGTCGGCTATCTCAAGGATGAAAGAAGTTTCAACGAAATGCTACGGCTCACCGGTGCACTGCCCACGACGTCAATATCTCTTGCAGAACTGGTGACGGCACAAACTGAGGCCAGCCAAGTAAATATCAGCGATATAACGATAAACGCCCTGACCCGTCTCTGGAAAGAGCTGAGGAATCAGGGCTTCGTTATTTCCGACCGACGCTTTCGTAATTGCCTACGTTTCTTGAAGGCGCAAGCCTGGCTGGAGGGAAGGGGCGAGGTTGACGAAGACGACATTGTCGTTCTGACGCATATGCTCTGGACTGAGCCGGAACAAATGAAACAAATTCGGAAAACGGTCTTAGGCTTCGCAAATCCATTGGTAGTAAAGGCAAACGAGGTCTATGACGGGGCGGCGGAGCTACAGTCCAAGATTAAAGAAATGGCCGAGGGACCGGAAAAGACAACGGCGGCTACCGAGGCAAACCACAAGCTAAAGGTTGCGGCGAAAATGCTGGGTGGCCTTATCCACCAAGCCAAGCAAGAGGGGAAGAACGTTGCCAAACTTGAGGAGCGGCTGATTCAGGTTAAAGCCATGAACGAGGCCGTAGTCAATGAATTCCTGCTCGGCCTATAGGACGGTGCCGATAATGAAAACTGGAGAAAATGTGATTGTCCATGACGCCATAGATAAAATGGTATTTGACGGCTTGCTTGAACAGGCTCCAGCGCTACGCGCCGTCATCGACAAAGGGCAAAAGAGACTCGGGACGTTTGCCCCCCTTAGCGCTGACGTCTTTTGCTCATTATACAAGCCAGCGCCGGAGTTCTGCGAAAGCGTTGCATCGGAATACCTGCTCAACAAAGAAGAACTGACAAAAATGATGGAATCGTCAGCTTATAAAGAGCTTCGGGAGTATACGGTGCTTGATGAGCTTGGTTCGGCCTTGGGTACCAAAGCTCTGTTGGAGGGGTTAATGAAAGTATTCCGAGAGGACGGAGACTTGCAGGAAATAGTCGATAAAGTGAATGAGGTAAAGGAAGCACGGCAGGGAGCCGAAGAGTCTGGGGGCGCAGGCCAAGAAATTGCAGCTAAAATGCAGCGGGTGAGAGAAATGACGGAAGAAATAAAACGTCTATTAGCAGCTCAGCAGTCCATTATGCGTTGGTCCATGGAACTCGCTGCTGGTCATGCCGTACAGGAAGTCGAGGCTGTAGATGAGGTCGTAACTTCCTGGGGTCTGGATAAGGGAGGCTTTCAGCGCCTGCCGGTGGATAAGAAGCTGGCATTGCTGGCCGTGCTCAAAGACCAAAAGAAGTTTAAAGACATGGGCAGGCTTGTAGGCAGGATGCGCAATATCGCCATTGCCAGTCGCAAGCTAAAATACCAGTCGACGAAAGTGGAGCTTCATTCCATAACCACTGGAGGCGATATTTCCCGTCTGTTGCCACAGGAGTTGGTATCGCTACGCAAACCGGCGCTGAAGCGGGACTTTTATCGCAGGCTGGTGGAAAAACAGCTGATGCAATATGACCTGCAGCACAAGGAACAGAAAGGCCAAGGACCGATAGTCTGTCTGATTATACTTCCGGTTCCATGAGAAAAGACAACCGGGAAGAGTGGAGCAAGGCGGTAGCGCTCGGACTTGCTGAAATTGCGGCGAGAGAGAAGCGGGCCTTTGCCTACGCGTTGTTTGCTGGCCCACAGGATAATCTTATCTCTGCTGAGTTTACTTGTGGCCATCCAACCCCTGAGCAATTGCTGGCCCTAGCACAAGGCTTTATTGGAGGCGGCACAGACTTTGAACAGCCGCTGAAGTACGCAGTGGACAAGCTGAGCGAGTCAAAGTTCAGCCAGGCAGACATCGTTGTCATCACCGACGGCGAATGCCAGGTGAGCGAGGAGTTCAGGGCAATGTTGATGAAGGCGAAGGACGTCAAGGAGTTTCGGATATACAGTATTCTCATAGGAGGCTATCCGCATGAATTAAATCAATGGTCGGATGCGGTATGGGATGTACAAGACCTGGTGGACGACGTGGCTGTTACCGAATTATTTGTGAAAATGTGAGGAGGAAAGAGCATGAGTAATCTGTACGCCGTAAAAGGCGGCAATACCGACAACATTTTGGGGAACCTGGTATGGTTCTCCGTTTCGGACTTGGAAATACTCCGCGACGATTTAATGAAACTGGCCAACCAGGCGGGGCTGCCAGAAAAATTCATCCCGGCGCAAATCCGACCAGCCGATGCTTTCAGGCGGGCAACGAGTGAGGTGGGCGGGGTACTTAATGCCAGTGAAGATTGCACTGAAGTATTGATGGTGAGGGAGGTGCTGTCAGATGAAGTAAAAATCGTGCGCCATCTGGTCAAAGAAATTCGCGATAAGAAAAATGTGTGTCTTTCGTATCAACAGGTTGGGGTCATTGAATTCGACAGACGGTTCGAGTGCGTCAATTCTGTCGCTATCGCAGAGGAAGCCCGGCCAGCGATAAAGAAGGCAGAAGCCCTGTATGGTCGTTATCGGGATTATTTCGTTGCCGAGCACCTGCGTCGGATGATGAAGAATACGCTGGGAGCCTGCCAGGCCGTCGGAGTTAGGCCGAGTGGCGGAGTTTTCTTCACGCCAAAGTCGTACGAGGCAACCATAAAGGCATTGAACGCGCTGGTTCGGAGCTTGCCGGGCTGTTCGGTGGAGATGCACTACATGCCTGTGGTGGACGCCGTCGAGCAGCGGACGATGGTCGAGGATAAGCTGCGGGCGCATGTAATGACCCAGGTTTCACAGATAGGGAGCCTGCTTGGCGGTAACGCAGAGGTCCTTGGGGTAAAGAAGACTTTGAAATCCTTGTCTGTGGAGTTTGCCAGTGTGCTCCGGCAGCAGCAGACTGTATCGAAGACCACGGCAAACAACGCTATTCAGCAGCTCCAGGGGTTGAAAGCACAGGTTGGAGAATATGAAGGGTTGCTGGAATCTAACCTTGGGGAAGTTCGCGCCACTCTGGATATATTGCGCCGCCAGGTCCGCACGATGCTTGATAAAATGGTTGTGGAAGGTGTGGCCTAAAAGGTGTTTGAGGGCAAAAGGTACGTTACGCCGGGAGTTATTGAGCGGGTTCCAGTGGGGGTCCAGATGATTCTTTGGAATCTTATCGATAAGTTGGAGGCGGAGCCAGACACGGAGCTGGATTACTTGCAGGTGTTTGAGCTGAGACAGGCCGGGGCAGGATAGAAACTCATTCATAGTCAGGAGGTTCCCCCGTATAGGGCGGAATACGTTTTTGATAATGTTGCACCGCTTACGGTGAAAGTCTACGCGATTGATGATGGCGAATATAGTACGATGCTTCTCCCGTCCGAGCAATAAAATAATGGCCAGCCTTGTATTCAGGGCTGGCTTTGTCGCCCATTTGGCTTATAGCCATCCTTTATGCTGCTCTATCTATCGGAGTACAATGTTGGGTTCCTGAATTTTCAATTGTGCTGGGACTATTGGTGCAAAAACTTTTGGAATGGTGTATCATTTCCCGTTGTAATAAAGGAAATAAAGAACATTATTGGAATTTAAACAATAATAACCCGATATTTTGAAATACTTTATGATACAGACGATATTACAAAGCCATAAGTAGATTTTACCCTACCCACGATGCTAGAAATGGGGTCAGATACTCCGGTGTTTTTAACAGTCCATGTCTAAAAGCATTATTAGAACGCTAGCTAACATCCTGGGTCTAAAATTGCCGAATGATTTGCAGAGGACTCGGAGATAGGGATTTATAATGCAGGGGCCTCAATTTACCAATAAAAGTATTAGGCATCTAAGGCGATAGGAGTTTGAGGTGCAATCTAACTCAAACGTTATTGAGGGAAGAATATGAGATTATCTTGCAAGTCCGTAGAGTGGGCAAAAAATCATATCCGAAATTATTATGATTCCGATTTTTATCCTCGACTTTTTGAGTTTGATGGATTGTTTCATAATTGGGGTGCAGTCTTAAAGCATTTGACAGAAACCGATTTTAACGACCTAAATGCTAATGTTAAAGTCCCGTTGTATTTGCCAGCACCCAAACAACAACGTGGATATAGAATTGTTCACCAACTTGACCCAATAGATTCGCTCATATATACAGCGTTAGTATATGAAATTGCAGAAAAACTTGAAGAAAAACGGAGCCTTATCGCTGGAGCATCGGTTTGCTCTTATAGAATTGACCTAGATGAAAAACGAGGGAACTTCTTCGCGCGCGGAAATGGATATGAGGAATTCAAAAACAAAAGTTTAGAATTTGCAAAAATATATAGTTATGTGTTAGCAACGGATATAACGGATTTTTATAATCAAATTTCTCATCACAGAATACGTAATGCACTTGCCTCTTGTGGGAATGGTTTAGAGGAACATTCCCATAATATAGAAAAATTCTTGTCGCGTTTGACCAATAGGACATCGAAGGGGGTTCCAGTAGGACCCGCTGCAAGTATCATATTATCAGAAGCGCTACTTATAGACGTTGACGAATTCCTTCTCAACCGGCATGAGGGTTATGTTAGATATGTGGATGACTTTAGATTATTTTCAAACTCGCGCGAATCGTTGGAAGACACGCTTTATGCGCTTGTTCGTTACTTATATGCTAATCATAGACTGACTCTAGCGGGCCACAAAACGGAGATTCTAGCTTCGGATAATTTTATCGAGCAATACATTGAAAATCATGAAGAGGTAGAACGTGAGGCAATTCACAGTGCGCTAGGAGAACTTCGCATCCAGATTGGAGATTATCCTGATTTTGAACCTGAAGATTTGGTTAGCCTTTCCGAGGGAAAGGTAAAAGCACAGGGTATGGCATTTTCGGAATTGATTGACAAAATAATAGCGTTTGATGTATTAGATTTAGGTTTAGCCAGGCACATAATACGGAGAGCTAGGAGACTTAAAACGAGGGTAATTCTTAAGCCGCTAATCACTAATTTCGATTTTTTTGTGCCAGTAATTAGAGATACTGTAATATACTTCGAGTCAGTATTGAACAATCGTGCTATTGAGAATCATATGGATTTATTTGAAAACTTGGTTAGGAATTCAAATGTTTTGCGGTTTGACTATGTTGCCTGGTGGATGGGCCAATTTTTTGCGGCGACAAAACCATTTTCTCAATCGGATACTATTAGGGATTATGTAATGCGGCAACAGTCGGTTCGGCCCCGAGCATTATTTGCTGTTACTAACGAAAAAGTGTCATGGGTCCGTGACTTTAAAGACCGATATAATGATTTCGGGCCATGGGAAAGGCGTGCCATTATCTATTCAGCACAAATTCTAAGCCGGGACGAGCGGACACACTGGATGGATTCAGTGATGCTGGGTTCGGACTTAGTTGATAGGTCTCTAGCGATGTATATCAAATCCAAGGAATGATACCTAGAATCTGGAGATGCAGCTCGATAGTAGTTGTCGGAATAGACAAGCAACAGTGATTAACCCCTCTTGAGCTTTGATTATCGAGGCTTATTTTTTTCTGGCCTTTAACCGCAATGCTCAGCGCCCAACCATAATGACAAACCTTCCCCAGCCCATGGTAACGCCGGTATAGGTTAGATTTCGCTGTAACATCGTATATTAATAAAGTCCATTTTAAAAAAGAAGAAAAATGTTATTCCCGGCATCCCCGGTAGTCGGAAAGTAGAGTTGCAGAAAGTACCGTGAATCACAGGGACATGGAAAGCGGGGATACCGGGGATACCGGGGATGAATTAGCACAAACTTTATAAAATTATTCAAAGTTCGGTTTTAGCCGAGCCTTTATTTTTTATAGAAAATTACCGATTCTTGTTCTCTAATCCGTATTAACGGCAAAAATTATTGTCAGGCATGAAATTTCAAAGAGGTTCATTTCAGGTAGAATATATATTAGAAAGAAAGTTCAAAGACTACTGTATTAGGTATAATAGTAGATAGAAAGGTTAAAGGAGGCTAAAAAATGAGCTGAATTAACAAAAAACTTAACTTTATAGTGTTTTGCTGAATAGATAGCATTGCTATCCGGTTCATTGAGAAAAAGGTATACGATGAAAACATGGAGGTAATGAAAATGGCGATTGCCGAACAAAAAACTTTCGGGAGTGTTTCTTCTCATGAATATAGATGTCAACCAGTTCGATTCAATGCTCCAAGTGGCACTAAAATATGCGGAATTGGGTTTGCGGGTATTGCCGCTACATACCCCTCAGGCGAATGGGGCATGTTCCTGTGGAAAAGGCGATTGCACAAGTACCGGTAAGCATCCCCGCACTGCCAACGGGGTAAGGGACGCAACAACGGATGGGGCCAAAATAAATGAATGGTGGAGTCGGTGGCCTGGGGCTAACATCGGAATCGCAACGGGAGCGGAGTCGGGTATAGCGGTCTTAGATATTGACCCAAGGCATGGCGGCGTTGAAAGCCTCGCCAGCCTGGAGGAAGACCATGGTGCGTTGCCAAGTACTCTAAAAGTACAGACCGGAAGCGGAGGCTATCACATTTTCTTCAAGTATCCTGGCGCGGGGCTATCGAACCGCACGGGAGTTCGTGATGGTATCGATTTCAAAATGGATGGCGGCTATGTTGTTGCTGCACCAAGTTTGCATGCGAGTGGCGGCGTTTATCAGTGGATAATAAACAATGTCGATGCTGCCGATATGCCTGAGTGGCTGTATACCTTGCTAGCGGTTAAAGAGCAGAAAAGCAGGAGTGTTGCTAATGAAGAAGGAGCTATTCCTGATGGTAAGCGTAATGACTCTCTGTTCTCTTTGGCTTGTTCCATGCGGAGTAAAGGGCTGTTGGACCAGGAAATACTGGCGGCCTTGCTTGTCGTAAACAATCGATGCAATCCGCCGTTAGCTGAATCAGAGCTGGAGAGCATAGTGCGTAGCGCGTGCGAATATGAGGCAGGCAGTATTGTGGGCGGAAGTAGGGCTTTTAATCAAACAGACGTAGGTAATTCTGAGCGAATGGTCGCGATACACGGTAACGATTTTCGCTATTGTCGTACTTGGGGAAAGTTTCTAATCTGGGATGGTGCCAGATTCAAGATAGACGATACAGGCCAGGTAGAGCGCCTTGCAAAAGACACTGTGAGGAGTATGTACGCCGAAGCTGCTGCCATATCAGAAGAAGGCGACCGGAAAAGGCAGGCTAAGCACGCGTTGGGCTCAGAGAACCAAAGCAGGATTAAAGCTATGATAGAACTGGCCAAAAGTGAATCCGAAATCGTAATCGTTCCAGAGGCCCTCGATACCGATGAGTGGTTGCTCAACACCATAAACGGTACCATTGACCTTCGAACGGGTGAACTGAAACCCCATGTGCGTGAAAACTTAATAACGAAACTTGTTTCGGTGCAATATGACCCCGATGCTGTATGCCCGACCTGGGACGCCTGCTTGCATAAAATTATGGGCGGCAACAACGAGCTTATCCGGTTTCTACAAAAGGCCATTGGCTACTCCTTAACAGGCAGCACCCGCGAACAATGCATGTTCATACTCTATGGTGCTGGAGCGAATGGGAAATCTACCTTTCTTAATACTATTGAAAGATTGCTAGCGGACTACGCCCAGCAGACCCCCACTGACACGTTGATGGCCAAAAAAAATGAAGGAATACGAAACGATGTCGCCAGGCTTAAAGGGACCCGGTTTGTTACCGCATCAGAGGCCGAACAGGGAAAGGCAATGGCGGAATCCCTAATAAAGCAGATGACCGGTGGGGACAAGTTGACCGCTAGGTTCCTTCATGGGGAGTTCTTCGAATTCGTCCCCAAGTTCAAGCTGTTTCTAGCTACGAATCACAAGCCAAATATTCGGGGCGTTGATAATGGTATTTGGCGGCGGATTCGCTTGATACCCTTTACCGTGACGATACCGGATGCCGAGCGAGACAGTGACCTAGGAGATAAGCTTCTCGTTGAGTTGCCTGGCATTTTGCGGTGGGCAGTAGAGGGGTGTCTCGCGTGGCAACGGGAAGGCTTGGCTGCGCCTGTTGAGATAAACCAGGCTACCGCCGAATATCGGAGCGATATGGACTGGCTCCAGGCTTTCATCGATGAACGATTCGTGGTGCGCTCTGGGCTTAAAATACCCGCTTCATCGTTATATCAAGAATATCAACAGTGGTGTGGGCAAAACGGCGAGCACGAATATAGTCAACGGATTCTGGGTATGCGCCTAAAAGATAAGGGCTTTGAAACAAGGCGAAGCGGGGCAAGTGGCTCAACAGATTGGTATGGCCTTGGCGAAATCCAACTGGTTGGTTTTACTGAAGTAACTGAAGGGACTGAAGACGATTTAGCTATTTCTCTTATAAATTAGTTTCTCATATAGAAAATAGTGATATTAGCTTCAGTATCCTTCAGTGCTTCAGTAGGCAGGCAGTATCTGTAAAAGAACAAAACGGGGCGTACGGGTAAACGCTGTGCGCCTTCCGTTGGTATAAACCGGGGAAAAGTGGACCCTGCAAAGAGGTGAAAACTACTATGCCCAATAGTGCCGAAATACACCTTTCTGTGCAACAACAAAACGCCATCGACCTTCTGGCTTCTGGGGCAGGGGTGGTAAAGGTGGCGGAAGCCCTAAGCATCAACAGGCACACAATTACACGATGGAAAATGAAGAACCCCATTTTCATTGCTGCGTTGAATTCAAAACGCAAAGAGCTGTGGTCTGAAGCTCATGAGCGACTCCGAGCCATGGTGTCGAAGGCAATGGACGTTATGGAACAAGCACTCGAGGACGGGGATGGCAAAGTGGCCGTTGAGGTTATCAAGGCCGTTGGAATCTACGGGAGCGTGGGAGCCCCAAAAGGAAGCACAAGTACCGACGAGGTGATGACGCAACTGGCCGAGCAGTATGCGAAAGAGCTATTGTGCTCATCCCCAACCGGTGACCTGCAATCCCAGGTGCTCTATGCGCGAAAGATGCTGCCGATAATAACGGCAGAGCTTTTCCAAGAGATGAAAGACAACATCGACCTATATACAGGAGAGGATGACGATGAAAACCCAGGCGAATCAAGTAGCCAGCAATCAATTGACACTCAATGAAAACTTAGTCTTGGCGGCAAGATATGGTGACGTGGTGGACGTAGAACTGCAATTAAATGCAGGAGCGGAAGTCTTGTTCCGAGATGATACGGGATGGAATTCCTTGTATCACGCTGCAAGCAACAATCATCTACGGGTCGCGGAGCTGCTGTTAGCCCACGGGATGGGTAATTCTCATAAAATGGTTGGTACAGCTCTTATGCTGGCTAATACTCCCGAAATGGTCAAGTTGCTGGCACAATATCACCCTGACTGTACGGTGACCAACGAGAAAGGCTTTACGGGTCGGGATTTAATGGTACTCAATGCTGAGTATGATTTGATAGCTGCCTATGGTGCCTGCGGACTTCCAAAACCACCCTTAAATCTGAAGTTGCTTCATTATATATTTCAACACTGCGACTTGAAACGTTGGTCGGCGTTGACAGGCACAGCCGTTCCAGATAGGTATTACCAGGAGCTTAACGACCTTTATTACAGCAGCAAAAGGCAGCAAAGATGTTTCAACCGTATTATCAAGGAGGTTGAACGGAATGCGTAAACTCGAAAAACAATTGTTCGCAGCAGTGGCGGAAGGCAATGTAGGCGAGGTCAGGCGGTTATTGATGGCAGGAGTAAGCCCGAATGTTACGGCAAACGGGGAAATAACTCCATTGATGGTTGGCGCACGCAATAACAACGTACCCATGGTACAGCTTCTGTTGGGGAATGGCGCTAACGCCGCTTTAACAGACTACCTGGGAAGAGATGCGATTGACTATGCCGAAAAGTACAAGGCCACCGATGCACTGTTGGCGATACTAACCTATCGGGAGGATGTCGGCGATGCTGTCTAACGATTGGGATTCATTCCCAATAATGCTTTCTGTCAAGGACGTAGCACAATTGCTCGGGGTAGGACAGGCCAAGGCGTATGCGTTGCTTAATCAGGAAGGTTTTCCGCAAGTACGGTTGGGTAAAATGCGGAAGGTTTCCAGGGACGCTCTGAAAAAATGGATTGAAGGTACGCCTGCATAAAAAGAAGCCGTCTGTTACTCGGTTTGAGTAGCGGCGGCTCTTTCTTTTTACTCGGTTATTATGAATAATGTTTTCCAATTATTTCTGGTGCCCTGGCGCTATATCGTGGTTTGCAGCAGGGACAGTCCCAGATAATGGTTCGTATTTTTCCGAGTCCTCCTTTCATACACTGAAACAGGATATTTTGTAAAAGAAAGGAAGTAGTTGTAGTATGAAGCAAATATCTGTCTTCATAGCCTTGGTCTTGGTCGTGGTATTCACCTTTACGTCAGTGGCGTGGGCAGGTCCGGCGATATATAGAGACTTGCAGCAGTCACCTTCCCAAATCGACAATAATATCACTCAGTTATCTACCCAGTATAAAAAACCGTCCGGTGGCGGGCATCCTGGTGGATGGCACCCTGGTGGCGACAGACATCCCGGTGGGGATAGACATCCCGGCGGCGATAAGCATCACGACAGAGACAAACACCACGACGGTGACAGACACGACAGACACGACAAACACGACAAATATCATCCCAATGAGAGGCACGACGGCGATAGATACCATCATTGGGGCCGGGATTGGCCACATGATAGGGCATGGGGAGACTACTTCTATGATTGGGATTGGTTTGTTGGGTTCGGAATAATAGGTCTTGGTGCCTACTATCTTGCCGAGAACGCCGACGCTGCAGTGTATGTAAACTTTGAGACAGAGAACCGAGCATATTTTTCGGAAGTAACGCAGAGATACGGCAACTACATTTATCGTGAAAGAATTGCTGGTTTTGGGGGCCAAGGTTGGCGCTATTACTGGATTAACGAGCAAAATGTAATCTGCGTATTTGTGCGGGATAACGGCTATACCCACACATTCATCTGGAATCGCGCAGACGCTGGAAGTCAGGCGATTACCCTAGGTTTACTGACGGAGAACCAACTGGCGGTATATGGCGAATATGATGCTAACATGCCGGCCACTTTGGCTGCAGAATACATCAATAAAGTAATGTGGGGTCAAACACAGTGGGAGTAGATTCTGCGGAAAGTGCATAAGAAAGCTTACTGTCATCATGTCAACCTCTAGACGGGTCAGCCGCTAGGGGTTTTTCTTTTTACTCCTGCGTGTTCCTACTCGGGCACTATGCAGTCCGCGATGCCGGTTGAGGTAAATGAAAAAGGACTTACCCTCAGGTAAATCCTATGCTGCTGGTCTATCCGCTCGAACGCAAATGTAGGTAAAGAGCCCGCAATAATCTACGCTACAGCCAATACCAGTCATTACATACCTATGCGCAATCTTTCGACTACCCACAAGCATTACACAACCAACACTGACCTTTGCTCGACTATCACAGATAGCTACTGAACCGCCTGCAATCTCTCGACTGCAAGCGACCCGTGAAATTCACAACCCATGACAGTCTCAGCTCGACCAACATAAATCCCTTGGGACCACACGACAACGGTTTGGCTGCCGTACAGCCTTTCACAACTCATGCCAGTCTTCCCGCCGGCTAATACCGAGCCTCACGACCCAACACTAATCTTTGGCCGACTAATACCGAGCCTCACGACCCGATACCAATCTTGGCTCGACTATTACAGACCCTTTACACAGATTATTATTGCTGAAAGGTCAATTCGAAATACCCTGTAAAATTTGTCGGCTAGTTCGACCAAGTACAGGTTGGAGCAGGAGCACTTGGAAAGAAAAGAAGCCGTCGTTTACTCGATTTGAGTAGCGGCGGCTCAGGTTTTTAGCTCTCATCGTTTAATTTTGCGAATATCCAAAATTGAAACTTTATTGTCCCACAGACGCATTGAGAATCAGTGACGAGAGTGGAAAATTTCTAACATCTAGCTTAAGGTTTACGGGCTTCAGCAACAGCCACGGTATTCTGGCAGCGACTGCGTTTGGCCCCAGGCCGCGGATGGCAGTAAGCTTGGCGATTGTCTGTTACGGGAAACAGCTTCTTACAATAGGCGCAGGAACGAAATTCCGTATTGGCCGTAATTTGCTCATAAAAGTGCACCCACATGGCTCGCCATTGGTCGGGAACTGTCCAGGTGCGAGTAAATTTAACTGGGCGCTGAACAGTTATTTTCTCCCGGCTTGTTGTAGACCGGCCATGCTTGATGTCCATTGAATGACAATCGAAGGCTGGGATTGCTCCGGCAAGGTAATGCTGCACCAAGGGTAATAACCATTTCTGCGTTATTATATCCCCAAGCTCACTCCAGTCTACGCTTTCTCGGTCGTGGATAAAAGACAGGAGACGTTGGCGGAATGGTTCGTTTGATAAGGCGCGGGACATTATTTTTTCCAGTCGGTTTTCATCTTCGGTTCGAAGGGACATTAAAAGTTCGAGGGCGTCATGAGTGATTCTGGATAGTTTTACCATTGTATCTTTTAGGATGATGTATTCATCAAAAGCCCAATACCAGGCAGTTTCCATTTCGAAGGTAATCTCGGTAATGTTTTGAGGTTGGTAAGAATGAGCATTTTCCATACTTGACAAGGTTCTACCTAAGTTTACTGGTTTTTCAAATAAGGGTCCATAATCTTGCAGCCATGCAACAATTTCCTTGTCAGTGGGGTGTGCGATGGCTCCAATATTGCTGGCAAATTCCGCAAACAGATTGGGTGCATCCTTGATTAAATCGTAGCGG
>Ga0364907_10322_pt1 | contig 16333 bp, 22 predicted proteins | sample ExccelJu500002D3_2_FD_206960 | JGI IMG/M metagenome (GOLD analysis project Ga0364907, IMG submission 206960) | Enriched cells from Trout Bog Lake Hypolimnion, Wisconsin, USA - BchlTB.July02.5000.02.D3 | ecosystem: Environmental > Aquatic > Freshwater > Lake > Hypolimnion/Profundal zone | place...
CAGCTAGTCGAGTGGTTAAAGAAGAGAAATTTTATTACTCAAATACCTCAATTAGCTGATCTTGATTTCGCTGGTTTACAAAAAATCGCCAAGGAATACCTTTATGAGCTTGCCGAATCTGAATCTGCATTCACAACACAAGCAAAAGAGTTGCTCATCAAACTTCAACCAAAGAATGAAGCCCTCTCAACTCTTTGGCAGGCTTGGAGCAAAGCTCGTAATGAAGAAGCGCTCATTCAAGCTGCTGAACTTGGGCTCACCATAGCAAAGCTGACCTATGGATTGCGTTTGGCACAGCTAGATATTGAGCTACACCCCGATAAAGAGGTACGAACAAAATCTAATGCCTCTCTTAAAAAAGCGGCTCACTGGTTAGAGCTTGCTGCTAAAGATGGTGATCGCGATGCTTGGTATGCGCTTGGTGAAATTTATCGTCGCCCACAGTTCTCTGGATATAACGCTAATGAAAGCGATCGCTGCTTCGATCGCGCCGCTGATCTTGGTCACGCGCAGGCACAATTGCGTAAAGGGGCCAACCTTTGGCGCAAGCGTGAAAAAATAGAAGAAAAGGTTCAAGGCCTGCAAGCATCTTATTGGGTATGGCAAGCCAACCAACAAGGTGTGCCTGAGGCCAAAGAGCTCCTGAGCAAGATTTTAGAAAGCTGTCCAAACCCCAAAAAGAATGCATGGCATGAGCTTGCAGCGTGTGCAGAGCAAGCTTTAAATCATCACGCAGAACATAAGCTTGATTTAGATTGGATATTACTTTGCCATCGACTCATCATTGCAAACCAATTTAACTTGAGCAAAGCAGAGTTATTGCTTTGTGAAGTAGGTCAACTACAGCATGAGCATTGTGTAGTGGTGGATATTCGTTGGGAACTCCCCAAGATATTGCCCAGACTGATTCAGATTGAAACCATCCAACAGCGCCGTGCATTACTTGCTGCCGGAAAAGCATTTGTAGGGGCAGAGCAGGATATTGAAGGGAATTTACGTCAAAGACGCTATCGCTTTGATAAGGTAACGGCCTGGCTAACGGAAACCTTTAAAACTCAAGCAGACGCAGAGGTAGATTGAGCTTCATCTTCAGATGGCTTAGGCACGTAGAAACGCGCAACCAAAAGACCCAGCTCGTATAGCATAGTCATTGGCACAGCCAATAGGAGTTGTGACAACACATCCGGTGGCGTCACAATCGCAGAAATAACAAAAGCGCCGACAATCACATAAGGGCGAATTTCCTTTAGTTTAGCTAAAGGCACAATGCCCATCCGTACCAACACTACGACAACTACCGGTACCTCAAAGGTAATACCAAAAGCCAAGAAGGTTGTCATTGCAAAGCTCAGGTAGTTATCAATGTCAGTCGACATCTCGGCACCCAGTGGCGCGTTATAACTCGCCATAAACTTAAACACTGTGGGGAATACCAAGAAGTAAGCGAAGGCCATACCGATAATGAAGAGGCTATAGCTACTCACTACCAAAGGCAAAATGAGTTTGCGCTCATGCATATACAAGCCGGGGGCGATAAATGCCCACAATTGATACATCACCACTGGCAATGCAACGATGAAGGCAACCAGCATGGTGACTTTCATGGGCACGAAGAATGAGCCAGTAACATCCGTCACAATCATCTTGCCACCTACTGGCAAAGCTTGCAATAAAGGTTGTGCAAAGAGATGGAAGATATCTGGTGCCCAATAAACCAAGCCAACAAAGACAATAATAATTGCTAGTCCAGCTTTAATAACGCGGTCACGCAATTCAAATAAGTGGGAAAGGAATGACTCCTGCAGTCCCTCGTTTGACTCTGACGAGCTTGAATCTGAATTTGAATTATTTTGCGTCATGAGAAAACTGTCTTAGCTCTTTTGTTTTTGTTTTGCTTAATTACTGTTTGAGCTATGGTGAAAGCGCTTCATTCGGGCCGCGCCAGATTGCACACGAGTTCTAATGCCTGCGGAACGCTTAAACCAAACCGGTCTTGCAGCGCGCCTTACGCCCCAACTATTACGGCCTTGACGCTTAGATTTGCGCAGCACTTCTTTTTCATCCAGAAACGGTTTAGTGAAATTATTCTCAAAAATGTCGGCCTGATCACTCAAATTAGCGCCAGCCTCTTGCACGGTCGAGTGAATGCTGTTTTCCACCTCTTTTAAGACAGCGGCACTTTCTTCACGGAGCTGCTTAAATTCTTCAATCTCCATTTGGCGATTGACTTCAGATTTAACGTCGGCCATGTAGCGCTGCGCACGGCCAAATAAATTGCCAGCCATACGCGCTACTTTGGGCAAGCGCTCTGGACCCACTACTATCAGAGCGACTACTGCAATCAGTGCAAGTTTTGAAACTCCGAGATCAATCATGCGAGCTTAATCATTACCAATGCATTTCGCATCGGTCTCTTACTTGACGTCTTTAGCGTGGACATCAACCGTTTTTTCAGCGCTTGCTGAACTTTGTGAAATTTGCTCATTGCTTGGATCTTTTGATTCTTCAGGTGTCTTCATGCCATCTTTAAAACCTTTTACAGCGCCACCGAGATCCTGACCGATATTGCGCAATTTCTTGGTACCAAATACCAACATCACAATAACCAACACAATTAACCAATGCCAAATGCTGAATGAACCCATGCTTAATCTCCTAGGATTATTTTTTCCAAGGACGCGGACCGCCCATCACATGCAAATGCAAGTGATAAACCTCCTGCCCTCCATCTGCCCCATTGTTCACCATCAAACGAAAGCCACCATCTTTTCCAGGACGGCAGCCTTGCTCTTTGGCAAGACGTGGTGCTAATTCCATCATTCTACCCAGCAATGGCACATCCATGGTTTCAGAGGACTCCAGCATAGGGATATGCTTTTTAGGAATCATCAGAAAATGAATCGGCGCTGCTGGGTTGATATCGTTAAATGCGTAGACCTCTTCGTCCTCATAAACCTTCTGGGACGGGATTAACCCTTGAGAAATCTTACAAAACAAGCAATTTGGATCGTGGCTCATTCTTTATCAGCGGCCTTTCTGGCGGCCTTTTCTTCGATGCCAGAGGTTCCCAGCCTGCGATCAAGCTCAGTGATCACATCTTCTGGACGTAGATTGAACTGAGATAAGGCAATTAAGCAGTGAAACCAAAGATCAGCCACCTCACCGACCAAAAGCTTTTGTTGCTCTGGGGCTAGGTTCGATTGGCGGGAATCCTTGGCCGCCATCACGGTCTCGGTGGCTTCTTCCCCAATTTTTTTCAAGATTCCATCATCGCCCTTGGAAAACAACAAGGCAGTATAGGAAGTCTTAGGGTCTGATTGGCCGGATTTAAATGCTTCACGGCGCTGATCAACCACATCAGCCAAATGGGCTAATGCGGAGTCTAAGTTAGGCTTGGCAGGTGCATTACTAGTCATAAAGTGATTTTATGTCTTTATTGGCTTTACTTCTTTTTTACTGCCTGCCTAGATCTTTTTAGGCTTAGATTCATCCACCCAAGTCGCGCTGCTTGAGTCCCATTGTTGGAAAAAACAACTGTGCTCACCTGTGTGGCAGGCAATACTATCTTTTTGCTCTACCAATAGCAAAATCGTGTCGCCGTCACAATCCAAGCGAATTTCCTTCACTTTTTGCGTGTGGCCGGATTCTTCACCCTTATGCCAAAGCTTTTGTCGCGAGCGAGTCCAATAAACAGCCTCGCCTAAGCGTAGGGTTGCGAGCAAGGCATCCCGATTCATCCAGGCCATCATCAAAATATCTTTACTGCCGACCTCTTGGGCAATTACTGGAACAAGGCCTTGTTCATTCCAGGCAACGGCATCTAGCCAAGGACCGGCCTGTAACGAGTCAATTGGTGTAAATGTGGTCTGAGGTTTGCTCATATCTGAACTTTACAGCGATTATTCTTTGCTGGCACTTTAAATACGGACGGGAATGCCTTGGGCGGCCATATATTCTTTTGCCTGCCCAACGGTGTATTCACCATAGTGAAAAATACTGGCAGCCAAAACAGCATCAGCATGGCCTTTGGTAATGCCGTCAACTAAATGCTGCAAATTGCCAACGCCGCCCGATGCAATCACGGGTACGCTCACCGCATCACTTACAGCAGCGGTCAATGCCAAGTCAAAGCCATCTTTGCTGCCATCGCGATTCATGCTGGTGAGTAAAATTTCGCCGGCCCCACGCTTAGCAACTTCAATGGCCCAATCGACTACATCCATGCCGGTCGCTGTTCTGCCACCATGAGTAAATACTTCCCACTTACCAGGGGCGATTTGTTTTGCATCAATCGCCACAACAATGCATTGGGAGCCATAGTAAGCAGTAGCATCTGAAACCAAATCTGGATTGGCCACTGCGGAGGAATTCATACTCACTTTGTCTGCACCGGCATTGAGCAGTCGGCGCACATCAGCCACTGCGCGTACCCCGCCACCAACCGTCAACGGAATAAATACTTGCGAAGCAACATCTTCGATGATGTGCAAAATCAGATCGCGCCCATCTGAGGTCGCAGTGATATCTAGAAACGTTAACTCGTCAGCGCCTTGTAAATCGTAACGACGCGCAATCTCCACCGGATCACCTGCATCGCGCAATCCAACAAAGTTCACACCCTTAACAACACGGCCTGCTGTGACATCGAGACAAGGAATAATGCGTTTAGTGAGCACTAATGAGCACGCTAGATAATTTTTTTGACATACTTGAGTGTTAACTCATCTGCATATTTTTGTGCTGTAGCCAGATCAAGATCGCCAGAGTAAATCGAACGACCAGCAATCACGCCCATGATGCCCTCTTCCTCTACTGCACACAAAGACTCAATGTCTTTGTTATTCGACAAACCACCACTGGCAATAATCGGAATGCGAACGGCTTGAGCTAACTTCACTGTGGCATCAATGTTCACACCCTTCAGCATGCCATCGCGCCCAATGTCAGTATAGATAATGGCTTCAACACCATAGTCTTCAAATTTCTTGGCAAGATCAATGACTTCATGTCCCGTAATCTTGCTCCAGCCATCCGTCGCCACTTTGCCATCACGAGCATCTAAACCCACCATGATGTGGCCAGGAAATGCAGTGCACGCATCTTGAACAAAGCCCGGACTCTTCACCGCTGCAGTGCCAATGATCACGGTGCTAATACCATCATCTAGCAAACGTTCAATGGTTTCTAAATCACGTATGCCACCACCCAACTGCACAGGGATCTCATCTCCAACTGCTTTCAGAATGGATTTAATGGCGGACTCGTTTTTAAGCTTGCCGGCGAATGCGCCATTCAGGTCGACTAAATGCAAGCGACGTGCGCCCTTACTAATCCAGTGGCTTGCCATGGCACCAGGGTCTTCAGAAAAAACCGTGGCTTTGTCCATATCACCTTGTTCGAGTCGAACGCAGTGGCCGTCTTTAAGATCAATCGCAGGAATCAGCAGCATAGCAAAGGGTTAGAAAAGTATTAGGGTTGCCAAGAAACAAAATTTTGATAAAGCTTTAAACCGTATTCTGCACTTTTTTCCGGATGGAATTGGGTTGCAAAAATATTATCTCGCGCCACGGCAGAAGTAAACCAGTTGCCATATTCAGTGGAACCAGCAATATCCTCATTGCGTTGCGGTACAACATAGTAACTGTGGACAAAATAGAAGCTGCTTAAATCAGGAATGCCAGCCCAAAGTGGGTGCTTAGCATCTTGGCGAACTTGATTCCAGCCCATATGCGGGACTTTATAAGCAGAGCCATCCGGCTGTTTTTTTCCAGCCAACTCAAAGCGACGAACTTCCCCAGGAATCAAGCCCAAGCATTCAGTCCAGTTACTGCTTTCGCTAGCCCTTACCTCGGCACTACGCTCACAGAGCATTTGCTCGCCCACGCAAACTCCTAAAAGCGGTTTGTTTTTGGCTGCATTTAAAAGCGCCTCAAGCAAACCAGATTCTTCTAAGTGCTTCATGCAATCTGGCATTGCGCCTTGTCCGGGCAAAACGACACGATCGGCAGAAGCAATTTCTTCAGGCTGATGCGCGATCAGAATATTGTCATCAGGCGCCACATGATGAAAAGCTTGATATACGGAACGGAGATTACCCATTCCGTAATCAACGATGGCAATGGTTTGCGCCAACTTTTAACCTATCTCTATTGTTTTCTACTGGGCAACTAGAAGGGTTCTAGATTACAGGCTACCTTTAGTTGAGGGAACAACACCAGAAGCGCGTGGATCTAAAGTCAAAGCCATGCGCAAGGCACGACCAAAGGCTTTAAATACAGTCTCAATCTGATGATGGGCATTAATGCCACGCAAATTGTCGATGTGCAAAGTCACTCCAGCATGGTTCACAAAACCGCGGAAGAACTCAATACTGAGATCAACGTCAAAATCACCCACCCGCGCCCGAGTGAACGGTACGTTAAATTCCAAACCAGGTCGGCCAGAAAAGTCGATTACAACCCGTGACAAAGTTTCATCCAGGGGGACATAAGAGTGACCATAGCGGGTAATACCAGCTTTGTCGCCAACTGCTTTAGCAAAGGCCTGCCCCAAGGTAATGCCTACATCCTCAACGGTATGGTGGTCATCAATATGGGTATCGCCGTTAGCGATGACTTTTAAGTCGATCATGCCGTGACGTGCGATCTGGTCGAGCATTTAGTCGAGAAAAGGAACGCCGGTGGCTAATTCAGCCTTACCAGTGCCATCTAAATTGATAGCAATTTGAATTTTGGTTTCCGAAGTGTTTCGGGTAACGTCGGCTTGCCGCATGCTTCGTTGCGCCGCGAGGCGAAGTGTTGATTGAAGCCTCATAATATCATTGCTAGTACAAATGTAAGTACTGGATTTAATTCATTTTCCTGCTGTTTTTTGACTTGAGTACCCCCATGAGCCGCTTTTGGAGCCCCGTTGTAAAGAACCTCACCCCCTATGTTCCTGGGGAGCAACCGCAAATGCAGCGGTTGGTAAAGCTCAACACCAATGAAAGCCCCTATGGGCCATCGCCTAAGGCGCTTGCGGCAATTAGTCAGCAAATTACTGATGACCTGCGTCTATATCCAGACCCAGAAGGCGTCGCCCTCAAGAAAGCTATTGCGAATTTGCATGGTCTAAACCCAAATCAAGTATTTTTGGGGAATGGTTCGGATGAAGTCTTGGCCCATGTGTTCCTGGGCTTACTCAAGCAAAAAGATGCCGTCTTATTTCCGGACATTACCTATAGCTTCTACCCAGTCTATTGCAAGCTTTTCGGGATTGAATACAAAACCATCCCTTTAGGGTCAGAATTTGAGATTGAAACTGGTAACTATCAATCGCCTAATGGTGGGGTTATTTTTCCCAACCCCAATGCGCCTACTGGCAGAGCTATCCCTAGAAAAGATATTGAAGCGCTGTTAGCCAAAAATAAAGATTCTGTTCTGGTGATTGATGAAGCCTATGTCGATTACGGCACAGAGTCTTGCATTCCACTACTTGGCGGGGCAAGCTGTCCAGAAAATCTTTTGGTAGTTCACACGCTGTCTAAATCACGCGCGCTTGCAGGACTGCGAGTGGGTTTTGCGGTGGGGCACCCGGCATTAATCGAAGGCTTAGAGCGCGTCAAGAATAGCTTTAACTCTTATCCACTCGGACGTCTAGCGCAAGCTGGTGCGGTTGCAGCCATTGAAGATCAAAAGCACCTAGAAGAAACTTCAACCAAAGTGATGCAAACGCGTGAGCGCCTTGTCAAAGAACTGGCTTCATTGGGTTTTGATACGCTACCCTCAACAGCAAACTTTATTTTTACCCGTCATCCAAAACACGCTGGAGCAAAAATCTATCAAGCATTGCGTGATCGTGGGATCATCGTGCGTCACTTTAAGTCACCACGGATTGAAGAATTCTTGCGCATCACAATTGGCTCAGACGAGCAAAGCAATGAACTAGTCTCCGCCCTAAAAGAAATTTTAGCTAGCGCTTAATTTATTTTTTCAGGCGCATCTCGGCTGCGCGCGCGTGGGCTTGTAAGCCCTCACCATGAGCGAGTGTACTAGCCACCGCACCTAATGTTTGAGCACCAGCTTCGCTCACTTCAATCATGCTGGAGCGTTTAATAAAATCATAAACACCCAGCGGTGAAGAAAAGCGTGCGGTACGTGCCGTTGGTAACACGTGATTTGGTCCGGCACAGTAATCACCCAGCGCTTCACTCGTGTAATTGCCCATAAAGATGGCGCCTGCATGACGAATCAGCTCAGCCCATTTGCGTGGCTCTGCAGCGCATATCTCTAGATGCTCTGCAGCAATCGCATTGGCAATTTCACAAGCTTCAGTCATATCTTGCACCTGGATTAACAAGGCCCGATTCCTTAAAGAGGTTTCAATGACTTTCTTCCTTGGCATGTCTGGAAGTAACTTGTTGATGCTGACTTCCACTTGCTCAATAAATTTTTCATCAGGACACAGCAAAATTGATTGAGCTAATTCATCATGCTCAGCTTGTGAGAACAGATCCATCGCAATCCAATCGGGATTGCTTGCGCCATCACACAAGATCAAGATCTCCGAAGGGCCAGCGATCATATCGATGCCCACAATACCAAACACTCTGCGCTTAGCTGCTGCTACATATGCATTGCCTGGGCCAACAATTTTGTCGACTGCCGGAATGGTTTTTGTGCCGTAGGCTAAGGCTCCGACGGCTTGAGCGCCACCGATGGTGAACACGCGATCGACACCAGACAAATAAGCGGCTGCCAGCACTAGAGGATTGCGCGCTCCATCAGGAGTAGGCACCACCATGATGACCTCACGAACGCCTGCAACCTTCGCAGGAATGGCATTCATCAATACCGAAGAAGGATATGCAGCTTTACCGCCTGGCACATAGATTCCAACGCGATCCAGCGCCGTTACTTTTTGGCCCAAGCGCGTGCCATCAGCCTCTTCGTATTCCCAAGAATGGCAGCCAGTTTCAATTTTTTGTTTCTCGTGATAAGTGCGCACTCTTTGCGCAGCAATATCCAAGGCATTTTTTTGTTCTACCGATAAATCTTGATAGGCTTGCTCTAGCTCTTTGCGAGAAATTTCCAAATCTGCAACGTTAGCAACATTTAAACGATCAAATTGCTTTGTAAAAGCGAGAATCGCTTCATCGCCCTGAGCTTTGACTTCTGCCAAGATTTTGACAACCACTGCATCAATCGCCTCATCGTCAGCCATGGGTAAAGAAAGGCTAGATAAAAGCGTTTCTTTAAATTGCCCGTCTTTGCTATTGAGGCGCTTAACTTTAATTTCTTCGGAGGACATTTGACGAGTCGTCTTATTCTTTACTTCAACTGCTCAAAGAATGGCTGTAGTTGAGCACGCTTCCGTTTATACGAAGCTTGATTCACAACTAAACGTGCGCTGATATCAGCAATCGGCTCAACTTCAACTAAACCATTAGCACGCAAAGTATTGCCAGTAGAAACTAAATCGACAATTGCATCCGCCAAGCCAACCAAAGGCGCTAGCTCCATCGAGCCATACAGATGAATCGTATCGATGTGCACGCCTTTATTTGCAAAGTGTTCGCGAGCGCAGTTCACATACTTAGTAGCGACCTTTAGACGGGAGCCTTGCTTGACTGCGGCTGCGTAATCAAAGCCTTCGCGTACTGCTACAGACATGCGGCACTTAGCAATATTCAAGTCAAATGGCACATAAAGGCCATCACTGCCTTTTTCCATCAACACATCCAAACCAGCAACCCCAAAGTCGGCGCCACCAAATTGAACGTAGGTTGGCACATCTGAGGCGCGCACAATAATTAAGCGCACATCTGGATTTGAGGTCTCAATAATGAGTTTGCGTGACTTCTCAGGGTCTTCGAGCGGACGAATACCGACCTTAGATAAGATCTCAGCGGTTTCCTCGAAAATTCGCCCCTTCGAGAGGGCTAGTGTCAATTTCATGAACTAATTATCTACCAGGCTTACTTCACCCGCTGGATGTTGGCGCCCAAGAGGGTTAACTTTTGCTCCATACGGTCATAACCGCGGTCCAAGTGATAAATCCGATCGACCTGGGTTTCTCCCTGAGCGGCCAACCCTGCAATCACCAAACTGGCTGATGCCCTAAGGTCTGTTGCCATGACCACTGCCCCAGAAAGCTTTTCCACACCCTGGGCAATAGCGGTATTGCCCTCAATCGCAATATCAGCGCCTAGGCGATTGAGCTCCTGGACATGCATAAAACGATTTTCAAAGATAGTTTCAGTAATCATGGAGCTACCACTAGCAACAGCGTTCACAGCCATGAGCTGAGCCTGCATATCGGTTGGAAATGCAGGGTATTCAGAAGTCCTAAAGCTCACCGCTTTGGGACGAGCAGCCATAGATGCCTTGATCCAATCAGGGCCTACTTCCATTTTCAGGCCAGCCTCTTTTAACTTCACGATGACTGCGTCCAAAGTATCAGGACGGCACTGCTTTACCAACACCTCTCCACCAGCGGCAGCTACCGCACATAAAAAAGTCCCAGCTTCAATCCGGTCTGGAATAACCGAATGCTCAGCACCATGTAACTTTTCGACGCCTTCGATAACCAAACGATCGCTACCAATCCCAGAAATCTTGGCACCCATTTTGACCAATAACTCAGCCAAGTCGCCAACCTCTGGCTCACGTGCAGCATTTTCTAAAATAGTGGTGCCGGAGGCCAAGGTGGCAGCCATCAATAAATTCTCAGTACCTGTCACCGTAATCATGTCAGTCAGAATTGAGGCGCCCTGCAATCGATCCGCTGGAGACTTTGTCTCCGCCTGGATGTAGCCACTCTTAATCTTGATCGTGGCACCCATGGCTTTTAAGCCTTTGATGTGCTGATCTACTGGGCGCGCACCAATGGCACAACCTCCAGGTAAAGACACTTTTGCGCTATGCATTCTGGCAAGCAAAGGTCCTAAAACCAAAATGGAAGCACGCATGGTTTTCACCATCTCGTAAGTTGCTTCAGAGCTCTTAATATTGGCGGCGTGTAAAACTAAGTGACTGCGATCATCTGGATTTGGAAAGTTTGCAGTCACACCAATTTCTTGTAAAAGCTTGAGCATCGTGCGCACATCCTGCAAGTCAGGCACATTACGCAACACAATAGCTTGGTCAGTTAGCAAGCAAGCACACAGAATCGGTAAGGCGGCATTTTTGGCGCCCGCAATGAGCACCTCACCCTTCAAGGGTGTGCCGCCAACCATTCGTAATTTATCCATGAATCAATTCCAGTATTTATGTTGCTGAGTTTTGTGCAAATTCTTCAGGGGTAAAAGCTTTAATCGATAGGGCATGCACTTCAGCCTTCATGCGATCACCCATCGCACCATATACCAATTGGTGACGTTGCACTAAACGCTTACCCTCAAACTGCGGACTCACAATCGTGGCAAAAAAATGTTGGCCATCACCCTCAACCTGAATATGGGTGCAAGTAATCCCTTGCTTGATATAGCCCTCAATTTGTTCGGGGGTTGGCAACATCATGATCTCCTGGAAAATCTATTCAATACAAATGGGTTATTAATGTCTTAGCTTGTAGCCGGTTTGCAGCATGCGCAATGCAATTGCAGAAACCACTACAAAGAAACAGAGAACAATGGCTAAGCTACTCCACGGGGAAATATCAGACACCCCAAAGAAGCCATAGCGAAAGCCATCAATCATATAAAAGAATGGGTTGAAGTGGGATACCACTTGCCAAGCAGGCGGTAAAGAATGAATGGAGTAAAACACGCCTGACAACATCGTGGCAGGCATGATGATGAAGTTCTGGAAGGCCGCTAGCTGATCATATTTATCAGCCCAAATTCCGGCAATCAAACCTAGGCTACCCAAGATGGCAGCGCCTAAGAATGCAAAGGTCAAAATCCATAGCGGGTATTCAAGTGCTGGTGGTGAAATCCAAGCGGTGATTAAAAATACGCCTAGCCCTACTACTACACCACGAAAGACTGCTGCCAATATATAGGCAGCATAAAACTCAACATGACTTAATGGGGCCAACAAAACAAAAACTAAGTTGCCAGTCACTTTTGACTGAATCAATGAGGATGAAGTATTTGCAAAAGCGTTTTGCAACAAGCTCATCATCACCAAACCAGGTATTAAGAAGGCGGTGTAGCTAAAGCGGCCATACATCTCTCGGCCCTCAAGTACATGGCCAAAAATCATCAAATACAAAACCGCCGTCAGTACTGGTGCTGCAACCGTCTGAAACCCTACCTTATAGAAACGCTTTACTTCTTTGCGCAACAAGGTTGGAAAGCCACTACCGTATTGAAGTGGTGGATTCTTCATAAGGCATTCCCAGACATGATGTTGACAAATACATCCTCAAGATCGGTTTTGCCTTCGCCATCTTTTTTCACTGAGCCATAACGACTCAATAAATTAGCGGTGGTATCTAAGGCAACAATCCTCCCCTGTTTGAGCATGGCAATGCGCTGACATAAGGCCTCGGCCTCTTCAAGATAGTGTGTGGTCAACACAATCGTATGGCCGTCTTGATTGATCCTGCTAATAAATTGCCACAATGATTGGCGCAATTCCACATCGACACCAGCTGTTGGTTCATCCAGAATAATCACTGGTGGTCTATGCACGAGGGCCTGTGCAACCAAAACCCGACGCTTCATGCCACCAGATAAAGAACGCATATTGCTATCTGCCTTACTCGTAAGGTCTAGATTCGCCATGATCTCGTCAATCCACGCATCATTATTTTGAATGCCAAAATATCCAGACTGGAACTGTAAAGTTTCACGAACTGTAAAAAAGGGATCGAATACCAGCTCTTGCGGAACCACCCCCAAGGAACGACGGGCGTCACGAAAGTGGCTTTGCACATCGGCGCCCATGATCGCTGCATGGCCTTTATCAGCGGTAACTAAGCCCGCCAAAATCGAAATTAAAGTTGTCTTACCAGCCCCATTTGGGCCAAGCAAACCAAAGAACTCGCCTTGCTGTATTTCAAGCGAAACATCATCTAGAGCCTGAAGCGCGCCATAATTTTTTGATATTTTTTTAATGGAGATTGCTGCGGACATACTATGCAAGACCCAACAATTCCGAGACGCCATATACGCCAGCCAGCACTTTTAATTTTTCAGGGGCATTCATAAAGGAGATTTTCTGATCTTGGGACAATAATTTTTTCTGCCAAGCTATCAACACAGTTAATACGGTTGAATCAAAATCGGTCAGTGCTGCACAGTCAACTGTTTGCAATATGGCCTCATTTAACAGGCCATCCTTTTCAAGCTGCACCGCGTTTTCTTGGGTAACCTTACTAGGCAGAAGAAAAGGCATCTCTCTGGAATCTCTCAATTAGTTTGCCGGCTTCGCAGCGGCCAATTGCTTATTGCGCTCTTGCAGAAACTTCACAAGACCATCAATACCATTTTGGCTAATTTGATTGGCAAACTGATTGCGATAAGCCTCAACCAACCAAACACCCATGATATTCATGTCATAGACTCTCCAGCCATTGGCTGTTTTCTCTAAACGGTAATCTAGTGGCACTGGATCTCCGCGACCAAGAACAACCGTTTTCACAACGACTTCCTGATCATCTGGTGCGGCACGTAAAGCTTTAAATTGCACCGTCTGATCGCGTAGCTGACTCAAAGCGCCGGAGTAAGTGCGAATCAATAAATTCTTAAATTCAGAAACCAATTGAGTCTGTTGTTCTGGGGTGGCTTTTTTCCAATTAGGGCCCATTGCCATCTCTGTAGTACGGCGCATATCGGTATAAGGAACAATCTTCTTCTCAACCAAATCAACAATGCGCGGAATATTACCCTTCTGGATTTCAGGATCAGACTTAACGGATGCCATTACGTCTGAAACGACTGTTTTAATCAAGCCATCTGGGGTCGATTGATCTGGAGCTTGAGCCAAAGCCATGCCAGCCATCAAAAATAAGCTGGAAACTACTAAAGCAAACTGCTTTTGCATTGTTTTATAGCTTTTCATATATTCCTAAGCAACGACTGTAATAAGGCCTGATTTTAGCCCCTTAAGTCAGACTCTTCAGGGCTTCAGGATTTACTCGTATGGATTTTCGTATACAGGCATGAGGGGTTCTTCATCCTCGCGCCCCTCATTAATTTGATATGCGCGGCGCTGTATATAAGCATCCCTCATAAAGCTGTACTTATCGATTGCTGCGCCATCTAGTAAGTCACCGGCCTCGTAATAGGTATTGCGAGCATTCACAACCCGCAATCCAGTAATGCTATTACGCAGACCCACATCTGGAATGTATTTAAAGAGGTAATCAGTTTCTAAGTCGGCGACCGTACCAAAGGTATCACGCACAGAGCTCGGACCAAAGAATGGCAAAACCACATAAGGGCCAGAAGGAACTCCCCAAACCCCAAAGGTCTGACCCCAATCCTCTTTATGCTTTTCTAGACCGCCTGGAGTAGCCATATCGATAAAACCACCCAAACCAAACGTGGTGTTCACTACAACTCGCATCAAGTCATTAAATGCATAAGCAGGCTTACCCTGCAACAGATTATTTAATGCGGTGTATATGTCGTTGTAGTTACTAAAGAAGTTATAGATGCCTTCGCGAACAAATTCAGGCAAAACAAATCGATAACCTGCCACTACCGGCTTTAAGAGATAAGCATCCAAGCCTTCATTGAACTCAAAAACAGAACGGTTGAAAGGCTCCCAAGGGTCATTAGGGGAAGGCTCAACGCCAGCTGGGATCGATGCACAACCCACCAATACAGCAGCAAAGCTAATTACTAAAGCCTGCTTCAGCTTTGCTACCCAAGCGATCATTTTGCTGCGCCCTTGTCTTGGCTCTTATCTTGGCCGCTATCAGCTGCCTTGTTATACAAGAACTGACTAATCAAGTTTTCTAGAACAATAGCCGATTGTGTTTGCGTAATTTTTTCACCATTAGCCAACATATCGTCTGAGCCACCAGCCTCCAAGCCAATATATTGTTCGCCCAATAAACCTGAGGTCAGAATCTTTGCAGATGAGTCTTTAGGGAACTTATAAGTATCTTCAATAGTCATCACGACCGTCGCTTGATAGGTTTTGTCATCAAAAGAAATATTGGCAATGCGCCCCACTACAACTCCAGCACTTTTGACCGGTGCACGGGGTTTCAGGCCGCCAATGTTGTCAAAACGCGCAGAAATTTTATAAGTAGGCGCAAACGAAACTGCATTCATATTGCCAACCTTTAGCGCAAGAAATAATGCAGCCAGCAAACCGATGGCTACGAAAATTCCTACCCAGATATCAATTGCACTTTTTCTCATAAGAGCCCCAGTTTATTCTTTCTAATTTGAGAACATCATCGCGGTCAGCAAGAAATCCAATGCCAAGACCGATAAAGAAGAGATCACCACCGTACGGGTAGTTGCCTGCGATACACCCTCAGGTGTCGGTTTAGCTTCATAACCTTGATACAGCGCTATAAAGGTGACCGCTACCCCAAATACCATGCTTTTAACTAAGCCATTGCCGATATCTGAAAAGAGATCTACCCCGCCCTGCATCTGCGACCAGAAGGCGCCAGAGTCAACGCCAATCAAGGGAACACCTACAAAATAGCCGCCCATCACGCCAACTGCAGTAAAAATCGTTGCCAAAATCGGCATAGCAATAATGCCAGCCCATAAGCGCGGTGCAATCACACGACTTAATGGGTCAACCGCCATCATCTCCATTGCGCTAAGTTGCTCACCGGCTTTCATCAGGCCGATCTCTGCAGTTAGGGATGTCCCCGCACGCCCTGCAAATAACAAAGCGGTAATCACTGGACCTAATTCACGGGTTAAAGACAGCGCCACCAGTAAGCCTAATGCCTGCTCAGAGCCATAACGATTCAGTGTGTAATAGCCTTGCAATCCCAAAACAAAACCAACAAACAAGCCTGAGATCGCAATGATCACAAAGGAGTGATTGCCTACAAATAAGATTTGATCAGAAACTAAGCGCGGTCTTTTCAGTAAAAAACCAGAACGCCAAATCACTGCGGCAAACATCCGCGCAGCATTACCTAAGCTCGTTAGATTGCGACGGACATAAAAGCCAAGGTCACCCAAGAGATCTAGCGCTTGATGCAATATCGTCATTTAGCTGCCATCCCAAAATCTTCTGCCAAACTTTGTCCGGGATAATGAAACGGCACGGGACCATCAGGCGCAGCATCCAAGAACTGACGCACAAAGGGATCAGTCGAACGACTCAATTCTGCTGGGGTGCCTTTTGCACCGATGCGACCATTAGCAATAAAGTAAACATAGTCGGCAATCTCAAATGTCTCTTCTACATCATGCGTTACCAAC
>Ga0364907_10231_pt3 | contig 16284 bp, 11 predicted proteins | sample ExccelJu500002D3_2_FD_206960 | JGI IMG/M metagenome (GOLD analysis project Ga0364907, IMG submission 206960) | Enriched cells from Trout Bog Lake Hypolimnion, Wisconsin, USA - BchlTB.July02.5000.02.D3 | ecosystem: Environmental > Aquatic > Freshwater > Lake > Hypolimnion/Profundal zone | place...
AAAGCGCGCTCTTGTTCCGTTCCACCGCATCGGTTTGCCATGCACTTGCAAACTGGAAGAGCGGAAGGCGAACCGTAACGGGCCTGGTGGATCCATCCAAGGATATGTATCCAGGAGCAGGTCACGAATGGTTCTCGGTTCAGCATTGGGTATCGGTGCGAGGCGATGGCGTGGCCGCCGCGGTGATGCCCCTGGACGTTCCGCTCGTCACGCTTGGCGATATCGATCGCGGAACATGGCCCGCGCAGTTCGGGGACAGGCCGGGAACGATTTTCTCCTTTGCGATGAACAATTACTGGGAGGATAACTATCGCGCCAGTCAGGGAGGCCGCTTCCGATTCCGGTATGTCGTCACGAGCGCAGCGACGATGGACGACGGAAAGATGAGCCGTCTCGGGTGGGAAGAGATGACTCCGCTCGAGAGCGAGGAAGTCACGCATCAGGACAAAGCATTGAATCTGCCCGGCCCCTTGGATGGCAAGCGGGCAAGCTTTATCGAGATGGCTGACTCGAACCTGCTTCTCGATACCTGGAAACCCGCGGAAGATGGAAATGGAACCATTCTCCGCTTCCTCGACCTTGGAGGATCCACCAGGCCCGTTACGGTTCGCCTTCCGCTCTTCCAGTTTGCAAGTGCATGGCAAACCGATGCGGTGGAACGGAACAAGAGCGCGCTTTCGGTCGAAGATGGCCATGAATTCACGATGACTGTCCATCCCAATGAGATCGTGACGGTGCGGCTTATTACCGAAAAGGCAGCTCAGGCAGTCGAAGCGGCCAAACCGTAGAACGAAGGGGCGCCGCATGGCGCGGGGGAAATAGATGCAACCGTGGAAGTCGGATGAAGAGCTTTTCGAAATCGCGCAAAAGGAACTGTTTACCTGTGTCGTTGGCGACATCCTTGACAAGCAGAACCTGCTGCATCAGTATCTCCCGCCTCAGATTCAGCCTTTGTCTCGACATATGGTCTTGATCGGGCGCGCGATGCCTGTTCTCTCGGGCGACGTGTTTCAGGAGAGAGTGGAAGGGAGCGCGAATGAGCTGAGCGCAAAACCCTTCGGCCTGATGCTCGAGGCGGTTGACGACCTTGGCTCAAACGAAATTTACGTGAACACAGGCTCATCGCCTCGCAATGCTCTCTGGGGTGAACTGATGAGTGTGCGAGCACGCAAGTGCGGCTCGAGGGGCGCAGTTCTTAACGGCTATGTGCGCGACACTAGGTCGATCCTGGCCATGGGCTTTCCGACGTTCGGCTTCGGATCGTATGGGCAGGATTCAGCGCCCCGCTATAAAGTTCACGACTTCCGCATTCCCATCGAAATTGGCGGCGTGCTCATTCGCCCCGGAGACATCATGTTCGGCGATATCGATGGAGTCGTGGTCATCCCGTCGGATGTGGAAACCGAAACGTTCTCTCTTGCGCTTGAGAAAGTGCGAGGGGAGCGGTTGGTCAGGCGAGAGTTGGAAGAAGGCTCGAGCGCGGTGGCGGCTTTCATAAAGCACGGGATCATGTAGCGACTCTTAACTCCACTTGAGGGCGTTCGCTGCGCAGCATCGCTGGATGCCAAAGTGGGAGCAAGACAATTCCTGGACTCCGGCATAAAGACTCGAGTGCCAGCGGAAGCGTTTATAAGAACGAGAAAGGGAGCGACGAATGAAGCTTGGCTTGGGCCTTTACCGTCATATGTTATCCCGGGACTATTACGACTTTGCCGTGCAGGCGGGCTGCACGCATGTCGTCGTTCACTTGGTCGACTATTTTCGGGATGGCTCCGCAAATCCGAGAAACAATCAGCCGACCGGGAGCAAGTATGCTCCGTGGGGACTGGCCGGTGAGCCTGGAAACTTGTGGACCGTTGAGGAAATGCAATCGACCCGTGTCGAAATCGAGGCGGCCGGCCTCAGTCTGGCCGCAATCGAAAACCTCGACCCCGGCATCTGGCACGACATTCTCCTGGATGGTCCAAGACGAGCCGAACAGATCGAATATGTCAAAACAACGGTGCGCCGAATGGGTGAGGCCGGCATTCCCGTTCTTGGCTATAACTTCAGCATCGCAGGCGTGTGCGGGCGCGTCTCTGGACCATTTGGACGTGGTGGTGCGATCACTGTTGGAATGGATGGCCCAGCAGATGACGAGCCGATCCCGAACGGGACCGTCTGGAATATGGTGTACGACTGCAATGCGGCGCCTGGCTTCCTGCCTTCCGTCGCGCACGATGAGCTATGGCGCAGGCTAGCCTGTTTTCTTGAAGAGGTTCTTCCAGTAGCTGAGCAGTCAGGGGTTCGCCTCGCTCTGCATCCGGACGATCCGCCGATGCCTACCATGCGCCGGCAGCCGAGATTGGTCCATCAGCCTTACATGTATGAACAAGTGCTGGAGGCGTTTCCCAGCAACAGTAATGCGCTTGAACTTTGCGTCGGTACACTGGCCGAGATGACCGAAGGCGATGTCTACAATGCCGTCGACGAGTACAGCCGCCAGGGAAAGATCGCATACATCCATTTGCGCAACATCAAAGGAAAAGTCCCGCGCTATCGTGAAACCTTCATCGATGAAGGCGATGTGGACATGGCGAGGATATTGTCGATCCTCAAACGGAACGGTTTTGAAGGGGTAATCATTCCAGACCATACACCGCAGATGTCGTGTTCCGCTCCTTGGCACTCGGGAATGGCGCATACACTTGGGTTCGTCGCTGGTGTTCTCGCCAGCCTAAAGAATCAAGCCAGCAGCGCGGAGGAAACTCTGAATGAGTTGGAGTGCTGAGGTATGTGTGGCGCCTGCAATCTACGAAGTTAACACTCGCCGGTTTGCAGGTCTAGGACAGGAATGGCGGTAGATGCATCTAAGATTGCCTATCGATCTGTCAACTTTCTAATCTTTCATGCTTAAGACAAAGGAGAGCAATGCAGAACTATTTAAATGTTGAGGGTAAGGTAGTACTTGTAACCGGCGCTTCGTCGGGAATTGGTGCGGCAACCGCGACCCTTTTTGGCCGCCTTGGCGCGCGCGTATCGATGGGGTTCCATTCAAACCAAAAAGGCGCTGAAGCGACACGCGACGCCATTCTTTCCTCCGGAGGGACCGCGATCTGCTTGCGAGCTGACGTCCAGATCCCATCGGAAATTGAATCGTTGGTAAGCCGAACCGCCGCCGAGTTGGGACCGATCGATATTCTCGTGAACAACGCGGGGTCACTGATCGAGAGAGCCGCCCTCATGACACAAACAGTAGAGAGTTGGGACTCGGTCATGAGCCTTAATCTCAGGAGCGCGTTTTTTTGCTCGCAAATCGTGGGTAATTCCATGATGAAGCGGGGGACAGGGAATATCGTCAACGTCGGCTCGATCGCCGCGCACAATGGCGGGGGGCCTGGAGCGGGCGCCTATTCGGCAGCCAAGGCCGCGGTCATTACATTGACAAAGTCGCTGGCCAAGGAACTGGCGCCTCATGGCGTCAGGGTCAATTGCGTGAATCCCGGGGTGATAGATACTCCATTTCACGAGGTGTTCTCTACGCCTGAGGCGATGAAGAACTTCGCGAAGATGATTCCGTTGGGCCGGGTCGGCAACCCCACGGAATGCGCCAACGCGATCGTATTCCTCGCGTCAGATGCTGCTAGCTACGTCGTCGGCGAGTCGATCGAGGTCAATGGGGGGCAGATGATGCGGTAAATAGCATAGCATCGCTAACACCTAGCTCAGCCTGCTTAAGAACAGCGACTATCTGCTCCACTTACAGCCGCTTCTTCTTCATCTCCACTGGTCGGCCCCGGCTTTTTGGAGCCAAGAATTCAGAGGAGATGACTGCAGGCCAAGGATGCCGGTCGGTGGTGAGTGCAAGAATCTGGACTTCGATCACGACTAAGCTGGAACAGCAAGCTAGTTTAGGGAGGGTTTTTCGGATTCACAAAGCAGTCGGCTATCGCGGCTCGGTCGGAAGCGAGTACCGGCCAGCCTGTGAAACGGTCAAAGGGCTAGCTTGGTTCAACGAGATATCCGGCCGCAAGGCCGTATGCATGTAACAACCGCTTTAGGAGAATTGCAGGATGTCTGATATCGGATTTATTGGTCTGGGCATCATGGGACGTCCAATGTGCCAGAACCTCATCAAGGCCGGGCACGCGCTCGTAGTTCCCGACCTTACTACAGCACCTATCGACCGCTTGGTTAAACTGGGGGGCGCTCGTGGTGAATCATCACACGATATACCTCCAAAAATCTAACATCGTCATCACCATGCTTCCGGCTGGACCAGATAGAGAGCAGGCAGCTTTCGGCTCTGATGGCGTACGTGACGGCACACGACCTGGTTCGATTGTGATCGAAGACTAACATTTATCGTAGTGCAAAATAGCCGGGGCCGATCAATGTTGACTAGGATTGCTGCTGCTGCCCGTAATGACTGCGATGTTGATCACAACAATGCTCTTTCCTTCTCGTTCAGAAGCCGCCCCGAGAGCAACCGAAGAACTGTGGAAGGAACTTGGCGTTGTGCTAGACACTCTCACAGCCAGCGAATGCGCAAACTACCTTACTTCGTCTGGATATGTAAGCACTTAAATCGACAATGCTCTCGAACTGAGCTAAGTTCAGCCCTCCATAAGTAACTGAATGCAAATATCTTAAACACTTCTTTTGAGGCGGCTAGGTAGAAAACTTCATCTTATGCGTAGATTTATGGCGAAACTTTCGCTTTATGCGGTGTCTTTATTTCACCTTATGAGGTTGCAGCTCTCGTAACTGGTTGAAATGAGTTGCAGGGAACTTTCACCTTATGGGTCAACCCACACATGTGTGTTGGGCTGAAGTGATCATACGTGGCCCCCTTTGGGGGATCTCCAAGGCATCAGCCAGGGGAAAAGGCGGAGGATGAAAGGCAGCGGTGGAAGCGGCACATTGACCTGCAGTCGGGTTCCGCTGCCAGGCGAACTGAAAATTCGGACGGTTCCTCCTACGGTGTGGGCGCGTGCACGGATGCCATTCAAACCAAAGCCACTGGGAGTAGCTTCTTCAGGTGTAAATCCAACTCCGTTGTCTTCAATATTGAATTGCAGGAAGGCTCTCTGATAATCGAGATGAACTTTGATGCGCGATGCATTTGCGTGGCGGACCGCATTAGCAATGGCCTCCAGTCCGATTCGAAAAAGTACAGCGGTCAGCTTAAGCGGAATTCGCCGCTGGTCGCCGCTTGCGGACGTTTCGACGACGATCGAGCCGTCGGAGATCATCCGCAGCGCGGCCTGCTCCAACGATGCTAGCAGTTCAGCGTGTAGCCCATCGGCGTCAGTTCTCAAAGTGGAGATGCTTCGCCGTGCTTCCAGATGCCCCTGATGAACCAGTTCGGCAGCAGTTTCTACCTGGGTCTGAAGTGGGGATGGAGAGTCGGGAAGGTTCTTCAGGATGGCGCGCAACTGATAGCCAATGCCCGCAAAACTCTGGGCCAGGGTGTCATGCAGTTCGTGTGCCAGCCGGAGTCTCTCCTCTACGATCCCTTGAAGCCTCCACTGTTTGATCCGCAGGTGGGAAAGATATCCAAGAAGAGACAAGAATAAGACAATAGTCGTTCCACGGATGAGATTGCGCTTGCTCCACCAAGGAGGCGCGCTGGCGACCTTTATATCGTCTGCAGAGCGGAGCAAGACTGTAAACGGGACAGAGTCATTGGTAAATTGGGAATCTGAAACGCAGATTCCACGTACCTGCAAGAGGCTTTCCTTTGCCGGTATAGAGATAATGGGATCGGCGTCCCGACCCTGCAGAAGCGCTCGAAATCGTTGATCACCCCTATAAAGGTCGAGCACGATTCGGTGAGCTGAATCTTTATTCCAACCTGCAAGATATGCCTGCAGTTCGATGAAGCGGTCATTGTAAGCGCCCGTTGCAGCCTGGCTTGATGTGATCGACAAAGGCGGGTCCGGATCCTCCGGCCACAGCAGGGCGACGGTCGCATTACGAATGACAGAACTGAAAGGGTGCGGATCGGATTTTCCATGCACCAGAACCTCGTCCCCGACATTGAAGCTCCCAACGTCAACATTGGGTACCATCGCCCCGCCAGTTGAGTCCTGAACAAAAAGAACGGGAAAGGTGAGCATGACCTTGCCGCGCACCGAAATCTGATCAGTTCCAAGCACAGAAGTGCGGCGCAGATCATCTATGGGCTCAGTCGTGTCGATGATCTGCGGAGATGCAGTCGGTTGGCTGGGAAGTTCAGACGGTCTGTATTCTTCGAGAAACTCAGGGAGCGTAAGTGCATGAGAAATCGGTACCAGGTCAGCGCTCACAAGGATCTGCCGAAGGTCCGAGGCTGTCGCTTGGACAGCCCGGATGTTCCTCCATTCAGCAGCTGTTGAAACTGAGCGCAAAGCGATTCGGCCGGTTGTCGCGCACTGGGAAGGTGGTTCATTCATTTCGATCGAGCTAACTTCGCCGGTGGCAGGATCGGTAAACCGCGCTGCTATCGTGCATCCCACAGCAACCACTTTCAAGTGGTACCAGTGGAATGCACGGAGCGCACTTGGCAACCGAACCGCACCATATTCGGACCATCCGTAATCGCTCCGTCCGATCATCAAGCTGCTGTCGCGCTCGCGAAGTCCTACGAAGTATCCGCTATAGGAATCTGCGCCTCTCTCCTCTTTGCTTGAGCGAACAACAAGTCCGGCATCCCCGAACTGGCCAGCCTCCTCCTCCAGGTCAGCATCGAGGGAATAGTCCTTCCAATATATGGACCCTGCTGTAAGTTTCGATCCACGCTCCAGGGAATCATTCCGAATCGAGTCCGCGGAAAACGTCCAGGTTCCGCCGTATGCCTTCCAATCGCCTTCCTTCCCTGCAGCATACAACAGTCCATGCGGAGCAGACCGTAGCAAGACGAAGCGCTGAGCAAAGAAGGCACACAGAAACACTAGGAATGAGGTTGCAAGGAGCACCGAGAACCAAAACAGTGCCCTTTTACTGACTCTCATGGTCTTAGCCTCACATCATGTGTAAGGACGCTCCGAAACTGAGGAGAATTCATGTTTTCACTAGTTATCAGGATCGGATCGATTCGTACCGTGTTCGAAGCAGACTTGACGGTGTTAACCGAGAGTATAAGTTTTGCTGCCTGATATCCCATGGCATATGTATTCTCGGCGACGATAGAATCCATCTTCCCGTGGGAGAGATAACTAAGGAGCGCATAATTCTGGTCGCATCCAACCAGGATTATGTGATTGCCCGCGTTGCGCTGTTCAAGAGCGCGAACGGCAGCTTCTGTGCTTCTTTGGGTCAGGCCGAGGATCGCATCCGGAACGTGGCCGCCCGAAAGCAGGCGACGTGCAGTCTGTTCTTCCTGGGCATCACTGTAGGTCCCCATTTCCCGAGAGATAATAGCAATTCCAGGGAAATCATGGTTCAGTGTAAGCTCGAACGATCGTAGCCGTGAGTACTGTCCGCCCTCTGCCAGATTCAATCCTATGATCGCTACGGAACCCTTGCCATGCAAACGCTCACCGATTCTTCTTGCGGCGATCCTGCCTTCTTTCTCTTCGTCGTTGAGAACATAAAACACATTCCCAGAGGAGGCGAAGGAAAGCAGAGAGCCGACGATTACTATTGGAATTCCTCGCGAAGCAGCCATTTGCATGGGCGACATCAAAGCCAGGGTGTTATCAGCCGAAAGAATAATCCCCGCAGGCTCTCGTGCAATCACATCTTTCAGTAATGCAATCTGCGTTTCAATATCGTTGTCAGTGGTTGGTCCATTCCAATAAATACTGTACCCGGTTTTCACAGTCGCATCCCTTGAGCCGACGCGCGCTGCCTCCCAAAGATCATCTGCCACAATCTGCGGAATAAATGCGATTGTCGAATGAAATGTGCGCGTACAACCGATGGACAGCGCGGTAAGGCACCAGACGAGAGAAAGAGCCAGCCTCAAAAGTTCGCGCTTTGCCATTCGATTCCTCTTTCTGCCAGTAGCCACGCCTCTAGAGAGCCATTTCTTCCATTCCATATTTCAACATGTTTACCCTATCCGCCTTCCCTCGCCGGTATCCAGCTCTTCTTCCTCCTTATCCTCAACTTCGCCGCGCCGCCGTTCGCTCTCTATGGCGGCTCCATCCCTCAGGACGGAAATGGCCTCAATCCCCTCCTCCAATATCCCGAGATGGTGATTCATCCCCCCATGCTTTATCTGGGATACGTTGGCTTCTCCGTCCCCTTCGCCTTCGCGCTCGGCGCGCTCATGATGCGCTACCCCGGCGAAAAATGGATCAGGATTACCCGCGGCTGGACGATGGTCACCTGGCTCTTTCTCACCTGCGGCATCTTCCTTGGCATGCACTGGGCATACGCCGTGCTCGGCTGGGGAGGCTACTGGGGCTGGGACCCGGTTGAGAACGCCAGCTTCATGCCATGGCTCACCGGCACCGCCTTTCTGCACTCCGTCATGATGCAAGAGAAGAGAGGAATGTTGAAGAGTTGGAACGTGTGGCTCATCTTCGCCACATTTCTGCTCACCATGTTGGGTACCTTGCTCACCCGTGCAGGACTAGTCAGTTCCGTCCATGCCTTCGCGCAGTCATCCATCGGGACATGGTTCGTTGTATTTATGGCTTTCGTGCTCGCCGTCTGCATCTTTACCTATGTATTGCAGCGCAGCCACCTCAAGGGTGAACACCGGTTGGAGTCGTTGATAAGCCGCGAGTCCAGCTTCCTGTTCAATAATCTGGTCCTGCTCACCGCCTGCTTCGTCATTCTCTGGGGAACACTCTTCCCCATCCTCAGCGAATACGTAGTCGGGAATAAGGTCACAGTCGGCGCGCCTTTCTACAACCGCGTCGCCATTCCCATTGGGCTCTTTCTGCTCTTCCTCACCGGTGTGGGGCCTCTGCTGCCCTGGCGCGCCACCTCCTTCAAAAGTGTCCAGCGCAACTTCGTGCTGCCTGTACTGGTTCTTTGGAGCGTCGTAATTCTGTGCCTCGCATTTGGGTTGTGGCCGTGGGTTGATGGTGCCTTCTCAAGCGGAAACTTCTACGCTCTGATTGCTGTCGCGCTGTCTGCGTCCGTGTTCACCGCCATCCTCTCGGAGTTCCTGCGCGGCGCCGCCGTCATTCGCCGCCAGACCGGGCGCAACTTGTTCCTGGCCGCCCTGCTGCTGACGCACAGAAACACCCGCCGTTACGGCGGCTATATCATCCATATCGGCATCGTCGTCATCGTCATTGGACTCGCTGGCTCAGCCTTCAACCGAAATGTTGAAAGCGAGCTCGCCCTTCACGACAACATGGTCATCGGTCCCTACTTGTTAAAGTGCGTCGGCTTCACCCAGGACTCGAACCTCAACTACAGCTCGGAATACGCTTTGCTCGATGTATACCGGAACGGCAAAAAGCTCTTCCAGATGACACCGGAAAAACGCGCCTACTTGGCCAGCGGTCAGCCCCAGACCATGGTGGCGATTCACTCAGTGCCCAGTTGGGATTTGTATGTCGTTTACGAAGGCACAAACCCCTCTACCGGCCATCCCATCATCAAGGCCTTTCTCAATCCGCTCGTTGGATGGATCTGGGCCGGAGTACTCCTGATTGTCTTTGGTACTGTCGTCGCGCTCGTTCCCAACCTGAGCCCCGCCACTGCCAGCCTGCGAGTCCCGGCTCCCTCGCCCACAAAGCCGGCCCTCAGGGGTGGATACCTATGAGCACCCACATGTCTCCGAGACCTTGCTTCAGGGCAGCGCAGGCGCTGGCGCTGGTTGTTGCCCTCTGCTTCTCGCTCGGCGCAACCAACTCGAGCGCTCGCTTCAGCAGTCTCAACCATCGGCTGATGTGCGCCTGCGGATGCGCGGAGTTGCTCGGAGAATGCAACCACGTCGGCTGCCAGTCCTCCAGCCAGGAGTTGGATGAACTCAGCGCCGCCATCGACGCAGGCAAAGGCGACAAGGATATCCTGTCCTCCTTCTCTGCCAAATACGGGGCAACTGTTCTCGCCGCTCCCACTACTGAAGGCTTTGACCTGTTGGCTTGGATTGCGCCCTTCGCTGTCTTCGCGGCTGCCCTGCTCGGCACTGTCCTTCTTGTTCGACGCTGGTCGGCAGCCGCCCCCCGCAACTCTCTCCCCCCAAGTGACCTTGTAACTGAAGATCTTCGCAAGCAAATTCGCCGGGAGACCGGCAACAATGGAGGCGTTTAAACCATGACCTACCTGCAAGGTGAATTGGCCGGTACCCTGTTGGGATTGTTGCTCTTTGTTTACACCTTCTGGCCGGAAAACGTCTTTGCCAGCCAGTATGAGAAATCTCGTCTGGAATATCTCTTGGAGCGCAAGGACCAACTCTTTGAAAACCTGCGCGACCTCAACTTTGAGTACTTCGCCGGAAAGTACACAGAAGAAGACTTCCTCGCCCTGCGAGCGCAGCTAGAAGACGAGGCAGCGCATCTCATGGGAGAAATCGTGGATCTGCAAAGGAATGCTTGAATCAGCCCCCTGAAGTCAGTTGCTCGCGGCTACTCCTCCTCGCTCTAGCCATACCGGGTCCCTGGCCATTACATGATCTATCAAAACAACCGCTACGCATCCAAAGGATATTTCGATGAGAATCAAATGGCCCTGGAACTTCTCCAACTCGGCTCCCTTCGGTCTGCTGCTTTTGGCAGCTGTCGCCCACGCTGCTTCCATTACCGGCACAGTCACCAATAAGACCAACGGCAAGCCCTCGGCAGGGGACACTGTTGTGCTGGTCGACGTTCAAGCGGGCATGACGGATGCCGCAACCGCAACCACGGATGCCCGTGGGCATTATTCGCTCCAGTCGCCCGGCGGCGGTGTTTTCCTTATCCGCGTCAATCACCAAGGCGGAACTTACTTCATCGCAGCGCCTCAGGGAGGTGGCTCCGGCGATGTCTCGGTTTACGATGTCGCAACAAAAGTCGATGGCATCGCCATTGACGCAGACATGATCCTCGCTGAAGCTGCAGGTGGCATGGCCCGCGTGCAAGAGCGTTACCTCGTGCGTAACACCAGCCTACCTCCCAGGGCGCAGTTCAGCGCCAACACGTTTGAGTTCGTGCTCCCGCCCGATGCGGTCCTCGATGGCGCTGCGGCCACGCGCCCTGGTGGCATGGCAACCAACACGCGCCCCGTTCCGCTCAAGCAAAAAGGGCACTTCACAATCAACATCCCCATTCAGCCTAACCTCGGCGAAAAGGAGACGTTGTTCGAATTGCAATATCACATCTCCTACAACGGCAAATACACCTTCACGCCCCAGCTGCAAATGCCTGCTGATAACCTCGTCATCTACGTCCCAGACGGCATGACCTTCAGTGCCGCCGGCGGAGCAGATTTTCAGCCCGCGCAAGAGGACCCCCGCGTCCAGACATTTGTTGCCAAAAATATCCACCCCGGCCAAAGCATAAAGTTCACTCTCTCCGGCGAGGGGCAAATGCCCCGCGATTCCCGGCCTGCCGCTGGAGCGCCCGCAGCTGGCATGGGAGACGCCGCAAGTGCTGGCAATCGCCCTGGAGGCGGCATCGGTAATCCCATCGGCACTCCCGACCCCCTCAGTAATTTCAAGGGATGGATCATCGGCGTCATGGCCCTGCTCCTCGTTATTGCTGCAGCGTTCATGCTCCGCAAGCAAAGCGTGCCGGTTGCAGAATCAACCTCTCTATCGCCGGAACAGGAGGAGCCGCACAGGTCCAGGCCCTTCCCTGTCGCTGCGCATTCAGTCGCACCCATGGCCAGTCACGCAGCCGCACCGGCTACCAACCATTCCACTCTGCTCGATAGCCTCAAGGACGAACTCTTCGACCTCGAGCGCGAAAAGATCAACGGCACAATCTCGCTGGAAGACTACAGTGAGGCCAAGGCTGGACTTGAAGCTGTCTTGAGAAGAGCGCTCAAGCGCGGTTGAATCAACCTGCAACATCGCACCGATTGGGGCCGGGAATAGCAAGCACTCAACAACCGCTCTTTTCGGTACGCTTGACACCGCCTACTCACTCTGTGTGCCCCATTCCCTTCCCGCACTTTGTGAGAAAGAATTTGCGCGCAAATCACAAGCGAGTGTCCTGCCTCTGAAATTCACGACAAAACAGAGACTGTCATTCTGAATAGGACCCCAAACGCTTTTCAGTTCGGGGGTGGTGAGCGAAAATCTGCTTTTGATCCTTCGCCCGTTTTAGAAAATACATCTGTGACAGGACACTAGGCCAAAATCAAAACTTCAAATCCAGCGCTAGCGGATTCACAAGCCGCACCCCGTCAAAGCCATCCGGTTGCAACTTCGCCTTGTGCGGCATGCAATGCAGTCTCGACTGCAATGGTTTTGCATAGGACCGTGTCACGTGCATCCGGTCCATAACGATATAGCGCGTACGAAAGCCGCCAAAGGTCTGGGGAAGCTGGGCAGAGAGCAGCTTGCGGTCTACATAGATTACCAACGCCGCATCCTTCGGATTGTCCAGGCTTTCACCCACGCCGATTCCAAAGAACCATGGGTTTTGCTTCATCAAATCAGGTGCATGGTGTTGCTTGAACGCCAGCGCAGGTTCCAGCGCCCCCGCCTGCAGACTGCTGCCGGGATTAGTTGGAGACGCAACTCCTGCGCCAGCCGCGCGGCCATCGCTCACTACCACTTGAGTCCGCACATCGCCCACAGTTGCGGGCACATGGACGGCTGCACTGCTGTCAACATACACAAGGATCGCCGCTTCACCTGGATGGTCATTGCTCTTCCCGCTTGCAACTCCCAGTATCCCTGCTGCTGGATTTACCAGCGCTCGCGCTGCTCCAAGTGCCTGCTCGGCGCGCGCAACCTCCGCATCGCTAAGGGTGCGCGCCTGCGCCTCGCTCACTGTGTTGTCGCCATAACTCAGGCAGCTCACCGCATGGTCGGCGGTCCCGGCAAACGTATAGGTCGCTCCACCTGCCAATTGCGTATTGAGTTCGTTCAGCACCTCGGGCGCGGGATTCGCGACTGCCTGGCTCACACCCAAGCCATCTGTACCCCCTGCAAAGAACAAGCCCACCGGTTCCGCGTTGTTCGTGTCTACCACCAGTGAGCCGGAGTCGCCCGCGTCGCTGAAGCCGTTGCCGCTGATCGCTATTTGGTCCTTGAACATCCTGCTCAAATAGGGTTCGGTCTCGGCGCAATCCGTAAAGTAATCCACGTAGACATCCACGTTGGTCGCTGATACTTCAGCGCATGTCTGCCCTGTCGTGCGCCCGCTCTTCGCCACTCTCATCTGCAACCATGCCGCTTCGCCCTTGCCACCGGTCGATGAAATGCCGGGAGGCGCTGCCGCCAGCGTGCCATCCGGCATTTTCGCTCCCAACTCTAGAATGCTTCCCGTTGAATCCACCGTGCCTGACACAACACGCGCAATCGCCGCGTCCACATTAGTCGCGCTTGAGTTCAGCGGAAGCCACCCCGAAAGAGTCCCCACCGCCGCAGTGCCCGGACCATCCCCATCCGGAACGCAGTTATTGTCGATAAGTCCCGGCTGGATGATCGTATCGCCCACATTCCCTTGGTCGCTCCGTGCCAATACATGATTGTTGCTCAGCAGGTACTCCTTGTTATCTGAGCCTTTCAGCAGCGCCCCCAGCGTCCCGCTGCAACAGTCGACTATTTGATTCTTTGAGCTGTCGAAGTCGTTGTTGTTCCCGCCTGAGCTTCCCAGTTGCATCGGGGTCAATGACTTCGCCTGGTGCATCAACGGACTGCTTGATACTCCTGCCGTGTTCAACAAAACAACCATTGAAGTCCTGCTCGACGATGCGCCCACCGTCGCCCTAACATACGTCACGCCCGTGCTTGCCACCGAGCCTGGCGCATTGTAAGTCACCGTGCATGACGTAAACACATCTTTGCTGCGCTTGCAGCTTGTGCCGCTCAGTGTCCCCAGCCCGCTGCTTGTTCCGCCAATTGCATTCCATACATCAAAATTGATGCCCGTGCTTCCCCCTGCTTCGGCAAGATAGCCCGTGATCTTCACAGCTCCATTCACCCCTAAGGCAACATTCTCCGGGGTAAGCGGCTGCAGAAATCCTGGCATCACGGTTAGTACTGAACTCGCCTTGATGTTAGGGTTTGATTCCAGGGTGGCCGTGACCAATACCTTCACGGAGTCGGCAGTTAGATAACTCGGCGGTGAATACTGCCCTGAAGGGGACACGCTGCCCGGCCCGTTCAGCGCATCCCCGCCAGAAACAGCCCACATCACCGGCGCCGTGCTGCCATCGGCAAACGCCGCAGTGAACTGTTCAAATAAGCTGCCCTGCATCGAGATTGAATTGCACCCCGTGCAGTTGGTATCGATCGTGTTGCTCCCCAGGGCGATGAAGATCGTGTTCTTCACCGGGTTCGCGATAACTTTCCCTAAGCCGCATCCGGCCAGTGGAATCAACGCAGGCAATAGAATCACACCTGCACGCAGCAAGAGAGAACCAAGGTGTAAACCAGGCAGGACAGCATGAGACAGCGGTCTTTCGGTCTCAATTTGCATAGCTTGCAGTACGTCCATTTCGAGCGGTGAATAATCTGATTCTTTGGGATTGGGGTTTCCGCTTTTGAGGGGAACGGATTAAGCCCAGGGAAGATGTCCACTGTTCAGGAGAGAGTTCCAACAGCCCGCGCGCTGGCAGCCAGTAAGGCAATCCTGGCATTCGCGCTCATCTTCCGCGCGCGAGTCTCTTCCGCCCCGCTTCTACCCTCACCACGCAGGCTCTCTTCTTGCGCCAGACCTGAACCACAGTCATGCTGAGAAGAATCACAAGCAGAAGTTGCAACATTGGGATTGTCATGGTCGATCCTCCACGTGCGGCGCTTCTGTTCCAGAGGCATCGCCTCGTTGGTCGCCTGCGCCCGGTATCCTCATGTAGCTCAGATACTGGCACGTGAAGTTGCCGGCGTATTTGCTTTTCAGCAAGGAGCGATATCAGCAGGCCAGAATCCTGATATCGCCCAGAAAAACGAAGGCTGGCTCGTCATGAGCCAGCCTCTTCAAAGCTATGCCGGAACTGCAACCAAGGCCATGCGGGCCAGGTTCGATGACCCGCTTCATTTCCCTCTAACTTGAGAGAATTGCAGGCTTGATGGTCCAGGCCTGCAGTCGGGCAAGCTCCATCAAATGCGCGGAGTGAAAATCCTTCGGGAAGGGCCGCCAGTGCCAAAGTGAAATTGAGTCCTTCGCCACCCACTGCCCCGCCGCAAGCTGCGCCGGCAAAACAGTCACCAACGCAGGCGGCTGGCCTTTGGAGATGAGTGACCGAGTAGCATCCGCCAGCGCCAGCAGATACGATTCCGGTGTAACTGCCTTGCTTCCAAACCACACAACATTCGGAATCTGCTGGCGTCGCGCAAGAATCCCGTGAACATCCGCAGCGGTCCGCAAGAACTGCTCCCACGCCACAGCGAGACCGCCCTGCGGCAGCATCTCTGAGTTCGCCGCTTGGCTCGGCCCATAGGGCGTGCCCTCCAGCCTCACCGCCTTCACCGTCTGTTGCCGCGCGAACTCGCAAACAAAGCCGTTCAACAACGCGAACACTTCGCTGGCTGAAAGCGCATAATGTCCCTCAATCTGAAAGGTGATATCTGCACTCACTTTGTTCGCAATCCCGGCAATCTCCTCAGTGTCGAAAGCCCGGCCCTGCGCCGCATCCTGATAGAGCGTATACGCCTCTGAGGCCGTAATAAAACGCACCCCCGGAAACGACTTCATATATGGAATCAGGCCTTCGAAATATGCAAAGGCTTGCTCCCGCTCGGCCGCGCTCTTTTCTGCCTCAGGCTTCCATTCAGCAGGCCCAGGGTTCGCCCCTTCAAGAAAGTTCGCCACATCCCAGAACATCTTCGACACAAACTGCGTCGGGTGATACATAAAGCTCACCAGGCCGCCTGGCTCTTGCGCGCTCATCTGCTCATAGAGCGCCTTGAACTTGGCTTTGGTCTCCTCCAGGTTTGACCACTCGCGGTTCTCTTGTAGCTGCTTCCCTGCGTCAATATGAAAGATATTCAACAGCCCGCCATAAAAAAATGGCTTCCCTTCCAGTTGCACTTGGCCGCCGTCATCCAGGTACACATGAATGCCCCACTCTTTCAAGGTCCGATATGCCTGTGGAGCCCAGCTCGATCCCGGCTGACCGTAGCAAGTAGGCCATCTCCCAAAAATCCGCCCCAGATCGTCAAATCCCGGCCGCTCCCGCCGATCGAATTCTTCTGCGCCCTGCTCCCAATCAAGCTCGGATTCATATTCGGCCGGAGTTGGATGCTGACTGTGCGTGTTCGAG
>Ga0364907_10326_pt1 | contig 16213 bp, 17 predicted proteins | sample ExccelJu500002D3_2_FD_206960 | JGI IMG/M metagenome (GOLD analysis project Ga0364907, IMG submission 206960) | Enriched cells from Trout Bog Lake Hypolimnion, Wisconsin, USA - BchlTB.July02.5000.02.D3 | ecosystem: Environmental > Aquatic > Freshwater > Lake > Hypolimnion/Profundal zone | place...
AGGAGGAGGGAAAGGACGTGGACTTCGTACTGAAGGGCTCCGAGACCGCCCTTGACAAATCGATCATCGATGAGATGAGGGACCCGCTAATGCACCTTCTGCGCAACGCCGTCGACCACGGCATAGAGAGCCCCGGGGACCGGGAATCGCAGGGCAAGCCGAAATCCGGCAATATAACCCTGTCGGCATATCAGCTCGGATCGCAGGTCGTCATCGAGGTATCCGACGACGGCAGGGGCCTTGACGCCGCCAGGATAAAGGAGGTCGCGATATCGAAAGGCATGATCTCAAAGGAACATGTTGAAGACATGGCTGAGGAACAGCTGTTGCAGATAATATTCGCGCCGGGCTTTACCACCAAAAAAGACGTGACGGGGACTTCGGGCAGAGGTGTCGGACTGGACGTTGTTAGGGAGAAGGTTGGCAATTTGAAGGGAATGGTGGACGTATCCTCAAAACCCGGACGGGGAACGAAGTTCACGATTAAGCTTCCCCTTACCCTGGCGATAACCGGAAGCCTTCTGGTAGGCGCGGGCGACGACACCTTCGCCGTTCCGGTGGAGAGGGTCGTCGAGACGATAAGGATAAATCAGCAGGATATAAGGTCCGTCGAGACCAAAGAGGCTATAAGCGTAAGAGGCCACATCCTGCCGCTCATACGCATAGCCGACCTGTTCGGCCTGCCGAAGAAAGGGATCATTGAAAAGAGCTTCTTTCCGGTGATAATAGTCCAGTCCCTCGAAAAAAGGGTTGGGATGCTCGTAGACAGGCTTCTCGGCCATCAGGACATAGTGGGCAAGTCGATAGGCGAGCCTCTCAAGAAGATAAGGAACGTCGCTGGCGCCACCATAATGGGAAGCGGTAAGGTGGTGCTCATCCTCGACATACCCTCCATAATAGAATCTTCAGAAGGCATGATAGTCCGCAGGCCCCCGCAGACTCAGGCCGAACCGAAAGCCCGTCACGGCAAAAGGAAGAGGACGATACTCTTGGCCGAGGACGCCCTGACGACCGCGATGCTTGAGAAGAACATCCTCGAGTCGGTCGGATATTCCGTGGTGATAGCCCGTGACGGAAAAGAGGCTCTCGACAGATCTACGCAGGAGAAATTCGATCTCGTGATAACCGATATACTGATGCCTCGTATGGACGGGTTCGAACTGACTTCAAGACTGAAGAAGGATTCCATATATAAGGATATACCAGTGATAATCGTGACGACCCGTGAAACGGACGCGGACAAGAGGCGCGGCCTTGAAGCGGGCGCGGACGCATATCTCTTGAAGAGCGAGTTCACATCGGATATACTATTGGATACTATCGAAAGGCTTCTGGGTTAAATCATGGCTGACAGGATACGCGTACTTATAGTCGACGATTCAGCGCTCGTAAGGGACGCTCTTAAATCGATACTTGAGTCGGACGGGTCGATCGAGGTCGTAGGAACTGCCAAGAACGGCCTGGAAGGCGTCGAGAAGGCGCTGGAGCTTAAGCCGAGCGTCATCACGATGGACCTGAAGATGCCGATGATGGACGGGCTCGAGGCCGTCGCCCGCATAATGGAGGAAAACCCCATACCCATAGTCGTCGTAAGCAGCATGGACATGAAAATAATAATCCAGGCGCTGACGATAGGTGCCATGGACTTCGTGCCGGTGGCCGGCGACATGAACGCCATAGCCGCCGACCTTATAAGCAAGGTAAAAATAGCGTCTAAAGTAAAACCTATACGGCGCTTCAAGATACATCCGCCGCTTCCGGTGAGATCGTTCAAGAGGCCGGAGAGACTTAAGGTTATAGCGATCGGGGTATCGACGGGCGGGCCGCAGGCCCTGCAGGCCCTATTATCTCACGTGCCTGCGGATTTCCCCGGCGCTATTTTAGCCGTACAGCACATGTCAAAAGGTTTTATAGAGGGGCTCGTCGAATGGCTTAAGTACACGACAAAATGCGAGATAAAGGTAGCTTCGGACGGTGACCGAATAAAGGGCTCCACAATATATATGGCACCGGACGATTATCATATGGAAGCCGGCGAAGACGGAAAGATAAGCCTGACCCAGAACGCCGACAGTGCGATAACGCATGTCCCGTCGATCGACGTCATGATGAGCTCCGTCGCCGGAATATACGGCCCCGATGCGGTTGGCGTCATAATGACCGGTATGGGCAGGGACGGCGTTGAAGGCATGAAGGCGATAAAGAAGGCCGGAGGACAAACGATAGCACAGGACGAAAAGACGTCCATAATATTCGGGATGAACAGGGTAGCGATAGAATGCAAATGCGTCGACCGTATAGTGCCGCTGGAGAAGATCGTGGACGAGATATTCGATGCCATGGCCAAAACGGGCTGACAAAGGGTAATCATGAAGAAGATACTTATAGCCGAAGACAGCCCCACGGTGTTGGGGATACTTAAATCTGTGCTCGAGAATGCCGGATATGGCGTGGTTACCGCCTCCGATGGCCAGGAGGCCTTGAACAAGGCAAATGCCGAAAAGCCTGACCTGTTCATACTCGACCTTATGCTGCCGAAGGTCGACGGATATAAGGTCTGCGGAATGCTCAAATTCGACAGGAATTTCGCCGCTACCCCGGTCGTCATCTTAACGGCAAGGGCCGGCGATGCGGACAGGGAAACGGCCAGGGACGTGAAAGCAGACGAATACGTGACGAAACCTTTCGAACCGTCGGAGCTCATATCGAAGATAAAGAAGCTCCTAAAGGAGGAATAATGGCAAAGCTTAAAGTTCTGATAGTGGACGATGAACCGGACTTCCTGGACCTCATGTCGCTTCGGATAGCCAGCTGGGGGCATAACGTGCTGAAGGCATCCGGCGGCAAAGAGGCCGTCGCTATCATCAAGGAAAGCCGGCCCGACATACTGGTGCTCGACTATATGATGCCGGAGATGGACGGCGTGACCACGTTAAAGGAGATACGCAAAACCAACAAGGATCTCCCCGTCATAATGTTCACGGCCTATCCGAACACCAAGGCGTTCGAGGACACCGATAAGCTGGGCATACATGCTTTCATACCCAAGCTCAGCGCGTATTCCGAGGTGGTGCCGGCATTGAAATCGGCCATAGACATGCTCGAGAAGAGATTGAACAAGGCATCGTAAAATAACCGGAGAGATGATGGGCAAGAAGATACTGCTCGTAGAGGACGAAAAGGATCTTTCGAAGACGATATCCTTCAGGCTTGAGAACAACGGATACACGGTGGTTACCGCCTACGACGGCCCGGAAGGACTTGATAAGGCCAAAAAAGAGAAGCCTGACCTCGTCATACTCGACCTGATGCTGCCGAAGATGGACGGATATAAGGTATGCGCGCTCCTAAAAGCCGATTCCAGATATTCCAGAATACCTATCGTGATATTCACGGCCAGGGTCCAGGAAGAGGACAAGGCGATGGGTAAAGAGGTCGGTGCGGACGCATATATCACGAAGCCTTTCGAACCGGAGACGCTGTTATCGAAGATCAGAGAACTGTTAAAGGAATAATATAGCTAAATGGCAAAAAAAGACGTCTCCATAGATACGCTCCTCTCCAAAGGCCTTCTGACCCAGGAACAGATAAACACCGCAAAAGAGGACATGAAGAAGACGGGGCTTCCCATCGAGAAGACCCTGGAGAAGCTCGGCTACATAACCGAAGAGGATATAGCCAAATCCGTAGCCGAGTCGATGAACGTCGGATATATCGATCTGAAGCACTACCTCTTAAACCCGGACCTGGCGAAATTATTGCCCGAGCGCCTCGCGCGCAAATACAAGGCCGTGCCTCTATTTAAGATCGCAAAATCGCTTACCGTGGTCATGGCAAATCCGTCCGACATAATGGCCCTGGACGAGATAAGGTCCGAATCCGGAATGTCGATAGACCCTCTCTTTTCTACCGAGAAGGACATACAAAGCGCCATCGACCAGCTGTACGGGACGAGCGGCAACATAGACGACGTCATAAAGACCATCGACAGGACTAAGATAGGCGGCGCCGGCGCCGGACCAGACGACATGAAGGCGCTGGCAAAGGCCGCGGAGGACGTCCCTGTCGTCAAGGTGATAAACCTCATAATAATGCAGGCTATAAAGGATAAGGCCAGCGACATACACATAGAGCCCGCCGAGGACCTGGTCAGGGTGCGCTTCAGGATAGACGGCATACTGCACGAGACGTCCGTCATACCGAAGAATCTGCAGAGCATAGTGGCTTCGAGGATAAAGATACTGGCGAAGATGGATATCGCCGAATCCAGAAAACCGCAGGACGGCAGGATCGAGTTCAGGGTGGAGAAGAAGGTGCTCGACCTGAGGGTCTCGTCGTTCCCGACGATACACGGCGAGAACATAGTCATGAGGATACTCGACAAGACAAGCGTCGTTCTGGGACTGGAAGACCTCGGATTCTCGAAAGGAGACCTCGCGAAATACGAAAGATTGATCCGCTCGGCTTACGGCATAATACTCGTGACGGGGCCCACCGGAAGCGGCAAGACGACGACGCTCTATTCATCCCTATCGACGGTAAACTCGATGGAGAAGAACATAATAACGATCGAGGACCCCGTAGAGTACGAACTGCCCCTCATAAGACAGACCCAGGTGAACGTAAAAGCAGGGATCACGTTCGCGACGGGCTTAAGGAGCATATTGAGGCAGGACCCGAACATCATAATGGTAGGCGAAATACGCGATAAGGAGACCGCTGACATAGCAATCCAGGCATCCCTGACCGGGCACCTCGTACTGTCGACGCTCCATACCAACGACGCCCCGAGCGCCATAACGCGCCTAACCGAGATGGGCATAGAACCGTTCCTGGTGTCGAGCTCCGTCATCGCCATCCTGGCCCAGCGCCTCGTGCGCAAGATCTGTCCTACGTGCAAAGAGAAGTACTCTCCGTCACCGGATGTCCTGAAAAACCTCGCGCTTCCGAAAGAAACAAAGGACCTGACATTCTATAAAGGAAAGGGCTGCGACGCCTGCAAAGGTACCGGCTACCGCGGAAGGATAGCCATATACGAACTTCTGGACGTGACCGAGGAGATACGAAAGCTCATCGTCAGGAAGGCCTCCGCCGAAGAGATAAAAAAGAGGGCCATGGAGGAGGGGATGCGCCCTCTGCGCGAGGACGGGCTCGATAAGATACGCCAGGGCATAACCACCGTCGAAGAGGTATTGAGGGTAACCGAGGAATAGCATGATGGCGAACTTCAGGTATAAGGCAAAGGATAAATTCGGCAGGACGGTATCGGGAACGATGACCGGCGAGGATAAGGGCGCCGTCGCCAAACAGCTCGACGTATCCGGATACGTCCCTATATCTGTGGAGGAGGAGAGAAAGAGCAAGAACATCGCGCTCCAGTTTTTGTCCGGGCTCTTTAACAAGGTGACGCTCGAGGAACTCGGCCTATTCACGAGACAGCTCCTGACCCTCCAGGAATCGGGTGTAACGATGATAACGGCTCTCACCACGCTGGAGAAACAGACCCAGAACAATTATTTCAAAGAGATCATCAGAGGCATAACCTCAAGTATTGAGCACGGCTCGAGCCTCTCGGAATCCCTGGCAAAATATCCAGACCTATTCTCCGATCTTTACGTAAACATGGTCAAGGCCGGCGAAGCTTCGGGCGCGCTCGAGGATATGCTGAGGCGCCTGGCCGAATTCGAAGAGAAGGACATTGAGAACCGCTCGAAGATAAAGAGCGCTACCCGCTATCCGTTAATGACGCTCGGAGCCCTCTTCTGCGCATTTCTGATAATAGTCAACCTTGTGATACCGAAGTTCGCCGGCGTATTCGGGCAGTTCAACAAGACCCTGCCGCTCCCCACAAGGATCATGCTGGGATTAAGCTATGTAATGCGGCATTATTGGTTTTTAATCATAGCGACCGTAGCGGCCGTCATATACCTGTTCATAAGATACATCAACACCAAAAAAGGAAGGTTAATATGGGACACTTTTAAGCTCAAAGTTCCCATATTCGGGCCCCTGGTATCGATGCTCATCATGTCAAGATTCGCCAGGACGATGTCGATACTCCTAAAGAGCGGGCTTCCGGTGCTGCAGGTCCTCGACATGTCCGCTCGCACGGTAGGCAACGCCAGGATATCGATGGTCGTAGATTCCGTATCGGTGAACGTCAGGGAGGGTAAGGGCATATCGGGCCCGATGGGGCTAAGCGGCCTATTCCCGCCCATGGTGGTGCAGATGGTGGCGATAGGGGAGGAGACCGGCAAGGTGGATGAGCTCCTCTTAAAGGTGTCGGACTACTACGACCAGCAATCGGACTACATGATGAAGAACCTGTCGGTCATGATAGAACCGGTATTCGTTTTGTGCCTGGGAGCGATGGTCCTTACCGTGGCGCTGTCGATATTCCTGCCGATGTGGAACCTTATATCGGTCTTCAACCATTGACAAAGCGCAGATTTGATGATAGACTTAACTTCAAGATTTCGGAAGGCAGCACGCTCTTCGAGCTGGCCTTCAGCTTCGCTCTCATATTCATATTGATAGGGGTCTTCGGGCTCTATTCGTCGAAGATACTCCTGGCGGCGAGGGAGGCGGTCTTAAAGAGCGAGCTTTCGAACCTCAGGCTGTCGTGCGAAGTCTACAGGATACGTAACGGCGCCTCTCCGGGCGATCTGGGCAGCGTATGCCAGAACCAGAGCTACTTCGTCATGATAGAAAGGCGCGACAAGGACGGCGCGCTGGTCGATCCGTTCGGAAATAAATACGTATACAGTCCTAAAGACTGCAGGATACGGTCAGGGACTGTCAAATACGCTGGTTGGTAGAACAAAAAAGGGAGGGAAGGATGAGGAGGAATAAGAGAGGTTTTACGCTTATCGAACTTGTAATAGTGATAGTAATACTGGGCGTGCTTGCCGCGATAGCGTTGCCTAAGTTCGCGGATCTCATATCCGATTCGAAGATTTCGGCCACAAAAGCGGGATTAGGGGCAATAAGGGCGGTTGTGGCGCTTAAATACTCCGCCAACATCGCCGGCCATACCGACGCGCAGACAAATACCTCAGTCATCGGCGCCACGGACTTCTTCGATGGCCATCTACCGGTAAACCAGGTCGTCGGCACGGCCGCGACCGCGATAGGCACGGTGGCCGCAACGGTCAACGGGTCCGTTACGCAGGCGTCCACCGGATCTGGATGGTGGTACTGCACGGGCTCCGACACGAGCGATCCGGATTGTCGCAAGGTAGGCGCTTACGGCGGCACAGTGAGCGGCGGCACGAACACGTCGAACTGGTAGGGGTCGATATTTCAATACCCGTTAGGGGCTAGATACGAGCCTCTAACGGGTTTTTTTATCCGTTTTCATATTGAGGGATCCATGAAGAAGCCTGACAGGATCATCGAATTCGCTGGCATTCCGGCCGTATTCATCGTACTCGTAATCATCTTCTTTAAGGAAGTCATATTCTCAAACGATATCTTCGTTCTGCGCGACCTCGCCAGGTACTTCTACCCCTTACGCGGATACGCCTTCGGCCTTTTAAAACAGGGGATACTACCGCTCTGGAATCCGTACATTTTCTGCGGCAATCCGCTCACAGCGACCCACCAGACTGCGGTATTCTATCCCGTGAGCCTGATCTATCTGATAGGAAGTTTCGATAAGGCCTTCAACAACTTCATATATGTACATTTCGTCCTGGCAGGCGTATTCATGTACCTATTCCTTGCGGACCGGAAGATATCGCGAATGGCTGCATTAGTCGGCGCCATCTCGTTTGCCTTCAGCGGCTACATGATGGCTGTGATAAATCTGCTCGCGTCGCTGGGATCGGTAGTATGGGTACCGATCGCGCTCTGGGCATTCTTCCGCGCGACGGACCGCCGAAGCTATCCCTACGCGATACTTACGTCGATATTCCTCGTCCTCATGTTCCTGGCCGGTGAGCCGGCGGTGCTTTACGCAATTGGGTTCATAATGTTATTCTGCGGATTCAGGCAGCCGAAGATACTGGCCGTTATATTCACGACATTCCTATTATTATCCTCATTCCAGATGTTGCCCTTCATCGAGCTTCTTATGAGATCCTATCGGGGCAATATCTGTTATGACATCGCGACCAAATGGTCGGTGCCGCCGCACGACCTTCTAAACCTGGCCTTCCCGTCCGTCACCGAAATAGAGGGCCATTTCAGGGGGTACTGGGACAAACAGAGCTGGCTTTTAGACTACTACATGGGGCTATTGCCGCTACTCATGCTGCCGATATCGGCGGTGTTCGTAAAGGGAAGGGATAAGCGCATAGCGTTCTGGATACTGGCCGCGTCGGTCATACTCGTCTTGGGCAGATACACCCCGGTCTACCGTGTACTTTTTGACCGCTTGCCGACGTTCAAGCTTTCGAGATACCCGGTAAAGTACTTCTTCCTCACCACATTCTCGCTTTCGTGGCTATGCGCGCTCGGATACGACGCTTACCTGAAAAAGACCCGGGCCCGCGACGAGGGTTTCGCGCGCTTCATAAGGCGATACCTTTACATCGCGCTCTTCGTCGGGATACTCGTCCTCTTCCTCGATACCTTCTTCAGGGGCGTTGGGCAGGTCTCGTACAAAACGTTCCTTGAAAAGATCGATAGTTCTTTTAAGGATAAGTCCAGCAGCCTGCCGCTTCTGACATTAAGCCTCTTTACGATACGCAGGACGCTGGTCTTCTTTCTGATATTTACGCTCACCCTGTTCTTAGGCACGAAGCGCCGGATAAAGACGGGGTGGATGTCCTTCGCCATCATAGGGCTCGTGATCGGGGATCTCTATTCGTCAAATTACGATATTAACTTTCATTACGACAGGGCCAAGTTCAAAGAACCCACGGAGAACATCGAGATCCTCATGAAAGACAAAGCTGCCTTTAGGTTCATGCAGAGCCCGGCGGCTTTGAACTTTATCTGTAAACCCACGGAGAACATATGTACGAACCTGCTTAAGGGTGGCAAGGAGATGCTATATGCGAATCACATGATGGAGTTCGGCCTATACGACGTCTTCGGATACGAGTCGATAGACCGCAAACGGATGTCGGACGTATTCTCCATGCTCGCCTCCGAGGCGAAGGGGCCGGACGATACGGAGATGATCGACCTTCTAAACGTCAAGTACGTCGTATCGCCGAAGATATTCGAAGCGAAAGGCTATGCCCTCATAAGGAAATCGGACATCGGCAACCTTTACGAGAATAAGAACGTTCTGCCGCGGGCGTTCCTTTCCGAGAAGGCGGTCGTCCTGAAGGAGCCGAAGGCGCTGCATGACAAGCTGATCGATAGGAATTGGGACCCGCGCAGGGAAGTCGTGCTCGAGGAAGAGCCGATCCTCAGCAAACAGCAAACAGGAAACCCTCCGGGCCTATCGGCCCGTAGGGCCGGAGGCAGGGGACAGGGAACGGTGGCGATAAGCGATAAACGATCAACGATCAACGAGAGCGCCGATATCGTGAAATACGCGCCGAATGAGGTAATCATCAAGGCAAGCGTCAATTCGCCTAAATTCCTCGTCCTAAGCGACTCGTACTACCCCGGATGGAAGGTGTACGTTGACGAAAGGCCGGATAAGATATATGTCGCGGATTACATAATAAGAGCGGTATACTTGGACAAGGGGGAACACACCGTCCGGTTCGTCTTCGACCCGTTCTCTTTCCGCCTCGGGCTCTGGATAAGCCTGTCCACAGCCATTTTTCTGGCGGCCTGGTTTGCCTATAAGAAGATATCGTGATATACTTAGCCTAATATGATGAAAGGTACAATTCAAATGACCGGAAAAAATGGCATAGCCCTCATAACGGCCGTTATACTGATCTTGGCCATGTCCATAATGGTCCTGGGGATAGTCTCTTTCGCTTCAAACGGCATATACCTGAATACGGCAAGGGGAGCGACTGAAACGGCGTTTGCCGCGGCCCAGGCCGGCGTCTACGCGGCGATAGTAGATTATCAGGTCGATTCCAAATGGAACGGCGCGACGAATGTCTCGGTAATAACTGGCGTCTCTACCTATAGCTGCGGCAAGGCCGCAAACTACCTCCTCCTTGACGCTTCGCGCCCGCAGTTCGCCGCCGGCGGCGGCACCAACAGGCAGGTCCAGCGCATCGGCCACACTAATATTAACAGCGCCTCCGGGATAACGTTCACCAAGATCAAGGTGGAGTGGAATTTTGCCGGGAATCTGACACAGATCTACCTGTGTAACTTATCGCGCTGGACCGGAACGGCCGCTTCCGGGACCACCATAACTTTCTCTCCTTCATGGTCGCTGGCCGCCAACGGTTCATTCACCAGCGCAGCACAAAACTACTTCCGCTTCTCCGTACAAATCCCGGTAAACGCCGTCATCGTAGCCACCTACTATTTCTCCGACGGCTCCTCGCGGAAAGCGATCCTGTATAACGCCGGACGCGGAGGCAACAACGAATTCTCGATAATATCGACCGGTAACAGGATATCCGGCACCAACCCGTGGAAGGAATCGATAGAGGCGACTTATGACGTTGGGGTGGGCCATATAACCTCATGGAACAACTCGCAGAATAACATATGAGGAACAAAGGTTTTACCCTGATAGAGGTGATAGTCACGATACTGGTCGCCGCGATAGCGATAATACCGGCCTCACTGATATGCATGAAGGCCGTTCAGGCAGCGGCCGAAGGTGACGCCTGGACTATGGCGTCTAACCTCGCGCGCAGGGAGCTCGGAATAGTGAGCGCGCTGCCGTTTACGGACGCCTCCTTAAACGTCGGCACCTACTCATTTCCCGGTTATCTCGGGTACAAGTATGATTTAACGCGCGTCGTTTCGGTCGTAGCCGGCACCGGGAACCTTAAACAGGTAGCCGTCAACGTCTATCCGGCCGGATCGACGTCCAAGTGCCTCGAGCTAGATACCTACGTCATAAACAACGTAACGACCGGCCTTGGCACAGGGGGCGGATCCGTATCGCCGGAGGGGAATTACCTCACAGCCAGCACAGGCACCTATAGCAACATTACGCATACATGGACAATCACTTCGATGACTAATTCGAGCGCCAACGGCGCCATCACGATTATGCAAGTATCAATCTGGCGCTCGGCGGGCGCTAGTTTTAATCTGACATCGGCTACTATGGATGCAACTACCGTCTGGACCGGCAGCCTCACCATACCGACCTCCCAACCGGTATCGCCAAACGTTGTATTGACAGCAAGCTGCATCATCGGTCCTTCAGGTACGGTAACGAGCAATACTTTCGTATTCAACGCTTCTATTAACACAGGGCAAACGATCTACATTAAATATAGGATGTATGATGGGACTGACTCCGCGACATTTTCGTACACCAGGTAACAATAAAGGCTTCACGCTCATCGAACTCATCGTTACGATGACGGTTACCGCCATCATCGCCGCCGCCGCGGGAGGGATAATAGTCACCTTCATGCAGATATTCCTGTACCTGCCACGCGAGATGAAGGCTAAGACGGTCGCCCACGACATTGCGGAGCTATCCATCGAAGGCGAGCCGAATAAACCGGGAATGCGTTACGCCGCTACCATCACGAATGCGACCGATACGTCGATCACCTTTGCAGTGGGCTACCCTACGAGCGCGGACCAGGTGACAATGATATTTACGTATGATACAATAAACCATCAGGTGCAAAGGACAGCCGGCGCGTCCGAAACGATACCGTACTACGATACGAGCGACGTGACTGTCACGTGCCCGTCGAATATCTTCTTCAAATATTACGATTCTTCGGGCAACCAGATAACGAACCGCAGCACCCAGGCGCTGCGGAATACCATAAGGCGCATAGAGATGACCTATACCGTAACATCCGGAGCCGGGGTGGCGGGCGGTTCTTATACGACGACTTCCGGTACGGACATAAAACAGTACACGTAGAGCTTAGTATACAGTGGACAGGACCTGCCTGCCGGCAGGCAGGTACAGCACACAGGAAAATATGGAACTGATGGATAAACTTATCGGCATGCTTCAGATGAAGCCGCGGCTTCATTCCGCGGTAGGCATCGACATAGGCAGCTATAGCCTCAAAGTGGTCGGGATGAAGATCCTGCCCGGCCCGGCCATCACCTTCTCGTCCATCACGCCGCTGTCCGGATTAGACGGTAAGAACATCTCCGCGGCCATCCGCACCATACTCGACAGGAACGGATGCCGCGACAGGAAGGTCATCCTGACGTTTTCGGACAGATCCGTCGTCATAAAGAGGATAGAGCTGCCGAGCATGGGGCCAAGCGAGCTGCCGGAAGCGGTGAAATGGCAGATGAAGGATTCCTTTAAGTACGAAGCGGATGAGGCGCTATTTGACTTTTCTCCGCTCGGCACCAGCGATAAAGAGGATGGCTCAAAGATGCTGACGCTTCTCGTAGCGGCCGCTCCCCGGGAGCTGGTAGAATCCAAAATCGCTATTCTGAAAGACGCGGGGCTTGAGGTCGTATCGATCAGTTTCGCGCCGTTCGGCCTTGAGAACATAATAAAGGCATCCCCGGCCGAAGATACAGGAGGGTGCCTCCTCGTAGCCGACTTCGGACACAGCGGAACCGAGATATCTGTATTCGAAAAAGGGCGCCTCGAATTTGTAAGAGAGGTCCCTGTGAGTTCCCTGGAAATTTCCGAGGCTCTTACGGGCACCCTCGCCGGAGAGAAGGGGACCGTATCGCTTACCAAGGACGAAGCGGAGAAGGTGAAGATCGAGAAGGGCTTTCCTTACGATCCGGAGAAACCGGACGACAAGATATCGTCTACACAGATAGTCTCCCTGATAAGGCCCATACTGGAGACGTTTGCCAACGAAATAAAACGCTCTATCGGATATTATTCCAATCAATACAACGGCGGGAAAGTGTCCGTGGTCTATCTGGCCGGATCCGGCGCGTACCTGAAGAACCTCGACAGGTTCCTTCAGAAAGAACTGGGGCTTCGGATAAAGACTATCGGCATTCCGGCATCCGTCACCGCCAACACGGCGGTATCTAAGGAGAAGGACGCCGCCCTGGCGGCGCTGGCCGGGGCTGTCATCGGATACGGCTCAAGGCCCAACCTTCTGCCGTATGAGTATAAGCTGGAAAAGATAGAGTTTGTGGGAACCATGTCGCTGCGCATAGCGGCTTTCGTATTTGCGCTCTTACTCCTCACGTCTTTTCTCTTCACCAAAACTCAGCTTAGCGGTTACAAACAACGGCTTGCCAGCATAGACTTCCAGAGAGATTTCCTGAGGCAGGTGAACGAGCTTAAGGAGCGCGTGGATGAAAGGGAAGATATCCTGAAGAAGCTCGAATCGACCGAGATCAGAGGCGCGCCGATAATCAGGGAGTTGAGCCGGCTGATGCCGCCAAGCATAATACTGGACTGGATCAAGATTAGTACGATAGACAGGACGATGGATATAGGAGGGGTGGTCCTGGGAGCCAGGGGTGATGTCGAGCGTATAGCGACTAAGTTTATGGGAGACATCGAAAAGTCCAAGTACTTCAAGGAGGCTCAGCTGAGTTCGATCCAGGAAGACGAGACAAAAGGCGAGGAGATGTCAAAATTCGAGATAAACTTCATGTTCGAATGATACGAGAGAGATCGTGACCAATATAACTTTGAAGATGACGGGATCACAGAAGAAAGCGGCGGTAAGCATACTGGCTATGGTCCTGGTATTTATCGTATTCATAGTTTTCATCTATATCCCGATGCACCGGGAGCTGGATAAGACTATCGCGGAGTACGGGTCGGTCGAAAAGGAGATAAGCGACATAAAAAATGCCGCCGGCAAGGATAAGTCCCTGGACGAGATAATAGCGGCCCTTAAAAAGCGGCTTACGGAACTCGAAAATAAGTTCCCGGCCAAAGAGGAGCAGATACTGAGCGACCTTTCGGATAGGGCAAAGGACCTCAAGATCGACCTCATCAACATGACCCCCGATAAAAAGCGCCTCGTCACCGGCATAGATTGCGCCGCTCTTAACAAGAAGGGCTGCGTCCTGCAGGAGATGGCCATAACGATGAACATGAGGACCGACTTCAGGACTTTCGCCGGATTCATGAAGAGCCTTAAAGAGAATTTCCCGTTCTATATTAAGCTCGATTCGGCGCATCTGGTAAGGTTAGCGGGCAGCGACAGGCATCCGATGCTGGATATCGAAGTGAAGCTGCACGCGTATCTTATATCGCAGAATTAAAGAAAGGTTTATGGATAAAAACAGGATAAAGATCGTAGCGGCTATCGGTGTCGTCCTTATGCTGGTGTTTGTTCTGCCGGGCATATTTAAGAAGGCGGCACACAGGAAACCAGCTGCCGGCAAAGCCGCTACAGCAGCTGAGACGATAGCGCCGCTATTCAAAGAGGCCAAGAGCTCAGACGGCAAAATAGCGGATACCGAGGGCTTGGACGATGCCAGCTTAAGGGACCCGTTCGGCTTGCCCGAAGTCACTCAAACTACCGCTTCGGCCGCATCCGACTTGAACCTCACCGGCATTACCTCCGGCGCAAAAGGCAAGCTCATAGCCATCATAAACGGAAATCTGGTCTACGCGGGAAGCCGGGTGGGGAATTTCACCGTCGTCAGCATATCGGCGGATAAGGTAGTCGTGACCGACGGCACCGAAAATTTTGAATTGAGGATGAGGAAGTAACGATATGGTGCTAGATACTCCGAAGAAGAAGATACTCGTAGTAGACGACGAAGTCGATTTCAGAGAGCTTGCTAAGGCCAGGCTCGAGGCTAATGGCTATGAAGTTATCGCACTCTCCAGCGGCGAAAAGGCCGTTGAACGCGTAATCAAGGACAAGCCGGACGGAGTACTCCTCGACATAATGATGCCCGGGATAGACGGTCTGAGCATATTAAAAGAGATAAGAAAAATCGCCCCGAACCTTCCGGTATTCCTCATAACCGCATTCTCTAATACCGAGCGGCGCGAAATAGCCAGAAAGTTCAACGCCACCGAGTTTTTGTTAAAGACGGATGACCTGCAGACAGAGATAGACAATATGACCGCCATCATCGGCATATCGTCAAAGCCAAAAAATCGATCATGAACAGAAGACCGACCTTGATCATCATGGTCGTCGGCCTTACGTTATCGGCGATCCTGCTGGGCCTGCCGGATTCCGCCGCCGAACAGGTCGACACCGAGCACTTGATAAGGCGGATGACCCCGCCGCTTGCCATAGTGAAAGAGACCCCCGCCAAAGATGAGATGTACTTCGACGCCTACTATGAGCCGAGCGACATCCTGCAGGGAAGCCGCACCGGCCACTGGTCGGAGATGACCGCGACTTACGGCTACAAGCACGGCAAGGTGCAGGGATACGGAAGCGTTTCTCAATATAACCGATTCGACAATAAGGATTACACCGCAAATATCGGCGCCTATTTCAATCTCCCCGATTCATATGTGCACTGCGAGATGGGGGCCGGATGGTACACGGACTACATGTACAACCTCCTGGCGCTCGGCGAGTACGGCCATAGGCTGTATAAGGACGTATTCTGGCAGATCGGCTATAACTTCCGGAGCTACGAGAGCGGCAATACCCACATGGCCTACCCGGGCCTAATATATTATTTCGGCGACAGCTACATGTCGGCTAACTACGGAGCGACGTGGATAGAAGGGCGGGGGACCGGCAGCTTCGGTAACTTCAGGGGGGACTTCGCGATAACCGATTTTCTGCACCTCTGGACCGGCGTCGCGATCGGCCAGTGGCTGTACGACATATACGGCCTCGCGCCTTCAAAGGAGTTCGGCTACATACTGTCCGCGGGGATAAATTTAAGAGTATACAAGGGGATTAATGCAAGGGTGGGCTATTCGTATTCTACGGAAGAACCGAAGTTCATAAAAAGATCCTTGATTTTCGGCCTATCGGCAAAATTCTAAATGCATACCTACTTCACGCCCCAGATAATTGCCGTTGATATTTTCCTCGCGCTTGCCGCAACCGTATTGTCCGCCGCGATAATCATATATGTTCTCCTGAAGGAAAGATCCGCGATCGATAGAAATGCCAGGCTTATGGGCATAAAGAATAACCTTTACGCATTGGTCCGTTCCGGAACGAAGCTTTCCAGAAACGTATGCGTGCCGGTTACCGAAAGATCGACGCCGCAGCAGTTCCTCGATATCGCGATGAACAGGGATAGCGTATTCTTCAATAAAGAG
>Ga0364907_10340_pt2 | contig 15312 bp, 12 predicted proteins | sample ExccelJu500002D3_2_FD_206960 | JGI IMG/M metagenome (GOLD analysis project Ga0364907, IMG submission 206960) | Enriched cells from Trout Bog Lake Hypolimnion, Wisconsin, USA - BchlTB.July02.5000.02.D3 | ecosystem: Environmental > Aquatic > Freshwater > Lake > Hypolimnion/Profundal zone | place...
CAAGAAAAAGTTGTTTACTCAATTCACAATGAAAAAGCCAAAGGCCAATGCAAAGCGCACCAAAACGCCCGCCGAGGACCGGTCTGGATTTCCGATAAATTTTTCAGAAAAAGATGCGTTGCAAGCATTGAAAACGGGATTGCGCATATACGGAGGCGACCCTGAAAATATATTGATGGCGTCTCCATACTTTTATCATGCGACAATTCAAGCGTTCTTTAAATGGATTGCCAATGAGATTTTAGAAAATGAAAACCAGTTGGCGGTCAATAAATTACATTATTTAAGCGTAGCGGCGGTAAAGACATTACATGAAGTCTGTTTTGCCCGGCCCCAATTGTTCCAGCCAATTGCAATGCACGCGCTTTATTGGCCCAGCTTGATAGGCAAATTGCCCGACTTGGGAGAGCAAAATAGCGAATTAATGAAGCTTCTAAAATTAAGTGAGACTGCGCCACTGAACACCTTACGGGATGGCCGCAAATCATTCTCCACCTTGAAGAGCATCGAGACAAAAATTGCTGTGATTACTTGGTGTATCCTTGAAAAACACCGTCGCGAAATGCAGAAGATTGGTGATCCGATTAGATTGTCTTTGGAGCCATTAATCAGACGCAGGTTCTACGGTGACAATTGGGACATCGAGTTATCCAAAGACCAAAAACAAATCCTAAAGACGCTTGGGCCGCTCTCCCGGAAAAACTTTAAGGCATGGTGGGAATGCGGCAAACCTGTTTTCATCGCAGCCTACGGGAATGATTTTGAGAACCACAAAGACTTTTCCGGCTACTGGAAAAATGCAGCTTTCAAGGGCGTGCCTAAAGCTAGGGCGCAAATCAGGAACTTGATAAGAAAGCAGATCAAGCAAGGCTTCCGCAGCATCGCTCCAAAGCTTTCCGCCGTGGAATAAATCCTGGCCTGTTATACCCCATGCAGATTTTTTGAGTCGGCCTAAAGTTGTCATCAGTTCGCGGAAGTCAGCTAACAACAATTGACTTCCCGGATTTGATGACATGATTGAAAAAATTATCAAACCAACGGTGGGCAGCAATGCCCAGCAAACCACAAGGCCCATGCCTGCCAAGGCGCGGGAACTACTGCAAGACCAATCCAACGGCCTGCCCGTGTGGATTCGGCCACCCAAACAAGGCGTGGAATTTTACAGCGGGTTCAGCCGCGCTAAACTTTACGAAGGCGCGGGCAAGGGGCACTTCCGCAGCGTGTCCATCCGTGAACCCGGCCAAGTGAAGGGCACGCGGCTTTTCCACCTGCAATCCATTTTGGACTTTATTGTGCGCTGTGAACAGCAAGGGGCGGTGAATGCATAAAAAATCCGCCGCGCTCCGACCAAGGAAATCGCGGCGAATATCAAGCCTTATGAAAATATTTTACCCCCATAATGCGTGCTGGTCAACACTGCCACCTTTCATCACGGAAATGCTGGCCGCGCCGCCGCGTGCCGGCGAAGGTCTTCACAACTGGCTTTACCGTGTGGCGCGGCAGTTGCACGCGCATCTTCCCGCCGTGGAAATCGTCGCGTTGCTGGAAAGCCGCGTCCAAAATTGTGGCCGCCACGTCAGCGGGAAAGAAATCACTGACGCTGTCCAAAGTTCTATGGCGACGGCATGGCAACCGAACGCCAACACCGCGCCGATGAAACCCGCCGCCAAATGGCCAAGGGTGAACGAAGAGCAACGTGCTTCCATCATCCGCGACGGTGGCGGGTTGGCGGATTTGTGGGAATTGTCCAAGCCACGCATTGAGGATTCTGGCGTCCACACGGACGAAATCATTGACCGCCTCTTTCCTGGCAACCCGCTTTTGTGTTGCGGCAAGTCCAGCGCCATTTTCGACACCAGACCGCGTGGCGCATGGCGTGGCGCACTGGCCAAGCTGGCGCTGGTGGTGCCGTCCCCCATGACTGCGGTGGAAGGTGTGACCAAGGCCGGCAAGCCCAGCCGCCACACGTTGAACAACACCGGTCCGCGCCGCTTTCTGATTTGTGAATTTGACACCGGCACGGCAGATGATCACGCGGCCCTGCTGCTGCACTTGGCCGAATACGCTCCGCTGGTGTGCGTGGTTCACAGTGGCGGCAAATCCCTGCATGGCTGGTTCTGTGTCCACGGCCTACCGGATGCGAAAGTTGAAAAGTTCTTCCGCTACGCCGTTTCGCTTGGCGCGGACCCTGCGACATGGTCCCGCTCGCAATTTGTACGGATGCCCGGTGGCACACGGGACAATGGCAAACGACAGGCTGTCTATTTTACCAACTTCAAACCTCTGGAATCCAAGCCATGAATACACTCACAGACAAAATGCAAGACGTGCCGGAAGTGGTGCCGGTGGATTTGAAAGCGGAATGGCTGGCGGACCTTGCCAAGGGAATTTGCCCAGCATCCGCACTGGCCCAACTTAAGGTGCCACCGCGTGAACAGATTTTAGGTGAATGGTTCAAAGAGGCGGACTTGGGATTTATTTTCGGGGCGCGTGGCTTGGGCAAGACCTGGCTGGCGTTGCTTATTGGCAGGCGGTGCGCGGAAGGCGGAAGCCTTGCTCATTGGCCGGTTCACAAGTCTCGGCGGGTGCTATATGTGGATGGCGAAATGGCCTTGGATTCAATCCGCGAGCGGGACGCGGCCTTGTCCATTGCGCCAACGGAGGGAATGTTTTATCTCCAGCACGAAGCTTTGTTTCACCTTGCCGGAAAGGTCTTGAATCTCACCAACTCAATTGTGCAAGCAGCGCTGCTGGCAAAATGCCAGCGTGACAAAATCGAGGTTCTGATACTCGACAACCTCTCGTGCCTGTTCACGGGCATCAAAGAAAATGACGCGGATGCCTGGGAACTGGTTTTGCCATGGCTGTTGGAACTGCGACGAAATCGGATTGCGGTTATCATCGTGGCCCACGCCGGGCGCAATGGATTCATGCGCGGCACGTCGCGCCGGGAAGACGCGGCCAATTGGATCATCCAATTGACGGAAGCCAAAGACGAAGTCGAAATCCAAAACGGGGCGAAGTTTGTGGCGCGGTTCGTGAAAAATCGCAATGCAACGGAAACGGATTGCCCGCCAATTGAATGGCACTTCAGCCTGTCCAAAGGTGAAACCCGCGCCCGTGTGAGCTGGAAGAAGATTTCCACCGCGCAAATCTTCCGGCAATGGATTGAAGACGGGCTGACCAGCGCGAAGGACATTGCGGAGGAGATGGGCATTTCCACGGGACAGGTTTCCAAGCTGGCAAAGCGAGCGATGGCGGAAGGCTGGCTTAAAAAGAATGGCCGGTCCTATGCCCTTGCCGGGTAGTCATGATGCTCGTTTCCATTTCAACACCCCCAGCGTGGAAACGGGAAACGACAGGAAACCAAACAGGAAACCAAATTGTTTCATACTGGCGGCATGGCCGAATTGCTGGCAAATCGCGGAATGAAAGGAAACGGGATGGAAACGGCCACAGGAAACGAAGGCGCGAAACTGGCAGGCGCGGGACGGTCGGCGGTTTATTACGGTGAAGTTTCGAGATTTGCAGTCGTATTGCGAATTGTGTTGGAAGTTCAAATTTTGCACCATGCATCTCATTTATTACGTCCGCATTAAGAAGTTGCCTCATGCGCGAGTTCCGCGGTACCGTAGCCACCACCGGGAAGGCAGACGCAAAAAGAATCCTTCCCCACCTGTGGTATCTGGCCAGCCAACCCGCCGCAACCCCGCGCCAGAGCGATAAGCGCGCTGCCCTCGCTCGCCATTGGCCGCAGGCCGCGCCGGTAGCCATCGGCGGAGACTTGGCAGCGGGCAAATCACCGGCGCGGGCAGGCAAGGAGTCTGGTTCCCCTAACGCCTTAACGCCCGGCCAGTTTACTCAAATTTCAAATTCTGGTATGGCTGACGGAAAAACGGTGTGCCACGCTCGACACCACCAATTTTTTTCATCATGGGCCGTGTCCAAACGTAGCCGAAATTGGCAGACTTTTTAGCACTAGGCTTTAGCACTGGCCGATTCGTCATTGGTCAAAAACTCACGGAAGCATTGATATTGTTGGTTAAAGTGAAGATTGGTAGCGCGCACGGGAATCGAACCCGTCTTTCAGCCTTGAGAGGGCCGTGTCCTAACCGATAGACGAGCACGCCAATAAACACCATGCTAACGGCTCGTGCGCCAATGTCAATTCGGTGATTTTTGGGCCGGCGGCGGCGTGGGGTCGGAACAATGGAGAGAGAAGCGGGGAGAACGGCATGGAGCGAGGGTCTGTGACCCGCAGCAACGTTGCCAGTGGGACGGGCATGCGAGGAAACAGAAGCGACTTGGAGTTTGGGCGTCGCTGCGGCCGAGGATGGCCGCGCTCCGCAGAATGTGACAATGCCGTTCTTGAGGATGAGCTGTCCCCGTTCCGGCGTCACGGCGCTTGATAGGAAATTCTGGCCGGTTGCTTTTGTTGATATAGTTCCAGCCGCTCCCGCATGGCGGCGGCGTCGTCCCGATTGCCGCCGGCCAGTGCGGTGGCGATGGCCTGCTGCGCCAGATTGGTGGCGGCGTCAAATTGGTCGGTTTCGGCGCAGGCCATGGCCAGGGTATCCAGCACGACGGGTTGCGGGCCGCCCGCGAGTTGGGCCGCCTGCTGCGCCAGCGCCAGGGCTTGTGTGCCGTCGCGCGCCTGCGAATTCTGGTCGGACGCCAAAACGCGGGCGATGAAGATCAACATCCCGAAATTGCCCGGCTCCAGCCGCAGAGCCTCGCGAAATTGTGGCAGGGCCTCGGCTTCGCGGCCCAACTTGAGCAGCACTCGGCCGGTCTGGAAATGCGGCGCGGCATAGCCGGCGTTGAGGCGCGCTGCCGTGGAGAACTCGTTCAAGGCTTCGTCGAAATGGCCCAACTCCGTCAGCACCACGCCCAGCCCGTTGTGGGAGGGCGCGGATTTTTCATTCAGCACCACCGCGCGGCGGCAGTAATCGAGCGCCTCGGCCGGCTTGCCGGCGTCGTTCAGCAGGCGGCCGAGGTTGTTACAGACTTCCGGACTTGCCGGGTCCAATTTCAGCGCCTGACGATATTGGTTCAGCGCTTCAGCCGGGCGGTGCTCCTCCTGCAAGGCCCCGCCCAAATTCAGCCGGGCGGTTGCATTATCCGCAGTCACCTCCAAGGCGTGCGTGAAGATCGTTTCGCTGTCGCGCCAGTAACGCAGTTGATGCTCCGTCACGGTCAGGCAGGCCGCCAACGTCAGCACGGCGGCGGTGGTGAGCCAGCGGTTGGAAAGTAGGAAGTGCTGAGCAAAATCCTTCGCCGCCCAGGTGCCGGCGAGAAAAATTCCGATCAGCGGAAAATAAGTGTAGCGGTCGGCCAAGGCTTGGTCGCCCACTTGCAGCAGACCGATGACCGGCACGAGCGTGCCCAAATACCACAGCCACCCGATGGCCAGCCAGGGTTGGGACTTTGCCCGCCGCCAGACCAGCGCGGAAATGGCCAGCAAGAACGCCGCTGCCAGCGCCACCGTCGGCCAGGCTGGCTGGAAGAGTGGATAAAAAACTGCCAGATGCGCCGGCCAGATCGTTTTATACAGGTAGCTGGCGTAGGCGCTGATGGCGTTCTCCATCCGCAAGCCGAGGGAGAATTTGGTCAGCGGCGCAATCGCGTCGGCGCGCTGGGCCAAAATGGTGACGACGCAGGAGGCCAGGGCGAGCAGGAGGAAAGGCCATTTCTCGAAAACCAGTCGCCAAAGAACCGCAGACCTGAGACTTGAGACCTGAGGCCCGGGGTCAGAGGTCAGAGGTCGGAGGTCGGAGGTCGGAGGTCGGGAGCCAAATCTCTTGAGCGGCCAGAAATCCAGCAACACCATCACGAAGGGCAGCGTCACCAGCATGGGTTTGGACATCAATCCCAGCGCGAAGCAGAACAGGGACAGCCCATACGCTAACGAAGGTGGAAGGTGGAGGATGGAGGGTGGAGAGCGATCGCTGACCTCTGACCTCTGACCTCCGACCTCCGACCGCCGCTCTTTGCTCTGCGCGTACTCCGTGTATGCCAGCAGTGCCAGCAGCGCGAAGAACGTGCTGAGGACGTCCTTGCGTTCCGCCACCCACGCCACGGATTCGATGTGCAGCGGGTGCCAGGCGAACAAGGCGGCGATGACGGCGCTGGGCCACAGTGCATCGGTCAATCGCCGCCACAACCGGAACAGCAGCCAGACATTGGCGACATGAAACAGGAGGTTTACCAGATGATGGCCGGCTGGGTTGAGGCGAAACAGTTCGCAATCGGCCATGTGCGACAGCCAGGTCACCGGATGCCAGTTGCTGGCATGCCAGGTCTGGAACGCCCATTGGACGCCCGGCCAGGTCAGGCCCTGGCGCACGAGCTGATTTTCCGTGACGTAATCCCGGTCGTCGAAATTGAGAAAACCGTCGCGCAAAATCGGCAGATATGCCAGCAGCGTGACCAAAACCAGCAACCAGCCCACGAATCGTGGTCGAGACATGGGCTGGTTTATAAACTATTTGGTGGCGACGGGAAAGGAGCGATTCAGCAGGTTAATATGTGTGGGCCGGCGAAACGGTGGTTCCCAGCGAACACAGGACGGACGGATTAATGCCCACCGGGGCCACGGTGTACACGCCGTTCGCGGGACACACCGGGATTTGGCCGGTGCTGTTCATCCTGATGTAGGGCGTCAGGTCATCCGGGTAGTTGACCAAGGCACCGACTGTTTTGCCTCTTTCGATGGCAAACTGTTGCATGGCGCCGTCTATTTGGCGCAGGTTGTTGATGCAGGCGTTGGCCTGGGTATTGGCACGGGCTTTCACATAGTTCGGGATGGCAATTGCGCACAGCAAACCGATGATCGCAACCACAATCAGGATTTCCACCAGCGTGAACCCGCCCAAACCGACTTTAGTCCGGGTCGTTTTCATATATGTTTCGGCGCGGCGTGAACGACCAACCAGCGGATTTATAATATAATGACAGACCTGTTCACTAATTGCCGGTTGGAACCGCAGAATATACCCCAGCAATTAAAATGCCACTGCCAAGTTTATGCGCTCAAGCTGGTTCATTCGCGCGCTTTTTCCTCCTCGTTCTCGCCCTCGTCCTCGAATTTTCCTCCTTTCGCTTTCGATGACGATTACGAGGAGGAGGATTGGCGGCACCACGATTTGAGGCAAAAAAAACACCCCGATGCTTGCGCACCGGGGTGGGTGAAATCAGCTAATTCGATTACGGGAGATAGTGGCCGGGGGTCACACTGTTGCCCAACGTGCAAGTCGGACTGTTACCAACGGCCGCAACGGCGTAGGTGCCGCCCGCAGGACAACCGGGAATGCTGCTCGAGGCGTTCAGTTTGATATAGGGCGTCAAGGCGCCCGGAAAAGTGACGGAGGCGCCCGTGGTCTGCTTGGTTTCCAGCGCCCATTCATTGACGGCGGCGTCAATCTGGCGAAGGTTGTTGATGCAGGCATTGGCCTGGGAGGTGGCGCGCGCTTTCACGAAGTTCGGAATCGCGATGGCCGCAAGGAGGCCGATAATGGCCACGACGATCATGATTTCTACCAGGGTGAAGCCCGCCTTCCGCATGTTCTTGGTCTGTTTCATTGTATTGCTTTCTTTTTTGTTTCGTGGTGGAACAGTGCGGCTGGCTGGTTTATGTTATGATTACAAATGTCGTTCGCTTGATTGCCTGCCGCGACCACGATACAATTCAACCTAGCAAACCTGATGCCAATGTCCAGAGACTTCGTTCATAATGGGGAAAAGCTTGAACAAGTAGCTTGGAGAATTGTGGATCGGAATGGCATTTGCACATTGTGATTGGCTGCTTCGGTCCGAAATTATGGCAGGAGGCAGGCAATAAGTTTTTGGGTGCTGCCTCAAAATGAGGCAGTGTCATCCTCCTCGAGACAGATCAGCCACTACCTAGGAGGCGTTCATGAGCTTTCACGCTTGCAATTGCATTGCATTAGCGATGCTGGTTCAGTATTCCGCCCTTTCGTCCCTTTGGTCCCTGTTTCTTAGGGCGCTCCTTGGATGGTGGATGTTTCCCCTGGCCTTCGTTCATTCAATTTGCAGCCAAAGCGTCTTCAGATGCGGCGGTTCGGTCCGGCTCATGGGGAAATCCGGCGGTTGGGGCACATAATGGCGCTTCGCAGCGCGTCGGTTTCCGAGCCGCACTGCGGATTCCACCGTGGCGACAAAGTCCGCCGCCGGCCAGCCGGTCGTGTTCGCGGCCGCCAGCAGCACGCCGCCGGGCTTCAGCACGCGGAGCGCTGCCGCCACAAGTTCGCCAAGATTTTTCTCCACCCGAAAGACGCCCTGCTCCTTCGATTGCGAAAAGGTTGGCGGATCCAGTACCACGGCATCGAAGCAGCGGCCTTTTTTCGCCAGCCGTCGCAGCCAGTCAAATGCGTCGCCGTAAATGAAATCATGGGCGGACGGATCCAAGCCGTTCAGGATGAAATTGCGCCGGCCCCATTCGAGATATTTTTTTGAGAGATCCAAGCTGGTCACGCGCGCCCCTGCCTTGGCGGCACAAACCGAGAAACCGCAGGTGTAGGCAAACACGTTCAAAACCTCGCAGCGTGGAGCGGGGAGAGCGGAGTGCGGAGATCCGTCCTCCGCTTTCCGCCCTCCGCCCTCGGCCTCCTGACTTCCGCGAAAATCTGCCGCGACGTGGCCCGTCAGCAAACGCCGCCGGTTGTCCCGCTGATCCAGGAATAATCCTACCGAATAACCTTCCTGGAAACTCAGTTCGTAGCGAAGGCCATTTTCCTGAATCTCGAATGCTGCCGGTGCGGGTTCGCCCCAGACCAGTTGAGGCGAAGCTTCCGCGGTGGTGGAACGTCTGACTTGGCGCGTCAGCAACTTATGATACGCGCCGCGGCAAGAATACCTTCCCGCCAGTTGCGCCAGCTTGTCCCGCTGCGCGGCCGACAGAGGCGCTTCGGACTGCGAGAGCAGGAATCCGCCCAGCCGGTCTACGTGCCAGCCAGCCCAGCCATCGCTGGCGCCGTGAATCAGGCGAAATGCATTGGTGGCTTCCGGCTCCACCACCGCGGTGCGCAGCGCCAGGCGGGCATTCGCCCAAAAATCAACCGGCGCTCCCAGCCGCATCGGTGCTTGGGTGGCCGGATGCCGGAAGGTAATTTCGGCGGCGTGCAGAAAAACCCGCCCTGCTAGGGTGCCTCCGTAGAGCGTGTCCCCCAGAATCGGAAAGCCATGTTCCGCTGCGTGAACACGGATTTGATGGGTCCGCCCCGTGAGCGGCTCCGCGCGCAGCGCCTGCCATGAGGCTCGTAGCGCCGGCGTCCCGCCGGCCGGTTCTGGCGGCGTCTTGCCGCCAGTGTCATCGCCGAGCGGAATAAACTGTGTCTCCGCCAGCTCGCCGCCCGGGCGGCTCGCGTAGGTTTCGCCCACGCGGAGCAGGGTGCTTTTCGCGGTGAATTCCCGCGCGGGAGTTTTGCGGTCGGTCAAGAGCAGGTAGGTCTTGCGGACCTCGCGCCGGGCAAATTGGTCGGTGAGCGAACGGTTGGCCAGGGGCGTTTTGCCGAACACCAGCACGCCGCTGGTTTCCTTGTCCAATCGGTGGATGATGGCCAGCGAGCCCCAGCGCGGCTCGCGATGCTTCAGCCAGTCATAGATTCCCTCGCCAGCATAGGGCGAGGGCGCGTGCGTGTTCCAGCCAGCGGGCTTGTGAACCGCCAGCAGGTGTTCATCTTCGAAAATGACGCACGGAACCATGTCCCATGAAAACACTTTTGCGCCCAAGAATGAAGCCGGAAACTCCCAACCGGTCACGAATTGGCTGTCCGAATTGGCTTGAACCGACATGGCCATGGTGCTTCAATCGCTTATATTCCCATGAAAAAATGTCCCTATTGCGGTGCTGAATATTCTGATTTGTCTAGTGCGAGTGGCGACGGGCCGTCGCCACCCCGTGACGGTGCCCGGCCTTCGGCTTGAACGATCAGACTGGCAGTTGGATCGAAGGGTACGCCCGCCGTGCCACCGATGGTTTCTGGAATTAACATTTGACAGTGGCCCGCCGCCGCTTATCTTTTCTCAAACAATAGAATAGAACTATGGCTGATATTCCTCCGTCCAATCCGCCGCCCGGTCACTCCGGTGCTGTACAGCCGCCGAAAAAAGAAACCGGCAAGGTGCAGCCCAAAAAGGAAACCGTGCGCATTAATTTGCCGCCCAAGCCGACCGCCGCGCCAACCATCAAGTTGCCGACGCTGCCGCCTGGCGGTCCGACCGGTGCCCCCAGTCCGGCTCCGGCTCCGGCTGCAGCACACGCCGCTGCACCGCCGCCGCCCAAACCGCCATCGGGGGCGCCCGGCACTTCCATTGCCAAGAGTGCTCCCACGGCGGCAGCCCAGCAGCGTCCGGCCTCCATGCAGCCGCGTCCCGCCGCCGCGTCCGCCGCTCCCACCATCAAGACGCTGGATAAGGCTTTGATCATCTCTGCCACAGTGGCGGTACTGGCGGGGGTGGGCTTTTACGGCTACGTTTCTTGGTTCGTCATGAAACCGCTGATTGAAAATTTTCAACCTTGAGATTTGAACATGGCCTCTCCTTTGATCGTTACGCTGACGCAGGACAACTTTGAGACGGAAGCCTTGAAATCCACGATCCCCGTGCTGGTGGATTTCTGGGCCGAATGGTGCGGTCCGTGCAAGATGATTGCCCCCGTGCTGGATGAACTGGCCGGCGAATATCAGGGCAAAGTCAAGATGGGCAAGGTGAACGTGGATGAACATCAGGGTCTGGCGGCCCAATTCCGGGTGACGGCCATTCCCACCCTGCTCCTCATCAAGAACGGCCAGGTGGCCGAGCAGATGGTGGGCGCCAAGAGCAAACGTGATTTAAAAGCCAGCCTCGATCGCGCCACCGCTTGAGCGGGCTGAGACGGTCGCAACATTCAACATTCAACATTCAACATTCAACGTCGAACAACCAATGGATCCCGTCAGGGCACTGGTTGGAAGTTGGGCGTTGAATGTTGAATGTTGAGTGTTTTTTGAGATTCACGTGAGGTTCTTACTTTCGCCGTTTATTTACACCTGTCCATGGTTACACCCGGACAACTCAACCGACGCGCTGCTTTTTTTGAGCAACTCGCCGCCATGATCGCGGCGGGGGTTACCTTGACCAAGGCGCTGGAGATGGCCGGCAAAAACCGCTCCATCGGTGTTCCCCGAAAGGTCATCCAAGAACTGACCCGCCATTTGCAGGAAGGCCAGACTTTTACCGACGCCATGCAGTTGGTTAGCGGGCAGCAGCGCGGAATGGAAGTTTCGCTCAAGCCCAACAGCGCCTGCTGGCTTTCGGATTTCGACGTCGCCCTGCTTTCCGCCGGCGAAGAATCCGGCCGGCTGGACGTCACCTTCAAGCTGCTCGCCCGCTACTACGTGGCTCGCGCCAAGATCATTCGCGACACTATTTCCGGCTCCATGGTGACGATTCTGACCTTGCACGTATTCCTGCTCGTTTTTCCCATCGGCTTTCTCCAGCTTTTTGTGCTCGGCTTCATCAATAACCAGTTTCACGAATGTCTGCCATTCATTCTTGAAAAAATCGCCGCCTTTGGCCTGATTTACGGCACCGTCGGGTTCTTGGCTTTTGCCACCCAAGGACAGCGCGGGGAAGGTTTTCGGTCTGCGGTTGAAGCTGTATTCAACCTGATTCCGGGCTTGCGTGCCGCCGTGAAATACCTTGCCGTCGCCCGGTTGGCGATGGCGCTTGATGCGCTGCTGAGCGCGGGTGTGCCGGTGGTCCGCTCGTGGGAACTGGCCGCCGGCTCCTGCGGTTCGCCTCACCTGAAAAGAGAAATCTTCAAGTGGACGCCCCAATTAGAATCCGGTATCACGCCCGCAGACATGGTCGCGCAGATCCCCTATTTTCCCGACATGTTCGCCCAGCTTTACCAGTCCGGCGAAATCAGCGGCAAGACGGACGAAACGCTGGAGCGGTTGCACACCTATTTCGAGGAGGAGGGATTTCACAAGCTGCAGAACTTCTGTCGCCTCCTTGGCTATGGGCTTTATTTTACCATGGCCATTATCGCCGGCATTTTCATCATCCGCTTCTGGACGCAATATTTCGCCCAAGCGCTGGGCAGCTTCTAAGCCAGAGCCAGGCAAAGTTAACCACAGATGGACGCAGATGGACGCAGATGAACACAGATAAAAACCAGACTGGATTGTTGGATGGGTGCATAAATGGATTCATGGATACCAGTGCGCTGGCCAGCAATCCAGCAAACCAACAAACCTTTGTCTTATCTGTGTTCATCTGTGTCCATCTGTGGCTTAAATGAATGGTTCACAGCCAAGGGTTTGATTCTTTATGACGATTACAGAAATATTTTCCAACGAAGAACTGCGCCAGCACGAATTCCCCGTGGCCAAGCATAAAGTCTTTCTGGCCCATGCCGGCGTGTGCGCCCTGCCGCGCCGCGTAGCCCAGGCAATGGCCGACTGTGCCCACCAGGGATCCCTCGGCGACCAGGAACAATTCGTCCTGCATCGGATTGCCGACACCCGCGCCGCCGGCGCGAAGTTGCTCAACTGTCAACCTGACGAGGTTTCCCTCGTGGGTCCCACCTCGCTCGGCTTGAGCCTGGTTGCCGCCGGCTTGGAATTCCGGCGGGGCGACAATATCCTGATCTATCACGACGATTATCCGTCCAACGTCTATCCGTGGATGGCGCTGGCCGCCAAAGGGGTGAAGGTGCGCCTGCTCAACACCCGCGGTTTGGGGGCGATCCGCCCGGTGGACGTGATGGGGCAGGTGGATGAAAACACCCGGCTCGTGGCCCTTGCCTCGTGCCACTTCGTCAGCGGCCACCGGCTCGAATACCACGCCATCGGAAAATTCCTGCGCGAGCAAGGCATCCTGTTTTGTCTGGACGCCATCCAGACGCTGGGCGCGTTTCCGACCACGATGGAACACGTGGATTTCCTCGCCGCCGACGCGCACAAGTGGCTGCTGGGACCGTGCGGCGCGGGCGTTTTCTTCGTCAAGCGCGATTTGCAGGCGAAGTTGAATCCGCCGGTTTATGGCTGGCACAATGTTCGCAATCCCGATTTTGTCGCGCAGGAAACCATCGAATTCCGCGGCGGCGCGGCGAAATTCGAGGCGGGCACGCACAATCTGGTCGGCCTGCTGGGCCTGCTCGCCGCTCTCGAATTGGTTTTAGAAATCGGCGTGGACCAGATCGCCGCCGAACTGGCCCGCAAACGCGCGTGGTTCGTGCCCGCCTTGCAGGCGAAGGGTTTCAGCGTGCTCAATCCCGAACCCAAGCCGGAGTGTGCCGGCGGCATCACCTCGGCTTTTCTGCCCGGCCGGGATCTCGCGCCCACCTGCCAAAAACTGGCGGAGGCCGGCGTCATCGCATCCTTGCGCGTGGACCGCAAAGGCCAAAACTATCTCCGCTTCTCGCCGCACTTTTACAACACCGACGCCGAATTGCACCGCGTTTTGGAATTGTTGTGACGAAACCACACTTTACATTTAGCCGTCTATATGGAAAGTGTGGTTGCAATGATTGACCGGCCTTTTTTGGATGGAGGCGCATATGTTGCCCGAAGAGCTTCATTATCCCGCCGCGTATTTTGACGGACACGCCTGCCTTTATGAGCGTGCCACTACATTCTCCAGCTCATATTTTGGCGGCGCTCCACATTTTCCGTATAAGTTTACCGGCAGATCATTTGGCCCGCGTCCTTTGCATCATGTAATGAAGCTGCATTCCGGTATTCTGCCGGGTATTGAGAAGAAGGGATTTTCTGAATTAACCTTCTTCTACGGTATCCACTACGACGGATGCGTCATGAAATACGAAATATTGCCGCCTCCCGAATCCACTTTTCTGGAAATCGAGGATTCCCTGTCTGTGGCCTCAGAGACAGGGTCAAAGATTGGATTCCCGGACTTGTCATCCGAATGCCATGTTTTGGAAATGGAGCCCGTCCAATCATCCGGGAATTGGCCATACCCCGGCTACCCGGACTTGCTGCCGTACGTACCGCTGAAACTTGCTGACCGGATTCCTTGTTGCCCCGAAGAGTTTCAAGGTCTGATACTTCATGGGGACGAAGTCAAACCGGAGGAAGTCACTGTTGTCATCCCGCCCATGTATGACTTGGGCATTTCGCTGTTTGGACACAGTGCCGATGCGGAGGGCCTTCAGTTGGTTTTTCGGTGCAGCTTGGAAAACAAAAAACACACGATTCGCGTTTAGCTCCAGGCTCAGTTCTTGGAGGGTTCCTTCTTTTGCCTTGAGGCCGGAACGAGGCGGACGAATGAACAGATTAAACGCAGAGGACGCAATGGACGCAGAGGAACGCAAAGTTTTTCATCGGCCTCTGCGGCACTCCTCGTCCTCGGCGTCTCTGCGTTTATTTGAATCTTTCCCGCCTGGTTTTTATCTGTGTCCATCTGTATCCACTCGCCACGCTGGAGCTGGCGCAGCAGGTCAGTGGTTAGACTGAATCGTTTAGGCTGGTGGAGAAAGCCGCGATGAGGGCGGGAGCGAATTCCATTTGAGTTTATCTTAACGCCCGCCTTCATTTCTGTTACACTCCATCCAACATCCGTCATGGAAAATCAAATTTTAAAATTATTGGGGCGCGCTGATTACGCGCCGGCGAACATTCCCGAACTCTTGCAGCAGCTTGGCCTGGCGCGCAGTCGGCAGCAGGAGTTGCAGCGCGAATTGCACCGGCTGGAGCAGGCCGGACGCATCGCGCGCATCAAGGGCAACCGCTACATCCTGCCGCGCGAGGCGGACTTGATTCCCGGCCGCATCCGCATCAACCGCGCCGGCAAAGGCTTCCTGCAGCCGGACGACTCCGCCGTCAAGGAAATCGCCATTCCCGAAAACGCCACGCTTACCGCCTTGCACGAAGATCACGTGCTGGTCCGGCGCGACCGTCCGGAAAGCAAGAACACCGGCACGGTCATCCGCGTGCTGAAGCGGCGCCGGACGAAAATTGTCGGCACCCTCCAGAAAAGCACCCGGTTTCTGTACGTCGTGCCCGATGATCCGCGCATGCAGCATGACATTTATGTGCCCGAACCGCGCGATCTCGGCCGCCCGGCCTACGTTGGCGACAAGGTGGTGGTGGAGTTGCGCGAGTGGGAATCGCGCAATGCCAATCCCGAAGGCGAAATCATCGAAGTGCTCGGTGCGCCGGACGAGGAAGGCGTGGACATGTTGTCGGTGCTGCGCCAATACGATCTGCCGCTCCATTTTCCGAAAACCGTGCTGGCCGAAGCGCGGGCCATTGGCAGCCAAGTGTCCCCGCGCGATTTGGCCGGGCG
>Ga0364907_10342_pt1 | contig 15136 bp, 14 predicted proteins | sample ExccelJu500002D3_2_FD_206960 | JGI IMG/M metagenome (GOLD analysis project Ga0364907, IMG submission 206960) | Enriched cells from Trout Bog Lake Hypolimnion, Wisconsin, USA - BchlTB.July02.5000.02.D3 | ecosystem: Environmental > Aquatic > Freshwater > Lake > Hypolimnion/Profundal zone | place...
TGCGGCCTACCACGTAGCTAAGTTTAAGGAAATGCCCTCATTAAACAACACGTCCATAGCAGGTATTAACATCGCTATATCCACCACAGAGCCTGGCAGAGTGGAGATGATATGGCACTTCCCAGACGATTTAGAGAAGGCTTGGAGACTATTCTATCACGCTTGTAACTACTATCTAATCAAAAATGACTACCAAACCCCAAACGATAGCGTTCCTGTCCAAGCCTAGGTTCATGAGACTTGGGCTTACGCAAGCTAAGCTAGTTTACGGAAGCCTAACATCTGAGCAATGGGAAGAAGCCTACAGGTTCTTAGAAGCCTTGTGGGACAACATAGATTGGCATAGAGAAACGATTAAACGCTTCAAAGATGAAAGTAGAACCAATAACAGGGGAGCCGCACAGGTACTATGTTCAGAGCCGAAGCAACCCCGATATGAAATATATAGTTGATGTTTCAAACGTCAAAGAGGACAGGGGTTGTGGCTGTAGAGGCTATGAATGCCGCAAAACCTGTGAACACTTCCGATACGTAATACCAATAGATAAATACATATATGAATAACGAAATGAACTACGAATACAAAGTATATAACAACCTAACCGCTTGGTTACTTAACCGATATGGAATGGATGGCTGGGAACTAGTCTCAGTCATTGCCCAAAGGAAATACAATAGTGATTCCGTGGACTGCTCATTCTACATGAAGCGTCCCATTAGCAAAGAGAAGAAACAGGCTTTCGTTCTTAGCAAGGAAGCAGTAATGAAGTATAAGAACATGAACATCTATGAGTTCAACGATAGCTGGAGTGTTCGTCTGATAAACATCTTCAACAATAACGACATTACCATTGTTGGACAGTTGTTAACCAAGTCTGAACACGAATTGAGAAGGATAAGAAACCTTGGTAATATCTCAATTAAGGAAATATCTGAATGCCTTGAAAAACATGGAATGCAAATAGGCATGCTCTCAGCAGAAAACGTGGTAAATGAAGAATCAACTTCTTAAGCCTCATTGCAATGGTCAATGGACGGATGCCAGAAAGCGTTCGTTCATTGTATCTGCGCTTAGACGTGCAAGCTCACGCTGGGCTCCGAAATATACGTGTAAGAAGAATGCTCGTTCTGGGCGCAACCAATATACCTGTGCCCTTTGTAAGCAGGTAGTAGGCAATAAGGACATTAAGATAGACCATATAGAGCCTGTGGTAGACCCCGCATTGGGCTTCCAAGGCTATGACGAATTTATTAAACGACTGTTTGTAGAACTAGACGGCTATCAAGCCATCTGCATAACTTGTCATCAAATCAAAACCAACAATGAACGGCAAAGGCGACGCACCGAGAAACTGCTTTTCTAAGCAATTCAAGGACAACTATGAAACGATCAACTGGTCTAAAAAGATCTCCGTTAAGACGAGTGAGCAAGAAGCGGGCAAAGGAGAACAGACTCTACAGCAAGCTACGGAAGGAATACCTAGCCGACTATCCGACATGCAGGGTGTGCGCTAAACGTCCCGCCACAGACATCCACCACATGAATAAAAGGTCTGGTGATAGGCTCAATGATGTGTCTATGTGGATTGGTACATGCCGCGTATGCCACACATGGATTCACAACTACCCAGCAGATGCCAGAGACAAGGGCTTTCTCGTCTAATATTCGTAATAGCCCTAGCCCTCAGCATGATAATCATCTCCGTAGGCACAAGCTGGCGTATAGCTCACGGGCAAGTAATCAATTTTAACCTACAACAGAAGAAATGAATAAAGTACTAATCATCATACACCTCGATAGAGCAGACATCTACTTAATGGATAATAGCGGTCGTATGCGCGAACCAACCCACTCTTTCAAGGGTAGTGACATTGCCGCATGCGTAGAAGCCTTAACCCACATCCTAAACAGGCTTCAGATACAGGTGGATTACATTGATTACACGTAATGTATGGAGGCTTAACCCCACTTAACGCTTCATATATGATACATTATGCTTGACAACCTAAGGGCTTTCCTATTCCCCTATGAGCATAAAGTCAATAGGGCTGCATATTGATGCCTGTTCGCTGGCGAGTGAACGACTTTTAGCCTCCTTACTACAGGGGGCTTTTTCATCAATGATGCAGGGCGAAGAACGAAGCTAACACTAATAAAGCACCTGTCAAGAAGCCTAGCCACCATTTATTGGTTTCTGCTGTGGCCTCTAAAGCTGTTACACGCCCGTTGGTTTTCATAACCTGCTCACGTATCGCATAGAGAACATTCTGCCTATTGTCTCCCTTTTCTTCAATGGCGTTAATACGGGTGAGTATTTCGCTCACCTTAGCGTCCATTGATTGAGGGTTGAATGTGTCCATAGCCTACTTAGCCAAAAGTTCCGCATATCTGTCAATACTGTGATTGTCCATTGGCGTACTAATCATATTCAAAGGACCATTAAGCTGGGTGGCTACACAAACGTGTTCAAAGGTGACATGCCAGGTGGAGAGGGGTACCCAAGGAATGGGGTCAAACTTCGAGACATACCTCTTACTACCCCCAAGGGTCTTTTGAGCCTCCTGAGCCCACTCCTTATCCCCCAATTTGGGGCTTCCAAAGGTTGTCAGGTTCTGCAAACCTAAGTCTAGGGCTAAGAACGTGGCAAGAGCTGCGCCAAGGGAATGCCCCGTAATGGCCGTTTCTTTGCCTTTTAAACGACTTTGCCAGCCTGAAGCACCATTTCTATCAACAAGGCTCTCATAAAGCTCTAAAAAGCCTTTATGCACCCTTCCTGAGCCTACAGAACTAGGTATAAGCTCAATCTCGGCGTCTGTATACCACTCAGACCACGTATCTGTGCCTCGAAATGAGACAATTTGAGCCCCATCAGGGTCGTTTACTACAAGGCCGAATGGCCTAATGCCGTCTTTATCCTGCCCATAAAGCACATCAGACAGGGTATAACCTGCGGGAAACCCCATGTTGGAGTCGTCTATACGGACTAGGTTGAGCGTGTGATAGGCCAGCTTACAGAGCTTAGCCTTGGTAAGGTCAGTCGTCATCTCTCTGACAGAACTCCTTGTTCCACCACCAGCACAATATACAGAATACGACAAAGCAGAAGGCCAATACGGCGACAAACCCTGCAAATGCCATTAAGATCCATTGAAACCAGTTCATTTGGCGGGAATTACTGTCGGAGGATTAGACCCAGCTGTGAGGCTAGATGCTGAGAAAGACCATGTTGTACCCCATAAAGGTATGGCTATATCAGCTTTAACATTAATAATTGATAAGCCGTTAGGACTCGTGGCAACCCCAGCAGCACTCTCAGAATGGCTGTAGAACGGGGTGGACGTACTCTGGCTAATGTCTGCGGCATTCAGATTCATAGCCCCAATTTGCTGTACAAAGGACGCAGCATTCTTGGTGGCTGTGGACTGACATCCACTACTTAGAAGGACTAGAAGGAGGAAGGGAAGGAGTTTCATAGGAAGGATATTTCTGGAGATAGGCAGCTAGGACAGTTCCTGCCGCGGCAACAAACTCTGCGAAACTCACCATCCAATCAAGCCAATTCATGGAAGCCACTTGTTGATGAGTCACTCCTTTAAACTGCTGAGCAAACGCATCTGCTAGAGCCATAATCACTAAGCAATAACCGACGCTATGACGTTGTATGTGCTGATTCATAAGCCGTTGTTTGTCGTTACACCTACATTATTCGTCGTATTAATAGTAGTTACGCTTGGCGTAATGACAACAGGCGTAGGATCTTGCAGGGTGAACAACGCTGGAGCTTGTGCTACGTTGGTTGTTACCTCGGGCAAAGGAGCTGTAAACGTGTTAGTCGTAGCATTATAATGCCAGCCCATGCCTGCTCCTGTGGTCTGTACAGCCCCTAAAGCATCTGGGTAGATAGATTGTATGCTTTGAGGATATGTAGAGCCTACAGCTTGATTTGCGACCAACACGGCAATCACCGTACCATCAGCATTAGTGATAGCCCAGTTGTACATAGTGTCAGCTAAGGCCGTAGTTGCGAGAAATAGAAACAAGAGAGCTTTCATTAGAATGTAATAGTACCTCCACCTGTAAATGTATAGACACGGAATCCACCAGAAGTCGTCACAGTAGGACTTCCTGTTGTGCTAGAAGCTGCTGGATAGGTTGAAGGATAGGCTAATATAACTATGCCAGAACCGCCTGCTCCACCTAGACCAGTTCCTCCAGATCCTATTTCACGACCGCCTCCACCGCCAGAACCAGTATTTGTAGCTCCAGATCCACCTGTAATTAAACCAGAATAAGAACCAGCTCCACCTCCGCCCATACCACCATAACTACCTGCTCCACTATCATCTGAACCACCACCCCCACCCCCTGCGTATGAAGCACCAAATGGATTTTGCGAGGCTATGTATGGAGAACCTACTGTAGTAATTGTAAAGTTATTGCTAGATGCATCACTAAAAGTTGGAGCCTGACACGTTAATAACTGTGTACCAGATATAGCAGTTAATGAAGTAGCAGAAGGAGTAAAGTTAGATGTATATACTGCTGTACCAGAAACTATACGAATATTAGATAAGTAACCTGTTAATTTACCATTACCTGCTGTATCACCACCAATAAAAACTGAATTGCTAACATTTTGGCTACTTGATGAAGTAGCTGTAGCAACAGATGTACCATTAATATACATTTTCATGTTACCGCTACCTGATCCATTACGAACTACAGCAATATGAGTCCAAGTGTTTAATGGCGTATAAGTATTAGATATAGTAAAAACAGCAGTATTAGAACCATCATAAAAATTTAAAACATTTCCAGAATTAAAATTTAAATAAAATCCTGTAACAGCAGTGCCTATGTTTTGTGTTCCTAAAATTACTGGCACATTAGGAAATGTGCCACCAGTAGTGTAGCTTGTAGGATAAATCCAACATTCAATAGTATAAGTTGTACCTAATTGAAATGCACTACTGCTTGGAACTGTTAAATAAGAACTAGTGCCATCAAAGTGATTAGACCAGCTATACGTTGCTGGGTTAGCTATGTAGGTAGTGTAACCATCGCCTCCCGATGGGGATGGAGCTGACCCATTAGGTACATTAATTGAATTAGGACCAGCCATACCGTAACCGCCACCAGCACCTCCTTGATAATAAGAATTACCAGGAGCACCACCACCATTATATCCTTGGCCTATTGTGCCAGCACCGCCAGTTGATGTACTAGAATCTTTACCAGACCCACCACCAGAACCACCTGATATTCCTTGAGAAGGTTTACCATTACCACCGCCACCGCCTATAGCCGTAGCAAAAGAACCAAATACACTATTACCACCATTGGATCCTGTGTATGAAGAAACACCACCTGCTGTTCCTCCAGATCCAACAGTTATAGTGTAAGCTGTACCTGCCGAGATTTGAGCAAATCCTTGCAGCACACCTCCTGCACCGCCACCACCTCCCGATCCAAAAGAACCACCGATGTTTGAACCTCCGCCTCCACCGCCTCCAGCCACCGCTAGGTATTGCACATAAGGAGTCTTAGCTGGGGTAGCTATAGGTGACCATATAACAACGATGCCTGAGCCTCCTGCTCCGCCGTTGCCATAAGGACCATAACTTCCACCGCCACCGCCACCTGTGTTAGTCGTACCAGATGTTCCCGATCCAGATTGAGCACCAGCTCCTCCTCCGCCTGCTCCACCAGCTCCTGATGTGCCAGAAAAATAAGTTGATCCTCCACCACCGCCACCATAATAAACAGTTGAATTACTAACAGGTAAATAAACACCAAGTCCTGTACCACCAGCCCCAGCGGTTGTACTATTAGGTGGAATATTTCCAACCCCTCCAGCTCCGCCTCCGCCTCCATTGGGATATGGAGATGATCCGTAACCTCCGTTAGTAGCACCAGACCAACCCTGTCCAGCTACACCAACGCCACCGTAAGTAGTAAATGCAGCAGATCCAGCACCTCCGCCTGACCCTCCGCTACTTCCGTATGATGTAGAACCAGTGTTACCTCTATCTGCACCGCCTCCTCCAACTGCTGTAAATCCAAATGCTGATGAGTTACCGCCGTTGCCACCTTGGGTATTAGTTGTAGCACCAGTAGTACCGCCAGTTCCTACTACAATAGTATATGTGCCAGCCGTAAGTGTAGTTTGTCCTGTGACAACACCGCCTCCTCCTCCTCCTCCTCCAGCTCCGCCTCCCCCACCAGCCACTATAGCGTAGTAAACAGTGCCTCCTTGTGTTACAGTGAATGTGTTAGAGCCTGTTGTTGTAAACGACCATTGGTTATATCCGTTAGCTGGGGTAGCTTGTGTACCACCAGATGCTACAACACCACCAGCAGCTACGCTCTGCCAATAGGCAAAGTTCATTTGCCCAAATTGACTGCCACGAAGGGTTGTTCCGATGAGGACTAATACGAGGACTAGCTTAGAAGTTCTGAACATAAGATCCGTAATATGCACCAGCAGTTGCGTTGTAATAAATAGTATAAACGTCAGTCTTACTTAAAGTAGCTGTCTGAGTAGGAGCTGTACCACCCGACCATTTGATTGTGGATACGCCTGACCAGCTAACTGTTGTTGCTGTTCCCGAAGCTGGCTGATGGATAGCAATCGTAATCACTTGTCCATCTACCGCATTTGAGAAGCTAACTGTAGCTGCCGTAGCAGACGTTAATGTTAGATCAAAGCTATTAGATAGCGCCCAATTAATTGTTATTGAGCTTCCAGACGTTACTGTAGAAGTTGCTGGAGTTAATCCTTGGTTAGCTAGAGGCTTTGTTGTAGCACCTGTACCACCATTTGCTACAGTTAAAGTTCCTGCGCTAACAACGCCAGAACTTGCTGATAAAGCTCCAGTTAAACTTGTAGCTAGCGTTGTTGTACCTGTAGCCGTTAGTGCTGTAAATGTACCAGCCGCAGCAGATGTTCCACCAATGGCTGGAGGACTAGCTAAATATGTACTAAATCCTGTACCGCTTATTGTACTGCTAGCTGATAAAGTAGTAAATGCACCAGTTGATGCTGTGGTAGCTCCAATAGTTACAGAGTTAAGTCCACTTACAGTTGTTCCTAATGCCGCAGATGTAGAACCAAAAGTGATAGAATTATTAGCAAGCTGTGCGTTAGTTATAGTTCCAGATAAAGCAGTTGTTGGTATTGTGCTAGATGTACTAACAACCCCAGATGATGCGGATAGATAACCTGTCAAACTTGTAGCTAATGTAGTTGTGCCTGTAGCCGTGAAGTTAGGAACGGTTACTGGACCAGCGAAATAATTGCTATCACCAGAACCAGCTTGATAAATACCATACTTAGTTGTGCCAGTATTTAAAGCAGCTATGTATAGCTGATAAGCATTAGCCAAATTACCGCTTGAAGTTGCAGAACCTAAATAAAGATTATAGTAAGTAGTTCCTGTATATGCTCCACCACTAATAGCAGATTGTAAATAAGCATTGGTATATGTTTGGCTATTAGCACTAGGATTCCATAAACCAGCAGTTTCAAAACCATATTGACCCGATGCAGTTGGGCTAAAAAGAACACTTAGGCCAATACTTGAACTTGGAGCTGTGCCTATTCCTAGTAAACCAAATTGAACGCTGCTGCTAGTTGCTATTGATTGAGGTAGTGATAAAGTTACAGAACCTGTAGAAGCACTTGCTATAACTTGATTTGATGTTCCAAAGATGCTGGACACACCAGAACTTGGAGCTGCTACCCATGATGGATTGGCGCTACTACCATTGGTCTGTAATAGGTAGCCAGATGTCCCAGCAGGCAGAGCTGCCCAGCCAGAAGCCCCACGATAAAGAATAGCCCCTTGTGATGAGCTGAACGCATTATCTAAATAAGAACTTAGTGTGTTAAAAGCAGGAGCAGCACTTGATGAAGTATTATTACCAAAAATAGTATTTGCTGCTGATGTAGCTGCACCTGTACCGCCATTAGCTATTGGTAAAGTACCTGTAACCCCAGTACTTAAAGGTAGTTTAGTTGCGTTAGTTAGGTCAGCGTATGTTGGTTGCCCTAAGTTAGGGGTTACAAGAATTGGAGAAGTAGAAAGTACATTTGATCCACTACCAGTAGAAGTTGTTACTCCTGTACCACCATTACCGATGGGTAAAGTGCCGCTAACTTGGGACGTAAGGCTAACCCCTGAGAGCGTACCACCAAGGGTAAGACTACCAGATGTTGATACATTGCCCGTAAGTGTAATGCCATTCACTGTACCTGTTCCTGTAACGTTGGTAACTGTACCACCCCCGCCACTTACGGCAGCTAGCGTACCTCCTGAGAATGTAAGACCACTACCTATTGTAACGTTTGAAAATCCACCCGCACCATTGCCGTAAAGAAGGCTGCTACCAGAAGTTGCTGGGGCATAGTCTGTACCACTTGTGGCTGTTGTGAAACCTGATCCTGTGCCCTTGATTAGGCCAGAAAGACTGGTGGTTACACCAATCGTACCAGACGTAGTAATTGGGCTATTGCTTACAGAGAAGCCAGAAGGCATAGACAAGCCGACGCTACTTACAGACCCACTTCCCCCGCCCCCTGTTGAGCTAATAGTCACAACGCCCGTACCACCAGAAGGACTAATGGATATGTTACTACCAGCTACTATCTGTGTAACGCCTGAGTTGAATGAGCTAGGAAGATAAACCGTAGCGTTACGGAAATCCCATGTCTGTCCTGTAGCAGCGAGGTAGTAATTAATCTGTGGGTTGTTGAACGTCCCTGTGCCTGAGCCATTAGGTTGTACCGTGACGTTCATGCTCTGAGCTGATAGCCCAAGAGCAGTTAAAAAAAATAGGAATAGACGTTTCATAAAGTTTATAATCCAACTGTTACAATAAAATCAAAGAAGCCTGTACCAGAATTAATTGTAGACCCAGAGCAGTTTCGGAAAAAGAGAATGATTTCATTTCCTACATTAGCTGAGTTATCAAATGCAGCTTCAAATACTAAACCAATAGGAGTACCACCTGTAGAATTAGGATAGGGTACAGCGTATATATTTCCTGAACCGCCTGTTACGCCACCTGACGTGTATGCATCTGTTAAAGGACTGTAGACATAAAGTTGTAATACACCACCAGCAGCTATGCTAGAAGTGATATTGTATTTGCACGTAAGTCTATTGCTGTATGGGGCATAACTAGAGAATGAAGAACGACTAGAGGTTGTAGACACGGCAAATGCTGCCGCTGGTTGTCCAGCTGCTGGGTAAACATTCCAGTTACCACCTCCATTAAGGAATATAATGCGATTGGTATTCCCAGTAATAGACATAGTGCTATAAGGCAAACTAGCTAAATCTCCTTGTATGCAATACCTAGCTGTACATCCAGCAAACCTACCGCTCATAAAAGAAGCAGACGTAGCGTTGTTCGTGTTAATACCACCAAACCAAAGTGAACAGTCTATATCCCAGTTATTTAAATAAGAGCTAGTGGCATTAGTAGATGCGTTATAAAATCCGTAAGAGCTTGTAGCGCCATTTATATCTACAGCTTTAATTTGAATTTTATTACCATTCCAACCGTCGTTATTAAGATTGTCCCAATAACACGCAACTATACCACTAGCATAACCACCTGATACCCAAGGGTTACTTGAGATGTTATCGTTGGTATAAAAGTTAGAATAGATTTCATTGCCTTGTATTGTAGCACCAGAACCGTCGTCAGTTACATATACACCATATTGGCAGTCTGGTATAAAATGCACATTAACGTAGTTATCTAAAACTGTATGTGCGCTGGTAGCTTTTATCTTAATGCCATACTTACAATTCTTAATCATAAAGCCTGTGGCTTTAAGTACGTTACAACCAAGAAGTGTTAATCCTGCACCTGTAGTAAATCCAACTATTGTAGGTATATCCGTTACAGTGTTATTACTGTTATACTGATAAACAATACAATCTCCTGTGTAAGTGCTATACGGATAAAATGAAGCTCCACCTACCACTTTAAACATTTGGCTGTTGGTAAGTGTCAAAGCGCTACCAAGGTAATACGTACCAGTAAGCACCACAAATTGATTAGGAGCACCACTACCAGATGCTAAAGTCACTGATGACAAAGCTGATGATATTGATGGTTGGTCATCTGACGATCCTGTCTTAGTTGCACCAAACCACTCTGGATAAATGTAAGGTGTATTAGGTCCTATGCTTATTGTACCACCACTAAAGATTTGTTTTAAAGGAGCTTGGATAGTTCCATTAAACACAGCAGTACCAGAACATGTAAGAAGTCCTTCAACTATAATAGGCAGACTGATAGTTGTTCCATTAGGAATTGTGTATGCCGTAGGAAAGTAAAGTACCCCTGTAGATCCTGCTGCTGTTATTGCCGCCGATAAGCTAGCAAATGCTGTCACGTTATAGGCATGGTTGTACCATCCTGCTGATGAAGCACCTTGTAATAATACTTGTCCTTGTGTGCCGCCAGTTGGCAGAGTTGAACCTGTTGTACCGATTGTAACGTTTCCTGTACTGCCAGAAAGGGTAATAGAACCAGATGATGCAAGAGATGTAACACCAGCATTTGTAAGCGTCGTAGTGCCACCCAAAGCCACTGTACCACCTCCAGACAGTCCTGTGCCTGCGCTCACGGTTACAGAGCTATTAGTAAGCTGGCTATTGGCTATTCCGCTTAATGTGCCGCCAAGAGTAACTGTACCCGTAGTTGTGATAGGACCGCCTGTGAGAGTGATGCCGTTTACAGAACCCGATGTATCAACTCTGGTAACGCTACCACCACTTGATGAAGCCGTTAATGTACCACCAGAATAGGACAATCCAGAGCCTACAGAAACATTGCTAAACCCACCAGAACCGTTGTTAGCCAAGAGCTGGCTAGACGTTCCAGATGGAGCTGCTTGGGTTGCTACAGTGCCTAAACCTAAATTGGTACGTGCTGAGGAAGCCGTGGTTGCCCCAGTTCCGCCATTCGTAATAGCCACAGTACCTGTTACATTAGCACTATTACCAGCTATGTTTCCGCTCACCTGACTACCAGGAAGGCTTAATGCGCTTAAAGTAGTTAACGTGCTATTGGTAGTTGCCGTGATGTTGGAAGCAGTACCCGTAATAGAACCACTGGGTATAACGTAGTCTGTACCCGCCGTAGCTGCCGTAATAGCACCAAGCCCATTGCCTTTAGCTATTCCGTTAACAGTGCCTATTCCATTGCCAGCATAAGCGGTAGCCAAACTCACAGTACCTATAGTGGTTATAGGACCTCCAGTTAAACCAGTACCTGTATCAACTCGGCTAACAGTTCCTGTACCACCCCCAGTTGCGGAGATGGTAACAGTGCCAACACCAGACGTAGGGCTGATAGTTATGTTACTACCAGCTATAATCTGATCTACTCCTCCTCCACCCGTACCTGTAGGCGTTGTCGATGAATTAGACAATGCTCCACCAGCAACCACATTCTGTTGGTTATAGGTGAGGTCAAAGTTGGAGGTAGAAGGCATATTATCCTACTCTTACCCAAATCAAGTTCTGACTGCTGCCGTGATAGAGCGGAATGACGAAAGCTCCAGGGATGTAAACATTAGGATCGGTTGTTCCGTTGTTTGGTCTGAGCTTCCAGAACTGTAATCCATCCCCACCGCTATTGTACGTAATCGTGGTAGCCACAATCATAGGCAATGCTGTGGTAGGTATGTTGGTTACATTAATGCTGTTTAAAGACGTTGGCGTACCCTGTGTCGTAGAGACGGCTTCTTGCGTAATCCAAGGTAGGCACAATACCTGTGGCACTCCGCTATTATTAGGGAATGGGTAATATTGTCCTGCGCTTAGTTGCTGAGCTATGGTGGTGAGCTTGTCATCATCCTGCTCAATCATTAGGGGCGTAAGAATACCCGTAGAGCTGAAAGTTGTTGTCTGGGTAAGGGGTACGTTGCGCTGGATAGTAACTGTGTCTCCTACGTTACAAGGAAAGCTGCCTGTCGTTAATAGCGTAATGCTACCTGTCTGCATTTGGTTGGCTGTGTTATATCCGCCTCCCGTCACCGTGTAGTCGCTATTGTAGACAAGTATGTTAGCACCATCTGTCACCAACAAGTCTGTAGGAAGGTTAAAAGGGAAACTTACCGTAAGCGTCTGTGTAGTAGACGATAAGGTATATTGCACCTTGCTGGTTGTGGTTGTAATACTCATTGTTAGTCTGGTTTAGATTGTTTTTCTTCTTTGTCCATCTTGAAGGGCGAAATACCAATTTCAACCAACTCCTCGATAGCCTTGTTCACGGTGTCGATTGGACCCATGTTAAATTTGATACCATAGCCCTTGATGGATTCTCCCGCCTCCCTAGCATGTTCTACGGCTTCTTCTAGAGTGTCTCCCCAGCCTACGACGGCTCCTATCTCTATCATGTCCTCATGCTGGGTTACTACAAAGCGTTTACCATCAATGACTACGCAATTATAGAGCTTTATCTGGTTGGCATACTTCTCTGGGTAATCAACGGCTTGCCAGTTGTCCTTAGCCCATTGGGACTTAAGAAGGACTTCTACGCCCCATTTGCCCGCAGGCTTAGGTTCTACAAGGATCCCTTCTGAGCCATACCAGACAATCTCGGATAGGTTGGTGAATAGCTCTTGCCATAGTTCTGATGGCGGGGAAGGCGCACGTATCGTAGCATCCACCATGTAAGGCTTTAAGTCCTTGCCTATACGCACCTCGTTGGAGACCGACGCACGGCATCCATATTGGGCAAACAAAGGAGCAAAGGTTTCATTCCATCTTCTTAAGGGCTCAGGTATATCATCCCATTTAACCATCTGTCCTACATAGCCCATGTCCTTGGCCTCTATGCCGAATAGGGTGTTATCGGGGTACATGCCGTCTATGCAATAGGTGTCTATACCCACCTCTACGCGGTCTGGGAGGTCGTCCTCAACAATGAACTCAAGCTCCTCTTTGAAGCCGCCTATGTCATTAGCTATGGCATGCACCTTGGGTTCTACTACGTCCCATTCAGGGCTGAAGAAGGTTTCTGTTACCCCGCGCCACTTATCAATCTTTACATGCTGCCGTGGATGGGCTTTTAGATGCGTTTCTAAGGCCGTTACGCCCTTTACCACCTTCCAAGGCTGTACAGGTAGCCCTCGCTCCTCCATGAGCTTTTTACATAGCTCTCTGTACTGTTCTAGCTCCTCAGCATTCCGTGGCCCCCAAACACGCTTTCCTAGCTTTTCTAGGTGTATCTGTAAGGCTGCCGTACCAAGGTCGGGGAATATGAATATGTCCACTTTATCAAAATGGGGTCCAAAGACATCATCCACCAACTCCACGTTCTTAAGCCCTGTGCCTATTAGCCCAGAGTTCATGGTGGGGAAAGATCCCGCATAAGGGATGTGTAGGTAAACCTTCTTGAAGTCCCGCCCAAATCTTTCGGCTAAGGAACAGAACAAGGGGTTACAGCACACTAGGGCAATCTTCTCAGAAATAACGTCATTCTCTTTGCCAGGTCCTACGTCATCTGGGTAGTCATCCATCATGGTCATACGGCTGTGTAAGTCCTCACGACCCTCGTCGTCTATAAGCTGGCCTGATTCGCGGGCAACCTTCATCCCTTCATAGCGGTCTACAAAGGAACCATCATTAAGCAAAAACCCACGCTCTCCTATGACACCCGTATCATCGTGCATACGTGCGGTATGGAGAACGCCATTAGAGTCTTTAACTGCTGCTGCTTTAATCCGTCTCATCATAATCAGGGTCTCCTGAGGAGTCGTCCTCAATTTCGGGAATAAGACATCCACTACGGCCCGTCTCAGCCATATTCATGTCATATTCAACTTCGTCTGGAAATGGGCTACTCATTTAGATTTTCTATAACTCTTTTCAATTTTTCTAGGAACCGTAGACCTTAATCCAGGAGTTCCAAGTTTTAATTCTTCAACGAATGGTTGTACTAATCCTTCAGTCTTAGTGCCTCTGTAAGTTGGTTGTTCCCAATATTTCCACCAGTCTTTTCTGTCCATAGCCTTAGCTATATCATCTGGTAAGCCAGCCGTAAACAAACTAGACATACTTCTTACAAATGCCTTATCCTCATATCTAGGGTCTGTTAAAGCTCCAATACCACCCATAGCATTTACATAAGGTATTGTATCAGCAACGCCAGCAGACATCGCTAACATGCTCATCATTGCAGACTCTGGCATACTTACACCTTTTTTGTAATACAAAGAGTTAAAAGCTCTACCCATAGTAGAACCAGCTTGCAAGGCATTGATAGCTTCTGCTGCTAAGAACTGTGCTGGAATTCTTGTATCTCCCATTTTCATCTCACCAAATTGTAATTCACGCTCATCGCGGTATTCACCTTTTTGGCGTAACCCACCAAACCTATCCCAGTTGTAGAATCCAGTAAGAACCAATGCAGCACCTACAGAACCTTTACTAAAGTGTCTTACAATAGAATCTACTTGATCTGAGTTTAGTCCTTCAAATGGACCTTCACCCCGTCCTACAGCAGTAAAAACAGTTCTAATAGGCAGTTCTAATATGCCGCCAATTCTGATTGCTAAGCCCTTAGCTACGTTAACTGGAACTTTGTCTATTGGAATTGCTATCTTGCCTGTAAATGCAGAAGTTTTTCTGAAGTAGTCATACAAATAATTATCCGTATCTGACTTGCTCCAACGAGCAGTAAGTTGATTGAAGTCATTAACAAACTTATCGTCTTGCATGTAAATAGACCGCTTGGAATATTCCCATGCTTGTTGCATATTCTTAAATTGGTTTACAGGTTCTTTAACATAATTAGGACCAAAATCTCTTAAGTCCTTTTCTGTTAAGTAAACCAATCTGGCAGCATAATCAGATACCTGTAATGGGTAGTGTAATGCTTTATGTAAGTGCTGAGGATAGGCTAATAGTTTATCAATTATGCTATGAGGAATGTTATTCTTTTCGAACATCTTCTCAAGATTAGCAGGTTGTTCTCTTACTATTTTTAAAAACCCTGGAAGTCCTTCATTCCACATTGCAGCGTAAGCCTTTGCTTCACCTCGTAAATAGCCACCAAACGAAGGAGCAGATTCAAACCTAGAGTTTAACGGAGTGCCTTCAAAAGCTC
>Ga0364907_10350_pt1 | contig 14875 bp, 11 predicted proteins | sample ExccelJu500002D3_2_FD_206960 | JGI IMG/M metagenome (GOLD analysis project Ga0364907, IMG submission 206960) | Enriched cells from Trout Bog Lake Hypolimnion, Wisconsin, USA - BchlTB.July02.5000.02.D3 | ecosystem: Environmental > Aquatic > Freshwater > Lake > Hypolimnion/Profundal zone | place...
AGCTGGTAAAATTGAGTTATAATATTGAAAAGAAAGAGAAGAAGCTCAATGAGGAGCTTGACCGGAAGGAGCAGTTAAGTTATAATATTAAAAACCTGGAAGCGCCTTCCAGGCTTGAAAGCGCTCTCCTGGCTAAAAATATTGATATAACCTTTCCCAGGAAGGGCAACGTATTAAAGATGGCCCGGTCTTACGTAGTTACCGACAGAGGACTATCCGGCATACGTTCCAGGGTGCTTGAGAAGAGGTTCAACATATTCGGGTTTTTAGACATCTTCACATCCAAGGCTGAGGCTCATCAGTCCGGGGAATAACGAGACTCATTATTCGTGCACAGCGGAATCCTTAGGAAACGGCAGATCGCCGTCTTCGCGTTCTTCATCCTTTCATTATCAGTCCTGGTACTGCGCCTCCTATATATACAGGTATTCAAGCATGATTTTTACAAGAAAATAGCCGATGAACAGCATACGGTATCCCTCGAGATAGCCCCGAAACGCGGCACCATCTTTGATCGCAACATGCGGGTACTCGCGATAAACCTCCACAGCGATTCCGTATTTGCCAACCCCAGGGTGATCAAGGACAAGAGAAGGACCGCCTCCGCGGTCTCCAGGGTATTGGGGATGAGCGAAGGGGCCGTTTACGAAAAATTGTCGAAGGATAAGGCCTTCGTGTGGGTAAAGAGGAAGGTCCCTGCCGAAGCATCCGCCCGGCTGAAGGCCCTCAAGCTCGAAGGGATCGACGCAGTGCAGGAATCGGAAAGATCATATCCGGACAAGACGCTGGCTTGTCACGCCATAGGTACGGTTGACATAGACAATAACGGCCTCGAGGGATTGGAGCTTCACTACAACAAGTACCTGAAGGGCGAGCCGGGATGGGTGGTATCGACGCAGGACGCGAAGCGCAAGCTCCTCGAATCCTACCAGTACGAATATATACCCGCCAAAGACGGATTCAACCTCGTTCTCACGATAGACGAGGTCATACAGTCGATAGCCGAGAGGGAGCTCGCTAAGGCCTTTACGAAATTCAACGCCAAGGGCGCCTCGATAATCGTGATGGACCCGCACACCGGCGACATTCTCGCGCTGGCCAACATGCCGAATTACGACTTGAATGACGCGAAGAACAGGTCTGCCGAATCTGTAAGGAACCGCGCGATAAATGATTTCTTCGAGCCTGGCAGCGTATTTAAGGTGGTCACGGCCAGCGCCATACTGGAAGAGAAGGCCGTAGCCCTTGACGATAAGTTCGACTGCGAGAACGGCGAGTGGCACATCGGCCGAAGGGTATTGCACGACCATACCCCGCATGGTATCATTACTTTTAAAGAGGTCATAGAGGTGTCGAGCAATATCGGCACCGTGAAGGCCGCTTCGCATCTGGGGCCGGATAACATGTACAAGTACATGAAGCTGTTCGGGCTCTATGACAGGACCGGCATAGACCTGCCCGGCGAAGTGGCGGGCATGAACAGGCCTCTAAAGGGATGGTCGAAGGTCAGCATGTACGCCATCCCGATGGGGCAGGAGGTCACGGTCACGGCGCTGCAGCTTGCGTGCGCGATATCGGTCATAGCCGATAACGGATACAGGGTGAGGCCGAGGATAGTCAAGCAGGTGACCGATCCGGAAGGCCGGACGATAAAGGATTTCCCCGTAAATATCCCCAATAGGGTAATATCGACCGATACCGTGCTTAAGATGAGGGGCGTGTTGAATGGGGTCGTCAATTCGGGCACAGGCAAAAAGGCCAAGATGGAGGATTACGAAGCCGGCGGTAAGACCGGCACGGCCCAGAAGGTGGAACAGGGCACTTATTCCCACAACAGGTTCATAGGGTCCTTCATAGGTTTTGCTCCGGTGGAGAAGCCGGTCCTTGCGGTGGTCGTATGCGTGGACGAGCCGCACCCGGTCTATTACGGAGGCGACGTCGCCGCTCCGGTATTCCGCAACGTCGTGAACGATTCGCTGAGATATTTAAGTTCGAGGTCATAGAATGCTCCTAAAGGACATGCTGAAAGGTATAGGATATAAAGTAAGTTCCGCGCTTGATAAGGACGTCGAGGTGTCTGCCGTTTGCGACGATTCGCGCAAGGCGTCGCCGGGAAGCTTATTCGTAGCGGTATCGGGGCACCACAGGGACGGCCGGGACTTCGTGCGCGAAGCCGTGTCTAAGGGCGCCGTAGCGATAGTATCGGACCGGGACTTTAGCGTGCCGGAGGGCATCATTAAGGTTTCGGTGCCGGATGCAAGGGCCGCGCTTACGGCGATCGCGGGTAATTTTTACGGGAATCCTTCGGCGGAACTTAAGACGATAGGCATAACCGGCACCAACGGTAAGACCACGGTGACGTATCTCATAGAGGCGATAGCCGAAGCCTCCGGCGCGCGCGCAGGCGTAGTAGGCACGATAAATTACAGGTTCGGCGGCATATCGATTCCGGCAAAGAATACCACGCCGGGGGTGCTGGACCTGCAGCGGCTTTTAAGGGAGATGGCCGAGACGGGCGTAAAATACGCCGCGGTGGAAGTGTCGAGCCACGCGCTCGACCAGGGCAGGGTATCGGGCGTCGGTCTCGACGTAGGGCTATTCACGAACATAACGAGCGACCACCTCGATTACCATAAGACAAGCTCCGAATACTTCAAGGCCAAGTCGAAGCTGTTCGACCATCTGAAGGACGGCGGCTGCGCTATCCTTAATTACGACGACGAAAAGGTAAGGTCGCTGGAAGGGTCGATAAAGGCAAAGACGCTCACGTACGGTACTAAGGAAGTTGCCGACATAATGGCACTCGGTGTAAAGCTCTCGCCGGAAGGCTCAACGTTTGAAGTCTCGACGCCGGCCGGAAAATTTTGCATAAAGACCCGTCTCATAGGTATGCATAACGTATCGAACTGCCTCGCCGCCGCTGCGGCCATGCATGTCCTCGGCGTGGACGATAAAGCGATATCAAAAGGCATAGCATCGGTTGCATTCATTCCTGGAAGGCTGGAACCGGTGGACGAAGGCCAGCCATTCAAGGTGCTCGTCGATTACGCGCATACGGAAGACGCGCTCAATAACGTGCTGTCTATATTGAAGGATATCGCCGGCCGCAGGGTCTGGACGGTATTCGGGTGCGGCGGGGACAGGGACAGGTCGAAGCGTCCCCTGATGGGGCTGGCCGCATGTAAATTCTCCGACCGAGTGATAGTGACTTCCGACAACCCCAGGAACGAAGAGCCGATGGGTATCATAAGGGATATAGAGTCAGGCATTAAGGGCAAGTTCTCCAACTACGATATAGTGCCGGATAGGCGGGAGGCAATTAGAAAGGCCGTCTCTTCGGCTATGAAAGGCGATATAATACTGATAGCCGGAAAGGGTCATGAGGATTATCAGATAATAAAAGACAAGGTGATGCATTTTGACGACCGCGAGGTCGTGCGGGAGATTTTGAATGAAGGTAAGAGAGATAGTCAAAGCCTCGCGCGGGAAGCTCTTATCGGGCGATCCGAATAGGGAGATAGACCTTTCTAAGGTATCGACCGATTCGCGATCGGTCAAAAAAGGCGAGATCTTCATCGCGCTGAAAGGGCCCAACTTTAACGGCGACAACTTTACTAAAGAGGCGCTGTGCAAGGGCGCCATCGGCGCGATTACGACGCTCTGCCTTACCGGCGGCGACATTAAATTAAAAAGTAAGGTCATCATCCGGGTGGACGATACCACGAAAGCGCTCGGGGATATAGCCTCCGCCCACAGGAAGAAATTCCGGATCCCGGTCATAGCCGTCACCGGAAGCAACGGAAAGACGACGGTAAAGGACATGACGGAGGCCGTATTGTCGGCGCGCTGCAAGGTCCTTAAGAACGAGGGGACCAGGAACAACAACATCGGATTGCCGCAGACGCTCCTTAAGCTGAATAAGAGCCACGGCGCCTGTATCGTGGAGATGGGCACCAACCACAAGGGCGAGATAAAGACGCTCTCGCGTATAGCCTCACCTGACATAGTCGTCATGACTAACGTCGGAGCGTCGCACCTTGAATTCTTGCGCGACCTCGAGGGCGTCTACAGGGCCAAGATCGAGATACTCGATTCATTCAAGAAGAAGCGCGGCACGGTGATATTGAACGGCGACGACAAATATCTGGCCCGTATAAAGGAAAAGAACTTCAGGATAATCAGGTTCGGTTTTGACGGAGGCAACGATTATGCCGCCGAGATACTCGGCGCCGAAAAATGGAGGATATCGTTCTCGGTCAACTCCGGTGAGATATTCGCGATAAATTCGCTCGGAAGCCATAACGTGTACAACGCTCTGGCCGCCATCGCCGTGGCCAGGTTCCTGAAGGTGCCGTACGCCTCGATCAGGAAGTCGCTGGCCGGCTTCAGGCCGTCCGGGATGCGCCTGGCTCTCGAGGCCGCCGGCGGCATTGACGTGATAAACGATTCTTACAATTCTAATCCGTTATCGATGTCCGCGGCTTTGGAGGCGCTCGAATCATATCCGGGGATCTCGCGCTGGGTGGTATTAGGCGACATGCTCGAGCTCGGCGACAAGTCGGAGTATTTTCACAGGATGGCCGGCGTCCTCGTGGCGAAGTCCGGAGCGGACGGCCTATTGACGTTCGGTAAACATTCAAGGTTCGCGCTGGCCGAGGCCGACGCTTCGGGCATGCGTAAGGAATTGCTCTGGCACTGCTCGAGCCACGCCCAGGCCGCCAGGATATTGAAGAAGGTCGCCTCAAAAGGCGACGTCATCCTCGTCAAGGGTTCGCGGGGGATGAGGATGGAGAAAGTGATAGAGAGTTTAAAGGGACGCTAGTTCGGGAGAAATATGCTTTACTACATATTCTATCCATTACGGAATCTCTGGTTCGGGTTCAACGTATTTAAGTACATCACGTTCCGCGCCGCGATGGCGAGCCTCACCGCATTCCTCATATCGCTGGCAGCCGGACCGTTCGTGATACGGTGGCTTAAGAAGATGAACTTCGGGGAGAATATAAGGAGGGACCACGTCGAATCCCTATACGACATGCAGAAGCACAAGAAGGGCACTCCGACGATGGGCGGCATCCTCATAATACTGGCGATATCCGTCTCTACGCTCCTGTGGGCCGACGTCGCGAACCAGTACGTGCTCGTGGCGATGGCGGCATTCCTGTGGCTAGGGCTCGTCGGCTTCAGCGACGATTACACGAAGGTACTCAGGAAGCACAATCAGGGCCTTGCCCCCGGCATGAAACTACTGGCGCAGGTGATCCTTGGAAGCGCCGTGGCCCTGTACATAATATTCTTTACCCCGATACCTCGAGCGCTCACCGTGCCGTTCGTAAAAGGCTTCGTGCTGAATCTCGGGATATTCTACGTACTCTTCGTCGTGCTCGTCATAACGAGCGCCTCGAACGCCGTGAACCTCACAGACGGCCTGGACGGCCTGGCGATAGGGTGCACGGTAATAGCCGCGCTGTCATATTCTATATTAAGTTACGTGACCGGGCATTTCAAATTATCCGAATACCTGAACGTATTCTATCTTCCCGGCGGGGGGGAGCTCGCCGTATTCTGTGCAGGCGTTGCCGGCGCGGGCTTGGGCTTCCTCTGGTTCAATTCTCACCCGGCCGAAGTCTTCATGGGCGATACTGGGTCGCTGGCCCTCGGAGGGGCGATAGGGGTCGTGGCCGTCCTGATAAAGAAAGAGTTGCTCCTGTTCCTGGTCGGCGGGATATTCGTGATCGAAGCCCTGTCGGTGGTGCTGCAGGTGATATGGGTCAAGACGAAGAAGCGAAGGCTCTTTCTGATGTCGCCGATACACCACCATTTTCAGCATCTGAAATGGAGCGAGTCTAAGATCACGATCAGGTTCTGGATAGTCGCGATAGTGCTGGCTCTGCTTAGCTTGTCTACGCTTAAACTGCAGTAGGAATATGAATTTAAAAGGCAAAAAGGTTACGGTGATAGGCCTCGGCAACAGCGGATCAAGTGCCGCTGTGCTTGCGCGGGATAACGGCGCCGAGGTCCGCGTCACCGACGCCGGTGATCCGTCCGCTCTCCGGGAAGCAAGAGAAAATCTCGAGGCGAAGGGCATAAAGGTAGAGACGGGCGCCCACACGGAGGGTTTCGTCAAGGGCGCCGACATCGTCGTTGTGAGCCCGGGCGTGGAAGAGACTTCGCCCGCGCTTAAATGGGCCAGGCTTCATAAGGTGCCGGTCATCGGGGAGATGGAGCTCGGATACAGGTTCTGTAAGGGCCGCATAATAGCCATAACCGGTACGAACGGAAAGTCTACGGTGACGACGCTCATCGGCCGGATATTGAAGGACGCCGGACTCGACGCGGTCGTCTGCGGCAATATCGGAAACTCCCTCTCCGGCGAGATAAAGAAGATAAGTAAGGACACCTGGGTCGTGCTCGAAGTGAGTTCATTCCAACTCGAAACTATAGTCGATTTTAAGCCCCATATAGCAGTGATATTAAATATAACCGATGACCACATGGACAGGTATACCAAGTTCAGCGACTACTTTGCCGAGAAGCTCAAAGTTTTCAGAAATCAGGATGAGAATGACCACCTCGTATTGAATTACGACGCCGAAAATTTAAGGGCCTTAGGTAAGGCCGCGAAGTCAAAGGTCTCGTTCTACAGAAGAAGCGAGGCGGACGCGTTCGACACCGGATTAAAAGGAACCCATAATACCGAGAACATACTTGCGTCGATCCTCGTGGCGTCGATCGCCGGAGCGAAGATGCCGTCGATGCTTAAGACGATAAAGGATTTTAACGGCCTGCCGCACAGGTTCGAGACCGTAGCCATAATAGACGGCGTGGAGTACATAGACGATTCGAAGGGTACGACGGTAGATTCCACCGCCAGGGCCGTTGATTCCTGTAAGACCCCGGTCATACTGATAGCCGGCGGCAAGGATAAGCACAGCGACTACGGCGCCATCAGGCCGAAGATAGAGGCGAAAGTGAAAGAGCTCATATTGATAGGCGAGGCGGCCGGCGCGATACGAAAAGCACTTATAGGTGCGTGCGCGATGCACGACGCCCGGGATATGGACGAGGCGGTGGGCCTGGCGCGGAGGCTAGCCAAAAAAGGGGACTCGGTGCTGCTCTCGCCGATGTGCTCAAGTTTCGACATGTACAAAAATTACAAACACCGCGGCGAAGTATTCAGGAAAGCGGTAGACGGCATAAGATGCGAAGCACAAGAAGTACCATATTCATAACGGTAGCGGCGCTCGTCGCTATAGGCATAGTGATGATATATTCGGCCAGCGCCATATACGCCGATTCCGTAATGAAGGACAGCCTCTATTACATAAAGAGGCACCTGATATACATAGCCATAGGGCTCGTCATGATGGTGCTGGCGATGTCCGTGGACATGAATAAGATAAGGGCGATGGCGAAGCCCATCATGCTGGCGTCGATCGCGCTGCTATTAATAGTGCTCGTGCCCCACATAGGAAGCCAGACTGCCGGCGCCAGGCGATGGTTCAAGTTCGGCCCCTTAAGCTTTCAGCCGTCGGAATTTGCCAAGATCGCCATGATAATATACATGGCCGATTTCATTACGCGTAAAGAGAAAGTAATGAAAAGTTTCCTTCACGGATTTCTGCCCGCAATAATAATACTGGGCGGCGCTGTCGGCCTTGTGCTTCTGGAGCCGGACCTCGGCACGGCGATAACCATATCCGCGATAACGGTCATAATGCTCTTTGCAGGCGGAGTCAGGACGCTCTACATACTGGCGTCGTTTCTGGTGAGCGCCCCCGTGCTTTACGCGCTGCTCTTCCGGGTGCCGTACAGGCGTAAGCGCATGATGATATTTTTGAATCCGTGGTCCGACAAGAGGGGTACCGGATTCCAGATAATACAATCCTTCGTGGCGCTCGGCTCCGGAGGGCTCTTCGGCGTAGGTCTCGGGCAATCCAGACAGAAGCTCTTTTACCTGCCGGCATCCCACACCGATTTCATATTTTCGATAATAGGGGAGGAGCTCGGTTTCATAGGCACGGCGGCGGTCGTGATACTATTCGGTATATTCGTCTGGCAGGGGATGAAGATAGTCTTCAGGGCGGCCGGGACGTTCGAGAGGACCATGGCGCTCGGCATAGTCTCGATGATAGGATTTGAGGCGATGATAAACATAGGCGTGACCGCCGGGGCGCTCCCGACTAAGGGACTGCCGCTTCCGTTCATAAGCTACGGCGGCAGCGGCCTTATATTCCATCTGATGGCGGTGGGTATTTTATTTAACATCGCGAAGACCTGCGAGTCTTGCGAATGAAGATATTGATAGCAGCCGGCGGGTCGGGCGGGCACATATTCCCCGCGATAGCGCTTAAGCGTACGCTCGCCGGGGGAGGATCTTGCGAGATAAAGTTCGTCGGCGCGGACAAGGCGATCGACAGGCGCATATTCGAAAAAGAGGGCGTCGGGTTTTACCTCTTATCGGCCAATAAACTGCCGTACAGGATGTCGCTTTCGGTAATACCGTTCTTTCTGATGCTCGTCCTCGATTCACTGAAAGCATTATGGATAACGATCTCTTACAGGCCGGGGTCCTGCGTGGGATTCGGCGGATACGTCTCTTTTCCGGTGATGCTGGCGGCCAGGCTCTTCGGCGTTCCCACGGTGGTGCACGAGCAGAACGTCGTCCCGGGCAGGGCGAATAAGTTATTATTTTCGCTTGCCGATAAAGTGGCCGTCAGCTTTGAGGATACGTTAAACTCGATCCCGGACGCCGAAAAGAAGAAAGTCCGGGTGACGGGTAACCCTATAAGGACCGGAGATTTTAAGACGGACAGGACGGCCGCGGCAAAGAGCTTTGGGCTGGACCCTGCGAAGTTCACGGTGCTCGTCGTGGGCGGAAGCCAGGGGGCGCATGTCCTTAACGATAATTTCGTACGGGCAGCCGCGTCGATGGAAGGATCCGTGAAGGCGCGCCTGCAGATCATGCACCTGACCGGCGTGAAGGATTACGAGCGGGTCGGGACGGAATACTTAAGGATGGGAAGCGGGGTCACCTCGCGCGTGTATTCCTTCATAGACAGGATAGAGGACGCTTATGCCGCCTCGGACCTTATCGTGACGAGGGCCGGGGCCTCGGCGCTGTTCGAGGGCGCGTATTTTGCCAAAGCGATGATAGTCGTGCCGTATCCTTACGCCGCGAGCCATCAGCTGGAGAATGCGCGGGCCTTTTCCTCGAAGGGCGCATGCATACTGATGGAGGAGAAAGATCTTTCGCCCGGGGCTTTCAGGGGCGTCATAGAGAGGCTGTTAAACGATAGGGCCGGATTAAATGAACTCGGTGCGCGCGCTAAAGCCTTGAGCGCGCCGCGCTCTTCAGAGCAGCTTGCGGAAATGGTCACCGGAGGTCAGGATCAGCATGAAAGCGGTAAAAAATAAACCGGTCAACAAGAAGGCGGTCCATTTTACCGGGATAGGCGGGATAGGCATGAGCGGAGTCGCGCACATCCTCGCCGAGAACGGCTACGCCGTTTCTGGATCGGATGCGGAACTTAACGATATCACGCGAAGGCTCGAGCAGATGGGCGCCGCGATATACGAAGGCCACAGGGCGTCGAACCTGCCCGAGGGCGCGTCTACGCTGGTCTATTCCTCGTCGATATCCAGGGACAACCCCGAGATGGCGGAGGCAAGGCGCCGCGGCATAAGGATGGTCCACAGGGCCGAGGCGCTCGGGGAGATATTCAATAAGAATAAAGGGATAGCCGTGACCGGCATGCACGGCAAGACTACGACGACCTCGGCTATCGCGGTCATGCTGAAGCGCTCCGGGCTCGATCCTACGGTCGTGATAGGCGGTGAGGTGGAGGAGCTAGGCGGTAACGCCAGATCCGGCAAGGGCGTCTACACGGTCGTCGAGGCCGATGAAAGCGACAGCTCGTTCCTGCACCTTAAGCCGTATTACGCAGTGATCACGAACGTTGAGCCGGAGCATCTCGACCACTATAAGGATATGTCAGCGATAAAGCGTTCTTTTAAGTCGTTCATCGGCAATATAAGGAAGGGCGGCGCGCTCTTTTACAATAATGACGACCCCGTCCTTAAGGATATTGCTAGAAGCGCCGGATGCCGGAGAGAGAGCTTCGGGTTGTTACCCGGCGCGGATATGGTCGCCGGATCGATCTCACTCGACGGGTTTAATACGGCATTTAACTGCATATATAAAGGTAAGGATCTGGGCAGGGTCACACTCGGCGTGCCCGGGACCCACAACGTCTCCAACGGCCTTGCCGTCGTCCTAGTCGGCCTGGAGCTCGGCCTTAAATTCAAAGAGATAGCGCGTTCACTTGAGGGTTTCGCCGGCGCAAAGCGCAGGTTCCAGCTCCGGTGCGAGAATAACGGCGTCATGCTGATAGAGGATTACGCGCACCATCCCACCGAGATTCGAGCGGTGCTCGACGCCTGCAAGGGGTGGAAGGGCAGGCGGGTAATAGCGGTATTCCAGCCGCACCGGTATACGCGCACGAAGTTCCTGGCCGGCGATTTCGGCAGGTGCTTCGCCGGTGCCGACAAGGTGATATTGACCGACATTTATGCGGCAAGCGAAAAGCCGATAAAAGGCGTCACCATAAATACCGTATATGACAGGATAATAGAGTCCGGCCTCACCGACGTCAGCATATTGAAGAAGGACGATATCGCGCGTCATATAGAGGAGATCGCAAGGCCCGGGGACATGGTGCTGGTGCTCGGGGCAGGGGATATAAAGAAGGTCGTCGACGAACTTGCCGGGAGGATGGGCAGCTCCGACCCGAAGCTGGCCGGCAGGTTGAGGGAATTGAAGAAACTCATAAAGGGAAGAGTGTCCTCGAATGAACTTCTTAAAAAGCATACGTCATTTAAAATAGGCGGACCGGCCGACATCTGGACCGAGCCGAAGGACGCAAATGACTTAAAGCGCCTCCTCAAGTACGCTAAGAATAACAAGATACCGACGTTCGTAATAGGCAACGGGTCGAACCTCCTTGTCGGAGATTCCGGTTTCAGGGGGATGATAATATCGCTTGCATCCGGTGATTTTAGAAAGCTTGAGATAAAAGGTACCGATATCAATGTAGGCGCGGGATACTCATTAAGCGGTTTGGTGCGCGAGGCATGCTCCAGAGGGCTTGGCGGGCTCGAGTCGCTCGTAGGCATCCCCGGGACGGTGGGCGGGGCCATATTCATGAACGCCGGCGGTTATTCAAATCCCATATACAGGAACATCGGGGAGTTCGTCAGGTCCGTTAAGGTCATGGATTATGACGGCGCCGTCAGGACGATAAAAAAAGGGGATATCGCCTTCGGATACAGACACTCGAACCTGGAGGGATGTGTAATACTGCAGGCCTCAATAAAGCTGGCCAAAAGCGATAAGAGGACGCTTCAGTCTAACTGTTCGCACTTCCTTAATATGAAGAGGACAAAGCAGGCCCTGGACTCCCCGAGCGCCGGATGCGCTTTTAAGAACCCGGCCGGTTTCCAGTTTACCTGCGGACAGATGATAGATATGCTGGGACTGAAAGGGCGAAGGTCCGGCGGCGCGGAGATATCCACAAAGCACGCCAACTTCATAGTCAATAGAGGTAAGGCGACCTGTAAGGACGTCCTTTCGCTCTTAGGCATGGTGAAGGGGGCTGTGAAAGAGAATTACGGGATTGAGTTAGAAATGGAAATAAAGGTGATATGAACATGTCCAGGAAGCAGGAAACAGGAAACAGGAAAAGATTCGGGAAAATCGGTGTCTTGGCTGGTGGCCCTTCAAATGAGCGCGAGATAAGCCTGAAGTCGGGTAAGGCGGTCCATGAGGCCCTCATCGGCGAGGGTTGCGACGCTATTTTGCTCGATATAAAAGACGACATTTGTGATATAATCTTTCGAAACGCGGTCGATACGGCGTTCATAGCCTTGCACGGAAGGTTCGGCGAGGACGGAACCGTTCAGCGCATGCTCGAGGAGATGGACGTGCCGTATACCGGCTCCGGCGTGGAGGCCTCGAGGCTTGCGCTAGATAAGATAGCGTCGAAAGATGTATTCCGTAAGCACGGTATACCGGTCCCCGGATACGCAGTGCTCGAAAATGGGGGGACAGGCGTAAAGTCCGTCCGTTCGATGAAGTGGCCGGTAGTGGTCAAACCCCAATTTGAAGGGTCCAGCATCGGCCTGTCGATAGCGCGCGATGAAGAGTCGTTCATAAAAGCCGCGAAAAAGGCCTTCAGGTACGGCGACAAGATATTAGTAGAGGAATACATAGACGGCAGGGAGCTCACGGTGGGGATCCTGGGCGACAAAGCGCTCCCCGTGATAGAGATAGTCTCAAGGTGCGGTGTTTACGACTACGAAGCGAAGTACGAGGACCAGGCGACGAAATATCTCGTCCCCGCGCCGATAGATGAAAACGCCGCCCGGATCGCCGGAGAGTTGGGCGAGAGGTCGCACAGGGCTCTCGGTTGCAGGTCGTTCTCCAGGGTCGACATGATGCTGGATAAGTCGGGCGGCCTCTTCGTCCTCGAGGTGAATACGATACCCGGCATGACGTCGAGGAGCCTCCTGCCGAAGGCGGCCGGCGCCTCAGGCGTCAGTTTCGGGAAATTGTGCGTAAGATTATTGGAAGACGCCATCGATAATTTTAAACCAAAGAGGGTTTCGTATCATGGTTCAGAAGAGAAGTAAGAAGGCAAGGCCCCCGGAATTTTTTACGAGCCTCGGCGATGCGGCCAGGAAAGTCTTTATCGCCGCGCTGGTCGTATTCGTGACGGCGCTGGTACTATTCGTGATGATGCGGGAATTCCTCTACCGGTCCGGTTACTTTACTTTAAGAAAGATCCGCACGGAGAGTTTGTTCCTCGACCAGCAGGCGGTCAATTCCATAAACGGCCAGATATTAAGGAACTACGGCGGGCGCAACATTTTTAATGTCCCTCTCGGCGGCATAAGCCAGTCGCTCAAGAGGATCTATCCCGACTCAAAAGACATATCGGTATCGCTGGTCCTCCCGGACAGGCTCAGCGTCGCCGTGAGGTTCGCCCGTCCGGTGGCGCTCGTGCGCGACTCGAAGTTATATCCGATAGACGATGAAGGCTTTGTTCTTCCCAGCATCGGCGCGGCGTACATTAGGGACCTGCCCGTTATCGAGGGGACAAGCGTAAAGTATGACGCGAGGCGCGGGGGAAAGAGCTCCTCGGAAAAGGTGAAATTGGCGCTCGAACTCCTTAAAGAGATACGTGCTTCCCGCTACCTTACGGGGTACGGGATAATCTCCATCGACACTTCCAATACCAGTAACATCTCCTACCGTACGAAAAATGGCATTGAGGTATTCGCAGGTTCCGACGATTTCGGACGCAGGCTCGATTCACTCGAGAATACGCTCCGTGACGGGCGGCTCGACAAGGAGAAGATCAGGTACATAGACGTATCCACGCGCGACGTGGTGATAGGACCGAAAAATGATTAAACCGCGCATAATAACCGGACTCGACATAGGATCATCCAAGGTATCTGCCGTTGCGGCCAGGATCGAGAAGTCCGGCGAGTTGACGGTGCTTGGACAATCAACCGCTCCTTCCGCAGGAGTGTCGCGCGGGATGATAACGGATCTGGGCAAGGCAGCGAACTCCGTAGGCAAGGTGCTCGCCAAGATAAAGGACAGCATATCGGACCGGCCGGGGGAGATATACGCAAATATCAGCGGCGCCTCACTGGAAGGAACGGTATCGAAGGGCATGATGCCGATATCGCTGCGCGGCCGCGAGATCACCAGGCACGACATGGCAAAGTGCGTAAACGCCGGCTCGACGATACACCTGCCGTTCGAGCGCGACATAGTCCATAGGATCGCCCACAACTTCTCGGTCGACGACGGCACGCCCGTGGCTAACCCCCTCGGACTATTCGCTTCGAGGCTCTATTGCGAGGTCTACATAATAACCGCAGATACCAATCATATCCAGAATATACACAAGTGCGTAAGCATGGCCGGATACGACGTAAGGGAAATCGTAGTAAGCGGCGTGGCCGACGGGTACAGCCTCCTCGATGATAGCCAAAAGGACGACGGCGTGCTCTTAATAGACATGGGCGATTCTCTGACCGAGGCCTACATATTCAGCGCCGGCACGCTATTCGACTTTGAGATAATACCGTTCGGGGCCGCCGATACCTCTAGCGAGCTGACCGGGAACTTCGAGCTCGAAGCTGCCCTCGACAAGATATCGGACAGGCTGAAGAAGTATCTGGCCTCCGGAGGCAAGGTGTCATCGGCCGTCGTAACGGGCGGGTTTGCCTTCAAGGACGGCATCGTCGAACTGCTCGAATCGAAACTCGGCCAGCCCGTAAAGATGGGCGCGGCCACCGACATCAAGGGCGACATAACGAGCATCGACTCCGTGCGCCTATCGACCGCCATCGGTTTAGTCCGCTACGCTTACCAGAAGCATCTCCACAAAATCCGCCAGTCCGCGAATCCTGCAAGACGGCTATCCACGAAGCTCGTAGACCTGTTCAACGACTACTTCTAACAATTCTTATCGACGTGTTTTTTTAGCCTTGGACCTCCATAGGGGGAACCATGGGTTCCCCCTGCATGGCGCTCGCGGGCAATTGAAAAAAGAAGCAGCTATCGCTGCTTCTTTTTTCCTACATGGTAGCCCGCTCGCTGTCACCCCCTCCGTATAGGACATAGCCAATCTTTCAACATACATATCAACACACATAGCCGGTCTTCTTTACTAAGGGGAGGGGAAGTTTTCCCCTCCCCTTAGCTATCCCCACCTCTTTCCATAGGTGTCGCTTCGCGACCTTTACATCGTGCATATAGGACCTTAAAGGTCTCGCCATGTCACCCAAAAAATTTATC
>Ga0364907_10353_pt1 | contig 14742 bp, 23 predicted proteins | sample ExccelJu500002D3_2_FD_206960 | JGI IMG/M metagenome (GOLD analysis project Ga0364907, IMG submission 206960) | Enriched cells from Trout Bog Lake Hypolimnion, Wisconsin, USA - BchlTB.July02.5000.02.D3 | ecosystem: Environmental > Aquatic > Freshwater > Lake > Hypolimnion/Profundal zone | place...
CCTCCTCGGGCTCGAAGCCTCGCTCTACGCCTATGTCGGCATGTTCCTCCTCATCGGCATCGTCAAAAAGAACGGGATCATGATGGTCGATTTCGCCCTCCAGCGGAAGGCCGGCGGGATGGACAGCATTTCCGCCGTGCACGAGGCCTGCATCGAACGCTTCCGCCCGATCATGATGACCACCTGCGCCGCCCTGATGGGCGCCCTCCCGCTCGCCTTCGGATACGGGCAGGACGGAAGTTCGCGCCAACCGCTCGGCGCGATCATCGTCGGCGGCCTCATCGTCTCCCAGCTCATCACCCTCTTCGTCACCCCAGCCCTCTTCCTCGTCCTCGAGGACGTCCAGAAAAAAACCCGGGCGTTTTTCCCCTTGCCTTCCGGCCCAGCATAAGAAATTTTCCTTTTGCGCGACCGGGCGGACCACCTTTCTCATCGCCTTATGAAACGTTCCGAAATCAACTCCATCATGCGCGGCGCTATTGGTTTCCTGCGCGAACATCGGTTCTACCTCCCGCCATTCGCCTATTGGTCTCCGGAGGACTGGCGCGAGCGCGACACCTCCGAGATCGTAGCCCAGCAACTTGGCTGGGATATCACCGACTTCGGCTCAGGAGATTTTTCCAAGATAGGCCTCCTGATTTTTGCCCTGAGGAACGGCACCTACGAGGAACTCGCCAAGCCGCTCGGAAAGATCTACGGGGAAAAACTGCTGATTGTGGATCCGGGCCAGGTGACGCCCACGCATTTTCACCACCAGAAGATGGAGGACATCATCAATCGCGGCGGAGGCAATCTCGTGGTCCAGCTATGGAATTCCACGACTGACGATCAACTGGCGGACAGTCCCGTCACGGTGAGCTGCGATGGCATCCGGCGGACGGTGCCTGCCGGAGGGACGTTGACGCTGTCTCCGGGCGAATCGGTCTGCCTGTCGCAGCGGCTGTATCACAAGTTCTGGGGCGATGCGGGCAGGGTGCTGGTCGGAGAAGTCAACCGGGTCAACGACGACCGCATCGACAACCGCTTCTTCGAAACAGTGGGGCGCTTTCCGGAGATCGAAGAGGACGAGGCTCCGCTCCACTTTTTGACAAAGGATTACGCGACCTTCCTGCGAGGGTGATATGACCCTCATCACAGATCGGAAATCTTCTGATTTCTACTCGATGAAAACTGTTCTTGATTCCGCCTCGATGCGATTTTTCGCGGGCTTCACCGAAGCTTCCATTGAAGCCGCACGGGTCCGTCCGGGCGAACGGGTGAGCCGGGATCTCCCCGCCAACACCTCCGGCTGTACGCTCATCCGGCCGGGAGGGCGCGCCTGCTATCCCGCCGTCTGGATACAGGATTTCGCCATCGCGCTGGAAACGGGATTCGTCTCCCCCCATCCACCCGCTGCATGTGGAGTCCGTGGCGTGGATTTCCGAGCGCAAGGACATGCTCAGCGGGCTGTTCTTTATGCTCACTTTGGGGGCCTATCTCCGCTATGTTGAACGGCCGGCTTCCCTCAGCCGATATTTGGCCGTCATCCTCCTGTTTGCCTTGGGCTTGATGTGCAAACCGATGCTTGTGACGCTGCCCTTCGTGCTCTTGCTGCTCGATTACTGGCCCTTGCACCGGCTGTTTCAACCGCCACCAACTCCGGGCAATTCTACCGGAGGCTTATTTGTTAACTGGCGCGCGGTCGTGGAAAAAATCCCATTGCTGGCGCTCTCATTCGCGTTGTGCGTGGCGACCATGCTGGCACCGAAGGAAACCGATTACACCGCCATCGAACAAATTCCGTTTGGGGTTCGGCTGGGCGAAATCCCCGTCTCGGTTGCAACTTATTTGGGGCAAATGGTCCGGCCAGCCGGGCTGGCTGTGATTTATCCGCATTCCGAACAAACTTTCGCGTGGTGGCCCGCTGCACTGGCGCTGTGCGGATTGCTTTCCGTGGGCATTTTTCTTTTGCGCAAGAATTACCCGTTTCTGTGGATGGGGTGGTTGTGGAATCTCGGGATGCTGGTGCCCGTGAGCGGGATCGTGCAGATTTCCCGGCACGCGAGGGCGGATCACTACAACTATTTGCCGCAGATCGGACTGTATGTCGGGGTGACATGGGCCGTGGCGGAGTGGTCCAAGGAATGGCGGCATCGGCGCTGGGTCTTGGGCGCACTCTCGACATGCGTGATTTTGGCCTTGCTTGTGTGCGCCCGAATCCAAACCGCCTGTTGGCGCAACAGCGAGTCGCTCTGGGCTCACGCGCTCGCCTGCACAAAGCGAAACCCGCTTGCCCACAACAACCTTGGAAATGCCTTCCTCCAGAAGGGTCAGACCGAGGAAGCAATCGTCCAATATCGCGAAGCGGCGCGGATCAACCCCGCTTACTCGGAGGCGATGAGTAACCTTGCCTACAGCCTGGCGACGGCCGGGGATGGACGGCTGAGGAATGGGAGGGAGGCATTGGAGGTGGCACAAAGGGCCAATGATCTGACCAAGGGAGGCGCCCCGATTCTTTTAGGGACGCTCGCGGCGGCGTATGCGGAGACAGGAAGATTTGGCGAAGCGGAGGAAACGGCGCGCCGGGCGATTGAATTGGCCAAGGCGCAGGGCAACCCCGCACTGGCCGGCACCTTTCAGGAACATCTGAAGCTTTACCAGGCACGGCAGCCGTTGAGGAGCGGGCCGGGGTTCTGACTTTTTTTACAACCTCTGAGTTCGCGCTTTGATTGCCCTGCACACGGCGGATGGAATCCACCGCGTCTTTCATACTGTGCCGTGTGGACGCACTCGTGCGCGATCAGTCGGCGGTCACCCCAGAAGTCTGATCGGACATAGATCCCATATCGCAGGGCCATCCCGGCTGTATGGAGTGAGAACAACCCGGAAATCCGAACCGCAAATCTCAAAACAGGATTTCCGGGAAGAGGAATGCCTTCTACCCTGAGCAAGCGAATTCGTTCAGGATGCTCCACACCCATCAACCTGGCATCCGAAAGGTGGGGTTCCCCGAGCGGCACTCCCTCGTGCAAGATCCTCTTTTCTGCTCGTTCTTTCGCCCACCTGACGGCAAATGACAGGAGCAGGGGGAACAGTTTCAGGAGGAATTTCATATTATAGCACTTGCCGTGGATATCACCGACGAAAAGCCTCACGAATAAAAAACTCGGGAAAACAGGACGCTGTTGCTATTGTCTTTTCCTTTTATGGGTTTTCATGCTACAGAGCATTCACCATGCGCAACATTCATATTATCCTGGCGGCAGTTTTTGGTTTGGCCTTCGCGGCATCTACGGTCAATGCTGCTCCGCAAACCTACAAGATCGATCCGGTTCATTCGACCATTGGATTCAAAGTCCGGCATCTTGTTGGAAATGTCACTGGGCGTTTTGGTGAGGTGTCTGGGATAATCCAGATCGATTCTGACCATCCCGAGACTTCGTCGGTTGAAGCCTCCATCCAGGCGCAGAGCATCGACACCGGTAATGCCAAGCGTGACGGCCATCTGAAGAGCGCCGATTTTTTTGATGCGGCCCAGTTTCCCGTCATCACGTTTAAAAGCAAAAAAGTGAATGTGGTGGACAAGGACAACGCGGACGTTGCCGGTGATCTCACCATTCATGGAGTGACGAAGGAAGTTGCGCTGCACGTTCAGTTTCTCGGGATGGCCAAAGGGCCGGACGGAACCCCGCAGACCGGCTGGGAGGCAACGACAAAAATCAACCGCTCCGATTTTGGCCTGAAGTGGAACAAACTCGTCGAGGGAACGGCTTTGATCGGGGAAGAAGTTGACATCGACTTGCAAATCGAATCCGACCTCGCGAAATAGACGCAGCAGCAGCCGTGCTACGGAATACAGCTCATCCTCTCCAGTTCTTCCAGGAACGCTGGAGTTCTGGGCGATTTGGGGTTACGGGCCTTGACCGGAAGGGTATGCGCTGATTCGATGAAGTCCATGAAATCGACAACCCCATGGATTCTCACGGCTGTTCTTTCAGCATTCCTGACCACTGTAATTGCCGCCGGTTGTCGTGCAGCAGAATCCACATATCACTTCCTCAAGGAAATATCCGTTCCGGGGGACGTGGGTTGGGATTACCTTTCCATTGATCAAGCGGCCCGGCGGCTGTATGTGACCCACGGAAGCAAGATTGTCGTCATTGATCTCGACGCCGAGAAGATCGTTGGAGAAATCGCCGACACCCCCGGAGTTCACGGCTTTGCCCTCGCAACGGATCTTGGCCTCGGCTTTTCCAGCAACGGGAAGGAATCCAAGTCTAGCATCGTCGATCTCAAAACGCTCGATACGCTCTCGAAAGTGCCCACGGGTGAAAACCCTGACGCCATTGCCTACGACGAAGGACACCACGAGGTTTACGCATTTAACGGACGGGGGAACTCGGCCACGGTTTTCGAGGCGAAGTCCGGCAAGGTTCTGGCGACCATTCCACTTTCTGGAAAGCCGGAGTTTGCAGTTGCTGATACAAGATCCGGCCGGGTTTATTGCAACATTGAAGACAAAAGCGAAGTTGCGGTCATCGACACGAAAACGCATGCTGTCGTTAATTCGTGGCCCATTGCGCCCGGCACGGAAGCCTCAGGGATGGCTCTCGATACGACGAACCACCGGCTCTTTATCGGCTGTCACAACCAGATGATGGTCATGATGGACAGCACGAATGGTAAAGTCATTGCCACGGTGCCCATCGGTCAGGGGGTTGATGCCAACATGTTTGATCCTGGAACTAAATTGGCCTTCAGCTCCAACGGCGAAGGCACGGTGACAATCGCGCATGAGGAGACTCCAGAAAAACTGATCCCCGTGCAGACTTTGGCGACGGAACGCAGCGCACGCACGATGGCACTCGATCCACTAACCCACAATATCTATCTGGCTTCCGCCAAGTTTGAACCTCCAGCAGAGCAGATGCCTGGATCGCCTCGTCAACGTCCAAAGATGATTCCGGGCACCATGAAAATTCTCGTCTATGGCATGAATTAGACAAGTCCTGTTTGATAGTGCCTCCCGATTTTCTATTGCCAACACCGTCAAACTGTTGCCTACTACCTCCAATATGGATATCAAACACATCACCAGCGACACCCTGCGCAGTTTGCTCAGCATCACCTCGAAGAAGGAGCAACTCATCAAAGCCGTGGCCGATATTGAAAACGAAATCGCCAAGGCACTCAAGAATGCCGCCACATCGGTTGTCGATGTTGCAGAGGCGGTCACTCCGTTCAAACCTGCCAAGAGGAAGAAACGCAGCAGGAAAGCCAAAGCAACCAAACCAGCCAAGAGGAAGAAGCGCAGCAAGAATGCCAAAGCAACCAAAGCTGCCAAGAAGCCAGCCAAGGCGAAAAAGAAGAGCGGCATCACCCCGGAAGGACGTGCCAGGCTCGCAGCCAACATGAAGGCACGCTGGGCAGCAAGGAAGGCTGGGAAACCTGCAGCCAGAGTCGGCAAGCCTGCCAAAAGGGGGTTCAAGTTGCCGAAGGCCGGTAAGAATCCGTTCTGACAAGAATTCCAGACGCACCAAAGGCCAGCTTGAATTGCTCCATGGCTGGCCTTTTCTGTTTCGGCGGCTCGGGCACAAGGGCGGACTGTCCAGGTCTGGATGGAAGTTTTTTTATGGCTTTTCGTTCATCACCAACTAGCATCGACTTCCTATGGCTATCATGACAGGTCTGTCTGGGAATGAGATGTATTGCCTCGCGCTCAAGAACCTTGGCGCAGGGGAATTGGTGGTAGGCAACAGCGTTCATTCGCTGGGTTTTCTCGGAGGAATCGGTGCCGGATTTCAGAATATGTTTGGCGGCGAGGTCACGCAGATCACGGGCATCATTCACGAGGGGCGACAGCAGTCTTTTAAAAAGATGCTGGCTGAGGCGATGCAACATGGGGCGAGCGGCATTACGGGGGTGACGAGCGAACTGCGCCAGTTCCAGTCCAATGTGGAGTTTCTCTCCGTGGCGTCATGCGTTCATGGGGAAGGCATCCGGGGACACGAAGGCTTGTTTTCGACAAGCGGCGATGGCCAAGAACTCTACTGTCAGATCGACGCTGGCTACGAACCGATTCAATTTGTGTTTGGCAATGTGGCTTATTCCACAGGCATCGGGGGTGGGTTGCTTGGCGGATTAAAAAGCATGGGAAGGGGTGAAATCAAGGAGTTCAGCGATATTTTCAACCATACCCGGCACCTCGCGCTACAACGTGTGGTCGATGGCGCAGTGACCGTGGGCGCGAATGCCGTAGTGGGAATTGAGACGAGGATCATGCCGTTCAAGGGGGTGCATGAGATGGTTATGATGGGCACGGCCTCGAAGCATGCAGGACTTTCCTCCGACTATTCGCGCCAGCCAATAACGAGCGACCTGACTTGCCAGGAAATGTGGAACCTGACAAACATGGGTTACATGCCTTTGAAGCTCGTGTTGGGCACGGCTGTCTATTCGCTCGGTGTGATTGGAGGCTTGAAGTCGATGTTCAAATCGTTTGTGCGGGGGGAAATCAGCGATTTGACGACGCTCGTCTATGATGCGCGAGAACACGCGATAGGGCTCTTGAAAGCCGAGGCGGAAGTGATCGGTGCCGATGATGTAGTGGGGATTAAAACGCACATTCATGAGCTGGGAAATCTCATCGAATTCATGGCTGTGGGCACAGCAGTCAAGCGGGTGCAGGGCCTCCAAACTGTAACGGATACTCTGCCGCCACAGGCGATTATTCAGGATAAAGATACTTGGGTGAACGACGACAACAGTCTATTCAGCATCGCTCGGACGCCAGCAACGGCTGGAGGTGGCAGCGGAGGAAACTAGGCTGAATCCGCATGTTCCGTTACACGATAAAAGGAATGAACATCTTTGTCCGCTCCATGTAGCGGACATATTCTCCGCCAAATTTGCCGAGCATTTCTCGTTCTTCGGTCTTCGCCGTCAAGACCAGCGCCACAAGATTGACCAACACGCAGACCGTGGTAGCCAACGTGATGTTTTTGAAAAAAACACCGGTGCCAAGGAGGACCAGCGACGCATAGAGGGGGTGACGGATATAGCGATAAACGCCGGTGGTAACGAGCCGAGTCGTGTTCTCCACCTGCCCCTCCGGATTGCCTTCCAAGCTGAGCGCACGGAATCCGTATATCGGCAGGAATGCTGCTACCGTTAGCAAGGCCCAGGATATAAGCTGATTCCAATCCCAGGGATCAGTGAACCATACCGGTGCACAGATCAGCACCATCACGAGGATGCTCTCGAACGAGAAGAACCGATATAGCCCGTGGTAGCGGTGAGCTTTGATGGAAAAAGACCACGAGAAAGCCAGATTGGCGACCGTTCCAATGACCAAGAGGATGATGATGTCGTTGGCACTCATAGCGGGCAACGTGCCAAAAGCGCAGGTCGATTCGTGCAGACTTTATCCACACCAATCGCCTTCCAGAAAGGCATCGTCGCTGGGTCGTCAACAGTCCAAACGTTCACGCTTATCGCCTGTTCGTGTGCTCGTGCGACCATTTCCCCGGTCATGGTCGTATGACTGCTGTGAATCCATGGCAGATGATGCTGTTCTGCGTGAGTCAGAATCTCAGGTCCATTCCCGATCAGCGCCAATGTCAGCTTGGAGTCAATCGCACGCACAGCGAGAAGTGACTTCAAGTCGAACGATGACACCACGTGCCTGCGCTGTTTGTCGAACCGGTGCAAGAGTTCTGTCACGGCCTGTGGCACATGGAAGCCAGGTGGGGATGCCTTAATCTCCACGTTAAGGCGCGTTGCACAGGACCCGATCTTTTGCAGGACATCGCTGAGCCGTGGTATCATTTCCCCAGTGTATGCCGGAGAGAACTGCACCCCAGCGTCAAGACGAAGCAGTTCATCGACCGACATCTCACAAACGACCCCGGAACCGTTTGTCGTTCGGTCCACTGTATCGTCGTGAATGACCATGAGAGTGCCATCCTTGGCGGGATGGACATCCAGCTCGATCCACGGCACGCCAAGTCTTTTGGCACGCTCAAAGGCCGCAAGAGTGTTCTCCGGGGCGTTGGAGCTGTCTCCCCGGTGCGCTTCGATCTGTGGTGTCATCTCAGTTTCGTCTTACCTGGACGAGGAGCTAAAGAAGAAGTCCCCAATTCGCGCTTCTTTTTCTCTGCCTCAGAACGCTGGCGTGAATAAAACATGCCAGCCGGAGTCAAAGGTTTTGACCATTTGTATCGCTCGAAGCCCGCCACCCTCAATGAACGCTGCATCTTTTCATGTTTGAGCTTCCAGATTTCCTTGATGTTCGATTGGAAGTCCGCTGCGTTGAGGACGGCAACTCCTTTCCAGTATGCTTTCATCCCAACACTCCTGCGGTCCAACATGGGACTGATGAGGTATCCTGGGCGCGGATCGTCTTCGTCTGAGATGACCAAATCAAACAGTTCTTGCAGGCTGAGGTGTGTGTGGGGCTCGTGATGTGAAAACGAGTGCGACGAACGGATTCGAAGTCCAAGGGCGCGAAGCATCTCTTCGGCTGGCCATTTCTCGTTGGGGTCGTTCGTGTTCAGAAGCTCGTCGAGCATATAGTAAATGGCGTGGAGCTGAACCTGATTCAGCTCTGCTCACTTTTTGCGGCACATGTTGATTCCATCCCCGACAGTCAGCAGGACAGAATCGACTCGTGGATCGCTTGCGAGCTTTTTATTGAGTGCGTTTAATGCCTGCGCATCGTCATCGTCCTTCCCCGGATTTACCACTTGCCCATTGCGGAGCATGTTGTCGAAGAGCATCACGCCGTTGGGACGCATGTGCGGCAAGAGCAGTTCGAAGTAGGCATCGTAGCCAGGCTTGTCTGCATCAATGAAAGCGAAGCCGAAAGTTTCATTCGGGGACAATTTTCCAAGCACCTCTCTTCCGTCACCCAACAGGAGTTCAATTTTTTCAGAAACACCCGCGCCTTTCCAATAACGACAAGCGATCCGTGTCCACTCCTCGCTCTGATCTACACAAAGCAGACGGCCATTCTCGGGAAGCCCCAATGCAATACATGTCGAGCTGTAGCCAGTGAATGTTCCGACCTCAATTACCGAAGTCGCATTGATGGATCTCACCAACATGCTCATGAAGATCCCCTGATCTTTGCCGATCAGCATTTCGCATATTTCGCCAAGTTGCTCAGTTTCGGCACGCAATTGATCAAGAATCGGGATGTGGCCTCCTGAACTGTTGTCGCAAACGTAGTTAAAGATTTCAGGCGAGAGCGTTGTAAATTTCGGCTTCATGGGGCATCCGGTATCAAGGGATGCAATGAATATCACGGGATGAGACAGTTTGAAAATCCTGAAATCCATGATTCACGCAAGATGATTTGACCAGGGCAAGAGAAGACAGTGACCAACATCCCGTATGGCAATTTACGTCGACAGCCGCTCGATGTGGAAATACGAGCGCTGCACGAAATCGCATGCAACTTTTCTTCGTGGCCATTGTTCAATTTCCAGTTCATTCAACAGAACCCTGGACATCCTCATCCCATGAAAAAACTCATCACCACCACATTTCTGGTAGCAATCCTCATGCTGCCCGTGGTTTTCGCACCCGCCGTGCAGGCCGAGCCCTGGCACGAGCGGCATCCCGAAATCCACAAGGCCCTCCACGCACTTGAAAATGCCAAGCAAGACCTGCAACAAGCAAAGCACGACTTCGGCGGTCATCGTGACGCCGCGCTGCAAGCGTGCGATGCAGCCATTGTCCAACTTCGCGAGGTGTTGAAATACGACAGGTACTAGCGGGCAGATCCAGCAACAGGGAGAGCAATCAGCACGGGATCTTGCCGTGATGGAGGATCACAGGTCGGCTCAAGCTAAAAACTGTCGGTGTCCGGATTGATCCCTACTTTGCCGTCTCCGCTCCGGAATTGCCCTTGACCACCATGTGGCTGTGCATCTCGGACGTCAGTTGCGCGATGCGCTCGCTCAAGGTGTTGGTGAGTTCGGTGAGCCGCGTGTTCTGATTCAGAAGCCCCACGAGTTGTTCCGTCTGCTGGGCGGCAAGCGATTGCCTCTCTTCGCTTGCCTGGGCGAGCGCTTCACGGTGCTGGGCGTCGGCGTCGGCGTGGGCCTTGTCGCGGTCCGCCTGCCTCGTCTGAGGCAAGCAGGATCAGCGGAGCGGCGTAGGCGGCTTGCAAGCTGAAAGCAAGGTTCAACAGGATGAACGGATAGATGTCGAACGTGAAGACACCCACCACGTTCAGGCCGATCCAAGCCGCCACGACAACTGTCTGAGCGACCAGAAAAACCGGAGTCCCAAAGAACCTGGCAAACGACTCGGCTTTCAGTGCGAAAAAATCGTTGCCGAAAACCGAAGCCAGATGTGCGTGCGGAAGGTGGAATCGAAAATGGTTCGGTGGAGTTTCGGTTTTTTGCACGGGTGCGGAGGTTGGTGCTTCCATAGTTGTGTGGCAGGACGGTTGAACTGGCTTGCCGAAGAAGCAAACTCTCCCCGACATGAGCCGGGGAGACCAGCGATTTTTTGCGTTTTAACGCGCCGACTCAATTCGAGCAGAAATACTGGAGGGATCGAGGCCAATCAGCGCATTTCAATATTTTACAAAAATGCCAGCAACTTTTTCCGATCAGGAAAGTTAATTCTACTGCCATGAAATACATTCTTTCCTTCGTCGTCTTGCTGGCTTCATTTCCCTGCTTTGCTCAAACGGCGCCCCCTCCCGCAGGTGGCGGTTCCGGTTTGGAGCAGAAGCTCCAGCAAATGACCCCTGAGCAACGCGCGGAGTTCTTGAAAAATCATCCTGAACTTCGCGAGCGCCTTCGCCATCACCTCAAGAAAATACTGGAAAAGCTGCAAGCCATGACCCCCGAGCAACGGCAGCAGTTTTTGCAAAATCACCCGAAGCTTCAGCAATTCCTCAACAACCATCCGAAAATTGCTCAGAAAGTGGCCGCTGGAAAGAGTGCTAACTGACCACGTCCGCACGCCACAAGGAAGAAAAGTCGATCTTGTGGATTTTCGTGCGGGAAGCCAGAGGGGAGGGAGTTCACTTGGCCAAAAACGCCGGAAGTGTCTTTTTGTTGTAGTCCACACCGAGACTCTTGGTTCCATTTGCGACAACGGGGACCTTGAATGTTGATCCGGCGGCCAGCTCATCCTGTTTCGAGTATCCTGATATGAAAACCTTCTGCCCGTAATCCACGCGCATCGGAATACGGTCGTGGTTCACTGCGGAAATGCTCCCGCCTATATCGCGAGTTGGATCGGCAGCCGCCGAAACGTCTGGAACGCGTTTAATTTCCTCGCAGATGATCCCCTGTTTCAGAACTTTGATGACGCGATATTCTTTCGTTGCCGCCAGCAGTGCCCTGCTCGCGCGTTCCTCATTTCTGAATTTCTCGATTTCGTCCTGTATCCTTGGCGCAAGTTGAGGCATGTTCTCCGCAGCGGAAAACGGAACTTCGATGCGCTTGTTGTTCCTGCCGGTCACGGTGACCAACTCTTTCGTAACGCTGGTGATTTTCGCTCCAGCAATAAATTTCCCTTCGTAGGAAAAGAAACCAATCGGGCTTCCGTCAAAAGAGAATACCGTCTTGATAAAAGAGGAGCACAGAATTGCGATGAGAAATGGTTTCATTTGATCAATGCCCACCGATGGCGTGGCGTCCTCACTGACATGCTGCTTGAAAGATAGGCAGGATCAATTGCTGTCTTGGTAGGACCGGTCCTGCAACCGATCAATTGTCGTGTCGAGATTCTGATTCAGGCGCTTCCCTCCCTCAATGGGATCGAACTTTGTGCCCTGCGGCGTGCTGACACACCCCGTCAGGGAGAGGAGCGCGAGAACAAGAAGCAATGCCCGTTTTGAGATTGGTGTGGCAGTGCTCAAGTTCGTCTGTTTGGCGTCTGTTGCGAACACCTCCCCTCCTCTTGGCGGATCCTCTAGGCTAGTGAGAACTCCACCCACCTGCCCGCACTCGGGATGGGCTCTGGGAAGGCTATTTTTTGTGTTTCTCGGCGTGGATGCGGCGGCTTTGGCGGTTTTCTTCACTGTTCAGTTTGGCCTGCTCCGCAGGCGTCAGGTGCCCGTTGTTCTTTTGAAGATCCTGCGCCTCCTGCTGCTGGATGCGACTTTCCCCCTTCTCCAACTTCGCCGCTTCCTGCGGGGACAGGGTTCCGTTGCTGACGCCTTGAGCAATTCGGTCCTGCTGGTTTTCTTCCCGCTGGTTGACTTCATTCACGCGGGGATGCCCCGGATCTTTGATTCCTGCTCCAGCCTCCGAACCATTGGCCAGCTTGTTCGCAAATTCCGGATGGTTGGTGACGAATTGCTGGAGTTTGGGATGATTCTGCAAAAACTGTTGCCGTTGATCGGGCGTCATGCCTTCCAATTTGGCCAGCATTTCCTGCCGTTTTCCTTCTTCCCCGCCTGCGGCGGGCGTCGATGGGGTTGAGGTGGCGGGCTGAGCGCTTTCCGGTCCGGCCCCCGAGCCGGCGGCCAGCTTTTGCTCAAGTTTCGGATGATTGTTTATGAATTGTTGGAGCCTGGGGTGATTTTGCAAAAACTGCTGCCGCTGATCGGGGGTCATGCCCTCCAGTTTGCGCAGCAATTCCTGCCGGTTTCCTGCACCGTCGGGCGCGGGAGGTGTAGCGGGATTTGACGGGGCAGGAGTGGAGGAGGGTGAGGTCTGCGCCCAGCAGGGAAATGCTGCGGCCACAACCATGAAGGAGAGAACTTGTAGTGTTTTCATAGTAGAGGATTCAACTTTGCTGATCGAGATAAGTTGCGGGATTTCTCAACTGCTCCGGCAACGACAGCGAGTGGCTTGCCCTCCCCGGATTTATCAGGCTGCGGTGCGGTCCATACAAGCCTGCCCCAACTCGGCCAACGTTTCCGGCTTGAGCGTTTTTTCGATCAGTGGAAAAAGCAGTTTCTCCTCCCACTGGAAATGTTTTCTCGAAGCCGCCAACGCCGCTTTCAAAAACTGCCGCGCTGTGGCAACACCATCAGCCGAGTTGATCAGGGCCAGCAGCCGGGCAATTTCATGATGATCCTGATACAAGCTGGCGACTTCTCCCCGGTCTTCGAGAACGTGATCCAGCGCCACACAGGCCAGGTTTTCCTCTCTGCTCGCATGTTCCAGCAAACTCCCCTCCACCAACTCCGCCAACATCTTCACCTCTTCCATGTGGCTCAGCCGGGGGAGAAGACGTTCAATTTGATCGAACACGGTCAGAAAAGCGGAATGCTCGCCCGCCAAAGCGTTGGTAATCGTTTTCATGATACTGTCCCGGTAGCACGCCCCGGACGTTTTTCAACCGGTTTTCAACCCGGTATTTGACTCCTCGGTTTGAAACGGGAATTCCGAACTGGCTGTAAAATATCAGGTTGCGCGAATCTCCGAACGTGAGATATTTATACAGTTCGGATGAACTCCCATGGTTCCAGCCAAGGAAATCTTCCTGTTTTGCCAGATCCGGCAATTTGTCGGGTCAAGCGATTCGCGATTGGATATTGCGATTGCCTTGTGGGTAATCCAGCAAGCTGCAAATACGCTTTGCATTACGGGGAAGGACATTTTTGCCAGAATCCAGATCGGGAAAAAAATGCTCGCTGGCATGGTTCCAAAAAACTGAGGATTTCCAAAGAATCCGGAAATCTGAAATGGCTGGAAGATCGGTTGAAGATGGAATCAAACGAAAACGCCGAAAAACAACGCACGACAACCGTGGACAAGAAACCAAATGGGAGATTCCCGGTGGAATGAAAGCCACTCCACCGTTCGGAGGCTGGAGCCGCCGCCAGCAAAAGCCTTCCGCTTTATTGCATAGACTGGCGGGGCGTGCCGCGACCTCGTTTAACCGGATGCCGCATTATCATGCGTCAAGTTTGTCCCCGCCAGAGATGTCTCCCGCGTTGCGCGTCAGCAATATCGGGTCCGACCCTACCCCAAACCGTCACCGCTCCCCGCTCTCGCTGTTGCGCAGCAGGCGGCACGGAAAAGACCGGATCCTCCGCTATATCATCCTTCCCGTGATCGTGATCCTCACTGCGGTTGGGATATTTCTCCTTTTGAGAAACTGAAAAACCACCTCCGCTGCGACATCATCCCACCCACCAGCAGAGCCAGCAGCAGACCGACCGCACCGGCGATCAGGAGATGGCTGAGCGGGAGTTTCTTTCCACATTCACAGCAACCGCCCTCCCATTTTCCTGTGGTGAGGAGCGTTTTGACGGATTCGATGCAGGGGCAGGCGTTCATGGGGCAGCATACCAGAGTGCCTTTTTGGGGGCGAGATCAAAACGGAGGCATCACGGTCAGGCGATGCTTTTCTTGATTCAGAACGCCTGCCCGAATACACACTTGTCACTCAATGGCCGCCTCACTCAAAGCAGCACTCTTCCTCGGTGGATATTTTCTTTTGCCGTTCTTCGTCGGAGCCCTCCTTCTGGTTTGGGGGATCAAAAAACGGGGCGAACGGCCGCCCGTGGAATTTATCCTTCGCCGTGGTCCCGGCGAAACCCTCCGGCGTAAAATCGCTGAGATGGATGAGAACATGCCGATGAGATTGATACTGGTCGCCCTGCTTCCGCTTGTCGTGGGGTGGCTTGTGCTGTTTGCCGCAGGCAAGCTCGGAACTTCCTGTTCCTTGGCCGGACTCATTCTGGCCGGTCTGATTCTTCTTTTGGGAATGGCAAGCACTGGCTTTTGGAGCTACCGCTACTTCAGAAAGCGCCGAAATTATCTCCTTGGGTATCTCGGCGAG
>Ga0364907_10357_pt1 | contig 14667 bp, 5 predicted proteins | sample ExccelJu500002D3_2_FD_206960 | JGI IMG/M metagenome (GOLD analysis project Ga0364907, IMG submission 206960) | Enriched cells from Trout Bog Lake Hypolimnion, Wisconsin, USA - BchlTB.July02.5000.02.D3 | ecosystem: Environmental > Aquatic > Freshwater > Lake > Hypolimnion/Profundal zone | place...
GAAATGCAGAGCTATTCTCGGTAAATCCTGCACTCCCAAAAGGGGTATACTCATAATGTTGGACTTCATTCCCCGAGCGATCAGTCAAGACGCTAGCAGAACCTAAATGGTCAGAATGATAATAGTAGAAAATGCCATTGGTCGTGGTGCATGCAGATTGAAACGTGGCGATGCGGCGATTATTCGCCATAATATGATACATTATGTTAGAAGTGTTTATCTCGAAAACAGAGCCGATCCACATCGCAAAGCCATTCGTGCCGGAACGCCAAAGACGTTTGCCACCGTCATCATATGCGAAAGTGACGGAATCGTTTGTGGCCGTAACTTGAATTAAACGATTTTGAGCATCGTAAACCAATGTTTGATTACCACGGCTGGTCATGTTTCCACAGGCGTCATAGGCGTAAGCAACGCCGTTGGCACTGGTCACAGCATGCGGTTTAACAGTATACTGGTATGTACCAAAGCCAAAATCCTCGTTAGTAAGAATGTTCCCGATGGAGTTATAACCATAAAATACTAATCCCCTCGCAACGGAATTAACAGAGGTAACCCGGTAAAGGTCATCGTACGTAACACTGCTAAGAGTGGCAGAAGCTGCCCCGGTGTGTACTCCATCATAAATACTCTGAATATCTGACGCGCTATCATAAGTATAGTTCAAATTCTGGTACTTAGTCCCGTTAATCCCAGTCATAATTGCCTGAAGTCGCTGTGAGTTTGTATAGTACGAATAGGATGTTATAACGCCATTCCCGTTGGTGTAGCCGGTTAGTTGGTTCAACTCGTTATATGATTGCGGCCTATAAAAAACTACTTGGGAACCTGTTCCGGCCAAACTTTTTATCTGCGAGATATGGCAAGATGTGTATCATACGAGTACTGGATAATAACCGAGGCACCTGGATAAGTAAGAGTCTGCAAGCGGTCGGCATCGTCATAGGTTGCTTGTTTAACATAATCCATCGCATTTACATTTACAAATCGATCCGTCTTTAGAATGCGCCCACGCACATCATAGCTGCTGCGCTGGAAACCAGCCAAATCAGTTACCTTGTAAAGTTGACCTGGATATACTATGTAATTCGTGTCGTCACTAACGTCGTAGCTATAATTAATTAGGCCCACTAAAGTATTGGCTTGGTTGTATATTTGTTTAGAGCTTAAGCGGCCGATCGGGTCACTGTAGTAAAAGTAAATACTATTTGATCTACCGTCCGTTTGTTGAACCATACGTCCCGCATTATCGTAGCTGTAGCGCCAAAAACCCATGTCAGGGTCAGACATTGATATTTTGCGCCCAAGACTGTCGAAAGTCATCACAATTGAGTTGTTGTTGTTATCAGTGACGTTAGTCAGATTGCCAACCAGATCATAGATATATGCGGTGTTTATGTTACCAGAGGAGTCGATATCGGTGACTTGAATCGTTCGCCCATAGCCATCGCGATACGATTTCTTCGTCTTACCCATTGCATTCGTCACAATCGTTGCCCAAGGGTTGCTGCCGTCCACAAAACTGCTCGTGATTGGCCCAACTGGTGATCCTACATCACCACCCGTGGCCGCGCTGGCCACGAACACACCAGATAGGAATGAACCATTTTCGGCGGCTGTGCTACGGATCATTCGTCCTATTGCGTCATACTCCTTAAGCACGCCGAGAGACGTGCCACTAAGGAAAGTATAATTGGAACCAGAGCTAAAGTAAGGTGCAGTTTGAAAACAGGCCTTACTGCGCAAATCATAGGCTGTGTTGGCAACTCGAAATTGACCGTTCTCTGCCGCGTCCCGAATTTCGGTGGACCGTCCCAAACCATCCGCGTAAGTGTATGTATCGTGTCCATTTACGGTGGACGCATCATTAATTTGACTGTGAACGACATTCGCACTAATTCCGTTGCTGACGCCACCTAAAATGTAATATGTCCGCGTTTGCCAGAGAGTAGGCGGACCGAATGCATTCGTTGAAATGTAGCTTGCAGTGGGTCGAAAAAATGCGTCATAAGAATTGGATGAGACCAATCCTTTAATGTCTGTCGAAGCAACTATCTCTCCAGACCGAATATCAAAAATCGCAGAGCCAGTAAAAGGGCCTGCGGACACGCTCACAGGGAATTGCTTTTAAGTTGTATCATAAACAACTGTTGACATTATTCCCGAAGCATCCGTTGACTGTGTGAGGTTTCCATATTGGTCAAAACTATTTGATGCCGATATAAAGAATGTTGCGGCTGTATCTAGCCAAGACTGACTCGCTTTGAGGTTACCATTGCTATCATATTGAGTAGTGGCTTCTTGTAGCCGGATCACACCCGCGCTGTCTGAGGTTACTTTAGTATCAATTGGTCGATTTACAATGTTGCCAATGTTGGTATAAGTCACCCACTTGAACAGAGAATCACTACCCATATCGGTAAAGGATTGGCCGTTGACGACCACGTTTCCCACCTCCCCATAGTCCGCCTCAGCAGTCATATTCTCACGGTTGGTGTCATAAGCATATTCAACTGCGGTTGCTCGGTAAGTTCCTAATCCTTCATAATCCATCACTATTCTTTGCACTAAACACGGGAAATACCAGCCATTGGTGTTCAGCACGTACTCTTGAACTTTGCTTAAAACGAGTTGATAGAGTAAGCCGTTTGTGCCCCAAGTTTCAATTCGATACGGCATTCCTTTCTTGGCAAAACTGCCTTGATCTTGATACTCACCGTCAACAGAATCATCAAAACCACCGCTTTGATGAAAATATGTGACCGACTTTGCGCCGTACGGATCGGTGACTGTCGCGCTGTTAAATCCGCGGAATTCGCGCGAGATCGGGTCGAACCTGCCGTGTTTATAGGAATAAAAATTTGTCGCGACATTTCCAAAACCATCGTTGATTGCAATTGAAGAAACAGTATAAACTGGGAACGGCAGGAGGCTCTTTGCTCCTTCAGCCCAAGGATCATTTGTCCAGCTGCGGTCTGTATTATCATATTTTGTCGAAGGGATGTAAGCAATATTCACACTTCCGCCAATACCGTTGCTAACACAACATAGTAAATCTGGGAAAGGTCCGAGGTTCAGTTGTACTTCAAGGTTTGTATACGGAGCATTCAACTTCCGCATTACCCGGTCTGGCAGACCGTCCCCGTTGATATCAAGCAACGCCACGGCGTTTTGGCCATTCGTTGTGTAATTAACGGCGTTCCAACCTTGCACCGTGCTTCCCGCTTCTGATTGAACATTTGTCCAATCAATCAACGGGCCAAACCCCGAACCAGTGTTAAGCTGTACCTTAAATCGGTCAAACGGAGAAGCCGCCTTTGTTAATACGCGATCTGGCAAACCATCACCATTGATGTCTATGAGCCTTACCATTTGGACAAGGTTGCCAGTTCCGAGGCTGCTTTCATCAACGGAATACTCTGTACTGTTCCAACCACCCTTTTCACCCGCGTACCCCTCGCTCTGCAGTGGGTCGAAATAAGCGCCCAAATTGCCAATAACTGCGCCTTCGATGCCCATTCCGTAATTATAATCAATGATATAATTTGTTGCGGAGCCAGAAGCTCCAGGCCCAATAATTAAATCTGGAAGTCCATCGCCATTTATATCAACAAAATCCTCCAGTGACCACGTTCCATAGGCATAAGATGGCAAGTATGATGGCGAAAAACCACTGTTCGAGAGAATGTAGAATGTGCTGGTTGCGCTTGAATAGTAATTTGTACCGCTGAATCCGCTTCCGTTGTTAAATTGCACTTCCTGTCCCATTAATCTGTCCGGAATGCCATCCGCATTCATGTCAATCATTTCTTCATTAGCCAAGTCATACCCACCCTGATTCCCACTTTCGCTGTGGATATTGCCCTCATTTTGCGGAAGATTTGCCCAAGTAATTGGTGCGGCAAAGCCGTTCGTTCCCGGACTACCAGTGTTAAGCCGAACCCACCAATTCGTTGCGGATCCAAAATTTGTCATTACTCTATCAGGTCTTCCGTCACCGTTAATGTCGAATAATTCGGCAATCGTACAGTTATTGGTGAAAATCGCAATACTTCCCCAGATTAGATTAGTCTTTCCTTGATTGGTGATGCCACCCCAGGTGTAATTTCCCGTAAAACTTGTGCCAGTATTGCGTTGGACAACGAATCCGCTATACGATGAGTTTGTTTCTCGCATTATCCGGTCTGGCAGGCCATCCCCATCCATGTCCATTAGTCTTACAAAAGTAAGACCGTTTGTATCAGATGCGGAAATGCTATTCCAGTCTGCCGTAATGTTTCCCTGGCTGTTTAATCCTCCCCATGACTGAATATTACCAAATCCGAACTGCTTGATCTGGTAATTAAAGGTTACGGACGGCAATGTGCTCGTGTCGTCCGCCCCATATTTAGTGACGGATGCGAGCAGAGAGCGCGACGTGCACGGTGAATTATTATAACCCAGCACATACCGGCGCACGTTCTGCCCGTTGGCTCTGACAACAATCTGCGAGAGCAATTCCCTGCTTTCCATACGCATTCCGCTGATGTAGCTCAAAGTCGGATCGGTTCGGTTTGTCAGCACAAATGTTATAGTGTTGCTAGCCGGTAAAGTGGGTACATTTACGTTTCCGTTATAACTGATTTGGAGCGGACATAACTCATAATTGGTATGAATTCCATTGACAAATGGCACGTTTGTATACGTTATGTAAGTGGAGTTGCCATTGGCATCAATAATCCGATCGAGTGCCCAGCGAAATGTGTTTGTCCCGAAGCCAGCACTGAAATGCGGGTTGTCAATTCGATTTGACGACGATTCACCAAAATAATACTGCTTGCCGTCCTTATCCACCAGATTCCAATATGCGTTCGAACTATTATTGTAATAAAGAAATTTTAGGTATGATGTATCAACGGACAATCGGTACTCAGCGGGCGATTGGCCCTTGGGACTGACTCTGACCAGATGGCCGTTTATTGCACCCATGCTTATCGCGAACGATTTACCATCGTCATATTGGATTGGTGTCGTATTAGTTGTCCATAACGCCGGAACTCCATACCTTGTCTCCCGTTCGATCTTTCCGATTTCAAATTGCCAACCAACACCACACAAACCATTTCCGACGGACGAATTGTAGTTCAGTGCCAACTTAGGCTGGCTATTTTGTCGCCCAGGAGGAACTTCTACCGGAACCGAATAGGTGAACCGGCCTGTAAAAAGATCCGGTTGAAAATTCAGTTTGCCCGAGCCAAATCCTCCGCCGTCAGCCGATGTGGGCAGGGACGTCGTAGGCGGCCCGCCGGTGACTTGGGCCTCCACAAGTGTACAACTGCCAATTAATGCGCAACCTGCCAACAGATGACTAAAATAGTTGAAGGTAGTCCCTCGTTTCATAAAGTGCAAAGTAAAATAAATAATTGAGCAATAGAACGCCCGCATTTAATCGCCACAGAGATTGGTTACCGTGACACTTACGACGGAGCTGGTTACGGACAAGCCGAAATTATCCCGAGCGATGCCTTTAATTGTATATACACCTGCCGAAACCACTGGCCATGAATACGAATAGGGCGAATTCGTAATCCCAGTAATGGTGAGTGTTCCCTGGACGAAATTGACATTAGTAACCAAGCTGCTCCAATCGGAAACCGTTGCCTGAATCGGAATCGTGGCTGGTTCAGTATAGTAGGACCCGGAAATTGGCATGACCAGGGAGATTTGCGCGCCTAAAATGCCTCGGCCTGTCGGGTCTTCCAGATAGTCGGGTATGCCGTTGCCGTTGCTGTCCAGGGGGTTCCCATGGGAATCCGTTGCCACATAATGGTAACCGATTGTGACTACGCTATTTGTTTCAGGGATCTGATTGGTCTGCGTAGTGAAATGATAAAGACCAAGAAGATTGGCGGTGCTGCTCCCCTGATGAATCAGTGGGCTGCCCGGCGGCAGATAGTAGTTGCCGAACCAACTGCTTTGCCAGTTGAAGTTCGTTACGGTTACGGTCATCGCGCCTTCGTTTGGAGGTTGGTTCGATCCCTGGTTGAACGCGTTGTAATTGTAACTAGCGTAATTCGTGTTGACACCAAAAGGATCGTCAATGGCAAACGTTGTGCCTTCAAAAGCACAGTCGCTCAGGTCGGTGTACCAGTAGGGCGCGCTGCTGGCCCATTGGGCAAAGGTCAGGCTGCCGCCATGAAAAGTGCAGTTATGGTAAATTTCAAAAGGATAGGTTGAGCTGGTGTACTCGGCCACATCCGCCCGGTCAAAAAGACAGTTGGTGAAAGCGAACAGGAGGTTGTACCCGCCACAACCATTCAAGAATTCACAATCTGTGGCCTGCACAGAGATGGGCTGGCCGCTGTTGCCGTCCCGAAAGTGGTTAGAGTCGGCCGCCGGTTTGCTGAAGTGGGTGAAAAACGACACCAGGGTTGGTATATTTGATGCACTGTAGCTGTCAATGTTCACGATTCCACCCAAATAGCCCTTGTCTTGCCACAGGCCGTCGCCACCTTCCTGAACCATGCTGTAACGGTCAAAATTGCACGCCGAAGTGGCCGTGCCCGTAAACATCACGCAGGTACCCATGTACAGGCCAATGCCGTAACCTGGCCCGCCCGAACCTGGCAGTTCGAACCAACCGACTGCCGTACCGGCAGAAAAGCTCACGTTGGTATTCGCACTCACGCCGCCGAATGCATAATCCAGCGGATCGTAATGATAGCCTGGTTGCGGCACCGCGTTCGTGTCACGAGAAACTGTCGGGCCAAAATTCGTGACTACCGAAAGAGTGATGTTGGAATAGATAATTGGAGGGAATGTGGTCTTCCGCATCAACAAGGATTGCAGCCCCGCGAAGACATTAGTCGTGCCATTTGTCAAAAGGGTGCAGCCATTTGTCAGATAGCAACTAGCCGCTCCAGCCGTCTGGAGGGGATAGAAGGTGTTGGTGGCCGCCTGCGATCCTACCGATGGCGATTGGTAGAATCCGTTGTAGCCAGCGGAAATCGAGCCCCCCAGGTTGGTCACATTGACAAAAACGCAGTTGGTAATATAAATCCCGGTGCTGCCAAAACTGCCGTCAATAAGGTCAAAAGCATTGTTGAACGTCGCGTTTTCGAGGTAGATCGAATTGGCGGAGCTGGTTGCATTGAAATTGGTCTCGTTGTTGGAAAACAGCGCGTTCTCCAAGGTGACCGTGCCATTCACGTCGGATATGGGCGTCGCACAATGGACGAATTGTGCATCGTAAACCGTCAGAGAAGTGCCTGAAACGGACAAACCCCTTGTGGCATAAGCGATTCGAAATTCTGACAGCGTTATTCCCCCCATCGAACTGAGATTGAGCGCTGGGTTGGCGTAAAAGCCACTGGGATTGCCCGTGCTGCCACTAATCGTTTCACCGATGGTATTGTCGTCGATTGCGGTGAATAAGATTGGATGGTAGGGGGCCGAGTGGAATGCCACCTGACTGCCCGCCACCGCCGTGATTGAGGCACTTGCCCCATACTTGATGACTGTTCCTCCTTCGTAAAGATTTGTCCCTGCTAGGTTTAGAGCACTGCTCACATAGTACGTCATATCACCAAGAAACGTGTAGTTGGTGTATGCCGAACCGAGGGATGTATAGTCTAATACATAGCCCTTGTGCGGCCGCTTGCCCTGCGCCAGTCGCATTGGGCGGGTGGAAGTCTTTATCGCAGGTCCTTGTGGAAAATGAAAATGAGCCGAGGCCAAGCCCGGCAAACGCCGCGCGTTCGAGGATTGTTGCGGTAATTGCAACAGGACTTTCTGAATGTCCGCCAAACGGACTTTTTCCAGCAGAAAACAGCGTCCGCCTATCGTGACATATCGCTTGATCACCTTTACCGGCGTATCCTCACCCCCAATGATGAATGCCTTACCTTGGCCAAGGTGTGTCGCTCCCCAACTGATGGCCTGATCCGGCTCCAAGAGTTCTGTATCTGTTCCCATGTCCGCCACTCTCGCCGCCGGAGGGCTCAGGAATTCCGTGAACACCTCCAATTCGATGGTTGGTGAGTTGACCATTCCAATCGACTCGGGTGCAGGCAATTGCGTGCGTAGAATGACGTCCTGCTCCACGCCATCCAGACGGTTTTGGTAGAGGACGTCAGCATCCACACCCTCAAAAGCGTTCGGATACAGCACTTCGTTGTTTCCGATCAATTCACCTTCCGAATCTTGGATTCCCGCGATCTGGACGGCCTGGCCGGTTGCCGGATCGACGTACATGAGCCCTAAAATATTGCTACGCAATCGGTTGCCATCTTCAGTTTGTACGTCGACGGCTCCGGAAGTGTTCAAGTTATTGGCGAAAATGATTTGGTGCTGACAATGCCTCACAATTGCGCCACCGGCAAACGCCTCGATTGTGGTTTGGCAGGGCACCCATTGCCCCGTGCTTGGAGCTTGGAAATTAAGGCCAGAGCCAAGCTCAGTGAAGGTATGGGTATGCGACGCTATCTGTCCGTTCGGCAGCGATTCATACGTTTGGCATTGCCACACACGGTGGTTTGGCCCGATGCCTACCACCTGATATGGTGTCGGCGCTGGAACAGCAGTTCCCGGACTGCTTGCCACTTGTGCTTGCGCCACAGCTGCGGTCATCGTGAAACAGCAAACAACTAACGTTGAGCTTTTCATAAGGAGGAGTTCGTGGTCATTAGAATACCCTACCGTTTCGTTATACTCTAAATTAGTGAAGCCAGTATTAGACCCAACGTGTGGCAATGCGTGTCGCCAGACCGTAGACTTCGAAGTAAGTGAGTGTCCCCTCACGGCCATGCAATCCAGCAAACTGTTTACCCAGTAAAATCTGATGCTTGATGTTCACAACACGCCCAATATCAAATCGATCCCAATCCAATCGATTTTAAGAAAACGAAGGCTTTATACTCTCGTCGTGTGAAAAATGCAAGAATTTTCTCAAATTATTTTAGGACTGGTGCAGCGCGGAGATGTTCCTGCAGGCTGAAGCCTCATCCGGCCCATTCGGTTCCCCATTTGAACTCCTGACGGATGACGTTGCGGAGGAATCACCGAAATCCCGGGTTAATCCCGCAAGTGTGTTCCTTGCCAGTTCTCCAATGGCTCCAGCCATGATGGCCGAAGAGCTAGCAGGTTCCGAAGAAGGATTCAATAGATTATTAGCAGCTGCGAAAATGGTGGCAAACCGCAACCAAGCAGCGGCCGCCGAAGTATTTGGCGTGCCAGCCCAGTAAGCCGTCGCCACGGCAACCGGCAGGGGTTACCGATCTTCCCGACCACCCTTGCCACGGATTAGCACTTCACCCAATGACCAAGCCATGCCCATCAGCGTAAGCCCTGCGCCTCAATCGGTCGATGGCTCATCGCCGGGAAGTTCTCCCTGGACCAGGCCGAGGTGCCGAACCATCCACATCAGGTTAGTCGTCCGCACCCACCCGCAGCAATGACGTTGAATAATTTGGAGGCTAAAATGCATCTTCTGGTATTTCGGGGAGACTTGTTATCCTAACTGCAGGCGATGAAACGGGACTGTCTAATTTCCGTCTCTCGGACGATAAACGAGAATTGTAGTTAGTGTATACCGTGGGTGTAAGCGACTATTCCATGGCGCGAGATTATTGCATGAAGCTCTGGTCGGCGGCGGGCCGGGGAATGAAAAAGCCCGCGTCGCACAATTTGACAAGGCGGACCAGACACTCTCGTCAAGTGCGTTTCCGTTTCCACAAAATAAACCAGGCCGCCCCGAATGCAGCTATCAACAAGATCAACCAGCTAAAAAGATCAACTACATCGAACCATGATCGAGGCGGAACAGGACGATATTTTATTGTTCCAAAATAGCCGTAAGCGAGGTAAAAACAAAAAACAATGACGGCAGGAAATATTGCGATAATAATCTTGCATTGCCTTATTGCGCACGCGGTAACAGCGCCCAAAATACTTCCGAACATCAAATAAGTAAGCATATTGTAGGCATAAATAGAAATCATAACAAGCCTTTTATACCTCGGCACAAGATGAATAGACATCGATGAAATCAATGCGTCAAAGATTGGAAAGCAAAAAATAGCCAAGCTGCTGATACCAGCAATAATACCCACATCCGCAATCCACTTAGCGGTGTTTTTAGATACACTCATAACCACTATGGCATCGGTGTGTTCGGCCCTTCGTTACCATCACTTGCTGAACAAGCCGCTATGCAAGCCTTTTTCCAGTTTTCAATAGGAAGATTCCTTGGGTTCATTGGACTGCCTATGATTTTCTTGTCGGCTTTATCTTCGCAGCATAGTGCGCAATCAGAAGCCCTGAAAGGATCACCTTCCTTGTCACCTTTCCATGTATCGCAAGGAGTTGGTTTAGTTGGGCACGAAGTTGGCGGCTTTGGCGGCTTTGGCGGCTTTGGGGGTTTTGGACCGCCCCATGGTGGCCAAGCCCACTGCCAGAGTCCTAATGGATCAATATTTATAACTGGGTCGTTAGCAAAACACTCATACAGATTGGCATTGAGACTCGCCACTCCGTCAATAGACATATCGGTAGAGCTTCCTGAGGTCGGAATGCCACCATTTCGCAATTGAACCTTTGTCAAGGCGAAAACCGAACTGCCTTTGTCGCCAATTAGATCTCTATTCAGCCATCTCTGCAAGGCTGGATCGTAAAACCGGTAGAGATAGTAGTAAGCATTGGCCATCGGCACCCATTCCTTGCTGCTAAAACGGTAGGTGTTTTGCACCGGCAGGCCGTTGAGTAGATTGTTCAACACATTCCCATAGGCATCATACCGGTAGGTGGCTCCGACTGTTTGCCCATAGGTCACTAAACACGTTATGTTCCCGTTCCCATCTGCATGGTAATAGGCGTGGGCGTTGGTGGAGGGTAGCTGTGTGTTGTCTGTGTGCGACAGCAACCCGCCAATGCCGCCCGCGCCTTCCAGACTGCCGCTCAAGTCATTGCCCCGCGTATAGCTCACTGTGGGATTGTTGTTGATGTCCCGCTCCTGGATCACCCGCTTGCCGTCATAAACATAGCAGGTGCCGCTGATCAAGGTCCACGGATTGCCGCCGCTGTTGGGTTGTGCGCCGCCCAGTCGCGTCGCCCCCGCGCCCCCGCCCCCGCTGTTGGTGCTGCCTTGCGTCCAGAACAACTGCTGCCGCAACCGGCTCAGCCCGTCATAGACAAAGGTGGTCATGGCTAACGCGCCGTTGGTTTGCACGCTGGCCAGCCGGTTCTCGTCGTCGTAAGTATAATTCAAGCTGCCTTTGGCGGTCAGGTTCCCGCCGTTGTCGTATGAACATGCCGCCCCCGTCGCCGTTGTCAACTGGTTTTTAACGTCCACGGCAAAGCTGGACAATGAACCGTTGTTGGTCAAGCTGCTCAAATTCCACGCCGCGTCATAGGCGTAGCCGCGATTCTCGCTGCTACTGGAGCTCGTGGCCACTTTCAACTGGCCAATTTGGTCGTAAGCATACTTGACATAAGTGCCCGTCACGTTGGTAAAAGTGAGGCGCTGGTTGCCGACGTTGTAGCTATAAAGCGCGGAGTCCTGCACTGTGCCGTTGGATTTGACCAGCTTCGTGTAAAGCAGCCGGGCATTGCCGTCGTAGGCATTGGTAATATAACTGGTGTTGGGCAACCCCAGACTATCCAGCAGTTGCTGCCGGACAGAATCGTAATGGTAGCCAAAATTTCCCGCAGGGGAGCTGATGCCATACAGCCGCTTGGCCCCGTCATAGGCAAAGAGATTGGTCCACAGTCCGCTTGGCTGCTGCAACCCAAGGCCTGTCCGCAGCCGATGGGTGTAGAGGTTGGTCACGGTGTCGTTGGCAAAGGGACCGTCCTCGGTCAGCAATTCCCCGCCGCTCGCATAAGTGTAGTTGTTGGTTCCCGCTGCGTCCACCATGTTGGTCAGCCGGTTGAGGCAGTCGTAAGCCAGCCGCACCGCTGTGCCAAAGTACTGGACATTGGTGAGGTTGCCAAAGGCATCATAACTGTAGCCTGTGTTGTGGCTGTTCGCCGCGTTCCAACGGTTGGTCAACCGGCTGTCGGCGTCATACTGGTAGCGGAAAACCGAAGCGCCGGCCTGATCCAATTTGTTGGTCACCCGGCCAAATTGATCGTAAATCCACGTGGTGGTTTGGTTTTTGCCATCGGTCAGCGTCTGCAAGTCACCCGCCGGACCATAGGTGTAGCCAAGGACCTCGCCGTTGGCGTTGGTTTCATACGTCTTGCGACTCGCCGCGTCATAAGCGTAGAAATTGGTCTGATTCAACTGGTTGGTGTAAATTGCCAGACCACGGGGCGAATAGGCAAATTGCTCCAACCCGCCGTCGGGATAACCGCGCGCAGTCAGACGGCCCAGCAAATCATAGGCATTGGTGATCGCGACCTGGTTGGCATCCGAAACATAAACCGGGCGGTCTTCCGCATCGTAATACGTATAGTGCTCCAGTCCAAAGGCATTGCTCACGGTGATGTTCTGGCCCTGATTGTTGTAGGTGAACACGCGGCTGCCCCAGGAATCCGCGTTGGTCGTCACGCGCCCCAAGCTGTCATACTGGCTGCTGATGGTTTCGTCCGGCAGATAGGTCAAGGTGCGGTTGCCCTGGTTGTCATAAGCGTAGCTGGTTACCATCTGGGCGGGCGTGTTCCAGGCGTTGGTCGTGGAATACAGCAGGCCGCACTGGCAGTAGTTGTAGGCGGTGACCACGTTGTTGGCGTTGGTTTCCGTCACCTTTTGCCGGATGGCATTGTAGCCATAGCGCGTCCAGTAGCCGAGCCGGTCCTTGCTTGCGGTCAAATCCAGATAGGTGTATTGATTGGAAACGGTGCTACCGTCAGGATAGCCCACGCCGGTCAACCGCTGGAGGTTGTCCCAAACATTCGTGGTGGTCAGTCCACGCGCATCCGTCCGCGTGTTGACCAGGCCGTTGGCATAGTATGTGAAGGTGTTGCTTCGGCCAATCTCCATGTCCATCGTGGCGTAGAGGCGGTTGCTGGATGCGCCGCTGGCATAGAAAATGTTGGTGGTCGTCAGCCCGGCGGGTGTCCTTGTGGAAGTCAACTGGCCATGGCCGTTGTAAGTGTAATCGGATTCCTGATTCAGCGCATCAAAGCTGGCGTCGGGCCGGTGAAGGGTGTTGCCGGGCGCATAGTAGTTGCTCACCACTTGCTCGCCAAACGCCCCAATCCATTGCTGGAGGTCAATGGCGTTAGCCGCGTAGTAATAGATATTCGTGCGCAAACCCACGGTGCCACTAATCGCGGTGTAAGTGGAAATCTCATTGGTCACATTCAAATGCGGGCCGCGCTGATAATAGGTGAAGCGGGTGGAGCCATCAGGCAACACTTTGGCAATGCAGGCCGGCAGATAAGGCAGTCCATCCAAGAATACCGGATAGGTTTGATCTTCGAGCGCATAGTTAAACCAGGTGGACTGTCCGGGCGCGATGCCATCCGGCGATGGCAGGCGTTCCAACCCTTTGGCCACTGGCGAACCATAATTGTCATATAACCAATGGCGCAGCCGTCCTAGGGCATAATCCCCACTTGTCAAAGCCGTCGGGTCGCTCGTGCTTAGTTGGGCATATTGCAGCGGACTCCAATGGAAGCTGTCGCTAAGTTCCAAATTACCATCAAACACAGTGTTTACCGGGCCGGTGTTGGGCGGTGTCGGCGCCCAGCTGCCGAGCGCGATCGAACAATCATACTGGAATAAATACAGGTGTTTGCCACCGGTCGGCAAGGTAACTTCCACAAACCGGTTGACGCCACTGCCAAAGTTGCTGTAATCGTTGGTCAGATTGCTCCCCCCATAGCGGAAACCGGTGTTGCCGTAAGGCGTGGCCAGGTTTGTGATCCAGGAGCGCGAAAATGGACCGCTGTCATATGCAAAGGAACTGGACAAACCCGCCGCGTCAATCGTGTTGGTCAGATAACCTTGGGCATCGTAGGCAAGCCGGTTGGTACGAGCGAAGGGGTCCACGACTCGGGTGATGAGGTTGGGAGACGCCGGCTTCTCATAGTAAATATGGGTCACATTGCCATCCCCGTCGGTCACATTGGCAAGTTGCAAAATCGTCAGACCATTGGTATAATAGGTTGTGTAGTTGAAAGTTATGCTGTTCCCAACAGGATCCGTTTGGCTCGTGACAAAATACAGTAAATTGCCATAACTATCAGTGAAGGACTGACTGTAGGTGTCCACGCTCCCATCCGCATTTTCCACCTGGTAACCCGGCCCAGGACTTAACGCCTCACAGAGGCTGCCGTCGTAGGCATTGACGCCACTGTTCAAATCCGGCGTGTAAAACAGTAAGCTGGTCCCACCTTTGTAGATGCCGCCACTATCCGGGAGGACGAATGACTTGAACGAGGTGGACCAATTAACGCCCACATCAAAAATCGTCGGATCTTGCGGAGCCGAGCCACGCTGCCGGTAGGAGAGGTGAAAGGCGATGCGCGGCCCCAAGGCTGGCTGGTAGCCGAGTGGTTCATCTTCCATCTTCATATTGAGGTATGGCTCCGAAACCCACCAACGAGGCATCCCATTGGCACTCATGGCGGTTGAGCCGCAGCCACCACAGGAGTTACCTCCCTCGCCCGGTTGTCCCGATGGTGCGCCACCGTTGCCAGACGGGGCACCATCTTCGCAATTTGCTGGCAGGTCTAGGACATCCA
>Ga0364907_10334_pt2 | contig 14654 bp, 15 predicted proteins | sample ExccelJu500002D3_2_FD_206960 | JGI IMG/M metagenome (GOLD analysis project Ga0364907, IMG submission 206960) | Enriched cells from Trout Bog Lake Hypolimnion, Wisconsin, USA - BchlTB.July02.5000.02.D3 | ecosystem: Environmental > Aquatic > Freshwater > Lake > Hypolimnion/Profundal zone | place...
AAGCACCTAGTTTTGAAGCAGGCCGCTGCAAAACTTCGCTGTCGAACAGCGGGAGAAAAAATGGCAGATATAAATAGCGACATTGACTCAGATTCGCCGGCAGCCCCGCTCATCGTTGATGCCCTTATTTTGCAGTGGATTAGCAGTGACCGCGCTGCACTCGAGCACCCCTCTTACCTAAAAATCGTACGTGAAGAAAAAAAGGTATTTAGGGTGAGAGAGACTACAGCTCACGGAAGTTTGGTTGCCTCAAAGATTTTGAATAAATATGATCTCGAGATTGAGTTGCAGCGCACTTTAAAAAAAGAAAAGTATTTGTGGGCTACATACAAGATAACTCCGCAGAAATTTCAAGACATGTTATTTCAGCAAGGTGGCGGCTGCAAAATCTGTGGATCTACTACAGCTACTAAAAAGGTTGGCTGTACACGCGCTTTAGTCGTAGATCATTGTCATGAGAGCGAGTTCTTCATTGGATCGAAGCGAGTAGTCCGCGGATTACTTTGCAGCTCATGCAACACTAGGGTTGGAAGCGTAGAAACAAAGCTACAAGAAGGCCAGCTCAATATTTGTGAAATATACGAGCAAGTAGCATCGCTTAAAAAGTATTCATCGACAGAACTTGTTGCATTCAAAAAATATATTGATGAATGCATATCAGTGATTGCCTCACTTCACACATAGTATTGACGGCTCGGTAATTACGCCCTGCCTTTAAAAAGGATTTTCAAATGCCCGATTTCATCAATGGAGTTAAACAAGCCCACCTACCCGAACAAGCCAAATTGCCAGGCGACGAAACCCGTTTCTTTAAACAAGAAGGCTCTAGCGGTAAATCTGGCGACTGGATGAGCGAACTTGGAAAAGCAGCATCTAATTTTTTGGAACAAGGCGTTAAAGATATTCTCAAAGCTCCTGTTGACATCGTTAACGGCGCAGCAAAGACTATTGGCGATGGGCTGTCATCCGCAGCAAAAGGAATCTACCAAGGCCTTAAAGAAGCCGTCCAAGAAATTAAGCAAGATATACGCGAAGCTAAATCAAGCCCCCGTGAGCCCAGTGCTCGTCGTGAGCCACCAGCTCAACAAAAAGACGGCCAAAGGGAGGCTAAATCAACGCCTTCTCCTTCGCAATCGGCCAGACCCGCCACTGAAAACAAACAAGAGCATCAAGCTCGAAATGAGCCCCAAGCAAAAACTCACGAAGCTGCTAAACCCCGCGAACGCGATTCAAGTCAAAATAACTCTCCGAGGTATGGTCAGGTGCGCCCAAATGACCCCTCTTCTGCCATGGATCAGGCGCAACACCAGTCTCGTAATCCCCAACATGCAGCCACGATTTCAATAAAGGTTCAGGATCATAAAGACCCCACTGTTCGAGCTCATACAGAGCCCGCTAAAGATAGCGCAACAAGAACTTCATCAATACATGCTCAGACGAACTCAAAGGAAGACGCTCAAGCTCCGATTGTTCGACCAAATCACGCGCCAGCTTCCGCTGCCCCAAATCATGAAAAAGCTATGGCTACGCCCACTCAAAATGTGAATAGCGAAAAAGTAGCTGATGCAATGATTAAGAAAAGTGTCGACTCAGTTTTGAAAGAGATCAGAGCGTCCAACGAAATCCCAAAGGAAAAGGCTCAGGAAAAGTCGAGGGTTCCCGATAAATCTCCCGAGCGGACTAGATAAGTGCAAATAAGCTTCATAAAACGGCTTATGTCACGTTTTTGAAGCTTAATCTGCAGATCACTTTTTCGAACCTTGGGCTCTAATAACTACATGAAGCAAAACTTAATATATCGATAATCCGGAAGACAAAATATGTTCTTAACTATTGCAGAATTACAAGAATTAACTGGAAAAATTCACCGAAATGCTCAAGCATGCGCACTTCGATCGATGGGTCTAGAACATAAATTGCGGCCAGACGGTAGCGTAGCAGTGCTAAGGTCTTATATTGAGCAGACGCTCGGGTTAAACGAGCCGCGGGCCAGAAGTAAAAAGCCTATCGAACCAAATTGGAGTGCCATTTAATGCCTAAGCCAAGAAAGGCCGAAAACAAGGGGTTACCTGAGCGTTGGCGCTCATATCACGGCGCTTACTATTTTTCAGTTCCACTAGGTCTCGAGCACCTGTGGGATGGGAAAAAGCAGTTCCGACTTGGTAAAACATTGACACAGGCGTATGCAAAATGGGCAGAACGCATCGGCGCACAAAATAACGCACAAAATATTTCAGAGCTACTAGACCGCTATTTGATTGAAGTTGTACCAACTAAAGCCATTTCGAGTCGCGAATCTAACCTCATTTGGATAAAGCAACTCCGCACAGTGTTTGGTCCTCTCAAGCTAAATGCAATTCAACCTCAACATATTTATAAATATGTTGATATGAGAACTCACAAAAAACTTAATGCAAATGGCAATATGTCAGGTGGAAAAACGACCGCGCATAGAGAGGTCGAGGTTCTTTCCCATTGTTTTACTAAAGCCGTCGAGTGGGGGTACATACATAAACACCCATTTAAAAACGAGGTTCGACTAAAGGGCGAAAGCTCGAGAGATAGATACATTGAGGATTGGGAAGTCTTGGAGATGCTTTCAATGAAAGCTCAGCGCATTAAAGGCAGTGTTCGTGCAATTCAAGCTTATATTCGACTCAAAATTATTACGGGCATGTCTCGCTCTGACCTCTTACGCTTGACTATGTCCAATCTCAAGGAGGATGGTTTGCATATTCAACGCCATAAAACCGCCAAATCAACCGGTAAGCGCACTATCTACACTTGGGATGCCGAACTAAGGGATTGCGTTGATAAAGCCAAGGCGGCCCGCCCTGCGCTCTCAGCATTTCTTTTTTGCAAGCGAGATGGCAAGGGGTATATCAACGAAGAAACCGGCAAGGCTGATGGATGGGATTCAATGTGGCAGCGTTTTTGCGCTCGCGTGCTCACGGAAACTAAGGTCGAAATTAATTTTACTGAACATGATTTAAGGGCTAAATGCGCTTCCGATGCAGAGACTTTGGAGCACGCTAGAGCCTTATTAAGTCACGCTGACGCTAGAACTACCGACAAAATCTACCGCCGAAAGCCTGAAAAAGTAGCTACTTTAGGAGTAAAAAAAGCCTCGTAGAGGCTATTTCTATTGCACAAAAGCGGTTCTATTGCACAAAAGGTAAGGGCCCCCGACAGGAGGCCCTTATAGTTGGTGCGGCTGGCAGGAATTGAACCCACGACCCCTTGGTTCGTAGCCAAGTACTCTATCCAACTGAGCTACAGCCGCAACAGCCATAATTATGCCATGGAAGAGAAGAACTACATCACACCAGCTGGCCACGAACGCATTAGAAGCGAGCTTCTACAGCTCCTAAACCTTGATCGGCCCGAGGTTGTCAAGGTTGTCCACTGGGCCGCCTCCAATGGCGACCGGTCTGAAAACGGGGACTATATCTACGGAAAAAAGCGTCTGCGTGAGATCGATAGACGGATTCGCTTCCTCAATCAACGCCTGGAATTTGCCGTCATTGTTGACAATGCCGCCCGAAAAAAGGGTGAAGCAGATGCCGAGCAAGTCTTTTTTGGGGCAACCGTCACTTATGAGAATCTAGAGGGTCCTGAGCGCAGTAAAGAGACCACCATCACCATCGTGGGAGTGGATGAAGTCGACCTCGATCAAGGTCATGTCAGTTGGGTCTCCCCGATTGCCAAAGCCTTGATCAAAGCGCGCATTGGTGATTGCGTCAAAATTCAAACGCCGACCGGTCCTACTGAAATTGAAATTCTGGATGTGCAATACAACTAAGTAGAACAGTGACTAAACGGACCTAGTCCGAGTAACGCGCATCACATCCGGATTGGTGCGCAAACTGCGCATCACCTTCGAAAGATGCAGACGATCTGAAACTTGAATCGTAAAACGAATCGTGACAGAGTCTTCTTTGTAGCGATCTTCCATTGATACATTCATGATGTTTGAATCAGCAGCAGTCACGCTACTAGCAACACGTGCGAGAACACCCTTACCTTGGCGTGTATCAATCGCCAGATCAACCTCAAACTCGCGGTTAACGTCCTTGCCCCACTCCACCTCAACCCACTTGTCACCATCTTTTGAGAGCATCCGTAAGGCAACAGGGCAATCATTTGCATGAATTTGCAGTCCCTCGCCTTTGCCTAAGTAGCCGATGATGTTATCGCCCGGAATCGGATGGCAACAGCTTTGGAAGCTCATCGAGTTACCCTCGCGTCCATCGACCAAAATAGCCTGACGCTGGTGGTGATGCGGGATTGATTCTTGCTGTGGTGAAACCCAGTCGCCCGCACCAAGGCGCATTTGCTCGCCGCCACCTTCATCGTTAATCAAAATATTTAACCGAATTGCTAGCTCTTGGGGCGAACGACGTCCCAAAGCGATATTGACGCAGGCTTCTTCACGAGTCTTGTCACCTGTCCAATGCATGAGCTTCTCCCAAACTTCAGGAGTGAGCAAACCAGCATCGACGCCTTGTTGACGTAATGCACTAGCTAATAGACGCTCACCAAGCTGCAAAGATTCTGCGTAATGCTTGGTTTTTAAGGAATGTCGAATTGAGGCGCGAGCCTTACCAGTTCGAACAAAAGCCAACCAGCCTGGATTGGGTTGTGAGTTGGCAGAGTTCACTACTTCGATAATGTCGCCGTTCTTTAACTCGCTGCGCAAAGGTAATTGCATGCCGTTAATTTTGACCGCCACGCAGGTATTACCCAAATCACTATGAATGGAATAAGCAAAATCGAGCGCAGTAGCACCGCGCGGCAGAGCCCGAATCTGACCCTTGGGGGTAAAGACATAAACAGCATCAGGGAACAAATCAATCTTGACATGCTCTAAGAATTCTTGAGAGTCACCGCTACTATCCTGAATATCAATCAAGGATTGCAGCCACTGATGTGCACGGTTTTGGACCTCGCTCATATCAGGTGAACCATCTTTATATGCCCAGTGTGCTGCAACGCCTGCTTCTGCGATAGCGTGCATGTCGCTCGTACGAATCTGAAACTCGACTGGCACACCAGAAGGACCTAATAAGGTGGTGTGCAAAGACTGATACCCATTGAGTTTGGGAATGGCAATGTAGTCCTTAAACTTACCCGGCATAGGCTTGTAGATGGCATGCAAAATGCCGAGGGCACGATAGCACTCATCAATCGAATGCACGGTGACGCGGAATGCGTAGACATCCAACACTTGTGAGAAGGTTAAATGCTTCGCACGCATTTTGTTGTAAATACTAAAGAGCGTTTTTTCACGGCCCTGTAAATCCACTTCTAAATTTGATTTAGCAAAAGCCATGCGTGTGGCTTGCAGAATCTTTTCGACTATTTCTTTACGATTACCACGCGCCCGCTTCACCGCGCCCTCGATCACTCGGAAGCGCATCGGCATGGAGTAGCGGAAGCTGAGATCTTGCAAGTCGCGATAGATGATGTTCAAACCAAGGCGGTGCGCCACTGGGGCATAAATCTCAATCGTCTCTCTGGCCACCCGACGACGCTTTTCCATTGGCACGGCATCCAAGGTGCGCATATTGTGCGTACGGTCAGCCAACTTCACCAAAATCACCCGGACATCGCGCGCCATTGCCATAAACATTTTGCGAAAGCTCTCTGCCTGCGCCTCTGCATGACTTTGAAATTCCAGCTTATCCAGTTTGGTTAAGCCTTCGACGAGCTCAGCTACCTTGCTACCAAATTTTTCTACTAGATCGGCTTTAGTGCAACCAGTATCTTCAATCACATCATGCAATAAAGCGGCCATGATGGATGGCGCATCAAGGCGCCAGGTGGCGCAGAGCTCTGCAACCGCTACGGGATGGGTAATGTAAGGTTCACCACTATGGCGGTACTGACCTAAGTGCGCCGCATCTGAAAACTGAAATGCTTTTTTGACTTGAACGATGTCGTCTGGCTTGAGATAAGTCAGCTTAGAAATTAAACGTTCAATCGAAACAACTTGATGCTTGAGGGGTAATGTGGGCGCAGATGTAGGCCCAAATAAATGTCGACTCGATTGCGCCAACAGAGTGGCGATGATCGACTGTTTACTGCCTTGCTTAGTATTTTTGTTTGCGTCGGGCGAACCAACGCTAGATGCTGCCGATGAGGTCTCTAGGTTTAAAGGGAGCTCCACACCGGAACTCCTAAATTAGAGAGGTACCTTGGTCAACATGTCACGGTCGGTTACGCCAGCAGCAACTTCGCGCAACGCAACAACAGTGGCTTTATCTCTAGCCTCGACACGTGGAGAATGACCTTGAACCAATTGGCGAGCACGATAAGTCGCAGCCAACACTAGTTCAAAACGATTAGGGATGGTTTTTAAACAATCTTCTACAGTAATACGGGCCATGCTGTACTCACTTAAATTTAGCTTCAATACCTATAGGATAACTGATTAGACCCCAAGGCGCCTTAAAAGCGCTGGATTACGAGCCATGACAGGGCCTGAGCGCAGGCGGCTGGCAGCAATAATATTTTGTAATTCGACCAAGGCTTGATCAAAAAGGTCGTTGATGACAATGTAATTGGCCTCATGGGCATGCTGGAGCTCTATATGAGCCGCTGCCACCCGTCTTTCAATCGTCGCCTCATCATCCTGCCCTCTTTTGCGTAAACGCTCCTCTAGGGCCTCAATCGAGGGTGGGAAGATAAAGATCCACTGCACCGAAGGAATGAGTTTGCGAATCTGTTGCGCGCCCTGCCAGTCAATCTCCAGCATGACGTCACTACCGGAGAGCATCTGTGATTCAATCCAAGTACGTGAGGTGCCATAAAAATGACCATGCACTTCTGCCCATTCTAAAAATTGCCCTTGGTCGCGCTCAGCGATGAACGCCTCTTTAGTCACAAAGCGATAGTTCACACCATCCACTTCACCAGGTCTTGGTGCACGAGTAGTAGTCGAGAGGGATAACTTGAGACTGGGGTCACTCTTTAATAAAGCGTCAACCAAAGAAGATTTGCCTGCGCCCGAAGGCGCAACAATCATCAACATACTGCCTTGATAAGCGGGAGTGGCGTTTTGGCTAGTCATATCAGTGGATTAAAGATTTACTCTAAATTTTGAACTTGTTCACGCATTTGCTCGATAAAGAGCTTTAACTCTAAAGCAGCTTGAGTACATTCTTCTGAAACCGACTTAGAACTCAGTGTATTGGCTTCACGATTGAGTTCTTGCATTAAGAAATCCAATCGCTTACCAACTGGTCCCTTACCGGCCAAGGCATTATCAACCGCCTGGAGATGCGTCTTCAAGCGTGCAAACTCTTCAGCAACATCAATGCGCACCGCATAGAGCACTACCTCTTGACGAATGCGTTCCATCAACTCAGGGCCGCCTTTAGATTGCTCTTGGTTAGCCAATGCTTCTGCCAAACGCTCAGAGAGTTTTTCTTGATACTGGGTGACGTACTCGGGCACCTTGGGTTCAATCACTTTCACAATCTCACGCATCTTGCCCGTGATGCTGGTCAGCACACCGACTAGCGCTTTACCTTCGGCCTGACGACTTTCCGTCAAGGCAGCCAAAGCAGCACGGCCAGCTTCTACCGTCGCAGCAATCCACCCCTCTTCCTCACCACGTGGCTCAGAAACAATGCCCGGCCAACGCAAGATATCGGAGATTCCCAAAGCTTGGGCCTTTGGAAAGGCTTCCTGGGCTTTTTCTTGCAAGGTATACAAAGCGTCCAGGCGATCTTTATTGAGGGCACCTAAGGCGTGAGGATTGCTTTTAGCAGCACCAGCTGCGCCGGCATTGACCCGCCATGCAGCCCGGAACTCGACTTTTCCACGAGAGAAGGCCTGGGTGGCCATTTCTCGTAGAGCAGGCTCAGCCCCACGGCACTCGTCTGGAAGACGAAAGCCCAAATCCAGAAAACGGCTGTTCACAGCCCTACATTCCACCTGCAGATCAGCAACTACGCCAGCCCCTAAGGAGACTTGGCGAGAAGCGCTGCCATAACCAGTCATGCTCGATATCATGTGAACATTGTAGATTCTTTACAGATTCAGCCCAAACTTAGGACCAAAGCTCATGAGCACCACTAATGTCAGCCGCCCCAGCGGTCGTACCCCAACACAATTACGCCCTGTCACGATTCACCGTGCCTTTACTAAGCATGCAGAAGGCTCGGTCTTGATTGCCTTTGGTGATACCAAGGTTCTGTGCACCGCCAGCATCCTAGAGCGCGTCCCTCCTCATAAAAAGGGCTCTGGCGAAGGTTGGGTTACTGCTGAATACGGCATGCTTCCCCGTTCCACCCATACCCGTAGCGATCGTGAAGCCGCTCGTGGCAAACAATCTGGCCGCACCCAAGAAATCCAACGCCTCATTGGTCGCGCCATGCGTAGTGTCTTCAACCTAGAAACTTTAGGCGAGCGCACCATTCATTTAGATTGCGATGTCTTGCAAGCCGATGGTGGAACACGTACGGCCTCCATTACTGGCGCTTATGTTGCTGCTAGAGACGCTGTGAACCAATTACTCAAAAGTGGTGTCCTCACGAAAGATCCGATCATCGATAGCGTCGCTGCGATCTCGGTGGGTATTTACCAAGGCATACCAGTGCTCGATTTAGATTACCCAGAAGACTCTTCTTGCGATACCGATATGAACGTCGTCATGACTGGCAAAGGCGGCATGATTGAAGTGCAAGGCACAGCCGAAGGCGCAACCTTCTCACGCGCTGAACTCACTGCTCTGCTAGACCTCGCAGAGCAAGGTATTCATGATCTAACGAAGTTGCAATTAGAAGCCCTCCAGTAAACCAATCGATGACTGATTAAGATCATGCAAAAACTGGTTCTCGCTTCGAATAACGCTGGCAAGGTTCGTGAGTTTCAAGCCCTACTAGCGCCACTCGACTTTGAAGTCATTCCTCAAGGTGAGTTGGGTATTGCGTCGGCGGAGGAACCACACCATACCTTTGTTGAGAATGCCCTTGCCAAGGCTCGTCATGCGAGTGCTGCGAGTGGCATGCCTGCACTGGCTGATGACTCCGGCATTTGCGCCCATGCGCTCAATGGCGCACCAGGCGTTTACTCGGCACGCTACGCAGGGGAAGCTTGCGATGATACCGCCAATAATCGTAAGTTAATTAAAGCTTTGAGTGGCAAAAGTGATAGAGGCGCTCACTATGTTTGTGCTTTAGTACTAGTGCAAAATACAAATGATCCAGAGCCCCTAATTGTGCAAACACGCTGGTATGGTCAGATCCTTGACCAAGCAATAGGGGAAAATGGTTTCGGTTATGACCCTTACTTCTTTTTGCCAGAGCTAGCACAAACAGCCGCGCAATTAGATCCTGCCCAAAAGAACCTCATCAGCCATCGCGGACAAGCGTTGCGTGAACTCATTGCGCAGTTAAAAAGTCGTATCTAATGGTGCTTAATAACAGTGCTTAACAGCAGCCCTAATAAAATGACTCTCACTGCGCTACCGCCGTTAGCGCTGTACATTCATTTTCCGTGGTGTGAAAAGAAATGTCCTTATTGTGATTTCAACTCACATCAAGTGAAAGATGGCGTTCAGGGCTTTGATGAGGAGCGCTACATCAAAGCACTCATTACCGATCTAGAAACAGAATTACCGCGCATCTGGGGCCGTCAAGTTCACAGCATCTTTATTGGTGGTGGCACGCCTAGCCTGCTCTCACCCACAGGAATGAATGATCTGCTCTCAGCCATTCGGGCACGCGTCAACCTAGAGCCCGGTGCCGAGATCACGATGGAGGCTAATCCTGGTTCAGTGGAGGCGGATAAATTCGCTGCCTTTGCTAAGTCTGGAATCAATCGTGTCTCTTTAGGCATACAAAGTTTTCAGGATGAACAGCTCAAAGCTTTGGGGCGTATTCATAACGGTGAAGAAGCTAAACAGGCCATTGCCATTGCAGTTGAGAACTTTAAGTCTGTGAACATTGATTTAATGTACGGCCTACCCAATCAAAGTTTGGCAGCTGCCAAAGCAGATATTGAGACTGCGCTCTCTTTTAAAACACCACATCTCTCGCTCTACAACCTCACACTAGAACCCAATACGTATTTCGCGAACTTTCCACCTAAGTTACCTAGCGAAGATGAAATCGATGCGATCTTTGAACAAAATCTGGAGCTGCTGACTGCGGCTGGCTACAAGCGCTATGAAGTTTCCGCCTACGCCAAAAAAGACCAAGAGTGCAAACACAATCTGAACTACTGGCGCTTTGGTGATTACATCGGCATTGGTGCCGGTGCGCATGGGAAGATTTCCTTCCCAGATAAAGTGACCCGACAAGTGCGTGAGCGTCATCCAGAAACTTATATGCAAGCGATGGAAAGTAAAGGTAATGCATTGATTGAGTCGCGTGATGTATCCGCCAAAGATCTGCCATTTGAATTTATGCTCAATACCTTGCGACTAACAAATGGTGTTGAAACGAAAACCTTTAGCGAGCGAACTGGCTTACCGCTCCACGTCATCTCTAAAGGTCTTGAAGAGGCTAGTAAAAAAGGATTGCTCGATGACAATCCTACAGCTCTGAAAGCGACAGACTTGGGCTTGCGCTACTTAAATAACCTTCAAGAGATGTTCTTGGGGTAAATAAAGAATAGATAGATTTACTGGCTTTCTACTTGCCGCTCCAGGTTGGCGGTTTACCTTCCAGAAATGCAGCAACGCCATGATGAAAATCTGCACTGCCATAACACTCAGCGATCAGATCGGAACAATCGGGGAGATTGCTTTTCATCAAACGTGCCAGAGTCAGTTTTGAAACCTTTTGAGTGATCGGCGCCAACTTCATGAGACGCCCTGCTAAATCCAGAGATGCTTGCGTAAGCTCTTCGGGTTGATGAGTGCTCAGTAAATAGCCTTGCTGTTGCAACTCAGCTGCAGGAACCATTTCAGCCAAGAGAAGCATGCGCTTGACGATATTGACACCCAGATGAGCAACCAACCAAGCGACATTTCCAGCCGACAAGCAATTACCCAAGGTTTTGGCAATCGGAACACCAAAGCGCGCATCGTGAGTAGCAATACGAAAATCACAGCAGCTGGCAATCGCTAAACCACCCCCTACTGCCATCCCATCAATCGCTGCTATCGTTGGAATCGGCAAGGTTGCCAGCGGGCTCAAGAAGTCGTCGATTCCCTCTTCATAGCCTATGCCATCGGCGCCCGTTTTAAAGTCAGAAAATTGGGCGATATCACTGCCAGAAACAAAAGACTTCCCACCCGCACCCCGAAAGATGGCTAAGCGAACCTGAGGGTTTTGCGCAAGATCCTGACAAATGTTCTTTAGGCTTTGATACATGCCTACCGTCATGGCATTGCGCGCTGCCACATGATCAAAAGTCACATGCGCAATGCCATCGCCAATCTCACATAAGACTTGAGCAGTCATACCTAGTAATTACTCAGCCTTAATATTTAAGCTTTTAACGAGACGTTGATATTTAGCCAACTCTCCAGTTAAAAACAAGCTGAACGCCGCTGGTGTGGTCGGGCCTTCAGGTTGCAAGCCTTGAGAATCTAAAGTCTTCTTAATTTGCGGATCAGCCATCGCGGCTTTGACTGCTTGATCAATCTTATTTACGACAGCAGGATCCATGCCTTTAGGGCCCATGATGGAATACCAGTTTGTCACATCAAATCCTGCAATACCAACTTCATTAAAAGTTGGCACGTTTGGCAGAATCGACAAACGCTTAGGCGTAGAAATCGCCAAGGCCTTGAGGCTACCATCCTTAATTTGCTGCAAGTTGGGCGGCAATGTATCAAAGTTCATCGTAATCTGCCCACCGAGCAAATCAATAATCGCCTGGCCACTCCCCTTATAAGGGACATGGTTTAAAGAGATCCCAGCGATTTTGGCAAAGAGTGCACCAGCCAAATGTTGAGTACTGCCAATGCCCGAAGATCCATAGGTCATTTGATCAGGGTTAGCTTTAGCCAAGGCAATCAATTGCGCTACCGAGTTCACCGGCAAGGAAGCTTTCACCACCAACACATTGGGTACATAACCCAGATAAGTAATCGGCGTGAAATCCGTTGCAGCGTTATAAGGCACGCTGGTCAGTACGAATGGCGCAATTGCATTTGAATTTGAATGGCCTACCAACAAGGTATAGCCATCTGGCGTTGACTTTGCAATTTGATCAGCAGCAATGGTTCCCGCAGCACCAGACTTGTTTTCCACAATCACGGTCTGCCCCAAGATCTCACCCATTTTTGGAGCAAGCGCACGCGCCACAATATCTGTTCCTCCACCAGGAGCAAACCCAACAATTAAGCGAATCGGTTTAGTGGGGTATGCCTGCTGAGCGGACACGGAAAAAGGTGTAGCACAAAGACCAAAAGCGGTTGCCAAAGCAAAGCTTCGCGCAATCCATTTGGGGGACTTAATCAACATGAAATCTCCAATACTGTTCTAGTTATATATCTATCAAGACAGCCTATTAGCCATTGCTTGATATTATGTGATTCATTCTAAACATATAAAAACAATAGAGACAATGCCGAAAACCCCTAGCGCCAAACCTTTACCGCTTGCCGGAGTCCGCGTTTTAGATGTCAGCCAAGTCATGGCTGGCCCCTACTGCTGCATGCTCCTGGCCGACCTAGGGGCTGATGTGATCAAAATTGAACCTCCAGGAACGGGAGATCAAACCCGTGGCGCCATGGGATTCAAGATGAAAGGCTCAGATAGCATGGGCTTTCTGAACATGAATCGCAACAAACGCAGCGTGACCTTAAACCTGAAGAGCAAAGCTGGTAAAGAGGTCTTTTTCAAACTCGTCAAGACTGCCGACATCTTGGTCGAAAACTATCGCCCCGGCGTCATGAAAAAGCTTGGAATCGACTACCCATCTCTCAAAGCCATTAACCCAGGCTTGGTCTATGCCAGTATCTCTGGCTTTGGTCAAACTGGTCCTTGGTCTGACAGGCCTGGTTTTGATCTGATGGCACAAGCCATGTCTGGCGTCATGAGTGTGACTGGCTACCCTGATGGTCCACCAGTCAAAGCAGGTGTACCGGTTGCTGATATTGGTTGCGCTCTTTTTGCCGTGTATGGCATCCTCTCCGCCTACATTGGTAAAACGAAATCTGGCGAAGGTCAGTTTATTGATGCTTCATTATTTGATTCTGCTTTAGCATTTTCTATTTGGGACACAGCGCAGTACTGGGGCACTGGTGTTGAACCATACAAGCTAGGTACCGCCAATCACATGAGTGCACCCTATCAAGCCATGAAAGCCTCTGATGGCTACTTTGTGATGGGCGCCACCAATCAAAAACTCTGGAAACTGTTATGCGACAACATTGCTCGCCCAGAACTCTTTGAAGATGCGCGCTTTAAGACCAATCCACTGCGCTTAGCCAATCGATTAGAGCTTGCGAGTGAACTAGAAAAAACTTTTGTTACAAAAACCAGCGAAGAATGGGTTGATCTATTGCTGGGAGAAGGTATCCCAGCAGGTCCCATCAATACCTACCCACAAGCGTTTGATAGCGAACATGGTAAACATCGCCAAATGCGTATGGAAATTGATCATCCGATCGAAGGAAAGGTGCCTAACATTGGCTTCGCAGTGAAGTTAAGTGAGACACCTCAACAAGTCAGAAAACATCCGCCTTTGCTTGGTGAGCACACTAGCGAGTTATTGGCAGAACTAGGAATTTCAGGTGATGAACTAAAAGCGCTTGAAGAAGGTGGCGCCTTTCAGCCATAAGCATAGTGATCAGCCAAAAATCTCAATAGGTTCATTTGGCAAAAAGATGGTGAACTTAGCCCCACCACCAGCGGCATCTGCATAACTGATGCGACCACCATGTCGAGTCACAATGTGCTGGCAAAGCCAAAGACCTAAGCCCATGCCTGTTTTTTTACTGCCACTCAGAAGCTCGAACAGGTGGGATTGGTGCTCAACAGAAACACCTTCGCCATTATCGGCAATGCTGAACTCAAGACCATTCGATTGAGCTTGAGTTTCAATAGTCATTTTTCGATGGGTTTGACTCGAATCTTCTAAGGCTTGAATGGCGTTATTGATCAGATTCAGAATAACCTGCTGCACTTCGCCACGATTCACATTGGCTATGACATTAGAGCCACTCTTCAGAACTATTTGAATATTTTTTGACTGAATCTCAGGCTTAGTAATCTGCAGTACTAAGTCTATGAGTTCATTCAGATCCACCCTTTCAGCATCCAACTGAGATTCAGAAAAGATGGCGCGTAAAGACTTAATAATATTGGCAGCCCGTTGGTTATCAAAAAGTAAGGTATTTAAAATATCCTTTTCTAAGTCTGGATCAATCCCACCTTCAGCTAATTTCTTTTGTAAAAACTGAATATTTAAGCTGCTTGCCCCCAAGGGCTGATTAAGCTCATGTGCGATAGATGCGGAGAGCGCGCCAGTGGCTGTCGTTTTATTGGCCTTCAATAGTGAAGCAATGAGGCCCTCTCTTTCAATCAATAAACCCCGAATTTCTTCGTTCTCAAGCCCTGCTCTAGCGCTTTCTTTTGCAATGCGCTCGGCCCAATAACCGCCAATAGCGATATAGGACAGTGCGCTCATCACCATTTGAGCAACCGTGAAGAGAATGAGAATCTGGGGGAGTTGATCAACCCGACTAA
>Ga0364907_10359_pt1 | contig 14603 bp, 13 predicted proteins | sample ExccelJu500002D3_2_FD_206960 | JGI IMG/M metagenome (GOLD analysis project Ga0364907, IMG submission 206960) | Enriched cells from Trout Bog Lake Hypolimnion, Wisconsin, USA - BchlTB.July02.5000.02.D3 | ecosystem: Environmental > Aquatic > Freshwater > Lake > Hypolimnion/Profundal zone | place...
CATATTTTGCCGACATCTCACTAAAGTCCGGAGTTGCAGTGGAGCCACACCCTGCCATCAGAAGCGTTGTCGCATAAATGACGAGATACTTGCATGTACGAGGTAATGAGCGCATCTTAATATTGCCTTTGTAAAGTCTTACCAACGATAACTATTTATATTGGTAGTGGTATTAATGGTGCACAGATATGGTGCTATTTCCTTGCCACTCATTCGTCTATTAATAATTGGTAAACGAACTAAGGGTTAATCATTGGTACTGCAAAGGCTTGCGGCAATATAACAGACTTGCAAGTGAAGCAAATTTGCCAATCAGTAACGATTTATCAGAACAATATATTGGGGATTTAGTGCCGGTATGACAAACGATTCATGGATGCTTGGAGACCCTCTTTTTTTTGGTGGTTTGTTGAAGTTCTGCCGGGAGTCGATGGTATTGCCTCGTGCTTAGGGTCGGCTAATTTACATGAGTTACTGTTTGGCTCAATTGATGGTCTTCTTTAGTAGGCTTGTATAGAGAAGACCAGCGCCTTTTTCATGTATTAAAAGTATAGTTTTGGGTGTTGTATTGAGGTTGAATTCCTCGAATTCCTCAACATAGTCCCTATATCTAAACTTATATAGAAAAAGGGCTACAGGGTGATTAACCTTGTAGCCCTTATGATTCTTGGCTCCTCGACCTGGGCTCGAACCAGGGACCTACGGATTAACAGAGTAGCCTGATCTCCATTTGCCTCGACATGGCTCAACTTTACACCAGATTACTCAATTCAAAAATATCTTCCCATAACTAATTTTCTGACTAGAATTTACATATGAATCCTCAATCCATTTCCGTTGAAAAGTCTAATAGTCCGCCTAACTTATCGTTTTACGCATTCCAGGTTTACACGCAAGATGAGTTGCAATCCATGTCAAAGAACACGCTGACTAATCTCGGCATCATGCTTGAGAAGCGACTTCAAAAACCCACAGAGCCTACCCTTCAAGAATTACAGGGCATCAGAATGCTGGTAGATAAGCACCTGTCGTTTTTCTAGCCTAGGTAAGGTTGAGTATTAAGATGACACTATGAGTGATCTTGAATTCCTGGGCAGAATGAACCCAAAGCGATTAACTTCGCTGGAGGAGGATTTCAAGACCTCACAACAGCAGTACCGTGATGATATGCAACAAAATGCACTACGCAGGGCGGGTAAGCTGGTTAAGCCTGAGCCTGAAGTTACCCGTGAGCGAATCCCTAATGAGGTTATCAATAAACCCGATCTAAGCCAGCTTCTAAGGTCAGGGAGGGTGATTCCAGCATCTGAGTTAGCCGAGCGTAAAGAAATCGCCCAGATGCTCTCTAAAGACCTAGAGGAGGCTGTTCGGTCTGAGGTGTCACATCGCAGGACCAAGATCCAGACTGAACCTGATAAGTCTGTCGCCCACTACATCCGTGAGCCCTTTTTAGACTAGATCCACACACCCAAAGCCACATATATCAAAGGGTTATAGTTACAGTACCTAGCAGAAAAGTCATTAATGATGGAAATCCCGTCACCAATGTTCAACTGCGACGACTTTAATGACCAAAATTGGGTATACATGTTTGAAACCGCATTTCGTAATTTAGATGACACGCTCCGTAAGGACGCTGGTTGCAGTAGCGAACTCGACTATATCGAGCAGACCTCTTGGATCCTGTTCTTAAAATACCTTGAAGACTTCGAGGCAGATAAAGAGGCATCAGCCAAGCTAAATGGTGAGAAGTACACCAGACTCATTTCTGATGAGTTCAGGTGGAGCAATTGGGCAGCCCCCAAAACTGCGGATGGCAAGATTGACTACAGCATTGCTCTAACTGGTGATGACCTTAAAGAGTTTGTTGACCATAAATTATTTCCGTATTTAAAGAAGTTTCGAGCCGATGCTGAGCATGCCGATACCCTTGAATACAAGATCGGTGAAATCTTCCACGAACTCAAGAACAGATTACAGAGTGGATATACCCTTCGTGAAGTTATCAATAAAGTAGATGAATTACGCTTCAGGAGTAGCGAAGACAGGCACGAGATGAGCGGTCTGTATGAAGATAAGATTAAGAACATGGGTAACGCTGGGCGTAATGGCGGTGAGTACTACACACCACGTCCCTTGATTAAGACCATTATTAAGGTCGTCAAGCCCAAGATAGGCGATAAGGTGTACGACGGTGCAGTAGGTAGTGCGGGCTTCCTGTGTGAGGCTTATGAGTATCTACGCACCAGTAAAGAACTGACTGTTAAAGAGTTTGAGCAACTCCAGCGAAAGACCTTCTACGGCAAAGAGAAGAAGTCACTTGCCTACATCATCGGCGTGATGAACATGATCCTGCATGGGGTCGAGGCTCCAAACATACTTCATACAAATACGCTTGGTGAAAACATTGCTGACATTCAAGAAAAAGACCGAGTTGATATTGTTTTAGCCAATCCTCCTTTTGGTGGAAATGAAAGAATTGAGGTTCAGGAGAACTTCCCGATTCGAACTGGTGAGACGGCATATCTATTCCTCCAGCACTTTATTAAGATCCTCAAGGCTGGTGGTCGCTGTGGTGTTGTTATCAAGAATACATTCCTCAGTAATACAGATAACGCCAGCGTAGCCTTAAGAAAGCAGTTGCTTGAAGAGTGCGATCTTTATGCTGTACTTGAACTTCCGCAAGGAGCATTTACAGGTACAGGAGTGAAGACAGTCGTACTGTTCTTTGAGAAGGGTAGACCCACGCAGAAGGTTTGGTACTACTCTCTTAACCTGGGGCGTAACCTAGGCAAGACGAATAGCCTGAACGAGAGCGACTTAGAAGAGTTCGTTAAATTCTCAGACAAGCAAGTCGATAGCGAGAACTCATGGTCGGTAAGCATTGAAGATATAGATAAGTCTACCTGGGATTTGTCGATTAACAATCCAAATCGTAAAGATACTTCAGATAAGCGAACGCCCAAAGAAATCTTAGCTGAAATTGAGGAGTTAGATCTCGAAGCTTCCCTGGCTATTTCTGCCATTAAGGACTTGTTGTGAGTTGGAAAACAGTTCCTCTTGTTGAGGTCACAGAATTAATAACAAGAGGCATCTCACCGATTTATTGTGAAGGCGATGGGATTACAATCCTCAACCAAAAATGCATAAGAAATCATGAGATTAGTCTTGGACCTGCTCGCAAGCATGATTCAATCGCCAAGGTTGTAAAGGAAGATCGCAAACTCAAATATGGTGATGTTCTAATAAATTCTACTGGGACAGGAACTTTAGGGAGGGTTGCACAGATATTGAGTGAGTCAGATGAGGAATTAACAGTCGACTCACACGTAACAATTGTTCGCCCTCAAAAAGAATTATTCTATTTGCCATTTTTTGGATACATGTTAATTGCTATTGAAGATCAACTTAAGAGGGCGGGCGAAGGGGCGAGCGGTCAGACGGAGTTAAGAAGAACAGCAGTTGCTAATGAGTTTTTGGTGGCTTACCCAACTTCTAAAGCCATTCAACAAAAGATAGTTACTAAACTTGATGCAATCTTTGCTGAGATAGACAAGGCTACTGCGGTAGCTGAGGCTAATGCAAAGAATGCTGATGCTTTGCTTTCAGCCTTTATTAGTCAATCATTCAGCAACTTAAAAAAACATCATAACTATATTCAACTTGGGGATGTATGTACCGGGGTTGAATATGGATCCTCAAGCAAATCAGAGCCAACAGGAAGGGTTCCGGTATTGAGGATGGGAAATATTCTAGGCGGAAAACTTGATCTCGCTGATTTGGTTTTTACTAGCAATGAAGATGATGTTGCGAAGTACAGCCTGAATAATGGCGATGTTCTTTTTAACCGTACTAACAGTCCATTGCATGTCGGGAAAAGTGCTGTTTTTTATGGTGATCAGCCAACAATATTTGCGGGATATTTAATCAGGATAAATTTTGATAAAACTAAGGTTTTGCCCGAATTTTTATGCTTTTATCTCAACTCAAAAGAGGTTAGGGAATATGGTTATACGGTCATGTCCCATAGTATCAATCAGGCAAATATTAACGGCTCTAAACTTAAGTGTTATCCATTTTTATTACCCTCCATTGATGTGCAAAAACAAATTGTTGATGAGATTACATTGATGCAAGACAAAACCGATCTTCTAAAGAGCAATTACAAATTAAAGTCTAATTTATTATCAATTGAGAAGAATTCGATCCTCCGGCAAGCCTTCAATGGCGAGTTAGTTAGGGACTAGCAATGAACGAAGCAGATACCAGAGCGGAACTAATTGAAGCCAGATTAAAAGAGGCTGGCTGGGGCGTTGTTCCTGAAAGTCGTATTACACGAGAGTATCCAATCAATGCTGGAGAAATCCGTGCTGGTGGCATCCGTACTGGGAAGCTAAAGGCTGACTTTGTGCTTGTATACAAGAATCGTAAGCTGGCGATAGTTGAGGCAAAGAGTGTCAAAGAAGAAACAACAGAGGGTGTAGCACAAGCAAAGCTATACGCTCAAAAACTGCATCTAGGGACAACATACGCAACTAACGGCAAAACCATATATGAAATCTGCCTCCAGACTGGCAAAGAGGGTTTAGTCGAGTCATACCCAACTCCTGAGGCACTCTGGCACAAGACGTTTGGTGACAGAAATGAGTGGCTTGAAAAATTCAATGCAGTTCCTTTTGAAGACATTAACGGCACAAGGCAGGCTCGATACTATCAAGAGATAGCTGTTAATAAGACCATGGAGGCGATAGCGGACAACAAGTCACGCATATTGCTGACATTGGCTACGGGAACTGGAAAGACCTTCATAGCTTTTCAGATTGCATGGAAACTATTTAATGCCAAGTGGAACTTGCAGAGGGACGGCAAGCGTTCGCCACGAATCCTCTTTTTAGCAGATAGAAACATCTTAGCCAACCAAGCCTATTTAGACTTCAGTTCATTTCCTGACGATGCTTTGGTTCGCATTAACCCAAACCAGATCAGTAAACGTGGCGAGGTCCCGATGAACGGGAGTGTCTTCTTTACGATCTTCCAGACATTTATGAGCGGTCCAGATGGGAAGCCTTATTTTGGAGAGTACCCGCCAGACTTCTTCGACTTCGTGATTGTTGACGAGTGTCACAGGGGAGGTGCAAATGATGAAAGCACTTGGAGGGAGATTCTTGAGTATTTCAGTCCTGCCGTCCAATTGGGTTTAACAGCCACCCCCAAGCGTGTAGACAATGTGGATACCTACAAGTACTTCGGTAACCCCATCTACTCCTATAGCCTTAAAGAAGGCATCCAGGATGGATTCCTGACTCCATTCAAGGTCAAACGTATCCAAACCACATTGGATAAATACATCTACACCTCGGATGATGTGGTGCTTGAAGGCGAGGTTGAAGAAGGCAAGGAATATGTAGAGGGTGACTTCAATAAAAACATCGTGATCGAAGCTAGGGAGCGTAAGCGAGTCCAGGATCTACTCAGAGCCATTAACCCTAATGAGAAGACCATCGTCTTCTGTGCTAACCAGGCACATGCTGGAATGATTCGTGACCTGATCAATCAGGAGTCCCTAGTAAAGAGTCCCGATTACTGCGTGCGAGTTACGGCTAATGACGGTGTGATAGGCGAGACTTATTTAAGGCAGTTTCAAGATAACGACAAGACTATCCCTACCATCCTGACTACGAGTCAGAAGTTAACTACGGGGGTAGATGCACGCAATGTCAGAAATGTGGTCCTGATGAGACCCGTTAACTCGATGATTGAGTTCAAGCAGATTATTGGTCGTGGAACTCGTCTATTCGAAGGTAAGCACTATTTCACCATCATTGATTTCGTGAATGCCTATCAACTGTTCAATGACCCAGGGTGGGATGGCGAGCCTATTTGTGAGGGGTGCGGGAGTAACCCCTGTGTTTGCGAAAAGGGTGAACGCAAGCCGTGTAAGGCTTGTAATCAGACCCCATGTATTTGCGAAAAGGGTGGTCGTGAGCCTGAGGATAAAAAAGAAAAGCTGAGAATAAAACTTAGTGACGGCAAGGAGCGTGAGATCCAAAGCATGTCTTCAACCATGTTCTATGTTGATGGCAAGCCGATTAGTGCAGAGGAGTTCTTGCAACGCCTATTTAACACTTTAAAACTACCCGAGTTGCTCGGTAGCGAGGAGTCCCTGCGTAAGCTGTGGTCCAACCCGATCACCCGTAGAGAATTACTAGGGCGACTTGAGAAGGAAGGTTGCGGAAAGTCAGACCTGATTAAGTTGCAGGAGATGATTAATGCAGAGAACAGCGACCTATTTGATGTGCTTGAGTACATCAGCTATGCACGCAAGCCAATTAGCCGAGCTGATAGGGTTAAGGCGAATGAATCTAATATTTACTCATTCTTGAATGCAAACCAGAGAGACTTTATTGGCTTTGTATTGCGTAACTACATTCAAGATGGTGTTGATGAATTGGATATTGCCAAGCTCAGTACGATCATTAAGTCAAAGTACGGTGGAATACCTGAGGCTGAGAAGGTCCTGGGTGATGTTGACCAAATCAACCAGGTCTTTATCGACTTCCAAAAGCACTTATACGAGCAGAGGGTTGCTTAAGGATGAATGTAGCTTGTATTAAGACCCTCTTAAGTTGGGTAGGCATTATTTTGGGATTAATTTCAGCCTACTACTGGTGGCGATCTTCTACCGCTAAGGTTAATGAACCCGACCCTCGTTATATCCCAGGTGTAGAGAATTTATATGCTGATCCCGATGAACCCGGTAAGCAGATCCGTATAAATGCAACAACAATGAAGCAAAGTCATTTAAGTAAGATTGCCTCCCTTTATACCGCTGGTGCAATCATCTGCCAGGCAATCTCAACGGCTTTGCCTTAACAAAAATCTGACATACAAATTTCGCTACTAAAGTAGTGAGAAGTAGTGGTGAATCTCCATAAATAATAATAGAGGAGCATGGTCCTGGCGTTGTGAACGCCTATTCAGAAAATATAAGACCCACACCCACTTCCACCCGTCGGCATTTTAAGAATAAGGTATTACCCTTAAAGTCAGGATTTATCGTTATTTTAAAAATTATAAATAGTAGAATGAAAGTAATATCCATCACTATTTATAAGGTTACCGTGAATAAACTTTTTCTCTCCCTGCTTGTATCAATTTCTGCTATAGGATTAACTGCTTGCGGTGGAGGTGGTGGAGGCAGTAGCGGTAGTTCAACGCCTCCACCAGTTGCAAATGTTTCTGCATCGGGTGTTTGGACTGGCATTGCAAGTCCCTCCGGCTATACGCTTAATTTAATCGTAATGCCTGACAATACTAACTACTCAATATTTGGTACGCCAATTAGTGGTGGGTTGAGTGTCATTGGTGCTGACTTTGGTTCAGTATCATCGTCTGGCAGTTCCTTCACAGGGTCTTTCAGAGAGTATTACTACAACAATACATCTACGACTGGCACAACATCAGGTTCAGTTGTGGCTAATACATCCCTGTCGGGAACATCAAAATTTGCCACAGGAAGTACTGGAACTTATGCTCTAGTGCCTTTGACTGCTGGTGGATATAACTTCAATACTCCAGCGGTTCTCTCTAATGTGACTGGTAGCTGGGTTGGGACGCTACTGACAGGTGTTGCCACTACTGTAACTATTGCGTCTAACGGGACTCTTGCTGGCTCTGGTGCAGGTTGTACCTTTACTGGGACTATCGCTCCAGATCCTTCAGGCGTGAATATCTTCGCTACAAGCATTACTTATGGCTCGGGTTGCCCTAAAGTTGGATTGGTTGAGACTGGAATTTCTCTCTCGTATATCACTACATCTGGTACACGCCAATTGCTCTCCATGGTTTCTAGTGCCACAACGGGCGGAGCATTTTTTGCTCAACGATAATTAAATAACTCCCCTCAAGCCACCTCCGGGTGGCTTTTTATCACCCTCTTTAGATTGAAAATCATGAAAAAAATTATTGCCCCTATCTTATTGGTTTCCGTATTACTTACTCAAGGATGTTCCACATTGGCTGATGCTCGTAAAGCCGAGGGGGAGGGTGTGAAGCGTGTATACCCAGCAAGTTTTGAGAAGACCTGGAATGCCTCAAATTCCGCATTAGATAAGTTAAAGCTAGAGATCGCTAGCGAAAACAGGGAGAAGGGTTATATCCTTGCACAACGAGGCATAACCTTTGGAAGTTATGGCGAGAATGTAGCTGTTTTTGTGAAGAAGCAAACGGAGGCAGAAACCCAGGTTGAGGTTGTGTCAAAGAAGTCGATGGCTACCAATATCTTCGCTCCGGATTGGACTGAGGATGTTCTAAATGAGATTGGTATCGCTCTAAAGAATCAATCCAAGTAAAACTATGCAAGAACCTTGATGTAGTTGGTCTATGAATTCGGGCTTATACGCTCTCGGGCTTGCTTTAGTCGTTCAGCTAGGATTGATTCAACACCGCTAATTTCTGCCCTTATATCCTTCGGGATCACCTTGCCTAGCAGGGAGAGAAACGCAGTTGGGTTCTGTTCTGCCTGCCTAGTCAGATACTCCTGACCGCCAACATTGTTCAAGGCGGTTAGGATCATTTCCTTTACTTCAAACTGAATCTTGTTCACCGACCCCTTTGGTCTGCCTTTGCCTGCTGATGGTGGCTTTGATTGAGTGTTATTTGTGGCTGAGTTCATGTGATAGCTTCATTAAATTAGTGATATTTAGTGACTTTAAATCACATTAATACCCATTAGAGGCAAATATTTATTGCCTTCTGAGGCTACTTGAGTATCCCTGAAAGCACTTGAGAACGATGCTTGGTAATGATGTTTTGCTACAACAAGAAACGATTCGTTAGGGTCCCAAATACTGTAATTTCAACGCAGGTAATCACAGGGCATGACATCAACGCCAATTGCTACATACGAAGTAGGGGAGTTGCTTTATTTATGTAGCGAGCGACGGTCTACCCAACTGTTGCTAGCGTAGTTTCTGGCATCTATGCAGTTTGCAAACTTGCCGATGGTTACACCGTTTTTAAAGAGTGTGTAGACACCCTTGTCACGATAGATGGTGAAGATGTCGTTATGTGATCTTAGATGAGGGCTCTTCGACTCGACTAATCGCCACACAAGAGTCTTTGGCTCATTAGTTGCTCTCTTGGTATTGCGAAGTTTGATCAAGGGCTGTGGTCGCTCTGTAATCACCTTACATCCCATCTCAAGCATTGCATGAAAGAGTTGATCGTTAGAGTTCATGATGTACTGCATCCAAAAAGTAAGTCAAGGTCTGGGCAGAATTTATTGGCTGGGTTCGCACTCTCGCTAAATTGACGCTGTAAACCAAGATAATTCATAGCCATGCTGTTCCTGTTGTTCCCATCTGTTCCCTTGTGTTCCAGGTGTTCTCGGAACAGAACAATCTGACTACCTTTTTTAGGGTCACTAAAGACCCAAAAAGAGTAGTTTTTCTACTTGTTCCCTGTTCTTTTTCTATAGGGAACACGCCAAATGGGAACAAGAAGGATTGATATTTAAAGATCACCATAAAAACCTCAAAATTCACCTTCATTTGCTCTACTTGTTCCCAAATGACATAGCACCTTCATCTTGCGTCCAACCTTACTGAATCCATCAATCTCAACGATCTCACCGAGATCTATCAACTGATTTATTGATCCAATGCAGTCACTCTTTTTCACATCAATTTGGTCGCAAAGTTCACTTTTAGAGATTCCTTTAGGGTGCTTTAAGAGCACCTTCAAAATCTTTTCCTCGATCTCGCTGATCCTTTTCATTACCCTTTCTTGCTTGACCTGTTCTGCCTTAGCGTATCTCTCCTCTTCGGATGACTTAACTGGAATGCCATAGCGACACCAGACCTCTTGAGAGTCGCCAACCTCATCAAAGACAACTTCACGGTATGACTCGGTCTCGATTGCCACCTCCTTGATAGTCGGCTCAAATCGATACTTCTTTAGACGCAATACACGCTTATCTAGCTTCTCATCAATGAATAGGTATCCTGTACCATTCACATCCGCCTCTAGGGACCCAGCACCCCTTGCAGAGAGCGACTCGAAGTCAGCACGACTCATTGCCTTGGCTGTGTGTGCAACGATCCAGATTGGCATCCTGTGACGCATGGCTGGCTCCTTAATCTTCGCTATGCATTCAGCACCCTGGGCGTTGTCATTCTCGTTATCTAGGCTGAAGTTTGATGAGTAGGTGTCAGCCACGATGAGGGGCGAGTTGACGATGATCCCGCTCTCAGTCTGCTGGGTTACACCATAGTCGAGTGCGTACTCGTCGATGCGTCTTGCGAACTCTTCTGGTGGAAGCCTCTTCGATTCAAGTAATAAAAACCACTCCTTAAACGCAGGGTCATTGAGTCTCGTGTTGCCAGACCGCTTCATTGCGTACAGAATTCTTTCTACCTGCTCAGGGTCTTCTGTGAGGTAGATGACCTTGCGTGGTCTGTTTGTTTGTAGGGGTGAATTCTGCAACCCAAAGCCTGTGACGCTAGTGGCAATTGGAACCATTGCGGTTGATTTGCCAACACCTGTGGCACCAGCAAATAGCTGTATGCCATTGCGTACAAAACCATTAACAATGTAGTCGACCGCCTTAACCTGGTTAAGATCTGTGGGGTAGGGAGTCCACTCTGGGTAGATCACTTCTGGCTTTTGACCACTCAGCTTTACCTTTGTGTCAGGAGTTAATGTCGAACCAAATGGCGTGATGACATTTTTCTGGGCGAGATTAACCATTGAGAGCCTCGTTACCTAGCAGGATGATGTTCTGGAGTTCACTTCTAAATATTGCAAACTCCTCATCCGTGAGTTCCCGGTTCTGCATTCGCTCCCAAAGGAGGGCGACATTGCTAGCTGATGCTCCCATGAGCTCACAGATGGCTCTGGGTGTCCAACGCCTATTAATCGGCTTGTGGTGACCAAGGTACCTCTCTGTGAATAGATCTGAAAATGTCAGACCCAAACTCTCCAAAACTGATTGTGTGGAGCATTCAGCAAAGCACTTAATCAACAGTCTACCGTCAGCTTCCTCACGAATGCCAAGAGAGGCGGTGCTGTCATCATGGGATGGGCAACGAGCCATCCATTGACCGCTATGCAGGCTCTTTACGCCATCTAGTCTAGATAAGAATTCTTCGGCTCTCATTTTGAGATTGCCTGGCGTGTTTTGGTACGCACAATCTCCAAGACCTTGGTGTCGTAGTCAGGGCGGGAGCGAACCCATCTGCCACGAATCTTAAAAAGAACTCCAGCCTCTACTAATTCTCTGCGGTTAATCCGCTCGAACCAATCGAGTGCATTCTCTGACCCAAATAGGCTTTTGCCTTCGGGGGTTTCTAGGAATTCAGTTTTGCTCTGAACGCCAGCTAAGGTTGCATCCATTATCTTTAATCTTTCTCAAGTTACTTTGCTTGTATGGTCTGGTGGTAGGTCAGACGAGTCAACAACCTGTTGACTTGAGAGGAGCTTAATTAGCTGGAGCGTGGAGGAGAGTTGATTTGCTGAACTTAGCTATCTGAGTTCAGAACTTAGGCACCTCAGTTCACATTTTTAAAACTGCGATTTACAACATTTCTTGGCGTTCTTTAAGCTTTCGTTTTAGAACTTGTGTTGTGGGTTTTGCGAGATCCGACTTAGCTTCCATGTCACGAATGAACTGGGCAAGAGACTTGTATTTTGTTTTAGCCTTTCCGCTCATCCAGTCGTCATAGCATTCGAGAATAAAATCCCAATCCTTTCTAATCTTTTTTGCTTTACTTTTTTCAAGTCGAATATTGGCGTTATCAATTGCCTTCTTGGTCCTTGCCTTCTTGATATCAGTCTCGACCTTAACCTCCGTGACGACTGACTCTTTGATTGTCTCAATCTTGAGGTAGATTTTCTCTGCGTGGAGCCTGTAAAGCATTCCATTTATTTCAGCCAGCTTAATGACATAGTGGGTTGCGTCATCCATGTCTCCTTGCTTGTGGAAGGCTTTAGCCATAGCGGAGTAGTAGCCAGCCAGTTCACATAAAAGTATGAGGCTGTGTCGCAATCCATAGCCTGCCTCAATGCTATCCATCGAATTTGTTTGGACACCCCGGTATCTATTAAAATACCAGTCAACCAATAGGTCTTCATATGCCTTTTCCATCTTTCCCTTGCTAGCAAAACTCAGGTAGTGTTTATGACGACTTAAGACATCAAACATTTCCACTGGCTCAATTTTTTTATCATCATCTAGGTAAACAAAAAGCATCTTGATGGCTGAGTCCGCCTTCTTAAGTCCTAACTTGATGTAGTCGGCTGTGCTTGTGGGTTTGATAAAAGATTTTTGTTTCATGGTATTTGTCCTTTTATCTACTGTATCAGGCACCCTGAGTCATCATCTGTCCGCCCTGGAAGGTCTTGCGGAGCATCTCTTTCCGAGAATCAATACAGAGGTGTGCATAGCGTTTGGTCATTGCAAGCGACTTGTGATTCATCGACTCAGCAATGGCTAGCAAGGGCGTGCCTTGCTTAGCTAACCAACTTGCGTGGGAGTGGCGAAGGGAGTGAAAGCACAGGCGATCCTTAGGAGCCACCTCTGGTCCATCTTCGAGCCTTGCATCTATTACGGCTCGTTTCCAGGCTTTAGTGAAGTTCATCGGGCGGCAGGGGTTCTGACCGCAAAAGACCAGTTCATCGGGCTTTGTGCCTGCCTTAAAGCGTCTTAACTCAGCTACTAACTCTGGGAGCAAAACGAGGACAAAGGGCTCACCGTTCTTAGTTCTGTGGACAAAGGCTTCACCGTTATCTAAGTCAACATCCTGCCACTTCAAATTCATTAATGCACCTTTGCGTCCACCAGTAGTCACAGCCATGATGATTAGGGCAGTTAACTTATTCCAGCAAGAGATGCGAGCCATCTTAATAAGGCGTTCGTATTCATCGGTGTTCAGGTAGCGGGTGCGTGCGTTGTCTTCGCCCAGACGCTCTGTGTCGTTTACAGGATTAGTCCAACCCTTGGGCATCAGGCGTTTCTTTCTTGCCCAGGTGAGTACTGCCTGCAATGAGGTGCGGTAGCGATTAACTGTCGCTGGAGCAAGGGGTTTGTTGACCTTAGTCATCTCACCGCCAGGCTTTGTGCCACCACGGTTATGAAGCTTTCCACGATTGGTAAGGATATCCAGGCAGTCTTGGACATCATCGGCATCGATGTCACAAGCGTTCTTGCTACCTAGGATTTCTACAAAGAATTGAAGTCGGCTACCGAAATAAGGGTCTAAAGCCTTATATCCAGCCATGTAAGTATCAGCAAGTGCCGAGAGGGTGAAACTTTCGCCTCTTACCAGGGGGCTACTTACTACTGAGTTTTGATGTTCCATGTTTGATTCTCCATAAAAGAGCAACAGTCAGTTGCAAAGATATGTCGACGCTAAACACAGACCACACAAGCATTTGGCTCCTCGACCTGGGCTCGAACCAGGGACCTACGGATTAACAGTCCGGCGCTCTACCAACTGAGCTATCGAGGAATAAGCCGATATTATAGCAAGATGAAATCAACTCTTCAAACTTCTGTGAATATTCCCAAAGTACTGACCATCGCAGGGTCCGATAGTGGCGGCGGGGCGGGGCTCCAGGCCGATTTGAAAGTTATTACGGCCTTGGGTGGATATGGCATGTCGGTCATTACAGCCATCACTGCGCAGAATACTTTGGGGGTAACTCGCATTCAGGACATCGATCTTGATGTGGTCGAGGCACAAATTGATGCGGTTTTATTGGATATCGGGGTGGATATTGTCAAAATTGGCATGCTCGCTAGTCCAGAGATTGTTCGCACCGTATCTTCAGCCTTAAAGCGTCATAACATTAAGAAAATTGTCCTTGATCCGGTCTTACGGGCAACCTCTGGAGCAAGTTTAGGGGGTGATGACACCGCTCAAGCGATGATTACAGATTTATTTCCGATAGCAAGCTTAATTACCCCTAATTTAGACGAGGCCTCCTTGTTATTGGGGCGGGATATCGCAGGTCCAGATGACTTTAAATTAGCCGCCCAAGAGCTTTTAGATATGGGCCCACAGGCAGTGTTAATTAAGGGTGGTCATTTGGATTCCACGCACACTCAAATTACCGATTATTTGATGTGGCGTACCCTTGAAGATGGCTTGGAAATTGTTCAATCAAAAGAATTTAAGCACTACCGAGTTAATACTATAAATACGCATGGTACGGGCTGCACTTTGGCTTCTGCTATCGCGACTTATTTAGCCGATGGTCATGATTTAAGTCACGCGGTTGGCAAAGCTATTGCTTTTGTAGAGGCAGGCCTAGAGGCGGGCCGTTTTTTAAGTATTGGCGAGGGTCCTGGACCTTTATGGCCTATGTTTGAGTTCTATCCAACTGCCTTAATTGATGAAGAGGGTAGGTATTAAGTCTGCATTAACTCTTGAAGTTTTTTCACTGCAGCTTTAGGATCTTGCGAACCTGTAATTGCTCGTACTACAGCAACAGAGCCTACGCCACTTTGCGCAACCGCATGAATACTGTTTTGGTCGATTCCGCCGATTGCCACTAAGGGGTAATGGTTCATCAATTTGGTGTATTGATATAGACGACCTAGG
>Ga0364907_10360_pt1 | contig 14598 bp, 13 predicted proteins | sample ExccelJu500002D3_2_FD_206960 | JGI IMG/M metagenome (GOLD analysis project Ga0364907, IMG submission 206960) | Enriched cells from Trout Bog Lake Hypolimnion, Wisconsin, USA - BchlTB.July02.5000.02.D3 | ecosystem: Environmental > Aquatic > Freshwater > Lake > Hypolimnion/Profundal zone | place...
TCGCCGCCGCCACTGAATGGCATCGCCAAGGCTGGTGGGTCGAGGACGTGGTTGGCTACGAAGCCGACGACATCATCGCCACCATCGGGTTGCGCGCCATCACCCGGCCCGACACCGAAGTCTTTGTGCTCTCGGGCGATTCCGACGTGCTCCCCCTCACCGCCCAAGGCATCCGCGTCATCAAGCCGGTGAGCGGTGGCCAGTTCACCACGCTCGCCAGTGACCAGGTGTGCAGCAAATATGGTATCACCACCCCCACGGCGCTGGTGGAACTCAAGGCCATGACCGGTGAGTCCGGCGATAATGTCCCCGGCGTGACTGGCATCGGCGACGTGCGCGCACTCGCGCTGTTGACCGCGCACGGCGATCTCGAAGGCGTCATCGCCGCCGGCCTGCGCAACGCCTGCAAACATTCCAGGATGGTCGCCGCCGCCGCCGATCTGGCGCGTCTCTCGCGCCGGCTGGTAACGCTGGCGACGGACGTTCCGGTCGTCAAAATCAGCCCCGCCGGCTGCGCTTTATGAAACAAGAAATCAACGTTCTGATAAACGACACAGAAACACCCATGATTCGAGAAACAATGACTCGATCACAGGTCACACAAAAGACCCAAGATGCCATGCGAACACTCGCCGACACACCCCGCGCCATGACCGCGGTGGTCGTCGCGAACGAAGTTGTTGAGCGGACCATCAACACCGTCGGCCGCTGTGCCAACCGCGGAACCCTCCACGGGGTGTACGGACTGACCAACCCCGTGGGGGACACCGCCAGCGACGCCCTTTGGGCGCGGGCCACACGCGCCTGGACCCTGGCGAAAACCGGCGTGGACGCCGCCGCCGGCTGCAAATTTTTCGGTTGCCCCACGGACGGGCCTTGGTTCCACAAGCACGGCTTCACCGCCGTGAAAACCATCGGCCAAATCACTTTCTACAAGCTGTGAACACCAAATTTTACCTCGGGCAAATCCTCCTGGCCATCATCCACGATGACCCCGCCTGCGGCTGCTACCTTTTACTGCCCGTCCAGCCCTTTCAGTTGTCCCCCAAGGATTTTATTTTCACCTGCCAAAACCCCATCGATGGCGCACGGCTGCGGGAAGTCTCCCCCGGCGTTATTCAACCTGCGTGATTTATGAAAAAAGCAACTCCGCAAAGCCTGCTGGCGTGGCTCCAAGCCCGCTATCGTAACCAGATTGAAATCGAAGATGACGGCCAAACACTGCGCATCGCCGACCGCGAATCGGCTGGCGATGACAGTCCGCCGCCACACCTGATGCGGCGCAACCGCGAACTGGCGCAACAGGCGCGAGCTGAGTTCTCCAATGTGCGCGCCACCGTGGAAGCCGTTGACGAGTGGGCCGACCTCAGCCTTGAAATCGTGGAGGCTGAATGAAAAACATCCTCGTCCTCGCCAGTTCGAAGTCCGGACGCATCCGGCACCAGCACGTCGAATTCAAGGCCGACAAACACGTCGTCATCGCCGGCAACCTTTGCCACAAAGCCAATCCCCTCAAAGTCATTGGCCGCATCACCCGCTGCTACTCCGAACCTGACGCGGCCGACACCGCCGCCTGCACCGCTGGCCAGCCTCCCCACACCCTGCAACTCACCGATTGATTTCCGGGCGAGCGAATGTAGCGCAACGCTGATAAAGGCTGCGGTAATCAATCCGCACGCGCATTCAGGAACGACGCGGTGCTGCCTACGGGCCGCCGCCGGGCGGGTTCGAATCCCACCACTTTACTCCGCGTGTCCGCCATCGTCGCCGGGTCGGCCACGCCACCTGCCGACCCGGCGACGCCACCTTTTTTCTTGCACCCGGCCGCACGGTGATGCATAAGGAAAGGGCCAGTTTAAAATTAACGACCAGAAAACACACGCCAACATTTTTTCGTAGCAACACGGCTACGGTCTCACCGGAAAACCGCGAATTTTCAAAGAGAAAGACCCAGCCCAAGCACGCGCCAATCGGCGCGGCTTGGAGCCTCTTTCTCTAGGCGCTTCGCGGTGCCTCCGGTGAGGGTGCGACAAGTCCGCGCCCTTTTTATTCCGCAGTTTGTGTCTGCCCAAAAATGGGAACACGAACGCATGAATGCCCCCGACAATCAGCAGACAGTCGCCTCACAAGGCAAATCCGAAGGCGAACCGCTTCGACTCCGCGTGTCCGCCATCGTCACCGGGTCAGCCATGCCCACCTTTTTTCTTGCCCCCGGCGGCAGGGTGATGCATAAGGGAAGGGACAGTCAAAAATTAACGACCAGAAAACATACACAAACATTTTTGCGTAGCAAAAACACGGCTACGGTCTTCGTCGAAAACCGCGAAATTTTCATTGTGATGACCAAGCCCAAGCACGCGCCCATCGGCGCGGCTTGGCGCATTCATCACAAGGGCGCTTCGCGGTGCCTCGACGAAGGGTGCGACGAGTCCGCGCCCTTTTTATTCCGCAGTTTGTGTCTGCCCAAAAATGGGAACACGAACGCATGAATGCCCCCGGCAATCAGCAGACAGTCGCCTCAGATTTTGAGGACAATGCCACCTTGCGGTGGTCATGTATGACATTAAACGCCTGCCGGATCCCGCCTCGCTCACCACTTTATGAAATCCCAACTGAATGTTCGCGTCACCTCTGTGTGCGTGGACTTGATCAAACTCGAACGCAAAAACATCCCCGGCTGCGCCAGCGACGGTGAAGCGTTGGAATCCATCATCTTCCGGGCCGCCACGTCACCGGAGGCCCGCAAGCTCATCAAGCAGGCCGCCCTGAAAGAACCCCTCTACGCCGCCGCCCAGCTCGCCTGGGAAGCCGACCACGCCAAGCGCAAATCCTGAAAAATCTACAACACACCTCAATTACAATTCCAACGTTGAATGCCTGGCCGTCCTTGCATTAAAAATCCCTCTACGCTGAACAAAGCCAACATTGACTTTCCTGCCGTCACTTTTCATCCTGTTGCGTGCTTCGGAGACTGCCGATATTTAGCCCGCTCAAGCGTTTAGAATTGTGGGTTCTCGTGCTAACAGTAGCAGGGGATTTGGCACTTGCCGAACCGTCAACCAACTTTGTTGGCTACGTCGGCCCGGAAAGCTGCAGGGACTGCCATCCGGTGGAATACGAGCGCTGGGCGCAATCGGCGCACGGGCTGGCGGAACGGTCTTTGCGGGCGGCCACTGATCAAATTGCCTTCAATCCGCCGCGTTCCATCAAACACGGGGCCGATACCACCAAGGTTCGCACCAATGGAAGTGAATTTCAAATCGTCACGCTCGGTCTGGAAAGCAACCTCCAACCGTTCCATGTCGAACGCGTTATCGGCAATCAGCCGTTGATTCAATTCTTGACACCGTTTTCGGGTGGGCGGTATCAGGTGCATGAGGCGTCCTACGACCCGAAATCAAACCAGTGGTTTTACGTCTATGGCGATGACATCCGCAATCCGGGCGAGTTCGGCCACTGGACTGGACGGGGTATGAATTGGAATTCGGAATGCGCCGAATGCCACAACACCCGGCTCAAGAAGAATTACGATGCCGCCACGGACACTTACCACACCACGATGGCCAGCATGAGCGTCAATTGCGAAGCCTGTCATGGCCCGCTGCAAAGGCATTTGGATTGGCAAAAAGCGCATTATAAATCCACCACACCAGACCCGACAGTTGCGCCTCTATCACCGCAACGGCTAATGGGCCTGTGCGGTTCCTGTCATTCGCGCAACACGGATTTGACAGGCGACTTCGTTCCCGGCGATTCCTTTTACGACCACTACACGCTCGAAATTCCCGATTATTCTGAGCGTTGGTATGCTGATGGTCAGATAAAAGATGAGGATTACGAATTCGCCTCGTTCCTCGGCAGTAAGATGTACCAGGCTGGCGTGACATGTATTGACTGCCACACCCGCGATGTGACCAAGCCGCAGCTTCACGGCAATGACCTATGCATGAAATGCCACAATGGCGGATTTCCCAAGGCTCTGGTGATTGACGCTCTCGGACACGGGCATCACAAGCTCACGAACAAGGGCGGGGAATGTATCGGATGCCATATGCCGGTGACGGTGTATATGCAACGGCATCCGCGGCACGATCACGGCTTCACCACTCCCGATCCCTTGCTGACAAAGGAATTGAACATCCCGAATGCCTGCAACCGCTGCCATGCTGACAAAACGACAGATTGGGCGGTGAAATACACGGACGAATGGTACGGCACGAACTTGAACCGATGCAGCCGGACTCGGACACGCTGGATTGCGGCAGCGGAGGCCGGCAAAGCCGATGCGAAAGACAAGCTGATTGGCCTGCTCTCTGACACGAACCAAAGTCCGTATTGGCTGGCGGTGTCAGCGGCATTTCTTGAAAAATGGGCGGATGAGCCGGCCACGAAAACCGCGCTCGTGGCGAAGTTGAAAAATGAACATCCTTTGGTGCGAGAACGGGCAGTGCGCTCTTTGGAATCGGCCCTGCCTGATACCAATGTTTTGGCGGCATTGAACACGATGTTGAGCGACCCGGTACGAAATGTGCGCGTGGCGGCAGCGTGGGTGTTGCGGGCAACCTTGGATGTGCAAAGCCAGGCCGGACAGGATTTGCAGCGGATGCTGGAGTTGGAAGCGGACCAGCCGACGGGACAGTTTGAAGAGGCGATGTTGCTGCTGTCGCGACGGCAACCAGCAGAAGCGCTGGTGCATTTGAGCAAGGCAACGGCATGGGACCCGATTTCGCCGCCGTTCCTCTGCACACAAGCACAGCTACAAGATCAGTTGGGGCAGCTTGGGGAAGCGTTAAAGTCGCTTGACCGTGCGGAAGCAGCGGTGCCAGAGGATCCGCACATTCCGTACGTGCGGGCGACACTTTTGAAGCGCAACGGGTGGAACGATGAGGCAAAAACAGCCGTGAATCGGGCATTGAAGATACAACCGGATTTTCAACCAGCAGTGGAATTACAGCAACAGATGGCGGGCGACAAATGAATTTCTTTATTTGCCAAAAGCGAAGGAAATGGATAGTTTTGCGCTAATGAGAACGCAGCTTAAAATCAACTTCCTTCTGACAGCCTCCATCCTCCTGAACGCGCTGATAGCGCACGCCTTTTCGCTGCTCGGCCCGTATGAGCCGTGGATGGAAAAAACGAACGGCTTTGCTCAAGATTCAGCCATTATGCTTCCATACTCTGTGCAACCTGCGGACATTGGCGGACCGATGGACATCACCAATGAATACCGCTGGAATGTGCCGGTGGTTTCTTACGGTTTCGACCAGTCGTTTCTCGACTATTTTGGGACAAACGGCGTGGCAGCGGTGGAAGGCGCCATTCAGATTTTGAACAATCTGCCGCCGGCTTCGCAAACTGTGGCGACAAATTATCCCCTTTCAACGCGCGAATTCAATTATACCGGCCAAGTTTATTCCCTTCTCGACCTCAAATCCACAACGCTTTCCATACTCTTAGAGCAAATGGGATTGGCACAACCGACCCGGCACATTTTTGCATTAAAACAGTGGACCCCTGATTTTCTTCCCGATCTTCCATTTTATGATCAGAATACGGAGAATAGCTGGATTGGTTGGGCCGTTCCCGATTACATTGTTCAAAGGAATTTCGATCCACAGACACTTGAAGCCAGCACTTATGTAAATCAAAGCCTGTTTTTCGGCGTTGTTGAAAGCGGATCGGCGGACACTGCCAACTTCATGGGAATATACATTGTTGATCCTGAAACTGTGCCGAATCCGGCGGTAGCTGATGCAAACTTGCTCCCCGGCCAGCTTTATGGCGGCCTGACTTACGATGACGTGGGCGGGCTCTGCTATTTGCTATCCCCCAACAATGTTAATTTTGAAACCTTGTTGCCCGGCATCTTCGGCGTTGGCACCAACGCGAATTCGTTCGTGAATGGTGCTTGGCGGCCCGGCGTTGACAAAATCACTCTTATTCAACAACCGCTGGATGAGACGGGCACCTTCATATCAATGACGAATCAGTTCACGGATACCTACGTAACTAACGGCGTCTTGATGCGCCAGCAGCTTGCCCGCGTGATTTCACAACCAGACTTGCTGTTCAGTGCAAAAATTTTTCCGGAAAATTTCTCATGTCCTGATGTCCGCAGGACGGGAACAACCAATTGGATTAACAATGCCAACTTGAATGGCAACCCAGCGGGGGCCGGCCCCGGCGTGATCGTCCCCCACATAAACATCGCCTACAACATTGCCGGACGGCAACTTTGGCATGACAGTTCGATGTCGGACCTATCGGTTGAGGATGAGACGATGCTGTGGGCCTCTTTCGATGCTACAACAAACATTCCGGTTATTTATCCCGTTCCGTTGACTGGCACCAACCAAATGACTATTAGAATGCTCGTACAAATGGGCAGTTACGCATCCGATTTTCGCCATAGCTTTGAGTGGACTTTGGCCGGCCCTTCCGGTGCGCTTCACAGTTTTCAAACATCCACAGATTTGTTGAATTGGTCCACGCTTTTCGTTGTAACAAATAATGGTGCCGTATGCGACTTTTTTAACTGGAATCCATCCAGCTCTCAACGATTCTACCGGCTTGCTCGTTAAATTTGAACATAGTCCGAGGGAATTTTACCCGATCGGTGGCAGCGGGGGCAAGACTCTGTCGGACTGAGACACCGGCTGTCCGCTGGAAAGCTCATCGGGGGAACACTGTCTGCGGACCAGGTCTTGCCGGGTTTCACGGCGCAACTTTTTTAAGGCGAAGTGAAATCGGCAAGTCTTCGGGATGGGTTGAAATCCTTCACGTCTCAAGCTTTCTTACCTTGTAGCCGCAGGCAGGCATCTTCAACCGCTTGCCTAAATCCTACTGCGTCAACCTTCCGGACTATCCTACTTTCTACAAGCTCCGTGCCTGGCGTTTCAATATCGAACAAACCGTCGCCTCGTTCTTGACTTACGAGCGCAACGAAAAGGCCATCGTAATAGATTTCCGCCACCAGCCTGTTGTAATCAGGAGGGCTTGCAAGGATTGTCTCGAAACCTTTTCTTTTAAGCATTTTTATTTTGGTGGCTCTAAAAAGCCCATCATGTTCCCATTCGAATCAAAACGGACGCCTTGACCAGTATTGAGGTCAAAAACATCGTTGCCTCCGAAACGGTTGGGTTCAATGAATTGACTTTGACTATTAAGAATATCCTGCAATACCTGTTGACCCTGTTGGTTGATCGCTGTGGGGTTGCCTGAAGCGGGCGGAAACACACTTCCCGGCCTGCTGCCGTGTTTCTGTAAGGCGCGTCCAGCTTTCGTTAGACCATTTCTGTCAGGATTTGCGCCAGCGTTTAACAATCGCGGAGTCGCTGTTGGGCATTTCACTTTTGGTTTGGCAAGCCCAAGTGCGTCCAGCACATCTCCAGCAACGTCTCCAAGCAACCTTCCAGCAGCACCAATTGCCTTGCCAACTATTGGCAACTCCGGAGCCGCAAAGCCAAGAATTCCATCATCAGATTGAAGGGGAGGGTCGTTGGCTGCAAGGATACCACTATAAGATCCATATTCTATTAGGTTGGGTGTGTTGTCAGGAATGTTCAGGGTGTACGGTCCGTAATCAGCCGGGTTTTGTCCTGGAAACGGCTTGCTGCTTACAACCAAAGTAAGCCCCAACGGGTCAACAAAGTCCACCGGGTTGTTGCCGACAAAACGGTAAAGGTTGATTCCCCCCCGTTCGCCGATGGGGTCTTGATTCAGCCACCGCATTAAATCCGTCGGATAATCACGATTTCTGAAATGCGCCACCCGCGTGCTTTCGTCATAAAGCTGGCCAAAACACCAGAACGGATTGATTCCCGCTTTGCTCCCCGTCAAGTTAAGGGTCCGGCCAAAACCATCCATCTCGCGCCGGGCTACAATGTTTTCGGTGGAATCAATCAGGGCCGTCACGCTGCCAACGGCGTCCTGATGGTAGAAATAATTTGCCCCGGAACCATCGGTCATTGCCAGCAGGCCACCAATGCCGCCGGCACCTTGACAGCTTCCGCTCAAATCCAAACCACGAGTCAGCGTCAGTGTGGGAACATTATTGGAATTTCGCTGCTGGATTATCACATCGCCGTCGTAAATATAATGCACTTCGTTTGTTTCAGTCCAAGCGCTGTTTGTCCAAGTGAATTCACGTTTAATGCGGAGACGATTCAAGCCGTCAAACACGAAATCTTTCCTGAAGACATTGGCAACGGTGACCTTGATTAGCTCATTTTCAGAATTGTAAGCGAAGGTTCTCGAACCGTCGTTGGTCAAATTGCCGTTGTTATCGAAATACAGGGCCACGTTTTGCGGCAAATTGACCGACAACGTGTTCGTAGCCGATGTGCCATAGACGTTCTGCGCGATGATTGTGAATGTGTTGTTGCTATTGGCCAGCGTCAGATTCGTCCTGGCAAAGGTGAAGTCACCGTTTGTTTGCGCCGGCAGCCCATTCACGAGGACGCTGGCTGCCGGGGCGGGCGTTGCGCCGCTCATGGTAAAGGACCCGGTGCGGCTGACGCTTGTCAATTGGTTTGCCGCGTCCGAGATGAAAGTTTGAGACAAATTGCCATTGGTACGCGAATGCACGTTGTGCGCGGGATCATAGGCCCAGGCAAGCTGTTCGTTCAGTCTCGGCGCGCCGCTGGCTTCTTGCGCGTGCCAGGCAGTTACTTGGGCGATGTTGTCGTAGGCCACATTCACGGTGTTGGTTGTCAGCCCCAAGTTGCGCACAATGTTGGTCCGCAAACCAAGCGGATCAGGCGCATAGCTGTATCCATCCAGCGTATGGCCCCAATAATTGTTCAAGGCGGTTCCCGTCAGGCGGGCTAATGCGTCATAACTGTTCACGATCTTTGCGCCATTGGGCAGGGCGATGGAACCGAACAGCGAGGATGCGGGCGGGACGGACTGCCCTACGTTGGCGTTGTAAGCATATCCAAATGCCCCCGCCGGGGAAACCGTGTTCGTCAGTCGCCAGGCCATGTCAAAGCCGTAGCCCTGCGACCAAGTGCCACCTGGTTGCGTCAAACTCAAATTCGTTCGCAATCCTTGGCAATAGGTATAACTTATCGCGTCGCTTGGCCACGGCCCGTTTTCACTCTGTAACTGTCCCGCGGGCGTGTAACTGAAAGCCGTCGTGCCCGCCGCGTCCACCATATTCGTCAAACGACTCAAGGCATCGTAAGCGTAACTGTTTGTTCTTTCAGGATAACAGACGGACAGCAGATTGCCGATGTTGTCAAAAGAGCAGACGTTGTTGCCTTTCTCCGGCGTCCAACGGTTTGTCAGCCAGCCGTTGGCATTGTACGCGCACGTGAAATTAGTGCGGCCAAGACCATCCACCTTGTTCGTCAACCATCCGTATTCGTTAAATTGCCAGCGCGTCTGGTTAGTGTTACCGTCCCACAGGCTTGTCAGGTTCTCCAACGAATCATAGGCAAATCGCGTCAACTCCTGATTTGCGTTCAATTCCGCGATTTCCCTGCCAGCGCCATCTCGAGTGTAAATTGTAGCCTTGCCATCGCGGTTCGTATAGGCGACCAAGCCATTTGTGGAATAACCGAACCCTTCGCTGATGCCATCCGGCCAGGCACGATTGATCAATTGGTTGATGGCGTCAAAGGTATTTGTCACTGCTACGCCGTTGGCGTCCGTCACGATAATTGGGTGGTTGACCGCATCAAAAATGGTCCGCTGTAGCATCCCATTTGCGCTGGTGATGCTAGTTGGCAAATTCTGGATATTGTAACCGATTTGCAGCGCCCGGTTCGCGCCGTCAACAACGTTGGTGGCCCGTCCGGCTAAATCAAATTGGTACGTGAGGCTTCTGTTATCAGGAAAGACAACGTTGGTGAGGTTGCCCTGGTTGTCATAATTAAAAAAGGTGGGATTGTGCGTGCCATTTTGTGCGTCGAATATTTCGGTCAACGAACCGCAACCGCACCAGTCATACGTCGTCACCGCATTGTTCCTATTCGTGAAAGTTGTCAAGTGTTGCAATCCGTCATAAACATAATACGCCCATTTATTAAGGCGGTCCTTTGCGGCAACCAAATCCAGCCGGTAATAGCTGTTGGAAATGGAAGTACCGTCGGGGAAGCTCGTGCTGGTCAAGCGATTCAGGCCATCCCACGTGTTGCGAGTCGTCACGCCCCGGTCGTCAGTAATACTGACAGGCAATCCGGCGAAATAGGAGACGTTGGTGAAAACGCGGCCAGTTGGTAAAAAGCCGATGCTGGTGGGAAAAAGATAATTTGTCCAGTTGCCGTAATAATTCCGTGTGAGCGTCACGCTCTCGCCGGAAGGCCATTGGATGCCGGTCAGATTATCAAAGGTATCCCAACTAAAGCTGGTCACCTGCTGAAGTGCATTAGTGATGGCGGTGAGGTCGTGGCTCACATCGTAGCCATACTGCTCGGATTGCCCGAGCGAGTTGCGGACGCTGCTCACCTCCACGGAATTGGCGTAAGAAATCCAATTCGTCAGAAGGCCGATAGTGCCGTCGGGTTTGGTGTAGGTGGTTTCGCTGTCGGAAACCAGACCGGCCCCAATAGGCGGATACGGGAAACCGGTATTCGGATAATAATTATAGGTGGTGTATTGGCTGGTGCCGTCGGGCAGCAGGCGGGCAATGCAACTGATTTGGGGGCTGGCGCCCTCCAGCTCCGGGGAAGGCTTTCCCGGATAATCATACCAAGTTCGCAAGGCTTCAACGTTTCCCTGTGCGTCGGGCGATGGGTCGCGCTCGCTGGACAGGCATTCGGAAATGGAGAGGGCATCAGGCTGCCAAAGCCAATTGCGGACGCGGCCTTTTCTGAAATCATAGGCCGTCAGGTTCGTCAGTGCGTTGCCCATGTTGGAGGGCAACAAACTCTGAACATTGGTGGAGAGGGCGGCAAACTGCCGACGCCCCCAATAAATGGTGTTGCGATAATCCAACGTGGGGTGTGTAGTGCCGCCAGTGCCGTCGTCAAAATCCGTCACGCCGGGGACAGTCGGCGATTGGGCGGTCGTAGGCAGGAGGGGTGTTCCCTTATGTAGATAACAATATAGCTGGTGTGCGCCAGTCGGCTCGCTGACGTAAATGGCACGCTGCTGCACGCCCTCCGTCTCGGATGGGTCATCCACTTCATAATAATTGAAGGCTGTGCTGCCGTAGAGTGTGATCATGTTGGTTATCCAGCCGCCGCTGTTTCCATAACCGGTGATAAAATACTGACAGGTTCCGCCGCCCTGGCACAGGTCTTGCGGATCGGGCAACAGGTTGGTCATCGTCACCACCGCCGCCTTGTATTGGAAACACGTGGTCAGCCCGGCGGCGTCAGTGATATTGGTTAAGATGCCGCTAACAAGGTCGTAACCAAATTGAACCTTACGCCCATACGGGTCGTCAATTTCTGAAATCTGCATGATGTCTCGCGCCGGAACATTTGACGCCACGAAAGAACTGGTGTCCTCGAAACAACCGTGGCTGATTGAAAAGCTGTTGGTCGGCTGGTGTTTATTATACACAAACGTGTTAGTCCGGCCATCCTCATCAACCACATAACGCAACCGGTATTTAGGCGTTGTTACATCTGGTTTGCCGTATGTCGTGCCGTGGTCACTCCACCAGTTTGTGAAAGTCACATACTCGTATCCGAGGCTGGTTACTCGTCCCTGCGGGCTGATGCGTTGTGTCAAAAGCAGCCGCATTTGCGGAACACCGCTCACCTGATACAGATAAGTGACCGTGTAGATGGGATATGCGGACAAACCAAAAACGTCCTGGCTGCCGTCAGGATAAACCAACGTGACGCCCACATTGGGATCACCCCAAAAAATTCCGTTGGTGTCGGCGGTCGGTTGGTTGGTAAAAGTGCCGGCGAAAGTTTCCTGAACCAAAGGGTATCCCAGACCACAAACGTCTTTCAAGGTTACTTGACTGCTGGGGTTCTTGGCATAGGTTCCGACTCCATTGGTATAATTTTCAACGCCGCCATCGGGCCGAAATACCAATGCACTATAACCCTGGCTGAAGGCGGGGGTCACATTGTTCCCGGTCGCCTGAATCAGAACGCTCATGTTCCAATTATTGTTCCAATAAGCGTTCGTCCCGCAATTGGCGCCAAAAGAATAATGCACGTCATAGGGCGACGTTCGGGTCGTGATGGGTGATTCATCCGACAAGGGCACTTGCGGGCGTATCCGGTAGAAAAGCTGGAAATCCATGTCCTTTCCCGATGACATTTTGTAGCTCAACGGTGTGTCGGAAATATGGAGATTGACGTAGGGCTCGTCCACCCACCAACGCGGCATGCCACAGTCGCTGCAACTTTTGGGGGCAGGAGGACCACCGACGCCGGGGTGGTTCTGGTTGCAACCACAATCCTGCCAGTCATGGAATCGCGCACACGTACAAGCGCTCGCTTCCGCTTTGCGAGGGGCCAGCAACAGGAAGAATGCACCCGCCAATAATAGCCAAGTTGTCTTTTTCATTTTGTTTTCAGGGAATGACAGTTGTTCCGTTCACAGAGCCAACCCAAACCGAAAAGCCTTCCGAAACTTTTGGCCGGGTGCCATAGAAATATTCTTGATAATTCAGCAGGCCGTCTAAATCTGGGTCCTGCGTAGCCAATCCTGCCGTGATCGGCACCAATCCGTTTTGCGCATACCAGGCGTACGGTACACCGTAGCTGTCGAAGTTCGGGCCGTCTGGGCTTTCCTTGGCCACCAAGGACAGGTAGGCATCCGTGAGGCCGCAGCCGCATGAGCTTTGCGGAGTGCCCAGAATCAGAAAGGCGCTCGTTGTGGGGATCTGCACGGTGTAGGTGTTGCATGGCTGGACCTGGCCCAACCAGACCCAATTATCATTGGTCAGCGCCGCCGACAGGTACACCGTTGCAAAGACGTCGTAATTTGTCGGCACTCCGCCTTGAACGGTGAAAGTCAGGCTGGTGACGCCGTTTGTGGCCTTGGCCATGACGTTCGTAAACCACACCGGGGTCATATCGGTGCTATTCGCACAGTTCGGTGCGGTGCCCACCCATTGCACGCTGCCTGCACCGGTGATCGCTTCATAGCCGTTGGTCCAGGTGGTGTCGAGGCAGCGTTGGTGAGACCCAAATACACTTTGTTGCGGGGATTCATGAGCAGCGTCAGCGCTTGGATATTGTAGTTCATGCCAAGTTCCCAACTGCTCATCGGTCCGTTGTAGGTGGCCGCACCGGCAATCATGCCCCCGGCCTGGTACACCCCGTTGCTGTCGCTGCCAATCCAGAAGCCGTTTGCCAGCACGTCCGGCCCCGGATAGACCGTCATTGCCGGGCCGTTCGTGACCAACACACCATCCAAGTACAACGCGGTGCCGTTCGTCGAATAGGTCACCGCCACATGATGCCAATAGTCGCTGGTCCAGGAGATGGGATAGGAAAAATAGGTGGTGACGGTCCCGGACAGGTCGTTGGTTTGGGCCGAAAAATAGAGGTTGTCACCCACATCATCCAGGTAAATACTCCACCATCCAAGGCTGGAATCAGGGGAGTAGCCGCCGGCTTCCCAAAGCCTTCCGTATTCGCCCGGACCGGTGCCACCCGCATTGGCGCTTGACCATGACGGCGCAATCCACAGCATCGCTGTCCCAGAATCCACAGTCAAGTTGGTGGTGCCGTCGCTCTCGTAAACATTATACTGCAACCAAGCCGGATTGGTGCTGTTCAGGATCGGCGCAGAACCGAAGCCGAGGTTCGACCAGAAAATGTTGGTGGAGGACAGCGGGGCATGGCCAGTGTCCGAAACTAGGTTGCTATTTTGGAAGGTCCATGAATCGAGCATTTGGACCGGTGGGAATGGACTGGAATTGGTGCCGCCAACGCCGGGCGGCACGACGAAAGCCATAGCCATGTGGGCAAATAGAGAGCCCGCAACGATGATTGCGCGGGCCAGCGGACAGCCGACGGATGGGAAAAGTCCATTCTCATGCATGATGGTTTTCATAAGTTTAGCTGGCGTTCTGTTCCGTTTCGATGAGGCTACAACGGTTTGCCGTCCATGGCAAGCGACATTTTCGCAACAAATTCGCCGCCCAGCGACCCCAAGCAGGCTGGCTTGGAAGTGCGCGGAGTGCGGTTGCATCTTTGGGCGAGCGAAGGCCGCGCAACACTGATTAAGGCTGTGGTAATCAATCCGCACGCGCCCTTCAGAGAGACGCGCTGTTGCCTCCGGGCCGGCGCCGAGCGGGTGCAAACCCCGCCTCGCTCCACCACTTTATGAAATCCCAACTAAATGTCCGCGTCACCCCAGTGTGCATGGACCTGATCAAACTCGAACGCAAATCCATTCCCGGCTGCAACAGCGACGGCGAAGCTTTGGAAGCTCTGGTCTATCGTGCATCCACGTCGCCGCAGGCCCGCACACTCATCACGCAAGCCGCCATGAAAGAACCTCTCTTTGCCGCCGCCTTGGAGGCGGCGAAGAAATGATTTTATGAAAATCAAACGCAACCCAGTCAGCTTCACCGCTGGCGACAACAGGACGAAATTCATCGTGCATTTCCTCCCCCTCGGCAAAACCTGCCCCGGCTACACCCACCGGGTCATGGTGCAACCGCCACCTGGGGCG
>Ga0364907_10363_pt1 | contig 14557 bp, 12 predicted proteins | sample ExccelJu500002D3_2_FD_206960 | JGI IMG/M metagenome (GOLD analysis project Ga0364907, IMG submission 206960) | Enriched cells from Trout Bog Lake Hypolimnion, Wisconsin, USA - BchlTB.July02.5000.02.D3 | ecosystem: Environmental > Aquatic > Freshwater > Lake > Hypolimnion/Profundal zone | place...
TAGAACAATTTGTTATTTTATAAAGGGTTACAAAATAAAAATCAATCTGAGCATATATAAAAAACACTCAGATTGATTATAATAGTAGATAAAAGTATCTTATGGATTCACCAGTATATTTCCAGTCATTTCTTTAGGAATATTAATACCCATAATGTGTAATAAAGTAGGAGCTAAATCGCCTAGTTTACCGGAGGCAACAGTACCCTTCCATTCATTGTCAATCACAAATAAAGGTACAAGATTCAGGGAGTGTTGCGTATTTGGACTACCATCATCATTAATCATATAATCGGAATTGCCATGGTCGGCAGTCAGTAAAATAGTATAGTCCTGTTTAAGGGCAGCAGTTACTACTTTATTTACACAGGTGTCAACCGTTTCCACTGCTTTAATAACAGCTTCCCAAACCCCTGTATGTCCTACCATATCGGCATTTGCAAAGTTCAGACAAATAAAATCAGCATATCCTTTTTCTATCTCCGGCACTAACTTATCGGCCAGTTCAAAAGCACTCATCTCGGGTTGCAGATCGTAAGTAGCTACCTTAGGTGAAGCAGCCATAATGCGGGTTTCGCCCTCAAATGGTGTTTCTCTGCCACCACTAAAAAAGAAAGTAACGTGCGGATACTTTTCGGTTTCAGCAATACGGATTTGTTTCTTGCCATTAGCTGCCAGTACTTCGCCCAAAGTATTTACCAGATTATCGTTCTCGAACATCACCTGTACATTTTTGAATGTACTATCATACTCCGTCATGGTGGTATAATTCAATTGGAATGGCTGCATATCCTGTTCGGGAAAAGCCTGCTGTGTAAGCACTACCGTAATCTCCCTGCAACGATCGGTACGGAAATTGAAACATATAACTGCATCACCATCCTTAATGTCGGCATCGGGACGAGCTACTTTATTATTGATAATTGGTTTCAGAAATTCATCGGTTACTCCATTATCATAAGATGCTTTTACTGCTGCAAAAATATCATCGGTAGCATCACCAGTTCCTTTGGTTAATGCATCGTAAGCAAACTTTACACGCTCCCATCTTTTATCTCTGTCCATGGCATAATAACGACCGGTAACAGACGCTATCTGTCCAACAGACTGATCAAGATGTTCCTGTAAAGAATTGAGGAAACCAAGACCACTTTTAGGGTCACAATCTCTGCCATCGGTAAAAGCATGGATGAATACTTTGGTTAATCCTTCCTTTTTACAAAGGTCACAGATAGCCTTTACATGACTGGTATGAGAGTGTACGCCACCATCACTTACCAACCCAATTAAATGCAGGGGTTTATTATTAACTTTTGCATAATGGATAGCCTTCAGTAAAGTTTCGTTCTGTGCAAATTCGCCGGTACGGATAGCTACATTAATACGTTGTAATTCCTGATAAACAATACGGCCGGCACCCAGATTCAGGTGACCCACTTCGCTGTTTCCCATCTGTCCATCGGGCAAACCTACTTCCTCGCCACAGGTAACCAAAGTAGAATGGGCATATTTATTATATAGTCCGGAAACGAAAGGCGTTTTAGCGTTTTGAATAGCATCGGAATGTTTGTCTTTTCCAAGACCCCATCCATCCATGATAATCAACATTGTTTTCTTGCTCATATACTTATCATTTAAAATTTGAAATGCAAAGGTGGGTATTAGCATCCAAATAAAAAATGATTTTTAGTGGCTATAGCAACCAATGTCGTAAGAACTGCCCCAATTCCTGCCATTTATGTCGTAAGGTGAAGTAAAATTGGAGTTGCCTGCAGCAATACAGGCAGAAGTATCCTGCAGATGGAAATCGTATATATTATTGCCAAGGTCAATGTTCATAAACGCCGGTATCTGATTTCTGATACAAGCATTATTAAATATTACATTACCATTATTAAGATTATCCTTTAGCTTATAAAATACGTTATAGAAATTTACATTAAAAGCAGGTCCTGCAATCTGACTTACACTTATTTCATCATTTACTAATCCGCCTTCGCCATAAACTATACTATTATTGAAAATGCAGGTTAGACTATTAGGATTTGTACCATCATTATTACTGATACTAACTACTGGTATTTTATGAGCAACATAACTATTATCGTAACTGACAATGGTACATTGGTTAAAGAAATAATTGCCCCCTGAAGTAATAGATACATTGGTACCACAGTTGCTGAAAAGACAACTGACTGCTGTGATAGAAGCACTTGTGCCCAGAATTCCTTCGGCAGAAATATTATTGATGATACATTCATTAAGGGTCAGCATTGTATGAGCATGTGGTGCAGTACCAGTAACCACTATTCCCTGATAAGCATTATTGATATTGGTAAAGTTCATTACACTGGTATCGCTCTGATCGTATATAAAAATTCCAGGCCAGCTACCGGGATAAGTATTATAAGGATTATCCAGCCTGTCGCACTGAAAACTAATACGGTTGTTGCTATCACCCATAGCTCTTAAAGTACCATATATTTCAATAGGTGCATCGGCATGAGAATAGATAGCCGTACCCGGATTAATGGTTAAGGTAACATTGGGCATTACATATAATCCGCCCAGAATAACGATTGGTAAAGAATCGGTGAAAGTAGTATTTTGTGTAATGTAGGTGTTCCGAAGAAAGATAGCATTTCTACCATAAGCATCCAGTTGTATAAAACGGGTGTTGCCATTGAATGTATAACGGATACTATCCTGAACAATAAAAGGCAACTGCTTATTATTGGAATCAACACTAACTTTTACAAATATATAAACACTATCGTTAGGGGCGATTTCTATGTTAGAAAAAGTAGTACCCGATGAACCATCTACATTCATACTGAAATAAGAATTAGCCCCCCCCATCAGTTGAACATTGCTCAATATGATATTCTGGTCATTGTTGTTGAAAATTTTCACATACTGTGTAACAGAACCTGTAGTGGTGAATACCGTATCGAAATGAAGTGTATCAGCAGAAGTAAACACAGAAGCATTTTTATCGGATATAATACCTGTTTTTTTACAGGAAACCATTATAGCCAACACACCAATTACACATATAGAAAGTAAGAATTTATTATTCATCTTAGCCCAAAAATATAGGTTTCGTATGTAAGTACTAAGGTTTTTCGCTAAATAAAATATATTTACCGCATGAAAAGATTGTTTGATGTAATAGAACATCAGCAAACCCATTTCCCAAAGCAGGATATGCTTGCTTCAAAGATTGATGGAAAATGGATAGGCTGGGAAACTGCAACTGTTCAGAATACTGTTAATCAGTTAAGTGCCGGATTAATACAATCTGGCATTGGATCCATTGAGTTTAATGCAGAACAAAGCGATAAAATTGCTATCATAAGTTCTAATCGTCCTGAATGGTTGATGACTGATATGGCAGTACAACAAACCGGAGCTATACTGGTTCCTTTATATCCTACAACTCATCCCAATGAAATCGTTTATATACTGAATGAAGCAGAAGTTAAACTGATTTTTGTTGGCGATAAAATATTGTTTGATAAAGTAATGTCTGTGAAGGATCAGGTTCCTTCCTTACAGGATATTTATAGTTTTGATATAATTGATGGATGCAGAAACTGGAAAGAAATATTTGTATCTGATACCAATCAAGTAAATCAATTTAAATCAACAATACCGGATAGTCATATTGCTACTATCATTTATACTTCAGGAACAACCGGTTACCCAAAGGGTGTAATGCTTTCTCATAAAAATATCTGTAGTTGCTTATTATATAGTAAACAAAGTTTTCCATTCAGCGATGCTCCTGATAAAAAAGTGCTAAGCTTCCTTCCACTCAATCATGTATTTGAAAAGTTGGTCAGTTATATTTTTATGTTTAGCGGACTAAGTATTTACTATGCCGAAAACATGGATACTATAGGAGATAACCTTAGAGAAATTAAACCCAATGGATTTACAACAGTTCCTCGCTTACTCGAAAAAGTATATGAAAGAATAATGACCAAAGCAGATGAACTAAGTGGTCTTAAAAGAGCCTTATTCTTCTGGGCATTGAACCTTGGAAAGAGATATGATGTATCAAAAAACAATAATGGTTATCTGCTTCAATTATGGCTTGCCAGGAAACTTATTTTTAGTAAATGGAGAGCTGCTTTAGGCGACAATGTTGAGTTTGTAGTAACCGGAGGAGCAGCTTGTCCTGTGAATCTATTAAGGATATTCAATGCAGCAGGAATACCGGTTTATGAAGGATACGGCCCCACAGAAAACAGTCCGGTTATTTCAGTGAATCGAAAAGATAAAAAAGAAAATATATTCGGTACAGTTGGTCAACCTATTGATGGTATTGAAGTAAAGCTCGAGGAGGATGGTGAGATTTGTGTAAAAGGATCTACGGTAATGGCTGGCTATTATAAACATCCTGAATGGACTGCGGAAACCATTATTGATGGTTGGTTACATACCGGCGATATAGGAGAATGGATAGATCATAAATACCTGAAAATAACCGACAGAAAAAAAGAATTATTTAAAACAAGTGGCGGTAAATACATAGCCCCCCAACCTATAGAAAACAAATTTAAAGAACATGCTTTTATCGAACAGATCATGGTAATTGGTGCCGATAGAAAGTTTGTATCGGCACTTATAGTTCCTGCTTTTCCCATACTAAAAGGGTGGCTTCATCATAAACAAATAACAATAAATTCTGAAGATGAAATGATGAATCATCCTGCCGTAATTGATAAATATAACCGCATCATTCAGGAAATTAATCAATCATTTAGTAATGTAGAACAAATAAAGAAGTTTCTGCTGTTACCAGAAGAATGGAGTATTGAAGGAGGTGAGATGACACCCAAACTGAGCCTAAAAAGAAAGGTAGTTCTAGGTAAATTTGAGAAAGAAATAGAAAGTATGTATCAGTAAGTTCATACAGATTCAATTTCTGTCCTTTGGACGGAAGTACTCGTAGCATGGTTCATAAGTAGGATACCATCCTAATGAACTACCTCGTCAGCTCTGCTGTGAGGTAGTTCATTAAAATACTTGTTTCTATTTGTAGCTTACTGATTAATCATTTATACTATCAGGAATCTATAAGGCAATAACGCATCCTCCCCTGCATAATCAACACCTACTCTGGCAGTAGTTTTTATTTCAGTCTCTTCAAAATGGATTTCTTCATCAGCTATCACTACTGTCCAACTGTTGCACCGTTCAATTTGCTGAAAGTGTTATAAACAGGTCGTTTTAAGAGAAATAAATATTTTTAGATTTGAATTCATTTAGCTTCAATGGCTATGAATTCTGGTCGAAGTTTATTATCGCAGGTATTGACATACATACCAAAATACCAATTAGATAAGATTATTAGTAAGTATAAAGGCAACTATAAGGCTCAAGAGTTTAGTTGTTGGGAGCAATATGTTTGCATGGCATTTGCTCAACTTACATACCGAGAGAGTTTGCGGGATATTGAATCTTGTTTAGAAGCCTTTGGTAGTAAACTATACCATTGTGGCATTAAATCTAAAGTGGCCAAATCAACATTAGCATACTGGAATGAAAAAACAAACTGGAATATTTATTGCGAATATGCACATTACCTTATTAGCTATGCAAGGAAGTTGTATAACGGAGATAATGAGTTTATAGCAGAGTTAGATGCTACTGTTTATGCTTTCGATAGTACCACCATCGACTTATGTCTTAACTTATTCCCATGGGCTAAATTTAGAAAAAAGAAAGGAGCAATTAAGGCACATACCTTAATTGATTTAGATGGCAATATACCTGCATGGATATTTATAACTGAGGGCGCAGTACATGATGTCAATGCCCTAGACCATTTGCCAATCGAAGCTGGTGCTTATTATGTAATGGATAAAGGGTATATTGATTTTAAACGGTTGTATAGAATGACCGTAGAATCTGCCACATGGATAACGAGAGCCAAAGACAATATGAAATTTAAAAGACTTTATTCAGCAGTTACAGATAGAAGTACGGGTGTGATCTGCGATCAAACAATTGTATTATTAGGAATCAAATCTAAAAAAGATTACCCCGATAAAATACGAAGAATAAAGTATAAGGATTCTGTCACTAGTATTACCTACGTATTTATCACGAACAATTTTAAAACAGACGCTATAACTATTTGCAGGTTATATAAACAGCGATGGCAAGTAGAGTTATTCTTTAAATGGATAAAACAAAATCTTCGTATCAAGGTGTTTTATGGTACCAGTAAGAATGCGGTCTATACACAAATTTGGATTGCTATCTCTGTTTATGTATTAATAGCGATTATCAAAAAGGAGTTGGAAAGCCCCTATTCGTTAAATAAAATATTACAAATATTAAGCGTCGGGATATTTGAGAAAATCCAATTAAATCAAGCTTTCACAAAGATTGAACTGTCCAATGAAATGACAGATCCTGTTAAACAGTTGATTTTGTTCGATTCATAGTTGGACAGTAGTGATCAGCTATATATAATTCATTGCCTGTTAATATATAACTATCATGCATAGTATATATTCCTAATGCTTTAGATATTAATCCCGGACCGGATATTTTTCCATGTAAATTTTTCTTATTCAATCTTTCCAGCATTATCTTCTCTCCTTTGTAAGGTTTTATACCTCTTATCAAAACAGCATGGGGGACATTATTTAAATTAGTCACAACATTAAATAAATGATGTATTCCATAACATAGATACACATAGGCAATACCTCCTTCCGCAAACATTGTTTCAGTTCGTTTGGTCCTCCTGTTATTATACGCATGCGACGCTTTATCAATTGCTCCATTATAAGCTTCAGTTTCAGTAATGATTCCTGCAGTCAGTTCATTATTGAAATTAGTAACCAGTATTTTCCCAAGTAATTCTTTTGCAATAAGTACTACATCATCCCTTAAATAAAACGCCCGGCTTAATTTCTTCATCTTAAAATAATTTCAAGTTACGCTAACAAAAGTATAAACTTCTTAAACGTTATAAATGAATTTAACCATTAAACCACTTAACCATTTTAAATCATACTTTTGTAAACGTTAACTAATATTTTAAATGCTAAAAGAAATAATAATTGCCATACAGGCTTACGGAAGGGCACACGACCTGATAAGGCAACACAGGCTCTGGAAGTGGATATTAATTCCAGGAATTCTGTATGCATTAATGTTTATGTTCAGCATGTTTTACTTTGCACATACTTCAAATTTATTTTTTGAATGGCTTAGTCAGAAAACAGGATTAAACAACTGGATAAAGAAAGAAGAAGTTGGTTTACTTGGGTTTATAACTACTATGAGCAGCCTTATATTATGGGTAGTAATCATGCAGTTGTATTTCTCTCTTTTTAAATATTTATTCCTCATTATTGGTTCACCAATATTTGTGTATCTAAGCGAAAAAACTGCAGCAATACTCAATCACGAAGACCTTCCATTTAGTTTTATCATGTTACTCGAAGACATATTCAGAGGTATAAAAATTGCTATCCGTAATTCGCTTTGGCAAACCGTATATGTAGCTGCTATTATTTTCCTTTGCCTGGTACCTTTATTAGGCTGGTGTACCCCATTACTGGCTTTACTCATAGAATGTTATTATTATGGCTTCTCCATGGTGGATTACAGTATGAAAAGAAATAAGAAAAATTCATCCGAGAGTATATTCTTTATTGGACAACATAAAGGATTAGCCTTGGGCAATGGGCTGGTATTTTATATCATGCATTTATTGCCTTTTGTAGGTTGGGTATTAGCACCCGCATATTCAGTTGTAGCAGCTACATTGAGTATCGAAGAAATTAATACAGATTCAAAAGTAAAAGAACCCGAAATATTTTCATAATGACAACATTAGGTAAGGTTATATTAATCCCTGTTTTTTTATATAATGATGCAGTTGAAACTATTCCTGCATATATATCCCAGGCTATTGCTGACTGTTCAGTTTTCTTTGTGGAAAATGAAAGAACAGCCCGACGTTTCATTAAAAAAATCAGGAAGGAAACAGTAATTGATGATCAGGAGTGGTTTACTATCCATAAGGCTGAAGACGGCGTTAAGAAACAGTTCATTGACAGACTTAAACAAGGTAAAAACATTGGTATCCTTAGCGAAAGTGGTTGTCCGGGTATAGCTGATCCGGGACAAATATTGATAGAAGCAGCCCAACATATAAATGCTACTATAAAGCCATTGGTAGGACCAAACTCTGTACTGCTTGCATTGATGGCCAGTGGAATGAATGGCCAGAAGTTCCAGTTTAATGGGTATCTTCCAATTGATAACCTGGAAAGAAGAAAAGCAATCAGAGAAGTTGAGATATATTCTGCTAATAACAAGTGTACACAGATATTTATAGAAACACCTTATCGCAACAATCAGTTACTGAAAGAAATGTTGGAAACCTGCCTGCCGGATACCCGTATATGTATTGCTTCCAACATAACTGGACCAATGGAATTCATTAAAACCAGGAAAGCAAAGGAATGGAAGAATCAATCTCCTGATTTGCATAAACAGCTGGTAATATTTTTATTGATGGCTTAACGAGATGAGTTGTTATTATTATTGTAAAAATTATGTATTATTAAAATATTAATCATGAATAGAACACAGGTTTTAACAGCAATTATAAACAAGTCTCAGGAAGATATTCAAAACTGGTTTACAAGTTTAGAGGATAACGATTTTATAGAAGCGACTGAAATACTGGAACAAATTGCCAGAGAATTACCGGCATATCAGACTAATATAGAGTTTAAAAAAGAGGTAGATGGAATAGCTGCTACAAAAGAACATTTTGAAGATATTTGTAATAAGGAAGCCGTTCAGCAATTAAAATATGAAATTGAAATGGATGAAACCTTCAAAAAGCTGAAGACTGAGTTTAATGGATTAAGAGAAGATCTTATAGAGGAACTGTTATTAAACCCAGATAATGAAGGACTATTAAATATGATTAAGCAGATTATTCAGGTAGAAAAAGATCATAATACCTATAATTCCGACGATTGGCAAGCTATAAGTCACTTGTTATAAATCAAATATTATTTTATAATTCAATATTACTTAACTCCTAAACTAATCGGAGTCTTGAAAAATTATTGATTACATACTATAGCGTTCCCATATTTCCTGTAATCCCATATCAAATAGTATAAACCTGCAGGCAATATAAAATAGATTAGCCGGTTGTTTTTCAAAGCACCAGCAAAATCCAGTTTCAGTAAATCAATAAAAGCCGATGTTAGTCCACCTCCTGGACACTTAATACCAAAAAGAGTTCTCCAGATGCAAGGCAAACAAATGTCAATAGTAGTGACAGTTTTCAAAATAACAGATACCATAAAATACAGGAATACAATTACCATAAACTTATGGTCATTAATATATAAAAACAACTTCTGTCGTTTATCCTCCATTTCTGATCAGATATGCTTATAAATTTCTATAAATAGTAGAAGGTGCAGATTGAGCAGCCGCATAAATGGTTACATCGGCAATCGTTACATGCTTCGGGGCCTTTACGGCATACAGTATGGTATCGGCAATATCTTCGGGGGTCAATGGGCTAAAGCCTTCATATACCTTGGCTGCCCTCTCGGTATCGCCCTTAAACCTCACTATCGAAAACTCGGTTTCCACAGCACCCGGCGCTATATTGGTAACCTTTATACCATGCTGTGTAAGATCCAGCCGCATACCCTCACTAATGGCTTCCACCGCTTTCTTGGTAGCACAATACACCGCCCCGTTGGCATAGGTATATTTACCTGCTACAGAACTGAGGTTTACAATATGTCCGGTTTTACGTTCTGCCATACCTGGTATAATGGCATTGGAAACATATAGCAATCCCTTTACATTACCATCAATCATACTGTCCCAGTCGGCAATAATCCCTTCCTGAATGGGCGATAATCCATGTGCATTGCCCGCACAGTTTATTAGTATATTGATAGCTTTCCATTCTGCAGGTAAAGACTCTATAGAATTGCTTACTGCATCATTATCCCTTACATCAAAGCATAAAGTATATACTTTTACAAACGGAGATAGTTCCTTTTGTAAGTCATCAAGTCTTTCTTTTCTTCTTCCACAGATAATCAGGTTAATACCTGACTTTGCAAATGCACGGGCAGTTGCCATGCCAATGCCTGAACTGGCACCGGTTATTAATGCAATGGTTTGTTTATTTATCATACAATCTAAACATTTATTAAGTTCAAAAAGTTTAATATTTCTATATACTTATTCTAACTCCTCTCTCCTTACTCCTGTCTCCTTGTCTTTAACTGAACAGATATTCTATATCATCACGGCTTAGCTTCTTCACAAATGACTCTTCATCCGAAATCAGATCACGCGCAAGTGACTTTTTCTTTTCCTGCAACTGAATTATTTTGTCCTCTACTGTATCGGTACAAATCATTCTGTAGGCAAATATATTTTTTGTCTGACCAATTCTGTGTGTTCTGTCAATAGCCTGTTGTTCAACAGCAGGATTCCACCATGGATCTACAATATATACATAGTCGGCTGCTGTAAGGTTTAAACCCACACCACCGGCTTTCAGTGAAATAATAAATACTCTGCAGGCATCATTGTTCTGAAAATTGGTGATAGCTTTTTCTCTCTCCTGTATAGTAGAAGAACCATCAAAATATTCATATACCACACCCATCTCTTTCAGCTTTTCCTTTATCAGCGCCAGCATACCCAGAAACTGTGAGAAGATCAATGCTTTGTGGTTGCTGATATTCTCCGATATTTCCCTGGTCAGTTCATCAATCTTCACCGAAACATTCGGTAAACGTTCCTCTTCTTTCAGGATAGCAGGACTATCGCAGATCTGCCTCAGTTTCATTAAACCCTGCAGGATTGTTAACTGCGATTTGTTGATACCTATTGAATCTACCAGACCCAGTATTCTTGCCCTGTAATCGTTACGGTAACCGTCATAGATCTTTCTTTGTTCGGCACCCATTTCACAATACAGTATCATCTCCTGTTTTTCAGGAAGATCTTTTGCCACCTGTTCCTTAGTCCTTCTGAGAATAAAAGGAAACAGCAATTTACGCAGATGATCCTTTTGTATTTTCTCTCCGAACTTATCTATAGGTACAGCAAACTCATGTTTAAAGAAATCAATGCTTCCCAGCATACCAGGATTCAAAAAATTCATCTGGGCAAAGATGTCGAAGGTATTGTTCTGAAGTGGTGTACCACTCAAACAAAGTTTATTCTTGGCTTCCAGTAAACAAACAGCCTTAGCAATCTTGCTCGAAGGATTTTTGATGGCCTGACTTTCATCCAGTACCACATAATCAAAAGCTATTTCGGTAAATTGTTTTATATCGCTACGTAAGGTTCCGTAGGTGGTAATGATAATGTCGTTTTCTTCTGAATGAAGATCTGCCTTCAACCTTGAACCACCATGATGTATATACATGGTTAGTGAAGGTGTGAACTTGGCTATTTCATTCTTCCAGTTAAACATCAAAGAGGTAGGACAAACTACCATGGCTCTTAAACTGCCATTCTGAGTCTTATAATATTCCAGATAAGTAAGTGTCTGAAGTGTTTTACCCAAACCCATATCATCGGCCAGTATACCGCCCCAACGTACCTGTTCCAGATAGTTTAACCAATGAAACCCGCTTTGCTGATAAGGACGTAATATATTCACCAGATGTTCGGGTGGGGGTACTTCCGTTATTTTATCAACTGTTCGAAGATTATTATATCTTTCTTCCAGTTGTATAAATAGTTCTTCCTCATCGCGTTGTTCGTATAAATCTTCTATTACACTCAACTGATATTTATTCAGTTTAAGGGTATTGGTCTTTCCATCTCCAACTTTAAACAGCAAAGAATATTTCTTCAGCCATTCTTCGGGCAATATACCCAATGAGCCATCCTGCAGGTTTACAAATTGTTGCTTGTTAGCAAGGGCCTGTTTAATATCAGCAACCGTTACAGACTGGTCACCGAAAACAATTTCAACCTTAGCGTCAAACCAGTCGGTATTGCTGCTGATGAATATCTTGGTAGAGGGCTTGGCAGTATTGAAACGGAAGTTCTTCAGATTGTCCAGTCCTGAAAGTATCACGTTCATATCTTTCAATGAGTCTATAAACAAAAAGAACCAGTTGTTCTTCAGCACATCATCCATCTTCAATGCCATTGCATTTTCTTCTTCCAGATGAATGAAGTTAGAATGCAGTTTCTCTATAGCATCCTTTAGTTTATACTCTTCTGCTTTATTTCTGTTGACAATCACCAACTGACCATTCTGCGAAAGCAGCACTGTGTCTTTTTCGGTACTGGAAAGCTGATAATCGTTATAGGTAAATAATGTTTTAAATATTAGGTAGCCACTCTTTTCCTCCAGCATCAACTGCATTTTAGGAACTATATTCGACAGCTCCTGCTTTACTACATTGCCAAAATCTATCTTGTATTTCTTAGAGAGTGGCATAATGGTATCGTTCAGCATAGTAACCCATTCCTTTTCAGGAACCACCATATGACCCGAAGGTAAAAATCTTTCCACTACGGCAATATCCTCCACGTTTTCCCATAAAAATACTTCATTATGGTGCATGAACAATATAGTAGTATTCAGATCATTCCTCTCTATCTCTATCGTATTGTAAGGAAGCTTGGCATGGCAGGATACAATGTATTCTGCGCCATTGAATTCTATCTGTATTTCTGGAACAACAGGGCGGGCCGAGAAGCTGATTTGCTGTAGATTCTCGGTAATGAACTTTTGCCCGGTTGCTAAGTAATAATTGAAAGTAGAACTATTTACTTCCTCAATGATCTTCTTAATCTTCGGATGCAGAAATTCGTTGATCAGGTTCTTGGTTTCTTCAGGCAATTCTTCTCCCTGATGATGCACAATATTTTCCCAGATACCACTGAAAGGAGAGTTTCTGTTGAGATACTTGTTTATTTCGGTAGGCAACAGTTTTCTCAACCATTGAAGCAGTATCTTATCATCTTCATTAAATATCTCGGTATTGATAAATTTATTCAGGTCCAGCTTTTCCACCTTGCCATCATAGCCATGGCTATCCTGCAATACATCGCCCTGAATAGCTTCAAACTGAATGAAAGGATACATAGGCGAATAGGCAGACAGAACTACTCCCAGTTTCTTATATAGATCTGTGTTTACTTCCTCTTTTGGTACCACTACCATGGTGGATATTTCCTCTTCAAAGTCAATCTTTTTGGCAGGAGCCTCTACAGCCACTACTTCTACCTTTTTAATGGATGGATCCAGTACTCTTAGGAAAGGTCTTCCTTCGGAATAGGTAAACTCGAACTTCTTTTTCAGATTATCTTTTAAAGTATAACCATATTGAGCCAGCAATTTATTCTTCACCCAATCCCAGTTTCTGATACTGTCGAAATAATTTGGACCATGAGCATTCACCAGCTGAAGCAGTACAATCACTTTATGTACACATAAAGGATATTTGGTTTCGGAGTTGCAGGTACAACTGGTATCAATAGTTCTTTCTTCATTCTTACGCAGTATCAGCTGAAAGGTCTGCCCCATAAAGTTCAGGGTAGCCTTTACCTTTTCGTCTTTAGCCTCGGTAATCTTAGCCTTCTTGGTCTTCAGAAACTCGTCTGCTGTTTCATAGCTTTCGCTGGAAGAGAGTAACCTGATCAGTTTCAGTTCCAGTTGTTTCATCTTCACCACAGTATGTTTCTGATGGTAATGATTGGCGTTGTCGCCCAGCAATTTTTTATCTATCAGGTCCTGAAGTTTGAAGAGTGCGGCTGCTTTGTGGCGGCATACTTCCGTAATATTGTACGGACAGGTACAACGGGCCGATACTTTACCCGGGTTTTTGAAATTATTGATATGTACCTTATAAAACATCACATACGAATCGTCTCTTACGCGGAAGGTAACATTGTTCAATAGTTCATCGTATTCCACCAGCTCGGTATAGCCGTTCAACATGATCTTCTTGCCACGCTTGACTACTTCATCGGAAGCGAAATTGTAAATATGTTTTATCAGGTGCGGAAGTGCCATAATTTGTGCCGGTGTTACCAATAGATTAATCGGACAAAATTAGGGTAAACAAGCCGCTAATGAATTATTGTTTTGGTAAAGTATGAAAAAGGGAGTTGATTTTTAGTAATACAAGCCTTAACCGTTTACAAATTCATTAAGGTTATTAGCTGTTACCCTCTTTTTCATTTTTATTTTCTCCTTTTCACTTTCAATTTGGGCGTTGCCCTCCGGGCCGTTGCAGCCCTTCCTATCTTTCTGCGCCTGCCCGAAAGTACCTTTTAAGCAAAGAGTTTCAGGGCAGGCGCAGAAAGGATATTCCCTGCTGCAACTAACGCAATACAACGTTCAGTTTCTTCAAATAAACCCATATCAACAACAATTTTATTGAATACAACTACTTCACTTCTTACAATTCACAACTCACGATACATTCAAAAACCGACTGTTCCCATAATAGAGCCTACTGAAGGCATTTCAGACCCGAGTCTTTCCATAATAGAG
>Ga0364907_10321_pt1 | contig 14338 bp, 16 predicted proteins | sample ExccelJu500002D3_2_FD_206960 | JGI IMG/M metagenome (GOLD analysis project Ga0364907, IMG submission 206960) | Enriched cells from Trout Bog Lake Hypolimnion, Wisconsin, USA - BchlTB.July02.5000.02.D3 | ecosystem: Environmental > Aquatic > Freshwater > Lake > Hypolimnion/Profundal zone | place...
GGCCGGCATCCAGCGCGCGTCCGCGGCGGCGGCGAAAACTGCACCGGGGTCCGTGGGCAAATTCGGCAGGGCGGCAGGAGCGGTCTGACTTAAGCCTTGGAGCGTGAGGGGCAGAAATAGAGCAAGCAAAATATGTATGCGCATGATGGGGAAAGGGTAGCAGGTTAGACGCTGAGTATCCTCTTCAGTTGACGGGAGGCGGGGCTTCAAGTAGCGCGGCCCCACCGGGCGTGACCCAATATCGCTGCAAGCGCAGTGATACCTGCACCAGCAGAATGAGCGCTGGCACCTCGACCAGCGGGCCGATTACGGCGGCAAAGGCTGCGCCGGACTTAAGCGTGAAGACGGCAACCGCAACCGCGATGGCCAGTTCAAAGTTGTTGCTGGCAGCGGTGAAGGAGAGTGTGGCTGTCTGTGCGTAATCCGCGCCCACCATGCGGCCCATCCAGAAACTGACGAAGAACATCACAACAAAGTAGATGAGCAGCGGCACGGCGATGCGCAGCACGTCGAGCGGCAACTGCACGATCAGGTTGCCCTTGAGGCTGAACATGACGACGATTGTGAAGAGCAGCGCGGCCAGAGTAAGCGGACTGATGGCGGGCACAAAGCGCGTCTGGTACCAAGAGCGGCCTTTGGCGCGCACCAGCACAAATCGGGTGAGCATTCCGGCAAGGAACGGGATGCCTAGATAGATGAAGACGCTTTGGGCGATCTGGCTCATGCGGATATCGACCACTACGCTCTTGAGGCCGATGAGCGGGGGAAGCACGGCGAGGAAGAACCATGCGTAGACGCTGTAGAAGAGCACCTGGAAGACGCTGTTGAAGGCGACCAGCCCAGCGGCGTAATCGTTGTCGCCGTGGGCCAGTTCATTCCACACAATCACCATGGCGATGCAACGGGCGAGGCCGATGAGGATGAGGCCGGTACGGTACTCGGGGTAGCCACGCAAAAAGACAACGGCAAGCGCAAACATCAGCACCGGACCAATGACCCAGTTCTGCAGCAGAGAGAGACCGAGCACCTTGCGATTGCGGAAGACCAGGCCGAGGCGCTCATACTGCACCTTTGCCAGTGGTGGATACATCATGAGAATGAGGCCGACGGCGATGGGGATGTTGGTTGTGCCTGACTGGAAGCGCTGGATAAAGGTGGGCACACCTGGCACAAACCTGCCCAGCGCCACACCAAGCGCCATGGCAAGAAAGATCCATAGCGTCAGGTAGCGGTCAATGAATGAAAGTTTCGATCCACTGCCCGGTATTGGGCAGCAAATATCGGCGGTTGTCTGCATTCACGTTTCCTCGGCGGTTCAAGCCGCGTCCGTCTTATTGGTGCCTGGGCGCGATGAATGCTGCGCCTTTCCAATGCAAGGTCATCTTTTGTAACCGGGCAACCGGCGGGAATCTACAGCGGCTCTTGTCCGATTGCCTTCATCCGGTTCTCGATTGCCAAGCGATCAAGAGTCTCAATCGGCAGACTGAGGAAGAGTTGTACGCGATTGCGAATCTGGCGCAGGGTATGCGCAAAGGCGGCGCGCCTTTCGTCGTCTGTGCCTTCCACGGCGGCAGGGTCAGGGAATCCCCAATGCGCGGTGACCGGCTGACCGGGCCAAAGCGGGCACACCTCGCCGGCCGCGTTGTCGCAGACGGTAATCACAAAGTCGAGTTGCGGCGCGCCTGCGGCGGCAAACTCATTCCAGCTTTTGCTGCGCAGGTTTTCAACCGGATAACCCAGCGCCTGCACCTGCTCAATGGCAAAGGGATTGACGCGGCCTGCAGGGTGGCTGCCAGCACTGAATGCCTGGAAGCGCCCGCCGCCCATGGTATTGAAGAGCGCTTCGCCCATAATGCTGCGCGCGGAGTTGCCGGTGCAGAGGACAAGGATTCTGTAGGGGTTCGGCATTTGATTCTGCTTTCAGTGTGAGCGGTTGTGCTTGATGCTTCTGCTGTTCCACCCTTTCCTCAAACCGCGCGGAGAGTATGGGGCGCTCTGTGCTTTCGGCTCAGTTTGAGCAGCAGTTGGGGCCGCAGCAGCCAGGGGTTGGCTTGGTGGCGCGGATAAATGCGCTCATCAGCTTGCCTTCAGCCTGGGGTGCGATTGCGTCTACATCCACGCCTGACTCCTCAAGAAAGCGGCGGGCGTCTTCAATGTTATAAATGCGCGTGGGTTCTACTGAGATTGCTGTGAAGCCGGCCTTCGCGAGTTTGGCGGTGTAGTCGTTCTCTTCCAGCGCGCCGGCAATGCAGCCAACCCAAAGCATCATGCTTCTGCGCACCTCTTCAGGCACCTCGCCGCGAGCCACTACATCAGAGACGGCGAAGCGGCCGCCGGGCCTGAGTACGCGGAAGGCCTCGCGAAGAACACGATCCTTGTCGGCAGAGAGATTGATGACGCAGTTGGAGATAACAACGTCCACTGAGTTGTCTGGCAAAGGGATGTTCTCGATTTCACCCTGCAGAAATTCGACGTTTTCAACCCCGGCCTGACGCTGGTTTTCACGGGCAAGCGCGAGCATGTCGCCGGTCATGTCAAGACCGTAGGCCCTGCCGCTTGGCCCCACGCGCCTGGCGGAGAGCAGTACATCAATGCCGCCGCCAGAGCCGAGATCGAGCACCGTCTCACCCGGCTTGAGCTCGATGAGTGCGGTGGGATTGCCGCAGCCGAGCGACGCCAATACCGCGCCCTGGGGCAAAGTGCCTTTTTCTGCCTCATTGTAAAGATTGCCGGTAATGGGGTCGCAGCAGGTAAAGGCCGAGTTGCAGCAGGCAGCGCCCCTGGTCTCGCTCACTTCGCGCGCAGCGGCTCCGTACTTGTCTTGAATGGACTGCCTGACTGTGTTCCGGGCGAGGGTTTCGCTCTCCATATTCAACTCCTCATATTCGCTTTAGCAAATATAAACACAGGTGTCATATTTGTCAATCCGTATATAATAGGCTTATGAAATCAGGCTCCAAATCCGCAAGCCTGGCCGCGCTTTTTGCCGCGCTGGCAGACCCGACCCGTTTGCGCCTGTTAAACCTGATTGGCGGCCGGGAAGTGTGCGTGTGCTTCTTTGTTGAGATTCTGCGCCTGGGCCAGCCCAAGATATCGAGGCACCTTGCCTACCTGCGCAAGGCGGGGCTTGTGGAGGCGCGCCGCGACGGCAAGTGGATGCACTATCGCGCTGTGCCGCCAGCCGATGCCACGGCCGCCAAGATCCTGGCCACTGTGCTGGCCTCTCTGGGCAGCGACAAGCAGATGCAGGCCGACCTGGTGATGCTGGAGCGAGCCTGCTGCGCGCGACAGAAGCTGGTGGTGCCCCAGGGGGCTCCGCGTCCGTCGCTGGTTCAGTGACCCCAAAGCGAGGCTCGCTCCCAGCCGCGTCATTGTCCCGGTGAGACGCAGGGGTGTTATTCTGGCTCGTCGTCTGATAGGGACGAGGAGGATGACTTGAGAAACGGCATCATATTGGCGATCAGTGGATTGGCGCTTTTGGCAGGGTGCGGAAACCAGACGGATAAGGCTGCAAATGTTCCCGTCAAACCCAAATGGCCTGGGGCGGCCTACCATATCTCGTTTGACACCAAGGCAGTAAAACCAAATCCGGCCGGCGTGACTATTCCGACAGTGAAGTACACGGCGAACCCTGAAGCGGTGGAGAAGAGAGCCCTGCTCGTGGTGCGATTTGACGCTTCGGCAGCTACCAAGCAAGGGCCGATTATGAACCAGATGATTATGGCTCCAGTTGATATGCCCGGCGTGGAGGGCGCGTTGCCGGCCGACTACATGGATTTGGCCGATAAGGGACTTTCGAGATTTCTCGGGGCGTACTGCGTCAAGGGAAAGATCAAGATCTCCGTGGCGATTGCCCGCTCGTCGTTGAGCACCCAGGCCACAGATGCCGAAGTGGACGCAAAGCGCCTGTCAGACTGGCTTCCGGTTGAGGTTGTCTTCAAGAATCCGCATCCGGCCTGCTAGCGCCGGGGACGCAGGATTGTTGTAAGGGCCGGTAGGGAGCAACGGTCCCCGTCAGCGGTCTTCATCAAGACCGCTGACGGGCTCAACCATCTGGCCGGACGTCCGAGTTTGCAGGTCTTCAGGCAGAGATTGAGACCGTTGATTTGGGTACTCGATATATCTGCCCAGGACCTGCGATCCAAGGATTTTGCACAATAACATCATACAAATCATATGTTTGCAGCCTGCGTGATACCTCGATATTCGCGGAGGTTTAGACTATTAGTTACAAGGGAATTGTCTTCGAACCTCTTTCGATGAAGGTTCAGCAGAGCTTGAGGCGGTTCCTTCGACGCTACGATCCACAAAACCAACCGGAAAGAGCACCATGACTCTGCAGGAAACTGAGATGCACAAGTGTACCCAGGACCTTGTCGACCTCGAGAACCAATTCGGAGCACACAACTATCATCCGCTTGACGTGGTGCTGGAACGTGCTGAAGGTGTGTGGGTTTATGACGTGGAGGGGCGGCGCTATATGGACTGCCTGGCAGCCTATTCCGCAGTCAACCAGGGGCACTGCCACCCCAGGATTCTTGAGACGCTCCATGAACAGGCCGGCAAGATTACCCTCACCTCGCGGGCGTTTCGCAATGAGCAGTTGCCGCTTTTCTGCAAGGAACTGCACGAGTTGACCGGTTACGAGATGGTTCTGCCGATGAACTCCGGCGCTGAAGCCGTGGAGAGCGCCATCAAGGCGGCGCGCAAGTGGGGCTACACGGTAAAGGGCATCCCAGAGGACAAGGCCGAGATCATTGTGTGCGCAGGCAACTTTCATGGGCGCACGGTGACGGTGGTGAGCTTTTCAAGCAACGACAATTATCGCGAGGGGTTTGGCCCCTTCACGCCAGGGTTCAAGATCATCCCCTTCGGCGATATAGAGGCGCTGCGTAACGCCGTGACGCCGAATACCTGCGCATTTCTTGTGGAGCCCATTCAGGGCGAGGCTGGCATTATCATTCCGCCCAGCGGCTACCTTAGTGAAGCAGCGAATATCTGCAAGCAGAACAACACCCTGCTGATGCTTGACGAGATACAGTCCGGCCTGGGGCGCACGGGCAAGCTCTTTGCGTACATGCATGAAGACATCACTCCGGATGTATTGATCGTTGGCAAGGCCCTTGCTGGCGGCTTTTATCCTGTGTCGGCCGTGCTTGCATCCGCAGAGATTCTGGGTGTCTTCAAGCCTGGTGACCATGGCAGCACATTCGGAGGCAATCCGCTGGGCTGCGCCGTTGCAAGAACCGCTTTGCGGGTGCTGATTGAAGAAAAGATGGTGGAGCGCTCGGCGGAGTTGGGTGCGTATTTCCTCTCGTGCCTTCAGGCTATTCAAAGCCCGGCCATCAAGGAAGTGCGTGGCAAGGGCATGTGGATCGGCATTGAATTGAAGGGTATGGCGCGGCCCTATTGCGAAGCTCTGAAGGAAGTGGGAATTCTCTGCAAGGAAACACACGACCGCGTGATTCGCATCGCACCTCCCCTCATCATCACCCGCGAAGAGATCGATTGGGCCGTGGAGCGGATAGCGAAGGTCCTGGAAAAATAGGGTAAGCGAGGTTGGGAGCCGTGCCCGCGACACTTGCCTTGATGGCACATAGATTGATTTAGAGTTTCAAGGTGGCGGGCAGCGATAGAGCGGAACTGTGCGCGCTCGAAGCGCATGCTGGATTGGGCAGTACTTGGATTCGCCAGGGCAAGGCTCCTGTTGATTGGACTGCTTTCGCCGTGCCAGAGAACAAAATCTATATATGACCGGACCTGATTTGAAGCCCCTGCTATTCCCAGAGCAGGAACGATGAGCCATGCCGGGACTTGGGTTGAACAGAGCTTGCTAGTGCGGAGATTCCGCAGCCGCTGAAGTGCTAGAATCGGGCGAAACAGAGACCAATGGAGAGCGCATGAACTCAGCGGACGCATCTTGCGGAAGCAATTTTTGTCCTTCGGGGAACATTTCTACCAGCATGCGCCTTTGCGCGCCGGTGCTGCTTTTGTTTGCCTGTGCAGTACTGACGAGTTGCAACTCGGCCTCGTTATCGACTCCGCCTGCTGGAGATGGCTCCGCACCGGCGATTACTGCTTTCACGGCGAATCCCGCAAGCATTGGCAGCAGCGCAAGCAGCACGCTGAGTTGGACGACAACAGGCGCGACCAACATTGCCATTACGCCGGGATCGTTTACGTCAGCTTCCGGAAGCGGCTCAACAAGCGTGAGTCCGGCGACAACGACGACCTACACGCTGAAAGCTACCAATGCCGCCGGTTCAACTACGGCCACGGCGACTGTCACCGTTAGCACGGCAAGCGCGCCCACCATCAGCTCATTTACGGCCAGCCCGGCAAGCGTCACCGCAGGGTCAAGCAGCACGCTGAGTTGGGTAACCACAGGATCTACCAGCGTTGCCATCACACCGGGAACATTTACATCAGCTTCCGCGAATGGGTCGACGAGCGTGACTCCCACAGCCACGACGACTTATACGCTGAAGGCAACCAATGCCACCGGATCAGTGACAGCCACGGCGACCGTGACTGTAACTATCCCAGGCAATCCATTGACCCTGACAGCCACTACCTGCCCTGGCGGGACACAGGGCGCGGCTTACGCGGGCTGCACGCTTGTGGCCACTGGCGGCACCCCGCCTTACACTTATTCAACAAGCAGTAGCGCAAGCTATCCCTCACTGCCTGAGGGGATGATTCTCAACGCAGCAACAGGAATCATCAGCAGCGCACTGATTGGTGGTCAAGGCACCTACATGCCGTTGTTCATTGCCGCGGACGCGGCCGGAGGGCAAGCGACCAGGCAGATAAGCATCGCCATCAACGGCAGCAATGCTTTTCTCAATTCCATCTTCCCTTCAACCTCGATCTTTCATCATCGTGTGGACGCAGCCACTACTGGTTTGCCGGTGGATACTTCACCCGCAGCGCCGATGTACAGCGGCTATTTGCCGGCGACTGTCAAGCCGTTCTTTGGAAACACTTCAGATGCTCCGTTTCCGAATGGAATACCGGCCATTGAAGTCCCATATAACCAGGCGAATGTGGCGGTTGCAACTACCCTCTACCAGTCCTACTTCACAAGTGCGCCGATTCCGGCCTATGCCCCCGTGGAAGGCACAATGAATTCGACGGGAGACCGGCACGTTCTGGTTTACCTGGAGGCAGGGGGCGGAAACAATCCCGCACTTTATGAGATGTGGCAGGGAATCTACGAGAGCGGTCCGTGGACTGATTCGTCAAATGCACTGTGGCCCAATGTCTCTACGAACGCCCTCACAACGCAGGGACAGGGAACCTCCGACGCCGCAGGATTGCCCATTGGCCCGCTGCTCGCCAACGCGGACGAGGTGATCGGCACTGGTACGCCGAGCGCGCCCAACGGCGCCATTCAGCATCCAATTCGATTCACACTGAACCACATGCTGAACTATTGGGTATGGCCCGCTACGCAGTCAGCAGGCACGGGGAGTTGCACGGCTGCGGGGGGACAGGCGATCTCAGTGGAGTCGCAAATTTCTCAATCTTCTCCTCCTGCGAGTTGCACCATGTCAGGGGCCGCTGGCGAGATCTACAGGCTGAAAGCTTCTGTGCCAACGCCTGCCTGCGCCGCCACAAGCCCGCAAGCGGCGATCCTGATCACGGCATTCCGAAATTATGGAATCATCCTGGCCGATAACGGAATCAGCGGCGGCCTGATTGGCACACCGGACGCGCGATGGAACGACAGCGATCTTTCATGCATCACGAGTCTCATCCTTTCGAACTTTGAACCCGTGAATGTGTCGAGCCTGATTGTGAGTAACGGCAGCGGCGCCACCAGCCACTAGGACAAGTTCCAAAGTCACGGGCACTGCGGTCTCGATTTTTTGATAGCTGCCCGGGGCTGGGAAAGCCGGGCGAATGGCTAGGCCTGGAGTGAGTCGCTGTCTGTTGCAGTGGTTGCAATGCGGCGCGATTTGATGTCGCGCATGGGCGGCTGCCCGAAGAAGCGGCTGTACTCGCGGCCGAACTGGCTTGGGCTTTCGTAGCCCACTTCGAAGGCCGCACTTGCAGCGTCAAGGCCGTCCGCAAGCATTCGCACGCGCGCCGTGTGCAGGCGAAGCTGCTTTTGGTATTGAAGCGGACTCATGGCGGTAAGAGAGCGAAAATGGTGATGCAAGGTGGAGACGCCCATCTGCGCAATGGACGCGAGTTCTTCAATGCGGAGGGGCTTGGCGTAGTTTTCCTTTAGCCAGGCAACGGCCCGGGCGGTGCGGTTGCTCTGCTCGCCCAGGGTGGCAATGGCGCGGAGATGCTTGCCTTGCGGCCCGCGAAGTAGGCGATAGATGACTTCGCGTTGAATGAGATTGCCGAGAAACGGACTGTCCTGCGGCGCATCAAGAAGGTCGAGCAAGCGGGAACATGCGCCGAGAAGTTCGACCGAGGTTTCTCCCACGGCCATGCCGCGCGTACCGGAGGCGGCTTCAGGCAGATGAAACTCCTGCTGGCTGAGAATTTCACGGATCATTGGCATTTCAAGCTTGAGGAGCAGGGCGAGGATTGGCTCCTGCTGCGAGGCCTTTGTGACCTGGCTAATGACCGGCAGGTCAATTGAAGTAAGCAGGAATGTGGATTCGTTGCACACGAGGATTGTGCCGCCCACGTTGATGCGCTTTTCTCCTTGAACGAAGACAATCAGCTCTGGCTCGTAGGCTGCTGAAGTACATTCCGTGGGAGCACTTTTGCGATAGAGGCAGAGGCCCGGTATGGCGGTGGCCTCTCTGCCATCCAAGAGAATGTGAGTGGCGATTTTGCGGGCAAGCTGGACCCTCATCTGCGCCGCCTGAGACCGGCATTCTCCGCTTGTTTCCTCTCGATTTGCCATGGTAACTCCGCTTGAGTGGGTTAACTTCAGGGTACCGCTGATGCCGCTCGTTGTGCTCAAAAATTGCAGGCCGCGACAGAAATAGGCCATCAATAGGAAGAATCAGGATACCGCTGGTGGGATGCCGCGGCCTATTCTTGGGACTTGGAGAGAGCGGCGGACTTCCTACTGCGCTCTCAAACTTAGGCCGAGCAGGCCAAGAGGTGAATGGATGTACAACGCCAAAGCTTACTCCGCCGCCAGCGCCACCGCGCGGCTTGCCTCCACCACGATTGTGCGCCGCGATCCCACCGAGACCGACGTGCAGATTGAGATTCTGTATTGCGGCATCTGCCACTCTGATCTCCACCAGGCACGCAACGAGTGGAGCGGATTTATGCCCACAGTTTACCCTTGCGTCCCTGGCCATGAGATTGTTGGCCGCGTGACGAAGGTTGGCTCGTCAGTTTCAAAGTTCAAGGTAGGGGACCTTGCGGGAGTCGGCTGCATGGTGGACTCAGATGGGACTTGCCCCGCATGCAAGGAAGGGCTCGAACAGTTCTGCCAGAATGGCACCTTTACCTATAATCTTCCTGACAAACATCTGGGTGGAGTGACCTATGGGGGCTACTCCGACAGCATCGTCGTCGACCAGCGCTTCGTGCTCAGAATACCCGCAAATCTTGATCTGGCCGGGGCCGCCCCACTGCTTTGCGCCGGCATCACGACCTACTCCCCAATGCGCCACTGGGGCGTGACTAAAGGGAAGAAGGTTGGCATTGTGGGTCTGGGCGGCCTGGGACACATGGGCGTGAAGCTGGCTCATGGCCTCGGCGCGCATGTTGTTGCCTTTACGACCTCTGCCAGCAAAAAAGAAGACGCGCTGCGCCTGGGAGCGGATGAAGTGGTGCTCTCGCGAAATGCCAGCGAGATGCAGAAGCACGCCGGGAGCTTCGACTTTATCCTCGACGCGGTGGCCGCTGATCACGACATCAACGCCTACATCAACCTGCTCGGCAGGGATGGCAACATCACACTAGTGGGCGCACCGGAGAAGCCTCTGCCAGTTTCGGCCTTCAGCCTGATCATGGGTAGGCGCAGCCTCTCCGGCTCGCCGATTGGCGGCATTGCAGAGACTCAGGAGATGCTCGACTTCTGCGGCGAACACAATATCACCGCCGACGTTGAGGTCATTCCAATACAGATGGTGAACGAAGCGTACGAGAGAATGGTCCGGTCTGACGTAAAGTACCGCTTCTCTATCGATATGGCTTCTCTCAAATCCGAATAGCGCAACTCTGGACCAATTTCAGTAGGAGCAAATGAAGAATCGCAAACTAGGCAATCTTGAAGTCTCCGAACTCGGATTCGGAACCATGAGCTTTGCTTCCAGCTATGGTGCTTCGCCTGACAAAAATGCGGCGATCTGTGCCATTCGAGGCGCCTGCGACCTCGGCGTAACCCTCTTCGACACGGCCGAGGCCTATGGCCCATTCACCAATGAAGAGCTGGTCGGCGAGGCACTAGCGCCGATCCGCGACCGGGTATTGATCGCCACCAAATTCGGCTGGAACATCGATTCTGACACTGGAGTGCGGCGCCCCGGCCTCAACAGCAGCCCCGATCACATCAAGCGCGCAACAGAGGGGATGCTGAGGAGGCTTCGCACAGATCATATTGACCTGCTCTATCAGCATCGGGTCGATCCTGAAGTGCCGATTGAAGATGTTGCCGGGGCCGTCAAGGAACTGATTGCCGAGGGAAAGGTCAAACACTTCGGCTTGTCCGAGGCCGCAGCCGGGACGATCCGCCGCGCGCACGCCGTCCTGCCAGTCACCGCTATCCAAAGCGAGTATTCGCTTTGGACGCGCGACCCGGAGCCGGAGATCCTGCCGCTCTGCGAAGAACTCGGCATTGGCTTTGTACCATGGAGCCCCCTGGGCCAGGGATTCCTGACCGGGAAGGTCTCAGTGAATACTGCGTTTGACAGCACGGACTGGAGGTCCCGCTTCCCTCGGTTTACACCTGAGGCGATGCAGGCCAATCAGGCACTTGTTGATCTGCTGAACCGCATCGCAACCCGCAAACAGGCAACGCCTGCACAGATTGCACTGGCATGGCTACTCGCCCAGAAACCCTGGATTGTGCCGATCCCAGGGACGCGCAGGCTCGATCGGATCGAAGAGAACTGTGGCGCCTCCAACGTCATGCTGACATCCGACGACCTTGAAGAGATCAAGAAGACGGCTGCGAGCATTTCGGTGCAGGGGGCCAGGCTTCCAGAAGAGGTCCTGAAGTTCTCTTATCGGTAATGGCCGAAAGGCGGGCTGAAAACATCCAAATAATTTCCAACTTGAATGCGAGGAAGTTCTAAAATGCAAAAACGTAAATTAGGTAAGAGCAATCTGGAAGTATCGGCAATTGGGCTTGGATGCATGGGAATGAGTTTTTCCTACGGCCCGCCCAAGGACAAGCAGGAGATGATCACTCTTCTCCGCGCCGCTGTGGAGCGGGGCGTAACCTTCTTTGATACGGCAGAGGTGTATGGGCCGTATACGAATGAAGAGTTGGTGGGCGAGGCGCTGGCTCCGTTCCGCGGCAAGGTGGCGATTGCCACCAAGTTTGGTTTCAATCTCAACCCCGATGGAAGCCCGGGCTGGCAGGGGCTCAACAGCCGCCCGGAGCGGATCAAGCAGGTTGCTGAAGACTCGCTGAAGCGCCTCAAGATCGATTCCATCGATCTCTTCTATCAGCACCGCGTGGATCAGGATGTGCCAATTGAAGACGTTGCGGGAGCGGTCAAAGAGCTGATCGCCGCAGGCAAGGTGAAGCACTTTGGCATGTCAGAAGCTGCCGCCAAGACCATCCGCCGCGCACACGCCGTGCAACCGGTAACTGCGGTGCAGAGCGAGTATTCGCTGTGGACACGCGGTCCGGAGGCTGAGGTGCTACCTACGCTGGAGGAGCTCGGCATCGGCTTTGTTCCGTACAGTCCGCTGGGCAAAGGCTTTTTGACGGGGAAGATGGACGCGAACACCACGTTCGGCAGCAATGACTTCCGCAGTACGCTGCCGCGCTTTACGCCACAGGCCCTGAAGGCAAACCACGCGCTGGTCGACTTGTTGGGCAAAGTTGCAGCAGAGAAGAAAGCGACGCCCGCGCAGATTGCGCTCGCATGGCTGCTGGCCCAGAAGCCGTGGATTGTTCCCATCCCTGGGACGACGAAGCTGAATCGCCTGGAAGAGAACATCGGCGCCGCAGCGGTGGAACTCACGGCCGCGGACTTGCAGGAGATTGACACCGCCGCGGCAGAGATCAAGGTAGAGGGCGCGCGGTATCCGGAGCACATTGAGAAGATGACCGGGCTCTGAGGTAGATCGTCTTATGCAGTGGCGGCAGGCAGTGTGGTGATTGCTGCCACCCGCCACTGACCGCAAAGCAAGAATTTTGGGCAGATGCGAGCATCTGCCGAAGGGGACCGAATGAGCAAGCGAGTACTGATACTTTCCTCAAGCCCGAGAAAGCATGGCAATTCAAGCGCACTTTGCGACCGGTTTTTAGAAGGCGCAATGGAAGCCAGCCATACGGTCGAGAAGGTAGTGCTGGCAGAGAAGACGATTAACTACTGCACTGGTTGCTATGCCTGCAAAGGGAATGGGCAATGCGCGCAGAAAGACGATATGGCGCAGTTACTGGATAGCATGGTGGTGGCTGATGTGATTGTGATGGCGACGCCCGTCTACTTCTACACGATGTGCGCGCAGATGAAGACGGTGATTGACCGGACCGTGGCGCGATACACGAAGATATGCAATAAGGACTTCTATTTTATTGTGGCCGCGGCAGACAGCAACAAGGCAGCTATGGAGCGAACCATCGAGGGATTCAGGGGATTCACTTCTTGTCTGCCTGGGGCAAAAGAAAAAGGTGTCGTGTATGGCACTGGCGCGTGGGCAATAGGCGATATCGCAGGAAGCCGCGCCATGAAACAAGCGTATGAGATGGGCAAAGGATTGTAGATAGTGCGTGCAAGTATCAGGCAAGGCAGTTGAGCGACAGGATGGGAAAATATACAAGGGGGAGTTAAAGGATGGAGATCAAGCGAATCGGTTCAGAGCCTTCAGGCAAAGGGCCGGCAGATTACTTTACAGGCGCGGTGCGGGTAGACATGCTGTTCAATGCGCCCGACCCAGCGCGGGTTGTTGGCGCCAATGTGACCTTTGAGCCCGGCGCGCGTACGGCTTGGCATACACACCCGCTGGGGCAGACGCTTGTGGTGACCTCTGGCTGTGGACGCGTGCAGCGCTGGGGCGGCCCAATTGAGGCGATTCACCCTGGGGATGTGATCTGGTTTGCGCCCGGAGAGAAGCACTGGCACGGAGCCGCGCCCACGACAGCGATGACTCACATTGCTATCCAGGAGAGACTGGATGGCAAGACCGTGGATTGGATGGAGCAGGTGAGCGAGGAGCAGTATATGGGGTAGTTGTGCTGCGTGAGTTGATTTTCACAAGGTAGTTTTTTAATGATGAAGCAAAAGAGCCGCAAGCCCTCTCGGGGATGCGACTCTTTTTGTGGCTGGATTTGTGTCCGAGTTACATGTCTTTGACGCCTTCGACGAATGCCTTGAGCTTGCGCGAACGTGAGGGGTGGCGCAGCTTGCGGAGTGCCTTGGCTTCAATCTGGCGGATGCGCTCGCGGGTGACCTGGAAGCTTTGGCCCACTTCTTCAAGCGTGTGCTCGGAACCATCTTCAAGACCAAAGCGCATCTTGATGACGCGCTCTTCACGCGGAGTGAGCGTGCGCAGGACCTGCGAGGTGTACTCCTTCAGGTTGACGCTGATGACGGCCTCAGAAGGCGAGACGGCCTGACGGTCCTCAATAAAGTCGCCGAGGTGCGAATCTTCCTCTTCACCGATGGGCGTTTCGAGGGAGATGGGCTCCTGCGCGATTTTGAGCACCTTGCGGACCTTGGCGACAGGGATATCCATGCGACGCGCAATCTCTTCACTGCTGGGCTCGCGGCCTAGCTCCTGCACAAGCTGACGGCTGGTGCGGATGAGCTTGTTGATGGTCTCGATCATGTGAACCGGAATACGGATAGTGCGGGCCTGATCGGCGATAGCGCGGGTAATGGCCTGGCGAATCCACCAGGTTGCATAGGTTGAAAACTTGTATCCGCGGCGGTATTCAAACTTGTCAACGGCCTTCATGAGGCCGATGTTGCCTTCCTGAATCAGGTCAAGGAACTGGAGGCCGCGATTGGTGTACTTTTTGGCGATGGATACGACGAGGCGCAGGTTGGCTTCAATCAGCTCGCGCTTGGCCTGCTCGGCGTCCATATCGCCCTGGATCATTTCGCGCTGCGTACGCTTGAGTTCGGCGATGGATACGCCTGCGTCGCCTTCAATCTTCTCTAGATCCGCCTTGCAGTTCTTCTGCTGGCGGCGGTACTCCTTCTTCAGATCCTCGCTCTTTGAGGTCTCATGC
>Ga0364907_10377_pt1 | contig 14215 bp, 9 predicted proteins | sample ExccelJu500002D3_2_FD_206960 | JGI IMG/M metagenome (GOLD analysis project Ga0364907, IMG submission 206960) | Enriched cells from Trout Bog Lake Hypolimnion, Wisconsin, USA - BchlTB.July02.5000.02.D3 | ecosystem: Environmental > Aquatic > Freshwater > Lake > Hypolimnion/Profundal zone | place...
GCTGGCGGAAAACAAAGTCTTTCCGCCATGGGCAAGCTCCACGATCTGGTAATCGCCGATCATTATTCAAATGATAACCGCGAAATACACGAAACACACGAAAGGAAAATATTGCGCTTTCATATCAGAACGGAGCGCGGGTCTGTGACCCGCAGCAAAGCCGCCAGTCAGAACGCGTTTGCGCCAATTCAGAAGTGCCTTGAAATTCGGATGTTGCAGCGGGTCACAGACCCGCCCTCCGCAAAGCACGACGCCGCCCGGAAATTCTTCGTGTGCTTCGGGGGGGGGGCCTGGTTCAAAAAAATGAAACCAGCAATTGCCCCGACAATTGCTGGTTCCATTCAAAGCGCCGGTCAACTTATACCAGCTTGATCGCCTCGTCCAAGGCGGCGATCAGCGGCGTCATGCTGGCCACGGTTTCGTCGCCCATGTTCGAGATGCGGAAGGTCGTGCCCTTGATCTTGCCGTAGCCGCCATCAATCAGGAAGCCGCGGTCCTTGACGAGCTTCTGCAACTTGGCCACGTCCACGGTGCGGCCGCCGGCCTTGGCGCCGTTATTGACACAGGTCAGCGTGAGCGATTCGAAGCCTTTATCCGGGAACAGGGTGAAACCTTGCCGGGCCGCCCAGTCGTGAACCATCCCATTGGTCTGGCGATGTCGGGCGTAGCGGTTCTCGAGACCTTCAGCGAAGAATTCATCCAGCTTGGACGACAGGGCGTAGATGTGGCCAATGCTCGGGGTGCTGGGCGTCATGCTTTGCTCGGCGTTCTTCTGGAACTCGACAAAGTCAAAATAATAGCCGCGATCCTTCGCGGTGGCCGCTTTGGCCAGGGCGGCCGGCGAAACCGCAAACACCGCCGTTCCCGGCGGCAGGGCGAATGCCTTTTGCGTGCCCGCCAGCAGCACGTCAATGCCCAGTTCATCAAATTTCAGCGGCACCGCCGTCATGGAACTGACGGCATCCACGATGAACATCACCTCGGGATATTTTTGCTTGAGCGCGGCGATTTCCCCAACCGGGCTCATCACCCCAGTGGAGGTCTCATTGTGAATGAGGGTGAGCGCATCATATTCACCGGTGGCAAGTTTCTTATCAATCGCCTCGGCCCGAATGGGGGAACCCCAGTCCACCTGCAAGGCGTCGGCTTGCTTGCCGCACTTCTTGGACACGTCAAACCACTTGTCCGAGAACGCGCCGCACATGCAGTTCAGCACCTTCTTCTGCACCAGATTGCGGACCGCGCCCTCCATCACCCCCCCAGGCGGAGGAGGTGCTCAAATAAACCAGTTGCTTGGTGGCCAGCAGGGCCTGAAGCTTCTACCGGTCCGGGTATGTGGAGTTTGACGTGTGCCATAAATTTGTTCGTGAAATTTTTCACAAGCCGGCAGCGAACGCAAGCCTTATCAACCTGCCAGCGCGGAAATTTTGAAACATTGGGCTGCTACCGGGGCAGCCAGGAACCCGTAATCCGAAAGTAGACCGAAATCGCGGAAGCGCAATCTTTGGATTCAAGTCCAATCTGGCATAGCCGATGCTATAAAGAGAGTATGACACACAAACAAACTGCGATGACCTTGGTCCGGCCCTGGCCGCAAGCCAGTTCATTCTGGTCGCATCTGCGTGGAATCGTTGCCAACCTGAAAGGCATCATGGAAATCCCCATGGGTTATCAGGATGAAACCGGTTTCCACGTTGGCACTGAACCCGCAATGCGGGAAATTCAGTGGCCACCAGCCTGAACAATGCTCGCAACCAGCCGTCTGGGACACCCTGTCCCAGCCTGAGGCATAGTGTCTCAATTTTTATTTGCTGTGTTCTGATATAGGACACAACTCCTCGCTCGATAGTCCAGTCATAGGCATTTTCTCTTATCTCCCAACGCAAACCGACGTGTTTTCGGTGGCACGGGCGCGAATCCAAGAAAGGTGCAGGAAATTCTCGACGAAATCACGGCCGCCGCCAAAGCGATCGCCACACCCAAACCGGACGCCCCGCCGCCAGCGGTGCCGTAACCGTCGGGGATGGAATTGCCAAACACATCGCCAGGCAGGTTGCGGAGCCGTTCAAAAAGCAGACGCACCGCTACCACGAGACGTGTCGAAAACATCTCGTGGAGGCCTGGCCCGAATTGCCGGAAATGCTGATTGCATCCGTGGCGGAGGACATGTGTCTGGCTTGGGCCACCAAGGAGCAGGTCGCCGTCTCGACGAACTACTTCAACATATGGAGCTGACGTTCCGCGGAGACCCGGAAAACCGGCTCAAATAATGGTGTCGAAACACGTCGATGCCGCAGCAAACGACACGGTGGACTTGAAAAAGATTTGCAAATCAATGAAGTGGGACGATAATGAGCAGCACTCTGAATAGCAGCCCTCGTTGGTCGTTGGCCAAAAGCTATACGGGAACTCCAGTTTGATATGAAAACCCCTAATTTTAAAAACTTTACCTGGGTTCCTTGGACCGGGCTGTTGGCGGTCGCGTTGGGCACGATGCCAACGTTCCACGCGAGGGCCAGCGGAAATTGGCTCACGACGGGCAACAATGCCAAGGCGGCGGTTGGGCTGATGATATTAACCCGAACTCCGAAGTAGAGCGATAATTTTCGAGCCTCGCCGCCCTTTGAGATCAGATCATACCGCCTCCCATGGGCAGCCGGTCTTCCGGGGGAATCAACTTCGGCGACATACAATTTCGCCAGTCTAAAGTGGCGTCCACCAGCGGTTTATGTTTGCGCAACCCGCCCCAGGCCGCGGAGAGTTTCACCACAACGTCGTGCCCCATGACGCCCATCACTGCACCACACAGGAACACCGCCACACGCAACGTCCCCGGTTGCCGATAGGGCTGGTTGGGCGTAATCAGGTGCTGGTAAAGGCTCAACAGGTTGAACGTGAACAGGACGGCCAAGAAGGCCGACTCGGTGGCAAAGAAGGGCTGCAGACAAAACCCGTCGGCGGCCAGATCGTGCTTCAACTCCTCGATCCGTTGTTCGATGCAGGCTCGCCCATTGTAATCGCGCCACAACTCCAGCGGGCTTTCGTCCCGGTTGGTCACCCAGATGCGGAACGTGTAGCCAGGCACGTCCAGCAAGGTGCGCCCCACGGCGGCCTTGTTCTCCCGCACCTGCTCCCGCACGACGACGAAGCGCCGCGCCTTGGACCATCCAAACAATTTAACCGTGAATTCGCCGGCGGCGTGGTGTTCGTCGATGAGCGTCCAGTCCTTGATCCCGGCGCAGTAGCGCTTGAGAGTGGTGGTCATGCGCGCCACGACCACGTACGGCAACCTCCGCTCCTCCAGGAAATCCAGGAAGCTGCCGTCAAAGAAGCCGCTATCGGCTCGGATCGTGCGCAGCCAGGTTCCCGCCGGCAGGAGCGCCAGCGCTTCCTGTAAAAACGGGACGACCCCGCGCGCCGCGCCCGTGTTGCCGCTGCGCAGCCAGCCGTGCAGAATGAACTGGGCCTCGGCCAACACCGCCAGCAGCGGATGATGACTGTTGCGCCCTTTGCGGCGAGGATTGAAACCTTTGCGCGCCCCTTCCTGTTTGCCTTCCCGGCAGAACACCGTCGAATCCAGATCCAGCGTGAAGCCCGCCAGCGGACACTTCACCAACCGCAGCAGCCAGCGCCAGAGCGGGCGCCAGAACGCCTCGATGTGGCCTTGGGAGAAGCGGAGGAAAAAGTTGCGGATCGTGTCATCACTGGGAAAACGTTCCAGGCCCAGCAGCGCGTGCAAGACGTGGTCGGCGCGCAGCCATTCACAGTGGGCGAAGCGTTGCGCCCCAACCACCACCGACATCAGGAAGGCTGTGAGCGAATGCGCCAGCGGGATGGAGTTATTGGACGTCGGTTCGGCAAACGGCAGATGTTGTTGCACTTCGCGGGCAAACCCGATCTGGCCCAGGAAGGAAATGAAACTGGCCAAGCCGCCAAAGGGCGAGATCGCCTTGGGCGTTTCATCCAAAACCAGCTTGGTTTCCCCAAAAAGGGAGGTAATTTCAGGGCGGGTCGTTTTGTGCAGGGTCGGCGTGGGTTGTTTAAGCATCAACCTCTATGCCATCAACCCTTCCCGCAAAGCGACCTTTTTCTTACTTCGGAGTTCGGGATTAATGTCGGACGGCACTGTGATGGCCGAAAACAACCCCAATACATCCAGCACGTCTTCTTTCGGTTATGTGTGGTATCGATTGACTCCTGATGCCAACGGCCATTATGTCAACGGAATCTGGTCTGACGTGGCACCCATGAACGACACTCGCCTGTTTCATGCCACCCAAGTTCTGCGCGACGGCAGACTTTTTGTGGCGGGGGGTGAATATGGCACGGGCATTGCCAAGGCGGAAGTTTTTGATCCCCAAGCCAATGGTGGATTTGGATCCTGGACACCCATCAATCCACCAACCACCTTGCTGGATCCAGCAAAAAACCAAAAGTTCGTGGATTGCGAATCCAAAATGCTGGCCGACGGCAGCGTCCTGCTGGCGCCGGTCAACCCGAGTGTTGCAAAGGCAGACCTTCGTTACAACCCCGTCACAAATGGCTGGTCCCAAGGACCGACCAATTTGAACAAGCAGTCAGAAGTGTCCTGGGTCAAGCTGCCGGATGGGAGCATCTTAACAATTGATCCGTTTAATGGCTATTTAGGAGAGCCGGGAACAAACTCCGAGCGCTATATTCCCGCGCTCGGCACCTGGATTCTGGATGCAAATTTGCCAGTGAATTTGTGGGTGGATCTTTCTGCGGCGGGGCTCGTCGGAGAAATTGGCGCGGGCCTACTGTTGCCAAACGGCAAGGCATTTTACCTGGGTGGAAGCGGGCACACCGCGATCTACACCCCATCCGGAAGCACCACCCCCGGCAATTGGGTGGCCGGCCCGGACATTCCCAATGGTCTGTCGGCGGCGGACGCGCCGGCGGTAATGATGCCAAACGGCAAGATATTGTGTGCAGTGGCCGGCCCGCCATTTGTGGACAGCAACACCAATGTCAATTTTCCCAAGCCAACCAGCTTCTTTGAATACGACTACAGCCTCGGTTCCACGGGCCAGTTTACGCAGGTCAGCGGCCCGACGGGTTCAACTGACAACACTCCGCCGTTTGAAACCGCCTTTCTCGCCCTGCCGGATGGCAGCATTCTCTATTGCAATTCGATGGAGCGGGATTTTCCCTATAACGACGCGCCGCTCTACGTTTATGTGCCGGATGGGCCGCAAGTGACGCTGGGAAAGCAACCGGCCATTACTAGCATCGCTCCCAATGGCGACGGGTCGTTTCACTTGACGGGCACAGGGTTGAACGGTATCTCCGAGGGTGCGGCTTATGGGGACAACAAGCAGATGGACAGCAACTATCCGTTGATTATGTTCATGGACACCAATAACGGCCACATTGATTATGGCCGCACCTATAACTGGAGCAGCAGCGGAGTGCAGTCCGGAAGCACCATTGAAACGACCGACTTCACCCTGCCGCCTGGATTGAATCCACAGACCTATCTGGTAGCCATCAGTGCGAGCGGCGTCACATCGGCCCCCGTCACCTTTTCGTTTGTTACCCCGTCGTCGCTGTCGCTGTGTCCAGGTGACAACGGCGCATTGAGTGTCATTGCTTCCCCGCAACCGGCCAGCTACCAATGGCTATTCAATGGCCAACCGCTCTCCGGCCAGACCAGTCCGCAGTTGAACTTCGTTTCCGCGACCACAAACCAATCCGGGCTGTATAGTCTGCGCGTAACCAGTGCAAACGGCACATTCACGAGTTTGCCATCGCAAGTCTCGGTGGGTGTCTGGGCAATCCAACTGCCGCCGGACACCACCACGGCCACGCTCTGCCAGCCGGAAACCTTGTCATTGACGGCGCAGGGCAAAGGCCAACTCGCTATCCAATGGTTTCGCAATGGCTATCTGGTTGTGCCCGATTCCCGGATCACGACCATTGCAGTGCCGCAGGCCGGCGGCGGCACCACCTTTTCCCTGAATTTTTCCGACATCCAATATCGGGATGATGGTGTCTATACTGCATTCATCTCCGATAATTGCGGATCCGTCACCGTTGGTTATTTTAGTTTGCGGGTCACGCCAAATCCCCCGTGGCTGCTGGTGGCCAATCAAGGTCCGCCGCCACGTTATTATGCCTCGATGGCGTATGACAGCGACCGGCATGTGACCGTGCTTTTTGGCGGAAACAACGCCTCGAGTATCCAATTTAATGACACCTGGGAATTCGATGGCACGAATTGGGCGCAGCGATTTCCCGCCATCTCTCCCCCGGCGCGTGCTTTGGCGCAATTGGCTTACGATAGTCTCCGGCATCGCTGCGTGCTTTTTGGCGGACAAACTTATGCGAATTCTCAATTGCAAATCACCAAGGATACTTGGGAATGGGATGGGACCAACTGGGTGAACATCCCGACGCCGCATGTGCCGGGCTGGGACCAGCCGTGGTGGTTTGCCGGCTGTTACGACAGTGCCCGCGGTGAAACCTTGGTCTTTAGTGGATTGGACAGTTCCTTGTGGGGCTACGACGGCACCGATTGGCGGCTGAAGTCACCCGCCGGCGGGCCGCCGGTGGACAGTCACCCGTTGATGACCTTTGATTCCTTCCGCAACGTGGCGGTTTTATTGGGGGGGAATTCGCAATCCAATTATACCCCTTACGCTTCTGCGGCGGTGTGGGAATGGAACGGTTCCGCTTGGAAGGAACGAACACAATCAGGCCAGGGATATGGAGGCGCCAACAGCAGTGCCATGGCGGCCTTTGACACGTTCCGAGGCGAATCGGTGGTCTATGGATATGTGTCCGGGACGGTGGACGGAACTAACATTAACAACCTGCCTTATCCATACGGTTATCGCTTTATCTGGCGGTGGAACGGCCGGCAGTGGCAGGCCGATCTGCCGACCTCAACGCCGGGGGCGATCTTGCAACAATATGGCTCCATGTGTTTCGACACGTGGCGCAATACGATTGTTGAATTTGGTGGGGTATACACCTCCGTTAACCCCAATTATACTTACGAATTAACTTGCCTGAGCAGCCCGGCCGTGCTCTCGCAGCCATTAATTCAATACTTTCTGCCGGGAGAACAAGTGCAATTGTCGGTTGTGGTGGCTGGCGCACCAACCATCAATTATCAATGGCAGAAAGAGACCGTAAACCTGACGGACAGCGCCCATCTTAGCGGGTCCACCAACAATATACTGGCAATCAATGCCGCGGTGCCGGCCGACGCAGGGAATTATCTATTGGTTGCGAGCAACCTTTGCGGACTCACCTTCACCCAGCCCATCACCCTGGTGCCATCCGCTGGCACAATTAAGATCGCACGCTCGGGTGGTTTGCTGGTTTTCACTTGGTCAAATACCGGGGTCATGCTGCAAACCGCCTCCAGCCTGCTCGGTCCATGGACGACGATCAGCGGAGCCACCAGCCCGTATATTATCAGCACCTCCGCAAGTGAAACATTTTTTCGTTTAGCGGTGCCATGAACTCTCTTAATAGGTGGCGCGCGTCGCAGTCCGGAACGGCGCGTGGGGCTTCGCGTTGAGTACGCTCGAGGAGGCGATAAACAGCAAAGAACCAAACGCTGTTTGCAGAGCAGGCTAAAACGCGTTGATCACGTCAATCATCTGCCGCAGCCGTCCGTAATCACGGCGGTTGAAACTGAAGGCGATCCGCGCCAGCTCCAGCCGGTCATTGTCTTCCACCTCCTCCGGCGCAGGTTTGACAATGGCAATTTTCCCATCCAGCAACAGGTCCGCAAAATCCTCGTTCAAAGCCGCCAGCGCCGTTTCGCTGGGCGCATTTCTCATCCTGATGATGAAACGCTCCCGCACGAAGCGCGTGGAATCGAAATTCCTGTAAAAACGAGAAATGATCTTCACCGCCTCGTCAGCCTGGTCGGTGATCTGATACAGGTTCAGGTCGTCGGCGGAAATCAACCCCCCGCGCAGCAAATGCTCGCGGATGTGTTTGTCCCAGGTCTTCCAATACGTCCCACCAGGTTTGTCCACCAGGACCAGCGGCATAAGCTGGCTCTTGCCCGTCTGCATTAGGGTGAGGGCCTCGTAGCCTTCGTCCATGGTGCCAAAACCGCCGGGAAACAGCGCAATGGCGTCCGAATGCCGGATGAAAATCAGCTTGCGCGTGAAGAAGTATTTGAACGTGATGAGCTTTTTGTCCTCGGCAATGACCGGATTCGCGCCCTGCTCCCACGGCAGCCGGATGTTGGCGCCGAAACTGTTTTCCGGCCCCGCGCCCTCATGCCCCGCCTGCATGATGCCCGGGCCCGCGCCGGTGATCACCATGAACCCGGCGGCGGAGATCTTCCGGCCGAATTCGACGGCCTGCTGATATTCGGGTTTGGCGGGACCGGTGCGCGCGGAGCCGAAGATGGTCACCTTGCGCTTGCTGGCGTACGGCGCGAAGATGCGGAAGGCGTAGCGCAATTCCCGCAGCGCGGTCTGGATGACCCGCACGTCGCCGGTGTCCTTGACATCGGTGAGGATTTTGAGCGCGTTGTCAATGATGTCGGCCACCTCGGCTTCATTGTGGCCGCCGCCTTTGAACTTGATGAGTTCGTCAATCCGGCTGCGCAACTGCGGGTCCATCGGGGGCTTTTCAATCCGTTTCATAAATCGTACTTGGGCATGAGCATAACGGCGGGGCCACAAAAGGCAATCCGCCAGTCGCCAGTGTCGCGGCCAGTTCCCGAGCCTTGACTTGCTGTGCACATACACTTATTTTAATGCTTATGATTAGGGCTTGCACTGTGGCTGCACCGGCGGTCGGCGATGAACAGGAGCTTCCGGAGGGACTGGGCAGGCGCGGGCGCGGGCCGGCCAGCAGGCGCAAATCCGAGGAACCGGTATAAACCACTGATTGTCAAGCCATTATGAAGACAACGAACTTGCAGCACCGGGTTGCCACGAACGGGCTGAACTGGGTCATGCTGGCTGATTATGTGGACACCAACGCCAAGCCACACGGCTGCCGCCAGGATGGGGGTCCATTCAAGGCCCCGGTTTTGCCGCGTGGCGGCTCCTTGGCTCCGGCCCGGTCGCGGCCCAAATTCCTGACTCCGCTCACCCGGACAATTGCCGCGGGTTGGCTTTGCGTTGCACTGTTCTATCCGGGGGCGGGCATGGCCGCACCGGTGACCTGGCAGCAGGTCAGCAATGCAGTTTTACATGCCGCCGCCATGCATTACCCGGCAGGGGCGGCCGGTGTCCTGCGGCTTAAGTCCCAGTTTGGCGTGGCCACCCGCTCCGTAGCGCGGGTGAATCCGCTTCTGCAAGGCGGCACCGCCGTTGGGTATGTGGCCACACTGAATCCGTCCGGTTTTTATTTGGTGGCCACCGACGATCAACTGCCGCCTTGGAAATTCCGGTCGGACGCAGGCAATTTCACGAATTTGCCGCCCGGACTGGTGGCCGTTTTGAAACTGGAAATGGCTGAAGACCAGCAAGTGTTGAGCAACCTGCTGAAGGCCGGCAGTTCACCCGATCCAACCTTTCATGCGCAATGGCATACATTGCTGGCGGTCGCTGGCCAGACCAACGCGACGGCCAAGGTCACGGCGAAGGCGGCTGGAGTCACCCTGTTGAACACCACCTGGAATCAAAGCGACCCCTACAACTACTATGCACCGACGATATCCGGGGGGCCTGGCGGACGGGCCTGGGCCGGCTGCACAGCTTGTGCGCTGGCTCAAATTTTAAAGTATAGCAGCCTGCCGGCGACCGTTAAAGCCAACCATACCTACACTTTGAATTCGGGCAGTTGCCCGGGCACCTATTCCATCAAGGATGCCGGCATAGGAGCGTATAATTGGGCGAACATGCCCGACAGTATTTGGGACGGCAGCCCGCAGGTCCAGCAACAGGCGATTGGCCAGCTCATGTATCATTGCGGGGTGGCGGTGAATAGCGATTTTGATCCCAACACCACCCTCGCGGCGCCCAGTCTGGTTCCGGCGGCGCTGCAAACCTATTGGGGCTACAAAAGCAGCGCGTTAACCGTCAAAAGCAGTTACTCCGACACGCAATGGTACCGCAAAATCGCGGCGGATATTGATGCCAACCGGCCGGTCTTCTACGCCATGTGGCAAGCCGATATGTCGAATGGACACACGGTCGTATGCGATGGTTACCAGGACGGAAATCAGCTCCATCTCAATTTAGGCTGGGGGGGATCCTATAACGACTGGTATAATATAGACAGCGTCAGCGCGAGCGGTTACACATGGACAATCCATAATGCGATCTTTGGGATTCTGCCGCCGGGATTGCCCCCCACCGTCACCCAGCAACCGGCCAGCGAGATGGTGAACTTGAATGGCACCGCCTCCTTCAGTGTGGCGGTCGCGGGCACCGCCCCTTTTACCTACCAGTGGCGCAACGGCGGGGCGAACATTAATGGCGCCACCAACCAAACTCTGACGTTATCCAGCGTGCAGTCCAGTCAGGCGGGCACCTACACCGTGGTGATCGCCAACACCTATGGGAGTGTGGCCAGCGGCGGGGCGGTGTTGACGGTGAACTACAAGCCGCAGACGGTTACCTTCGGCCCGCTGCCGCTCAAGCGATTGGGGGCGGCTCCGTTTGCATTGAGCGCGAAAGCCAGCAGCGGTTTGCCTGTGACATTCTCCAGCTCCAACCCCGGCGTAGCCACCGTGAGCAACAAAATCGTTACGATCACTGGAGCAGGTAACACCATCATCACGGCCAGTCAGGCGGGGGGAGCGACGTATCTGCCGGCAAGCACCAACCAGACTCTGAATGTGGGCATACCGCCGGGCATCGCCGTTCAACCGGCTAGTCAGACGGTCGGCCTCAATGACACCGCCATTTTTAACGTGACGCCCACCGGCACCGCCCCGTTCACCTACCAGTGGCGCATGAGCAATGTGAGCCTGTCAAACCTCCAAAGCGCTGCTTTGGCCTCGGGCGACTCGCTTGCCAGGCAAGCGGATAAATTAGTGATCGAACCACCAATCGTAATTGGACCTCCACCTGGGACCGACACCGAAGGCCCCACCTTGACCCTGGTCAATGTGCAGACCAATCAAGCGGGCAATTACTCGGTGGTAATCAGCAACGCTTGGGGCAGCATCACCAGCAGCATGGCCGTGCTGAGCGTGGACACGAGAACTCCACAAACGATCAATTTCGGTCCGCTGCCATCCTCGCGCGCGGATGCCGCGCCGTTCACTTTGAGTGCCACGGCCAGCAGCGGCCTGCCCGTGACCTATTCAAGCTCCAACACCAACGTGGCCACTGTGAGTGGAAATACGGTGACGCTCAACTATACCGCTGGCACGACCGTCATCGCGGCCAGCCAGGCGGGAAATACATCCTATCGGCCAGCCAGCTCGAACCAAACCCTTCGCGTGACCATGATTCCTGGCACGGTCGTAGCCTGGGGTGACAACGGCTCGGGTCAAACCAATGTTCCGCCCGGCTTGACCAATGTTACGGCCGTTGCGGCGGGAGCTGGTTTTAGCCTGGCCCTGAAGGGTGATGGCACCGTGGCAGGTTGGGGCGATGGTCCAACCAATGCTCCGCTTGGCTTGAGCAATGTAACGGCCATTTCAGCGTGTTATTTTACTGCTGCGGCCTTGAAGAGCGATGGCACCGTTGTGGTGTGGGGTGACAACACGTATGGCCAGACAAATATTCCTGCTGTCTCAGGCGGGGTGATGGCAGTGGCGGCGAGTGAAGATGACCCCGTGCTCGTTGTGTTTAAAACCCTGCCGATGATCAATTTTAGTTCCTTGCCAGCCCAAGCCATCAGCCACAGCGCGATCAACCACCGCCCCATCACCATCAATTTTGCCACCGGTTCCAGTGGCGCCATCTTCAAGGGCGCCCTCAATCTGCGACTCACGGGCGCAGCCGGGAGCAGCGTGGTGCTGGAGCGCTCCGCCGATCTCACCACTTGGACGCCGTTCCAGACGAATACGCTGCCAACCAATATCCTGTCGGCGGGGGAATTGAATTTGGCCCTGCCCCCAGGCAGCAACCGTCAGCAATTTTTCCGTGCGCGAACGCAGCCGTGATCGGGCGAAAGGCGCCGTTTTTTTGAGCCACGCCGGCAAAGGTGAGGCTTTCCAAGCCAGCCAAATGCAGGTTGCCAAAAACGTTGCTGGCCGCTTCGCTGCGGTTTCACCTACTTCAATGTGTAGTCCGGGTACTCGGGCTTGAACATCTGCGAGTGGATGAAGCCGGGCAGGTCTTCGGGGCGCGAGCGCGTATTTAAATTGTTGGCAAAGGCCTCCTCGGCCACGGCCACGGCGATGGCGTGCGAGACTTCATGGATGCGCTTGAGCGACGGATAGACCCGGCCCTCCGCCAGTTCGTCCTCGCGGACCAGGCTGGCGAGGGTGCGCGCGGCCGCGATAAACATGCTTCCAATGACGCGCCTTGCACCGGTGCAGACAATGCCCAAACCGACGCCTGGAAAAATATAGGCGTTGTTCCCCTGCCCCGGAATCAGCGTGACGCCATTGAGCTGGACGGGAGCAAACGGACTGCCGCTGGCAAACACCGCGTGGCCGTTGGTCCAAGTGTACGCTTCCTCGGCGGTGCATTCGGCCTTGGACGTGGGGTTGGAAAGGGCAAAAATCACCGGCCGCAAATTCAACTCCGCCATCCGCGTGACGATTTCGCGAGTGAACGTCTTCGCCTGGCCCGAGACGCCGAGGAGCATGGTGGGCTGAAGCGCTTGCACGGCGGAGAGCAGGTCGGCGCAAGGCGCATGGTCGTGGGCGTAGTGCAGTTTGTGCCCGCTCAACTGCTCGCGGCCTTTGACAATGAGCCCCTTGGAATCCACAAACCAGCAGCGTTTGCGAGCCTCCTCCAGAGTGAGGCCGTCCCCCATGAGCACATTGACCATGTTTTCGGCGATACCCAGACCGGCCTCGCCCGCGCCCAGAAATAGCACGCGCTGGTCGCACAGTTTTCCGCCCGTGATCCGCAGCGCGGATAGGATGCCCGCCAACGCCACGGCCCCGGTGCCTTGGATGTCGTCGTTGAACGTGCAGGCGCGATCACGATAGCGCTCCAGCAGGGAGAAGGCGTTTTGATTGGCAAAATCCTCGAACTGCACCAGCACGCCCGGGAACAACTTTTCGACGGACAGCATGAATTCCTCGATGAAGGCGTCGTAGAGCGCGCCGCGAACGCGTTTTTGGCGCAGGCCGATGTAGAGTGAGTCTGCGAGCAATGCGGCGTTATCGGTGCCCACATCCAACGTCACCGGCAGACATTGCGTGGGATGAATGCCGGCGCAGGCGGTGTAGAGCGATAGTTTGCCGACCGGGATGCCCATGCCGGAGGCTCCGAGATCGCCCAGGCCGAGAATGCGTTCCCCATCGGTAACGACGATGACTTTGATGTCGCGCGTGGGCCAGTTGCGCAAAACGTCCGCGACGCGGCCATGATCGTTGATGGAGATGTAAAGCCCGCGTGAACGCCGGAAAATGTTGCCATATTCCTGGCAGGCCTTGCCCACGGTGGGGGTATAAATGATGGGCATCAATTCCTCCAAATTGTCCATGATCACTCGGTAAAAGAGGGTTTCGTTCCGGTCCTGCAAGCCCACAATTTGAATGTAGCGCTCCAGATCGCTGGATTTGCTGTGGAAATTGGCCATGACGCGGCGGGCCTGCTCGCCCATGGTCTGCACGTGTGGGGGCAGCAGACCGCGCAGCCCGAGCAGATCGCGTTCGGCCTCGGTAAAGGCGGTGCCTTTGTTGAAAACAGGGTTATGCAGCCAGTCCACACCCTTGGCGGGCAGGGCGCGGTTGGCGCGGATCGCTTTGGCTTTTCTTGCAGTGTTCATGTTAAGGAACGGCGGTTCAGGACATTTCTAACGACTCTAACCATACCCGAGCCGCGCGTTCGACGCTGGACTTTATTTGGCAAATTCAACGTGTTTTTTGCGAAGGCGTTAGCCGGCATGAGCCGCGCGATACTTGGAAGGCCGGCTGAACACCCGGCTGAAATACGCCGGATCGGCGAGGCCGACAGCAGCGGCGATTTCTTTGACCGAGGCATGACTGGTCAGCAACAGATACTGGGCGCGTTCGATGCGCCGGCGGCGGAGATAATCCAGCGGGCGGACCCCAACCGTGCGCTTGAATTGGTCGGAAAAGTAAGTGGGATGCAGCTCCACCACCCGCGCCAGATCAGCCAGCGCGATCCGTTGCGGC
>Ga0364907_10381_pt1 | contig 13868 bp, 11 predicted proteins | sample ExccelJu500002D3_2_FD_206960 | JGI IMG/M metagenome (GOLD analysis project Ga0364907, IMG submission 206960) | Enriched cells from Trout Bog Lake Hypolimnion, Wisconsin, USA - BchlTB.July02.5000.02.D3 | ecosystem: Environmental > Aquatic > Freshwater > Lake > Hypolimnion/Profundal zone | place...
GGTTGGCCAAGTGAAATCGCTCATAGGGCTATATCACTGGGTGAAGCTGCGGCCAGGTCTGTTGATTTAAATGAATTAGCAGCTGCTTTATCGGATAGAATTCTAACTGCCTATAAAGCATTTGGAGATGGTAGCCATTTAGACACATTTGCTGACCTGTGGAATAAATATGACATCTTACGGGGTAAAAATGTGACACTTATAGAGGCTGATAGGCGTATTTCGGGTATAGTTTTAGGTATAGATGACCATGGAGCACTCTTACTTAAGGATGCAGATGGCAAAACCCAGCGATTTAGGGCAGGCGAAGTTACGATCGAAAAGTAAAAACTTCGCTAGTAAGGGTTTGTCCCGCAGGATTAAATCGTTTGAAATAAACGGCATATCTAATCTTTAAACGGCGTGATACTTTCAGAACAAAATAAGCCAGCGATAGAGGTTTCACATTTGGTGAAAACCTTTGCCGGCGTTACGGCCGTTAATGATGTGAGTTTTACTGTAGAAAAAGGTGAAATTATTGGATTCTTAGGACCAAATGGAGCGGGAAAATCCACCACTATGCGTATGCTTACAGGGTACATGCCTGCGACTTCGGGAAGCATCTCGATTTGTGGTTACCCTGTTGCAACGCAAAGTGAAGAGATAAAGCGCCGTGTTGGTTATATGCCTGAAAATAATCCGCTTCCCGAGGACATGAGGATTAGTGAATATTTATATTACCGGGGTAGGTTAAAAGAAATTCCACGTTCTAAGTTAGGTAGCCGTATCGATGAGGTGTTAGAGGTCTGCGATTTGAAGCGCGTAAGGCATCGTATTATTGGACAACTCTCTAAAGGTTATAGACAACGAATTGGAATAGCAGAGGCGATTCTTGCCGAGCCTCCTGTTATTATTATGGATGAGCCCACCATTGGTCTTTATCCACATCAAATCATTATCGTCCGTGATTTAATAGCTAGTTTACGCGGCAGAATGACAGTTATTATTTCTAGTCATATTTTGCCTGAAATCGAAATGACCTGCGACCGTGTTCTTATTATAAATCAAGGACGTGTGGTAGCGCAAGGTACTCCGGCAACACTGCGCCGTGAAATTTTAGGACATGTAAGATATGAAATGGTGATTGCAGGAGACTTTGGTCGTCTTAGTGAAGTTCTTTCTCGGGTATACCCAAACCTGTCCATTGCTGTACCAGAAGATATCGATAGCTTAGGTTTTAAAGAAGTTGTAGTAACAACTGATAACGATGATGAACTAGGTGAAGTTTTACTTAAGGTTCTTATTGAGGGTGGTTACCGAGTACGTTCGCTTAATCGGCAGCGTCCTACGCTTGAAGACGTATTTCTAGCAGCAACACGAAGAAGTTGGGATGTGATCGATAAAAAATGAAACATTTTTTAACAATCTTAAGTCACGAAGTTAGAATGCTGCTAGTGAATCCAGCTACGTATGTAGCTGCTGTAATCTTTTTATCTCTGATGGGATTTGTATTCACGGATATATTAGAAATTTTTAGCAAAGCTCCTCAGGATACATCGCCTGCAGATGTTTTTTTTAAGCAATTTTATCTACCTGTTTTATTTATCGTTCCTTTATTAACGATGAAGTGCTTAGCAGAGGAGAGGAGGCTTGGAACAATGGAGACTCTCCTTACTACGCCTGTTACAACAACTGAAGTAGTTGTAGGTAAATATGGTGCGGCATATGTATTATACATGACCCTTTGGGCTGCTACAGGAGGATTTTTCTGGATACTTAAATCCTTTGCGGGTGATTCACGCTTACTTGATCCAGGTCCAATGATAGGAGGTTATTTGTTTATTGGCGTATCAGGGCTTCTCTTTATTGCGATTGGCGTACTTGCAAGTGCTGTATGTCGTACGCAAGCAGTCGCAGGTATCTTGTGCTTTGCTATGCTTTTTGCACTAATCTTTGGGGGATCATATTTAGGCGCTGCTACGTGGCTAAGAACTGATGTTATGCATCCTGTTAAATCAGCTGTAGACTATGCTCAGGTACTTCACCACTACGAAGATTTTACGCGTGGCGTAATCGATTTCAGGCAACTCTTGTTTTATTTTAGCTCCACAGTACTTGCATTACTTTTTAGCATCTTAGCGGTCGAAGCTAAGTTATTGCACAACTAAACCGATGGCCTTTTCTGAAAACATTCAAACGTCTCGGTGGGTAAAAACTGCTAACTTAGTTTTGCAGGCTATTTTGATAATTACATTATTTGGTGGATTGAACTATTTGGCTGGAATTCGTTCAAGTGGTGGTGAGGCATGGAGAATTGATTTAACGCGTTATCGTAGGTACACACTTTCACCAGAGACGACGGCTTATTTGCGAGATTTGGCTAGCCCGATTCGTATCGTCGTAACCTTGTCTGAAGAAGCTGCTCCTGCGGATCTTAAAGGACTATTGCGTGAATATGTGGACGCTACAGCTAACAATCTCGCGGGCGGTCATATTAGTGTTGAGTATGTAGATATTGATCTAGCTCGACGTGAGGCTCAGCAACTTGGATTAGAGCAACCGAATTTGATTCGGCTTATCTCTGGTGATAAAGCACAGACCGTAGCTGTTGATGATTTATATCAATACGAGAACCAAGAAAAAAAAGCTTTTAGAGGGGAGCAGATTATTACGGCTTCTGTGCTCGATGTAGCACGTGAGGGTAGGAAACGCATTTACTTTATTTATGGTCATTCAGAACTAAGACCAGACGATACAGATCCACTGCGTGGTTTATCTTCTCTAAGCACAATGCTTAGACAGCGGAACTTTGATATCGAAAGTCTTGATTTATCACGACTTCGTAGAATACCAGAAGATGCTTCATTGTTAATTTCTGTGCAGCCGCAGAGTCGTTTTTCTAGTGCCGAACAAGAATTACTTCGGCAATATTTAGCCAATAATGAAGGACGTTTGATTTTAATGTTATCCCCTGGCTACAGCTATGGTTTGGAGAGGCTAGTCTCCGACTGGGGTGTTATTGTGGACGATGACGCCTTAAGGGACAGAGGAATTGATAATGTAACTGAAGATGGAGATCTTATTATTAGTAATTTCAATTTGAAACATCCTGTTACTCAGGCGCTCTTACACGCTAGTTTTAAGGCACGTTTAAGGGTGGGCCCTGCGCGCACTGTCAGGGTTGATAAATTACGTGCATCAGGTCTTGGACTTGATGTGGCAACACTAGCAAGCAGTTCAACTACCGCATGGGGTCAGATCTATGCTGCGTCTAGGTCTAATACCGCTTTTGATTCGGCAATTGATATTAGACCAGGAGCTGGTCCTGATTCATCAGATAGACTGGGGATTGCAGCAGCTGCTGAACGAGTTGGTACGCGTGGTAATCTTCCTTTTAGTGTTCCTACCGGGCGATTAGTGGTAATAGGAACAGGTGATCTAGTTGATAATGCTAGGGTGGCAAGTGAAGGAGTATTCAACTTTTTTATAGGAGCTGTAAATTGGATGGTAGATAGGGATACACAGTTAAATATTCCATCTCGGCCAATAGACCGTTTTCAATTATTACTAAGTCCAAGGGAACTTCAAAATTTACGTTACTGTCTGATTTTCGGATTACCTGGAGCAGCTGCTTTAATGGGCTTAATTGTCTATTGGACGCGCCGTTCTTAATTATACTTTAAAACAACATTGTCATGCGCACTAAAGTCACGCTCGTTCTAATCTTTCTGAACGTCGCTCTATTTTTTGTCATCTTCCACTTCGAACGCACGTGGCGAACGGATAGCGTAGCACGTGAAGTAAGACGACGTGTTCTTAGTGCGGAAACAACCGATATTCGTTCGTTTGAAGTAAAGAGTGTGGTTCCAAACGGTTCATTTTCTGTAGAAAGAAAAGGCGGAGAGTGGTTTCTAACTAAGCCTGTTCAGTGGCGTGCGAATGCAAATGCAGTTGCTCGAATTCTAAGTGATCTTGAATTTATGGAGCACTTTACAAGTTTTGATGTAGCAGCTGTTGTTAAAAATGGTCAATCCCTTGCAGACTATGGATTAGCTACGCCAAAAATTACCGTTACGTTTAATTCAGGTGGTGTAGATACTAATGGAAGGGGGGCTGTTTCTACAACAATTGGAATTGGTGAGATGACTAAAGTAGGTCAACGTTTGTATGTATTATCACCTGATAAAAAAAGAATCCATGTTGTTGGACGTGAAATAGCCGACAGTTTATCTATGTCGCTTGAGCAGCTACGCTCAGATACGGTTTTAACTATTCCTGTCTACGAAGCGCGCGCTATAAATATACAAGCCGCACCTCCAACCGGGGTACACGTAGTTTTACAAAATGATGGATCAAAATGGTCGTTTGAAACGCCAATCCCAGCTAGGGCAAATAAGGATGCAGTGGAACTGGCGATTAATGGTTTAGATGGCTTAAGGGTGAAATCATTTGTTCCTGATACAGTTCAGGTTCCAAGCGACGCACGCTTTAGATTAACAATCGAAGGGAACAATCGCTACGAGACGCTATTTATAGGTGCAGAAGTTCCTTCGTCTTTAGAGCATAAAGTACCGGTAAATGGACATGAATTTTACGCGCAAATAGAGGATTCTAATAAAGCCTCAGGTAGGTCGGGATGGTTTACTCTTGATGTTCCTGATGCATTGATGACCACGCTGCGTGATGCGCAAGAAAGTTTGCGTGATCGTCATTTATTAGATTTCGATCCAACGCTTGTTTCAGTAATTTCACTTAAAGCCCCGAATCAACCAACATTAACGCTTCAGCGCTTAGAAGCAGATGCTGCAACGGGAGAAGTGCGCTGGCAAATTGTTACGAGCGGTGATGCTTCACAAGGACCTTTAACTCTGGCTGCAGATACTAAAGTCGTACAGCACTTCCTTGATAGCTTAGTATTGCTTTCTGCACGCCAATTTAAAAGCGATGCGCCCCAGGCTAGCGATTTAGATAATTGGGGTTTCAATCGCCCAGAAAGAACGATTCTGATTAATCAGCAATTAAATGCTGGTTCTAATAATAAATTACAGCCTGCTAATGCTCAGTTAGCTCTAGAGATTGGAAGATCAACCGATCGTAATGATCCGTATGTATATGCTCACTTAGTAAATGCACTTTCTGTTTACTCAATTGATCCTGATTTAATTCGTGATACAGATGTGAATATCAATAACTGGAGAAATAAACAGTTATCAAATTTACCTGCGGCAGCTCAGGTAGTCTCTGTGGAGTTAATCGATCTTAAAGATAATCATAGTATGGGGAAGTGGATTTCGGCCCGAGACAATCAGTCTTTTGCAGGACCGCTTAATTCAAAAATTGAGGCACTACGACAACTTGCCGGCCAATTAAAGAATTTAAGAGCTTCTCGGTTTGTACAGTCTTCATTTTCAACAAGTGCGAATACTCAAGCAGGGCTTAAACCTTGGCGTTATCGCCTAGATGAACAGATTGCCTTACCAGGTAGTAACGGTAAAGTTGAAGTCACCACACATAGCCTATGGCTTAGTGAGCGTTCGGGAGGAACAGAGCAAATAGCTGGATCTTCGGAATTAGGTTTAGAATTTTCAATCGAGCAATCGTTTATAGATCAGCTTTGGACACTCACCTATGGTGCAAGTGATCCAGGTGTTCCTCAGCTTAAAAACTAATGGTTGGATCCTTAGTTAAGTCCATTATCAAAGCAATTCGCACCGCTTTTTCTGGTGCGTTCACATTCATTTTATGGACATTTTGGTTAATATTAGCAGTTATTTTGGGGCTGCAAATATATGTAGCATCAACAAACCAATTACAGGTTCCAACTTTTTTACAAAAAGCAATTTTAGAGCGGCTAGCTGTATCAGGAGTTCACATAGCATTTGGAAATACAACCTTTGATCCTTCTGGAAGTATTTTAATCGAACATGCTACGATTACACTAGACGGCTTTGAAGAACCAATAGCTACCGTACAATCACTGTATGCGCGCATTGATCCTGAAGCTTTAGCGTTACAAAAAATTGAACCCTTAGAATTAAGAGTATCAGGAGTAAATTTAAGAGTTCCAGCAATGCTTTCTCCCTCAGGTAGGGCTGATGAGATTGTTAAGGATTTAGATGCTGATTTTATTCCTAAGAGCAAATCGCTTAAGATTCAGTATTTAAGAGGACATGTAGGGAGTCTTCTTTTGTCATTATCCGGCGAGGTTCCATTTGGGGATCAGATAAAATCTGAGCAACAAGCGCTCCCAGTTGCTGAACTTCTCGCTAAATATTATCCAAGTATAAGTAAGCGTTGCGCTGTGGCATTAGGAGCACTCAGTGCTTTATATAATCCGTATTTGAGGGTGACCTTAATTCCAACTGCTGACGGTGAAATTGCAGATTGTATGTTTGGTGCATCTAGTCTGCATCTTACAGATCCTACGGTCATGCAGTTTGGTGAAATTAACGCTTCAGCAAGAATTCCAGTTAATGGTAAGTCAGTGGGCGTAGATGAGTTAATTATTAACGCAAATCGATTCAGTGTGCCTAGCAATTCAGTGACAGGGCGTGGAGTTAGAATAATTGTAAAGGGTGTTAAATCAAAAGATGCCCTTAAGACAAGTATCTCACCGATTCAAATTGATGAAATTAATCTCATAGCAACTCGTTTACTGGTAAAAGGTGTTTCTGTACAGGCGCCTATGATATCACTACGAGCAAAAGATGGTGATGTACTCACGGCGTTAGGCCTATTTGATAATCCAAGTATTGTAGACTTGAAGGCAAAGGCATGGGTTTTAGATCAAAGAGATATATTTGATGGTCAGGTAGATCTTAAGGCACGAAGTGTTTCAGGAGACTTTAAATCCCTACTGCCTCCGTCTGTCTTAGAGCTTGTTCAAAGCAGACTAAAAAAGAATTTGGATAAATATATACAATTTAATAACCCTGTTGAAATCCAGGGTCATGTTGTAACCGATGAAGGGTGGCATTTTAGACAAGCAGTGGCACATGTTGATGCTACTGATTTTTCTATTCTTTCTGTAAAAGTAGATGAATTACGAGGGAACTTTGTTTTTGATGGAACACGTTTATCTTCACAAGATGCTTATGCGCGAATCGGCGGCAATTATGCTCGAGGTGCTTTGTACGAAGATTTTTCTAACTATAGCTTTAGATACCTCATAAAAGGACAACTACGGCCACTTGAAATAAGTCGATGGATTCCACAAGCGTGGTGGAGTGATCTTTTTAAACCATTTGTTTTTACAGCTACAGCTCCCATGGCTGATTTGGACTTTTCAGGTTCAATGTTAGATACGGTACATTCTAAATCATTCCTATTTGCTGAGAGTAAAGATCCAATTATTCGCGGCGTTGATTTTGATTATGTACAAACGATACTTTTTTCGAGGCCTCAGTTTGTAGATGTGTTTAATTTTACACTAATAAAAAACGGTAGCTCTGCGCAGGGCAGATTTGCTCGTTCACTGGATATAGGCATTGGGAATTCATCTCAAATGGCTGATTTTGATGCGTCATCAAGTTTAGCTTATGAAGATCTTTTAGCTTTAGGGGGTCCACTTGTACCCTCAGCACTATCTGCGATTTCATTTTCAGCTCCTCCATCTGTTATAGTGCATGGATCAATCAGTGGACCTGATTCTATAAAAGGTGCACATCGTGACATAGACATACATGTGCAGAGCAACAAAGGTTTAAAACTTAGCGATTTCCCATTAGATTCAGTATCAACAACGATAAATGTTAAAGATGACCTAGTTGCACTCCCAGATTTTAATGCGTCGTTTGCCGGAGGGCAGATTCATAGTAAAGTGAAAATCACGGACGTAAACAGTAAGCCAACTTTGGCATATGATGGTACGTTAACGGATGCTCGTTTGGATAAAGCGATTTTACTTATGTCGTCTTTTTCTGCTGATAAGCATCATAGTGAACCGGAAGGTTTAGCAGCTTTTCTAAAGGATAAAAGTAATGTCCTATTTTCAATATCCTCGAAGGCGCAGGGCCCGCTTGGTATTCCTAATAGTTTTCATGGTAGTGGTAATGCTCAGTTTCGAGGTGCTGAATTAGGACAGGTAAAAATGCTCGGACTTCTTTCAGAACTCATTCGTTTTACAGCTCTACGATTTACGTCTGCGAAAGCAGATTTTACGATCGAAGGAAGCAAATTAAATTTTTCTGACATCAGTGTAGTTGGGGCTAATTCAGCAATTAACGCACAGGGAACTTATACTTTTGGAACTAAACAGCTTGATTTTAAAGCACGTATTAATCCATTTAAAGAAAGTAAAAATTTACCGCAGCAAGTGATGGACGTTGTTCTGACTCCTATCGCCGATGTTCTGCAAGTTGAGTTGAGGGGTACTGTAGATAAGCCCTCCTGGGCATTTGCAAACAGTCCTGTAACGATTTTAAGAAACTTAGGTGAGAAAGATGCTGCCGGAAGTCCTGCTAAAACCACGCCTGTACCTATTCAGCCAGCTAAATTACCTTAGTTTGTAAGTATGCCCTTTAGGGTCTTGATTTCGTTTTCGTATGCTGGATCTAAAGCTAAGTTATTTTTTTCTAATGGATCTTTTTCTAGATCAAAGAAAAACCACACAGATTTATCAGCGTTTAAAATTAACTTCCTTTTTAAGGTACGAACTCCTGTCCATAGTTTATTGCATTGATAAGGCAGCTTAACAACAGACGGCATTGAAATTACTTGATATTCATGAGTGACATGTGAGCCAAGTTTTGTCTTTGCCCAAGCGCGAGTCCACTGAGGTATATCTAAAAGGCTTACTAATTGATGGGTCTTAATTCCTGCTGATTTAACTGCCGATTTTGGTAAACGTACAAGAAGGGGAACGCGGATACTCTCTTCGTGAGGCCAACCTTTTCTAAATAGACCATGTGAGCCATGCATATCTCCATGTACGGATGTAAATACAACAATTGTATCTTCAGGAATTTCCTTTAAAAGTTTTCCTATGGCGCGATCGGTAGCTTCTATGTGTGCATAATAGCCTGATAATTCTGCACGTGCTTTTTCACGAATACTAGAATCATCAGGTATATTAGCTCTTAATATAAGTGACTTTGGGTCAGCAGCTGGAATTTCTGATGCATTGGCTGAATAAGGAGGATGAGGGGCTTCTAAGCTAACTACACAAAACCAAGGTTTACTTTCTGATTTAATCCAACTAGCAGCTCTATCACATAAAATATCTGATTGGTATCCTTTGAACTGAGTAGGTTGTGGTAATCGTGTTCCATGAAGCCATGGATCGTTGAGTAAAAAGCCACTTTCAAAACCTTCAAAAAATGAGAATCCACCTCGGTTCTCTGGAGGGATAATTGTTTTTGCATGGTTTTCCCCTACAAGATCTGAGTCAGGATCCCTTCTTGAAAGATGCCACTTTCCGAAATAACTGGTAGAATAGCCCTGATCATTTAAATCATGGGCTATGGTGCGAGAACTGCTCGGTAACGGATCGTAGTAATCAACTACTTTATTCTCAGGAGATGCAATTCCAGTAATTAGGGCTGCTCGAGCAAATGGTCCAAAAGGATGTGGTGTTACAGCTTGGGTAAAATCGACACTTTCCTTGGCAAGGGTATCAAGATTTGGGGTGTTAGCATTAGGATCATTTGCATAGCCACAGGCTTGAGCTCGCCACTGCGTCGTGACTATCCATAGTATTCCCATACATAATGGTTAACGTGCTTGAATGATGTGAGTCGAGCGCCAAGGTGTATTCTTAGTAAGAAAAATTTATTATAGATGGATAGCCTAGTATTACAGTCTCGTTTTAAACCACTTTGGTGGCAGTGGCCAACGGTGTTATCACTTGATGCACCGATAGTGGCGGTAGTTTGGCAGTTGATGGTTAGTTCTGTGTGCCATGTAACGCTTCACTATCCACGCCATATAATATTAGGACTATCAATATGGCTTGCCTATGTCGCGGATCGATGGATTGAAGCGAATAGACTAGAGTTATCACAGATTCAAACTAAGCGATTAATGTTTTATCGAAGAAACAGATATTTAGTCCCTAGTGCATGGATACCGTTATTTTTATTTGATTTATATTTAGGATTTAATGGTCTTTCAAATCATGAGGTTACTATTGGATTGTATTTATTTGTAGCCGTAGCTCTTTATCTGTTTTCACATCAGTGGCTGCACAGGAATATTCCTTGGAGACTTCCTAAGGAAATATGTGTTGCCCTATTATTTGCTACAGGCGTTGGATTTTTCATTGGTTTAGATCCCCGATGTGATTTTAAGGCCTTATCACTTTGCCTATTTTTATTTAGCATATTATGCTTTATAAATTGTTCCTTAATTTCTATTTGGGAAAATAAAGTTGATAAGACTCAAGGGCAATCATCACTAGCACGGCAATTTAAGTGGTATCACCATATTGGAAGTCATTTACCAGTTTGGTATGCAGGGTCGTTGGTTTTAATATGTATAGCAAATCAGGGACTAATGCGTGAATTTGTTATGAGTGTGTTTCTGAGCAGTTTGGCCTTAAAGGCAATCGACCACTATGAGCCGCGGTATGGTCGTGCATGGGCCAGGGTTATGGCAGATGCTGTTTTACTCACACCTCTGATATTTATCATTTATTGGAGATATAAAAATTCATAAGAATTTCCCTATTTTAAGTTGCGAGACAGAGGGAACGACACCTAAGTATTAGGTTAAGACTTAAACTCTATGCTTCCCATTTCTTATTTTGACGAGTCTATCTTACGAAAGAAGGGAGAAACGGTTACTCGTTTTGACGTCGAACTCGCTAGGCTAGCAGAAGCAATGATAGCAACTATGCATGAAGCTGAAGGCATTGGGCTAGCTGCTCAACAAGTAGGTCATGCGCTGCAGCTATGTGTGGTTGATCTTCGTGCAAGTAGTGCAGAGTTTAATTATGAATTAAATGGAGCTCATCCTCCTAAAGAGCTGTTTATGCCAATGATTGTAGTAAATCCTAAGATTACTCCGGACGTTGGTGCAGAAGAAAGTCCATTTGAAGAGGGGTGTCTGTCATTCCCAGGAATTCGTGGCGAAGTAATAAGACCTGATAAAATTATAGTTCACTTTCAAGATGAACGAGGAACTAAGCATGTTATGAAATGCGATGGATTACTTGCTCGCTGTTTTCAACACGAGTACGATCATCTGCAAGGAACTCTATTTATTGATCGTATGCCAAAAAAGGCACGTAGTTTGATTGACGCAGATATTAAAGCTTTAGTTAAGAAAACAAGAGAATCTAAGAAAATATCATGAGTCAAAATTCCGATGGAATGAATTACGCCCCACAGGGCAAACCTAGTCCTGTAGTTAAGCCGGGTGAATTTGTTTTCGCTGCGACTCACTTAAATCACGGACATATATACGGACAGTGTAACGGGTTAACTGAAGCAGGGGCGCAGTTAAAATGGGTCTATGATTCAGATCCTAAAAAAGTAGAGGCTTTTAGAGCTAAATTTCCTGACGTTAAAGTAGCTCGTTCTTTTGATGAAGTATTAGATGATAAAGAAATTAAATTAGTAGCATCTGCTGCAATTCCTTGTGAGCGTGGAGATATTGGGTGCAAGGTTATGCAGGCTGGTAAAGATTATTTCACCGATAAGACTCCTTTTACAGCTTTCGATTCACTAGAAAAAGCACGTCAAGTTGTACATGTTACTAAAAAGAAATACATGGTTTATTTTAGTGAACGTTTGCATGTAGAGTCTGCTATGTATGCAACGGACTTGGTTCAGTCGGGTGCTATTGGCCGTGTTATTCAAGTGCTTGGTTTAGGCCCTCACCGATTAGGAACAGGTCGCCCAGATTGGTTTTTTAAGAAGGCTCAGTATGGAGGCATCCTGTGTGATATAGGCAGTCATCAATTCGAGCAGTTTCTTACATATTCAGGAGCAACAGACGCTACCGTTAATTTTGCTGCGGTAGGTAATTATAATAATCCGGAAAATCCTGAATTTGAAGATTTCGGTGAGGCTTCACTTCTTGGTAACAATCGAGCAAGTAACTATATACGAGTAGATTGGTTTACGCCTCCAGGCTTAGGAACCTGGGGAGATGGCAGACTCGTAATTTTAGGAACCAAAGGATATATTGAATTAAGGAAATATATCGATGTTGGTAGAGATAAAACAGGAGATCATGTTTATCTCGTTGATGATTCAGGAGAGCATCACTTACCAGTTTCTGGATTAGTCGGATTTCGGTTTTTTGGTCAGCTCATTCTTGACTGTTTGAATAGAACAGAGAACGCAATGACGCAGGATCATGTTTTCAAAGCAGCCGAGCTATGTTTAAAAGCTCAAGCAGCAGCTAGAAGAATTACACCTTAAGGTTTTTCTTTTAGCTGTTCTTTCCAACTTTGAATTTTAGCCTGAGCCCCAAAATGTTCTGCCTTGGCTTTATTTCCTTTCTCCATCCATACACGTGATAAGGTAGTATTAATGTAGAGATCTTCGGGTCGTATTGCGTGAGCTTTTTCTGCTGCTTCTAGTGCTTTATCGAAATTTCTATTAGAGAAATTGATTTCAGCAAGGGTGTGCCATGCTTCGAATGATTCCGGATGAGAGTTTAAAGCGATAGAGAGTTTCTCTAAAGCTTGTGCTTCCTGTCCCATGGCATGATGGTAGGAGGCGTCATCGATTAAACTTTGGAGTTCATCAGGTGTCATAAGTTATAGAATTAGCATGGCATCACCGTAACTAAAGAAGCGATAGCGAAGTGAGATAGCCTCAGAGTATATTTCTTTTATCCAATCTATACCATCACATGAGCCTGGTGTTAGAAATGAAGAGACTAAGCACAGAAGGGTGGACTTAGGTTGATGAAAATTAGTGATTAAGCCATCTACGCCTTTAAAGATGTAGGGTGGGTAGATGTATATTTCCGTACCTTTAACGACTGGGGAGTTAGAAGCAGAAGTATGGGTAGAAAGAAAGTCTTCAATGGTTCTTACGGAAGTTGTGCCTACTGCAATATGGCGACCATGTTTAGGCTTAAATAGGGCTTGCTGCGTTGTTTCTGATATTTCGTACAATTCGCGATGAATTTTATGCTCTTCAATCGTATGTGTAGCAATAGGCCTGAATGTTCCTAGACCTACATGGAGTGTTAGATCCTGAAACTCGATGCCACGTAAATGGAGATCTTGTAGAATTTCTGCAGTGAAATGTAACCCTGCTGTAGGGGCTGCGGCTGCTACAGGCTTGTTGTGATTAGCGTAAACTGTTTGGTAGCGATTAGAATCTTCTGCGTGTTGATTATTATTTTTGCGCTCAATGTAAGGTGGAAGAGGCATTTCGCCTATCTGTTGTGCTATTGAAGTGAGGGACTTATTATCAGTCGTCTTAAACGCTACTTCAGCGATACCGTCTTCATCTTTTTTTAATACCGTAGCTATGAATTCATGATTTAATCCACTAAATGTATTTCCCTGAGGAAGCTTTCTGCCTGGCTTAAGTAAGCATCGCCATGTTTCTACTTCATTAGATAATTTCTCTAGTAGTAGACATTCTACAGCTCCACCAGTTGGCCTAATACCACGTAATCTAGCTGGTAGTACAGACGCATTATTTCGAAAAAGTATATCGTTTGAGTTTAAATATTCTGGAAGATCTTTAAAAAGTTTGTGTTCTACTTTTTTTGTTAATCGATTGATTACCATGAGACGTGATTGATCACGTTTAAGTGCTGGCGTTTGAGCAATAAGCTCAACTGGTAATTCATAATCAAACTGAGAAGTTAACAAAGGCATTGAACTTATTTTTTACTAAAATGAACAATTTTCAAAACGTAAATAAGATCAAGTATTGGACGTAGTAGCATAGCCCTAAATCCATATTTTGATTTCCCTTCTG
>Ga0364907_10384_pt1 | contig 13785 bp, 12 predicted proteins | sample ExccelJu500002D3_2_FD_206960 | JGI IMG/M metagenome (GOLD analysis project Ga0364907, IMG submission 206960) | Enriched cells from Trout Bog Lake Hypolimnion, Wisconsin, USA - BchlTB.July02.5000.02.D3 | ecosystem: Environmental > Aquatic > Freshwater > Lake > Hypolimnion/Profundal zone | place...
ATGGTTAAATTAATCCCAAGTTGCGTCATTGGTGGATTTTTGCTGTATCAGGGTATAGAAATTATTCAAAAATCCTTTTCCAATAGAAAAAACTTAACAAAAATAGACCTCTTTTTGGCGCTTTTAATTCTATTGCTTGTTGCTCTGCATAGCTTTGTTTATGGCTTTATCGTTGGCTTGCTTCTATCATTTTTGTACTCTTTGTATTCGTTGAGTCGTATACCACTCATTGATAAATCTGGAGATTTAGTAGACTTTAGAAGTTCCGTTATTCGACCTTATGAGCATGATCTAATTCTTAGAAAGCTTGGCGAAAGGGTAAAGTACTTTCGTTTAGAGGGGTACTTGTTTTATGGAACGGTTACGCAATTAGATTCAATTCTGTCTAGCTTGGATTTCGATACTATCGATGGTGTAGTTATAGACGCTATGAAAGTAAGTGGATTTGATACATCAGCAAAAATATCCCTTGGTAGAATTCTTGCTAGACATCACAAGAAATCTTTTAAGTGGTATTTTGCTGCTAATACGAAATTTTCAGATGCGCTTAAGAATGTTTTGCCAAATGATGGGGCGCATGAAAATACACCCTTGTTTTATGATAATTTGAATCTTGCCTTGGAGGTTATTGAAGGCCAGATCCTTCTCTCGAATAACATATCTATGACTAGCGATTGCTTGCAATTCTTAAGCAATGAAAAGCAAAAGCGTAAATTTCTCAATTACTGTAAAAAAATTACCCTCAATAAGGGAGAGTCTTTCACCTGTAAGCCTACGGGCCCCCAAGAATATTATTTTATGTATGACGGTGAGTGCACTATAGAGGCAATAGGTAGCGCTGGTAGGATAGTTTTATCTAGAGTATTTACAGGGGCATTTGTTGGTGAAGCATCCTATTATCTGAATGACGATAGTCGTGTCACTATGGTTGCGCAAATAGATTCGGTTATTTTAGATTTACCTCTTGAGGGCATCGTCTCTATGAGTGAGGCAGATCCAGACCTATACTCCCTATTAAATAAATACTTAATTCAAGTATTGAGTGATTATTTATTGCATGCAAAGAAGTTTATAAACTTGCAGTCCTAGGCTGAGGCTATCTGAGTATGTGTTGTAGCTGAAGATTTGTGTTGCTAACCACTAACGCCGTGACGCGATTGATCTATCGCTCATTTTTAACATCTGACATTGTTCTAACAATACTTAATGGTACTCAACCGGCAATACTGAATTAAATCTACTGAAAAAGACTGCTCCCTTACCGCTAGGTTGGGAAGATCAACGCAAATTACTTGGGTTTAAGTAGGCTATCGGTGCCGCCAAATTTTCACTTTGAGAGAAAGCCAAAATTGAGGCCAAAAACTCAAAGCAATGGTGCCGAAAAGAATATAAAAAAAGTTCTGCATACCGTGCCTCATTCGCCACTTACTCTAGCTAGATGAAATCTAAAGACTAGCTGGCGGTGAGAACAGTCGCCATCCATATTGTCTTTGCATCCCACCCTACTGACAGGAAATTTTACAGGGTATTGAGGTAAAAAATTAATCAAAGACTCTCAAAAATCACTGGTTTAGTTTTTAGATAAAGGCCCATCTCCACATTCTGGCAATTTGGGATCAGGTAAAAACAGGGAATATACGCAACTAGAAATTATGAAAAAAACAATGGATAAAAATATTACTATAAACAATACGCTCTATCGAATATTTTTGGCACCTGACATTATTCGGGCCATTATGAATGGGACTCAACCCATTCATCAAACAGGTGATTCATTGAAAAAGCACACTCGACTTCCGCTGGATTTGGAAGACCAACGAAAATTACTGGTATTTAAGCAGGCATGCTGGCTGGCTCAAAACGACCAAAAATAGACCTTTGAAGACACCTTCTCCGCTACCTAATGATTGGTAAGCCATTACAAATATTGAGAGTTAGCGGTTTAAATGAAGTCCTCAACCGTTATTTATGGCCGGCATCAAAGATTGCTTTAGAAAGCTCGCAGCATTAGAAATTAAACGATATTTTGGCGTAAGTAGACCAATCGTACTGCTGATAACTTTGCACTACTTGTTTGCTGGCTCCAACTGCAACTACCCAATTTTTATCCAGACGGTGCAAAACCATTGCATCGATTGGAATAAACCAACCATTACCTGCGGTATTGAAAACGGCGCCATTTTCATCCCAAAATCTTAAGGTAGTGTTCGGGGCCAACTGAAAACCAATGGTTGGAAAAATATGCAGATTTCTAGCCAGTACAGGCTGAGTGGGATTGACTGCAAAACTATTATTTTTGGCATCCCAGCCATAGATATATCTCAGCAGTGGAGAAAAGTCAGTCACCTTCAGGGTGGTATCTTCCTCTGGCGTAAAGCGCCATCCTATTTGTGGGCCAGCAGCCCACTGTCCATTATTTCCGAATGGAAAAAATATCCTTGCACCAATTAATGCTTTAAGTGGCTGCAAGAATTCTGGGGCTTGACCCCACGCAGTCAGGAACATATTGCCTGCGCTATATGCTCCCGAGTTGTTTGATGTTGAAATGGAGTTGTAGTTAGAAACAATGTTGGCATCTAGACGAATTCGCCCTTTCCAATCTCCCACTTCCAAAGGGTTGTAATAACGAAGCCTCAAGTCATTTTGGTAATTATCGCTACCTTGATAATCATGTGAGGCCCAAAACTCTAAAACTTTACTATCAGTTAATTCCTGTGAGTCGTTATAGAACTTAGAGAGTGGCACCAGTAAATCTTCGGCATAAGCTTGTGAAATACAAAAAGCAAGCAATGGAATTACAAGAAATTTCATCCGTTAAGAATTCATAAAAAAAATTAAAGAGTCGCGTTCAAAATGCCTGCACCAAGCCCGCCTATAGAAGCGAATTAATTACTCTTATCTAGTGGTGTCCCCATGGCGGCCTGGGATTCTGCAGCCTTAGCTGGGCCTCTCAAGAATCGCGCTACAAAGACAGCCAAAGTTGCGCCAATGATTGAGCCTACCGGATAAATCCAGTAGCCAGAGAGATTACCAAGGGCAAAGCCAGGGCCAAATGCTCTAGCTGGATTAAAAGCAGCGCCATCAAATGGACCGCCCATTGTTCCTGCAGCAATAATATATCCGCCTACAGCAATCGGAATGAAGGGTCCATTGAGTTTTGGACCATTAGCCATACTAAGAACAAGCAGAACCATCGCAAAAGTGAGGACGGCTTCAAAAATAAGGGATTTAAAAACCAACCCCTCTTTGGGCATTGTTGCCGCCAAGTTACCAGCATCACCAAATAGATAGAGAGCAAGACTTGAGCCTGCTACGGCTGCAATGTACTGCACCACAATATATGCAAGCGCCATACCTTTACCCATATCTCCACGCATAGCAAAAGCGAGCGTCATAGCTGGATTAAAGTGTGCAGAAATATCACCTAAAACATACACTGCCACCATAATCCACAAACCAGCAATGGTAGATAAGATGAATGCGTATTGATAGGCCGCTAAATCTGCTCCGCCATATTGCGCAAGTATGGATGCACCGCCCGAAAGCAAAAAAGTCATTCCTGAAAGACCAATAAACTCTGATAGGAGTCTACGCTCACGGTGCTGATTACTTTTCCAATCTGCCGAGAAACGTGACCCTACTTCATTTTGTAGGGCCCGCTCTCCAGCAAGCTGTAATGACTGATCCTGATTCACTGCTTTAACCATACCGCCCTCACTCAAGGGTTTGCTTTAATGTCGGCAGAGCCGGGCTTTGTCATATTGATAGGCACTACAACGCGATCATATAACTCTTCAGAAACACCCTTCGCTAAAGCAGCTTGCTTAAGTGAAAGATTGTTATCAATTGCGTAATGCGCAATCACAGAAGCATTGTCATACCCAATGACTGGTGATAGTGCTGTAACCATCATTACTGAGCGCTCAATATTAGATTTAAGTTGCGCCTCATTAAGAACAGCGCCCTCAATCATGAACTCTCTAAAGTGATCACACATATCCGCCATGATGAGCGCAGAGTGTAGATAGTTACTTATGATCACAGGGCGGAACGCATTGAGCTCAAAATTACCTTCAGCACCACCCATTTGAACGGCTACATCTGACCCCATGATTTGAATACAAACCATCAGCATTGCTTCTGCTTGTGTGGGATTGACTTTCCCCGGCATGATTGAAGAACCTGGCTCATTTGATGGGAATGTGATTTCCATCAAGCCCGTTCTTGGGCCAGAGCCCAACCAGCGCATATCGTTGGCAATCTTAAAGAGCGTGACTGCAGTCGTTTTAATACTCGCATGAGCACGAACCATACGGTCCAATGTTCCTTGAGCAGTAAATTTATTATCTGCAGTTTTAATGTTGTATCCAGTTAATTCTGAGAGAACTGCTGCAACATCATCACCAAATCCAACTGGAGAATTTAGGCCTGTACCTACTGCAGTCCCACCCATCGCAACCTGTAAGAGTCCTTGTGTGGCATACGTTAAGTCTGCAATCGCATCACTTACAGCGCTTGCATAACCAGACCACTCTTGACCTACCGTTAGTGGAGTTGCATCCTCTAAATGAGTTCTACCAATCTTGACGATATCCGCCCACAGTTTTGACTTGGCATCCAAAGCATCATGGAGACGCGTCAAGGCAGGAAGCGTTTTTTCAGTAACCATCTTATAGGCTGCAATATGCATTGCAGTTGGAAAGGTATCGTTACTAGACTGACCCATATTGACATGGTCATTTGGGTGAATAGGCTCCTGAGAGCCTAAAGTGCCGCCAATTAGTTGGATACATCGATTTGAAATAACTTCATTCAGATTCATATTGGACTGAGTACCAGATCCAGTTTGCCAAACATATAACGGGAACTCAGCATCCAGTGCGCCACTAATTGCTTCATCTGCCACTTGCTGAATTAATTTACCCTTCCACTCCGGCAAACGACCGGCTTTTGTATTAACTATTGCCGCTGCCTTTTTTACGTAACCGTACGCGTGGTAGACCTCTTTAGGCATTTTGTCGTGCCCAATATTGAAGTGCAGTAAGCTGCGTTGGGTTTGCGCACCCCAGTAATGGTTTGCTGGAACATCCACGGTACCAAGACTATCAAACTCTTTGCGTACACCAGTAGCATTTATTCCAATAGGTAAATCAAGAATCTTGGGTTCAACTTCGGCATTAGTAGCTGGTGTATTTGGGGTATTTGTTGCCATAAAATTTCCTAAAGGATTGGAGTTAAAGCGAAGAAGAAGTGATTATATTTTTAAGTGCTATAGACGAGCACAATCATAAACCAAGCCAAATCAATAAGCATAAGCAGAATTGGTGAGTTTTAATGAGATTACCGCCCAGGAATGACTGACAACTACCAATTCTGGATTAAAAGTGGCACAAGAAAAGCCACCATAGGATAACCTTGGTAACAAGGCTATTGCATTGCCCCAAATCCTTGTAAAAACTATTAACTTAGCAGAAGAGATGAGGGTAATAGCTTTGGGAGGCCTCTAATTGGACGTTTAGAGACTGTTTAGCCCAAAACTACCAAGAGGCGCTTACGGACCCTAAGTAGACATCCAAAAACGTTTCATCTCTGGAAGGTCTTGCATGCCTCGCTCATATCCAAACTTAATAGCAGGCTCCATAATTTCAGGGTCCACAACACTCATGGTTTTTTTGCCAGGCAACATACCGACAACCACCAGTTTAGTTTTTGTTCCACCAGCCTCTAGATCTTTCACCTCCTGCAAAATCGTATTGGGCAAATGATTTAAACGAAGCCCCTCTTTTTCTTGCTCAATTGTGTCCGCCAAAGCAACAACTAATGCCCTCTTGGAGCCAGCCACAATATCGCAATGGGTTTCTGTCGAGCCGATACTGCCATCCATGCAAACACGATCTTTTACCCAGGTCGGCCCTGTTACACCTGGAGCGGATGCGCTCGCCGCACAGGCAGTAATGACAGAGACTCCAGAGTCGGGGTCAATCACCAGGCGCTCGGCGGTATAGCAATCAATCGTAGTGATATACATCTTTGGGGGGATATTTTTCATATCACCCAAAAATACTTTGATATTAGTTTGAAATTTCTCAGAAGGGATGGATTTTGCCGCCATTGCTGCATGCCCAATAGCTTGAATAGTGACTGGACTTCCATCTTTAGCATCCAGACCCATCTTCATCACTCGTTCTTGGCTAGGTAAAAACTTTTTAGTTGGTACTAGCTTGGCCATGATCTTAGGATAATCAGCTAAAAGATTAAATTCAGCAGAAAATAAATCTAAGCGACTGCCTAATAAGGCACTGCCCAAGACCGCCCCTGCAGAAGTACCAACCACAATATCGGCCAAGCGCAGGTCAATCCCATTGCTTAGCATTGCATGAAAGTAACCCACTAAAAATGAGCTCATATATTCTGAGCCACCACCTAAAACAATAGCCCTGTCCTTGCCTTTGCCAGGTGGGTTTTTATAGGGAATGGGGTGAGCCAACCCATCATCCCAATTGGCGGTAGTTGACGCAATTTCTTTTGCCTCCAACTTTTTAACCTCAGCAATTGTTTTCTGAGAAAGATTTTGATTTTGAGCAAAAACCTGTGTTCCACCAATACTGGCTACACCAACAGCAGAAGTTTTTAAGAAGATACGGCGCGATGATTTAGACATACTTATGCCCTTCCTGGAATATTGGTTTTATAGATCTGATTTTGGATATTTAATGATATTGGCTGACTTTCAGAAGCCGGGATCATTACCTCTACATAAGCAGCCCCATTCAATGTATTAACCTTCTCAATCACAGAATCTAACTTAGCCACCGTGTCAACTCTTGCACTAAACCAATCATCACAACCCATTGCACCTGGAATTTGGGAGTAATTCCACTTAGCTAGCTCATCGTAGGAAGCCCCCACCTCACTGAGCACATTCTCAACGCCAAAAATATTGTTATTGAGTACAAAAATGATAGGTTTAATGCCGTAACGTCCCATTACTCCTATTTCATTAGCCGTTAACTGATGAGACCCATCTCCCGTCACTAAAATAGTTCTACCCTTTTTATTGGCCATGCAAATACCTTCTGCAGCTGGCGTTGCCCAACCAATGGAGCCCCATAAAGTCTGAGTTTGGAAGCCAACGCCTTCAGGCAATAGCATCGGGGTGGCATGCATAACGCATGTGCCCGTTTCCACAACCAATACGTCACCTGACTTCAGCATCCTTTGCAGTCGGGGGTAAAAATTATCTGATGATGTTTGATCTGTGGGGGCTCCTACCATAGGCATCACCGACTGCGAATTCATAGGTGATGCAGAGTTATAAGTCATTTTCTTGCTTAAGCCCTCAAGCATGTCACCCAACATAACACCAGTAAAAATAGTATTACCCATTCGTACAAATTGATCGCCAAAAGTAATCATCTTTGAAGCAGCAATACTGTCAGTCCAAAACGTAGTATTGAAATCCTCAAAAACTACGCCGCCAATATCCAATACAAGATCTGCACCCTCAATAATCCCTTTTAAATTCGCTGGACATGAGCCCATTCCGCTATAGATCCCCAAGTAGCTAGGATGGGACTCTGAAATAACGCCCTTGTCCATTGGTGTAGTTGCAAAGGGGATGTTGGACTTCCCTAAGAAACTAAGCAGAGCACTTGATAAACCATAATTTGCAACAAACTGAGTTGGCAAGGCTACAGTGTTTTTACTTGTCTGCATTTTCCCAATGACAAAATCTAGTGCAGCCCCCAATGAGTCTGGATCACTTTGAGCCCTTTTAATCCGACGTAAAGGGGGGCCTTTTACGGGATTACCAATGATCGGCATTCTGCCCAAGTCCATAGGCACTGATATATACGCTGGCGCACTTAATCGCAAAGCCTCGCGAATCACTCGCTCCATCTCATCAACAACGTTATCTGGCGTTAAATTAGCCGACACACAACAGGCCGATTCTGATGCCGCCTTAAAGTTATTAAAGACGCCATCACCCAAGGTGTGATGGGTAATAAGCCCCTGTCGTTGAATTTGCGTACTAGGTGCCCCAACAATATGAAAAACTGGAAGGCGCTGAGCTTTAGCCCCCATTACGCCATTAAGAGCACTGAGTTCACCTACCCCATAGGTTGTCGACAAAATAGATACGCCGTTAATCCGAGCATAACCATCGGCAGCATAGGCAGCATTTAATTCATTGGCGCACACAATCCACTTAAGTCGATCACATGATTCAATTGCATCATCAAAGGGAAATGAATAGTCGCCAGGTACGCCAAAAACTCGATCGATACCCAAATCCGCTAAACGATTAACGACATATTCAGCAACTGTAACTGTGGTGGACGCCATGAATCTTCCCAATAATTTAAGAATATTGAGATATTTTAAGCGGTAAGAAATTCACTCAGAAAGTCTCTTATTGGCCTTAATTAAACCCAACCGACCCAAGAGAGTCTGGAAACAAAAAAGCCCCGCATACAGTGGGGCTCATTCGTTAATTTCTCTAAGCGACAGATATTTAGAGACTGGCTGGCGGAGAGCTAGCGTCTGAGTTAAACCTGACTAATACCGCCCTTACCAATATGATTCATCGAGCATTTTTAGCGCCTGACATTATTCGTGCCATTATGAATGGAACTCAACCTATTCATCTGACCGGTGATTACCTGAAAAGGCATGCCCCACTTCCGCTGGATTGGGAAGACCAACGAAAGTTACTGGGCTTTAAGTAAATATGCTGACCGTCTCAAAACGACCCAAAGCAGTCGCTGGCCAGTAACGCGCTACCTTTTGGCACTAGCACCAGCGTTGTACTGATAGTTGCCCTCTAACTGATCAAGAACGATTGTGTTGGGCGGGTTGGAATCAGCGGCGGACGTTAGCGTCATATCTTTGTCTAACTTACGTGCTCTGAAGTTCCATCCCGCTGGCAAGGTCAAGCGCTTACCAAGGGTTGGTAGATTTTCAATGGTGTTCTTGGGATCAATCTTCAGCGATAAACTGAACATCGTATATACGCTGCCCTCTGGGGTGATCAACTCATACACAGTTTCGCCCGTATTAAATTTAAAGGTATTGCTACGTTTAGAGGTAAGCACTGTATAGGATGGCAGCGTTCCAGAGACCGCTTTGCTAAGGTCAGGGGTTTCAAATATACCGAGCACACGGAAGGCAATTGTGGCAATCACTCTCTCCTTGCAACCATCCCAAGCCATTCCTGTTAAACCATTTGCTACGAGGCGACGTGGGCCATTGAAGAGGATGCCATCGCTCCCATATTCTTTTTTCAAGGTATCTGCATTCAGAGCACGGAAACGGGCATCCATTACATCGTTGGGCGCCTCAAGGGTTTTGCCAAGAGAATTGTAGTAGTAGCCAACTCCGCTACCGTTAGCTTGGCGGTTCATAAACAGAATTTCATAGAAGGCTTTGCCACGCCAGTTCTCAACGTTGATCGGACAGGCATCCTTCAGGGCAACTTTCTGTTCGGCTATTGCCGGAGTCATGCCAACTAGCAACATCAGCGCTAGTGCAGATGCTTTCACAATTATGTCTGTCATTGCCTTCATGCCCATCTCCTCATATTCACTATCTTCTGACATCTTTTCCACATGCTCAACTACTATTTCTCCATCTCAATCTCACTCAGCCGCCAGGTCTTGTCAAACCATGGATCAAGTGGGCCATATAAGCGAAATAACATGTTCCACCCCTTACCTGGGATGGTCTGAATCCAGTTATGCTCCATCCCTGCTGGAGCTTTTGGTCCGAAATACACATCTACCGAACCATCTTTGTTGGTAGCTAAACCCTTATCCAAACTACTAACTTGCGGAAAGTCCTGATTGGTCTGAAGCATTGAGCGTGTTTGGTTGTCATACACAATTGCTGACCAGAAATCTTTTACTGGGGCATTGGGTAAAACATGTAGTCGATAAGTCTTACCGCCATCAAAAGGATTGCCTTTGGAGTCAACAATACCAACAGCGTATTGAGAGCCTTGTCCGACCATCTTAGCTTCCATAGCTGGAGTCACGCCGGTGGCATAGAAGTAAAAGAATGCTGCAGCATCAAGGTAAGCTACGCCAGGTTGCGATTCAAACTTGTAGCCACCTAACCATTGACGCCAAGTGCTATTTGGATAGTAAAAGGCTTCTGGTATACGACTCTGATAGGTTATCGTGCGTGCTGTGGCATCGCCAACAATTGCAGCTTCAGTCAAAATCTTTTTCATACGAGCATCGGGTGCAAATGGCTTGCCCTTCTCGATGCCGATGGATGCAAAGAATCCTAGCGTAGTCGCATCCATAGAATTAGATGGTTCATTCTGAACAACGTAGTTGAGCAATTCCCAGAACCGATAATCTGCTGGAGCCACGGTAGAAAAGGCACGGTTAGATACATTCACGAAATTATTGGCCGGCGGGTTAGCAGCAAGTGCCAACAGATAGATGCGTGTGTTCTTATGTAGGCGCTCAATTGCAGGCTTGATATCGCCATTGACCGGCATGTTACGCCAGACAAGGATTGATTCAAACGTGGGTACATGAACTACAAAATACCCTTCGGGTACTACCCCTTTATATCCTGGTGGCAACAATACGTATTTGCCACCCTTACCTCTGTCTGGCCCAACGATACCAATGTCAGTGACGTATTTGAACCAGAAGTCATCAATCATGCCCAGCGTCATGGGGGGTACTTCAACAACCAATGGACCGTCATGTAAGTTAATCCAGATCCAGGTGTACGGTGTTGTTGCGTTGGCTGTTAAAAAGATTGAGCGGGCATTAAGGTTTTGCTCGAAGGTTGGAATCGTTACGTTGGCTGGACCAACAGTCAACAAACCTTCACGTAAACCCACCATACTCACTGGTGGCAGTGCCAGCAGGTAAGCCTGAACAGCTCGCTGGAAGTCGAGGTTGTCATAAACCTTTTTTACAGTATCTTTACTAGGAAAGCCATCAAAGAACTGCAGCTTACCCAATCTAGTATTTTCTGAATTTGGGGCTGCAATCCCTGGCGGGATTTCCGTAGTCATCTTCATCTGCGATGCAGCTTGGGCGTGCGAAGAAAGCAGGAGCGAGATTAAGAAAAGCGAACTAATCCATGTTCGCAACAAAGAGGATTGGACAATCTTTTTCATATCTGACCTCGCTATCTGTATAGAAATCAGTATAAGCACAATGCCATACTAAAAATTGACATATTTGTGAATTCTTGCAGGAAATTTACAGATTTAAGCGACTCTTATTGGCCGTTAGCTGCCGGTCGAATTACCCGTAAATTGACCAAACCAACCGACTTTTGAGTGCGCTGAGAGAAGTTCGAAATATGTACTTAAAAGACCAAGCAAACCGACCCAAGAGAGTCTGAAAACAAAAAAGCCCCGCGTGCCGTGGGGCTCATTCGGTATTTTCTCTGTATTCATGGAATAAAGAGACTAGCTGGCGGAGCAATCGCGATTCGAACCCCCAGTAGAGTTAGATTCCCACCTTTGCAGTATGGCTCTAAGCACCGGTATAGTCAACTTTTATTGTTTTAAAACAATAACTTATGAATATTTTGCTAATTCAGAATTGCCTTATGTAGACTTATGTTGACTAAGTAATGCAATCGCATTACCATTGGTATCATGAATTCCCTTCTCACATTTCAAGGGGCATAACCATGAATACTGCCGTACTCGAAGCTGAATCTACCCTCACAGATCGTTACCAAACCACCGTCCCCGAGCCTATTCGCCAAGTCTTAAAACTCGGCAAGCGCGATAAGGTCCACTATGCTATTTTGGACAATGGAGATGTGCTGATGAGTCGCGGGCAAGAGGCTAGGTCTGATGATCCAGCACTTGGAAACTTCCTTCATTTTTTATCTCAAGATCTCGCAGCACATCCCGAGCGTTTACAAGCACTTGATAGTGCCTGGGTTGAGCGCTTGCAATCATTAGTAGGAAATGTGCAGGTTGATTTAGATGCACCCCTACCTGATGATGAGGCTTAATTATTTCCATACAGTCATCGCCCCTCCTCATTGCCGGCTGGACCATCTTCGCCCATCCTTTATTCCTTAATCAAGTTCAAGCACTGACTAATGAAGTTCAAGCGCTCAAGCAAAAACATCCCACCACTTATCAAAACAAAAATGTAACCAAACGATTGGCTGCGATTTTAAAACTCGCCAATGAAGTCATTCCACAAGACCCCACCCTCCCCGTATATCGACAAGGTAATACTCTTGGCGATGATCATAAGCACTGGTTAAGGGCTAAATTCTTTCAGCAATATCGATTATTTTTTCGTTACCACGAAGCAAGCAAAATTATTGTATATGCCTGGGTCAACGATGAAAATACTAAGCGTGCTTATGAAAGTAAGAATGATGCTTACCAAGTATTTTCAAAAATGCTAAAGCAAGGTCACCCACCAGATGATTGGGAATCGCTTGTGAAAGAAGCAAAAGAAAAATCGCAAAAACCTACTCGCATCAAATAAACAATTGCCTTGATTGAGTGGGCATTGCCTTTGTATGATGGTGCGACATTACAGCTTAAGCGCACACAAACCTACCGTAAAAAATGGCTGCTGAGAAAAGAAGGTAAATTTTCCAGATAATTGCGTATATATAAGCGACAGACTAGCTGGCGGTGGACGCAGTCACCACCTATATTGTCTCAGCATCCCACCCTGCTAACAGTGAAATTTACAGGGTATTTGAGTAAAAGAAGTAAAGCATTGCAAAAAAACTATCACCTTAACCACACAGGGCAAACATCACTCTAATCTCATGAATATTTGGAGCAGGGAAAAACAGGGAATTTACATAAATGGCAATGATGCACAGAGCATCGGTCAATAAAGCCCGTGCTCTGGCTGTCTACTACCGATCCAAATTATGTACCTGGCAACAAAAGAATTAAAAAAATTAGGCTAACCGAAATTTTTCAACTCGCCATTCCAGATTTCCCTAATTTGCTGCTCGGAGAAGGCTACCCACTCTTGCTCAGACATTCCACATTTTATAGCTTCGCCCTTGGTGAGGATTTGATTGCCGCCCAAGCCACATTTTGATAAAGCCTTCTGAGGTGTGTTAGTACCGCCTTCATTTATACCGGCAGCTAAAGCTCCAAAGGATATAAACGCCAATACTAAGGCAACAGTGAATTTTTTCATATTTTTACCCCTTTAATGTTTAATCAATAAAAGCAAGAAGCTACAAAAACTATCTACTTCGCTTCAGGTTTTACTCAAAAGCGTCACTCTCATGCAATGAAGTGCTCTTGAATACTCGCCAACTATAAAGAGTCCAATCTAAACTGAAAATAGCTTTTCAGAGATAAACTATTCCATTTTTGGAACAATAAATCAAAATTTTCTTAAAATATGAACCATTATTGGAATAATTTAGGGATTATTTGAGTGCTTACAAATGCCAAAATATTACCAAAACAGCCGATCTTCTAAATATTTCAAAATCAACCGTCAGCAGATATGTTGCTAAGTTTGAGCGATGCCCAAGGCATGCAGTTACTAATAAGTAGTCTTCAGTAGCCGAAGTAAATCCACCTCGTAAGGAGCCCTTTAGTCGACACTTACCATACTCAAGCGACTCGACATAGCGCCGATTCCAGAGTGATTCTCGCCGCTTAGCAATAAAGGATCAATAAGATTTGAAGAGTTTTTTCAGTTGTGATGCAGACCCTCAAGTCACTATAAAAGCCGCCATAAATGCCAATAGAAATAGACGGGGCACCAAAGTCCAACAGGCGAATAAATCATAGAAAAAAGT
>Ga0364907_10391_pt1 | contig 13629 bp, 1 predicted proteins | sample ExccelJu500002D3_2_FD_206960 | JGI IMG/M metagenome (GOLD analysis project Ga0364907, IMG submission 206960) | Enriched cells from Trout Bog Lake Hypolimnion, Wisconsin, USA - BchlTB.July02.5000.02.D3 | ecosystem: Environmental > Aquatic > Freshwater > Lake > Hypolimnion/Profundal zone | place...
CGGAAAATTAAGGAGAGATAATAACTGGATCCGGCTGATAGAATATTTGCAGAATGAAAAGGCCAGAATGAGAAGTGATAAATCTTCTTCCGGAGAGGCCAGGTACGACGACTTATGCATGGTGTGTACAATACTTTCGGTTTCCAACTGGCGGGGGCTTGTCAAAACCGGCCTGAAAGCGCAAGGCACAGCAGCTGCCCCGGCCGCTGAAGCGAAGCCGAAGCTTGGAGTTAGCAATACTGCCCCCACCGGCACCGAAAAGCAATCGAATGTTTTGACGGACAAGTCCGCTGCTTATATAGCCGCCCGGAAATCCATAGAGATTGAGGTGGGAACCACCGACAGGATATTCAGCATACTTGAGTACTTCATACAGCATTCGAGCAAGGAGTATGCTGCTAATAGTGAAGGCAAACCCAAGGACGATGAAAGCGTTATTCAGGAAGAGAATGCCCTGCAATATCTTATTGAGGAAGGGCTATTGGCAAAAGTGCCCGGGGACGGGAACCGGTATCGATTGACGAGTGAAAATGCGTTGGAGATACGGGCCCGCCAGACCATCTCCTCGATCATCAAAAGTTTTAATATAAAGGAAAATGAAAAGTTCCTCATAATTGTCAATGAGCGCATAGTGAAGATCGGAGAATGGATTAAGGATGAAGCCGAAAAACTGGGATTAGGGCGCGATGGATGGGAGATGCTAGCCGTAGTCGGGGACGATTGTGATAAATATAATGTATTAGCTAAGAGCCCCGGGTTGGAGAAAAAGATCAGGAATACGGACGTGCTATGGACTCTTACGGACAACTCGCTTACGTTCACGCCGCTTATGGTCGAGCTAAAAGACGGTAAGAAGCTAAGATACGGGTCTACGCCGTGTACCAGAGATGAAAAGGTGCTCGTTGTCGGAGGTACCCGGGAAGGTTTTTTGCGACAGCTTCAAGAGCAGCAGTTCCGTTATAACAATGAAGCGCCACGTAATCCAGACCCAGCCCCGATATGAGATCGGCGTGTTCCACGTTGACACCGACGGTGACTGGCTTACCTGACGTGTTGGCGCGGATCGCCGAAAGGCATGCCGTTATGAACTGCCGCATGTCCTCGCGCGTTGCGCCGAAGTTGACCATGGCCCATTCCGGCTCGTTTATTATGTCGAAACCGGCTATCGCCGCGTTATCGCCAAATTCGCCAAGGAACGGAACGAGGAAATTATCTATGAAGGCCTTCTGTTTTGCGGAGGTCTGCATCACTATGGCTCGTACATACACGCCGTTCACATAGTGGCCGTTTGGATTGGCTATGAAATAATCTGTCAGGCAGAATTCTATCTTCATGCCTTTTGCATTGGCTATGTCTAATAGCGCCTTGACATCGTCCTTAAATGTCTGGTTATACCCAACGACGTTGTAATTTTCATCGAGGAGCGTCCTACCGTCGTCAAGGAGACTCATCCTAACGATATTGATTCCCCGCGCTTTCATGGCGTCGAAGTCTGCGGCCACCCGATCCCGGTTCTGTTGCTTTGATATGCCGTTACCCGCCGGATACCATGGGTCCGGTCCGACAGTTACTCCAAAATTCTGCCCATAGGATTGCTCGGCATTCGGCCCCCTGTAGTTTATGCCCAGTTGAAGTTCGCCGAGATCCGTGCCGGTCCCACCGCCGGTGTTGGAATTGTCGCCTGAGTCGCCCGATCCGCAGCCGGTTTGAGACAGCCCGATCCCGGTTCCGAGTGCAGCCGCAACTGCAACCGCTCCGGCCGCTCCTGCAATTTTTATAAACTTTCGGCGGGAAGGATCATCGGGTTGGTCATTATCTGTCTTGACCCTATTCTTAGCAGCGGTGAGTGCCTTTTGAAGCGTGTCCGATCCGCCGATATTGGTAAATCCTGCGCGGAAAAATATATCGTAAGCAGCAGTTCCCATCTGCTCGTCTTGGAAGAATGTGTCGCGAGCTTGTGTGATGACCCCTTGATCCGACAAGACTCGTCCAAATTTGATAAGAACGTCTGAATTTTCAGGTACGGCGTACAGCGCAGCGTTGGGGTCTTGTAGTCCGACAAGCGGATCTTCCATAACAATGTTTTCATAAATGCTTATCAGCCGGGCAAGCTCCTCTGCGCTGAAGGCCTGCGCCAACACTCGCACTATCTCTTCGCGCTTATCTGTCGAGATTTTATTCGACATCGTAATTCCTTCTATCATGCGAATGATCGGCATAACAACTGTGTGAATAAACGGCATGAGGGCTATAAGTATGGACGCGCCTATGGTGAACGCTCCTATCCACGGATGTGCGCTTATCACTCCAATACCGATGACCGAGCCTATAAAGCCAACCACCAGGCGGCCCGCGTCGATCATCCGCTCTCCTCTTTCGATCTCTTCAAAATGCTGGTCAAGCTCCCATTGGCCGATTCTGCCTATGTTTGCCAGCTGCGACGGATGCGTGACCTGACCCGTATCCGGTAAATCATCGGCAGGCTGCCTCTCCTGCCTGTCGACCACGGATGCGCCGTCGGAAAGTATCGGCTCTATGATGGAAGCATTTATCTTCTCCCCGTCTTTTGATTTGAGGTTGGTAGCCGCCCACTCGTTATAACGGATGGTAACGAGCTCACACCATTTCTGATAAAACCCTTCGTCTATCCTATCAACATAGAACCCGACGTTACCGCCTCCGCCGCCGCCTTCCATCCTGCCGCAGACATCGATGCCGAGCTCTTTGCCCGTAGCAAGCCCGATATCGAGAAGCTTGTCCTGGGCGCCGTTATCGCCTGTTATCTGGAAATCGCCGTCCATCCGGAGGCTACTGCCTTCGGCGTCGATGAGCTCCATAAATGACTGCTTGTCCCCAGCTTCGGCGGCTTTCCCCGTAAGCGGCGTCCTGATGGCCGACGTAAGCTGGTGGCGCATCCTGCGCAGACACAGCGCGAAACTCTCTTCATCCGTCAGGTCTTTATGCCTGTGCGGGGTGATCATCACGCCGTCCTTTTCGTAAGACGGTTTTTTATAACCCAATTTCGCAAAACGCTCGCGCAGCACATCGTTTGCCGGGAGATCGTCTTTATCGATAGTCGCAAATTCAGCATCATTGACCAGACCCCTGGAGAGTTTTGTCCTATCGGCAAAATCTACCGTCATGTCCTTACCGCCGAAGAAGTTTATCAGGCGGTTTATCTCGCCGAGGGTAAGCGAGGTGCTGCCGTAAATTTCACGTTCCGGAAGAAGCGCCGCGAGCGTCTCGTGCGCCAGCGGCAATTCGCCGTAATTGCGGTCGGTGTACTCGGTCTGCGCCAGATCATGCGGCACATTCGTATTGACGAGCACGCGCTGGAAAGTTTCCGGCAGTTTTGATTTAAAATACGTTATCTTCTTGGTCGCATAATCTATCATCGCGAAGAAACCGGCCTTCGAGAATACTATAAGGAGCTGGTCGAGCCATCCGCATGTCGAACCGACGAAGTCATCGTGTTCGCCGTCGCGCGCAAAGGCAACGATCTCCTCTAAACTCATCCCCCACTTCAGCATATCGTTAAATCCCATCGTGACCGCCACGCAGTTCGCGGCCGAATTCGACAATCCGGCGCCGTACGGAACATTACTCGTAAGCACGATGTCGGCTCCGGTCCTTAAAGTTTTGCGATCGTACGCCTGCATCAGTACGCCCATCGTATGGTTGGCCCAAACCGGAATCACGCGGTCGGCGGCAGGAACTTTATCTTTTCGTTCCAGTATTGCGATGGCCTGAAGAGCCTTCAGATCCTTGAGCTTGAATTCTACAATCTTACCTTCATCCGCATGCACCACCCTTATTATGCCGTCATCCCGCCTTCCCACGGCCGACAGGAAGTTATTCTGTATGGCGCCGCCCATGGAGAAAAGATGCGTCATTCCCTTCTCAAACTGCTTCTGGTTATAATCGACGTGTTCGCCCTGCGCGTTGTCGCGCCCGTGTGCCTTCGTGACATTCTCCCATGCCCTGCCGAAGAAACGTACGAACATATCCTTTACCAGCTGTATTCTCTGTGCGTCATTTTTGGTAGAAGTGAGGATATTCTTCTCATCTTCGCTCACAGCGACATTACTTACAGATATGATATCCGACGAGATCCCGGACACGCCGGCCGCTTCTGCGGTCCGTATCGCCTGGCGCATTTTGCGCTCGTGCTCGACCATGAAGAGCGACTCTTCCACAAATTCAGGCCTGTTTGAGTAATCGAAATATGTAAACGGCATATCAGGCGTGTTCACGTCCATGCCGTTTGAGAGGTGCTTGAACCTTATCCCCATCTTCGTCCTCATGAAGTCGGTCGCTTCGTTCGCCAGCTTGATGACATCCTCAATCTCCTGGGGCCTGTCACGGTTCGGCATAAAAGCTATACCGTCGATGCCCATATACATCTGGTATGCGATCCACAGGTGTAGCATCGAAGCATCTTTCTTGGCAAGCCACCACTCGATGATAAAGTCCGGCAGGGATTGACCCTTCTTTTTCATATTATCGATAAATTCCTGCTTCTTTTCAGGCGTCATGACATCGCGATTCTCCGCCTTACACTTCTTGAGGTCCCCCAGGTAGCAATAGTACACGAGCTCATTATTATTATGCGCGTCGTCGTACACATCCTTGTCCCGGATGACCTCGTCCTCGGTCGGCATGTAACCGGACGTTTGTTTCAGTATCGTCACCACCCTGTCGCGTATTAAGAAGGTGAACTTATTACGGTCCTCGTTCTTTAATTTGCCGACATCATCGTCGCTCTTTATGGTCAGGTCTTTCGTATTACCGGCCGCTTCACAGCACTTCTTTATGAGATCGTTCGTATATGCGATCGCGCCATTCCAGTCGGCTCCCTTTTTCGTACCTACACCGAACTTTTCGTCTATGAGCTTCGCGATGGCCTCGGCCACGTGCTTTTCCGTGGGATTACCCGCTTCGGTAAGCGGCTCTATATCCCGATCGTAATCGAGACCGAGATCAGTTAATTTATTGATAAATTCGGCCGTCTTTTTGAAACGCGCCACCTTGGCAGGGATGACCCTCTCCTCCTGCATCTGGTGCCTGGACCTTGCCACGCCGTGGAACGCTATATAAGTCTCGCCGTTAAAATTGCCGGGTGAGTTCGTATCCATGCCGTCTTCAAACGGAGTGCCCTTAGGTACGACGCGCTGTTCGTATCCGCATGACGGATTGCGCAGGCCCAGGATGCCGGCGGCGTTCCTGAACTCCTCAAAACCGGCTACCGTATCGTGGTCCACTATGCCGGTGACCTGAAGGCCCAGCACGTATCCTCTCCATGCTATATAGGAAGGCGTGTAGCCGGGTGAATGGGAATAAGTGGAATGGCAGTGCTGAAATATGTCATCCACCTCGAACGGCACGGGCAATATGCCGGCTTCCACCATGGCCTTAAGCTGGCGCAGGGCTTCCATGCGGCCCCGAACGTCCCTGTCGCGGCTTCGCAGCTTTGCAACATACTCATCTCTCAGCTTACGGTTTTCCAAGCTCAATGAGAGCGGCCTTAAGACCACTATATCCGGACCCGCAAACTCGAGAAGCTTTTCCATGGACCCGTCGTTATTGTACTCAAATATCTCTTTCGTTTTATGATTGAAAAATATATCCCTATATTTTACGCCTCTTGCGGCTATCGAAACGGCTTCCGATTCCAGCCTTAGCTCTTCGAGCGCGAACATTACCTTGTTCTTGGCGTCCAGTATCTTCTGGGCCTTGGCATTATCATCCCAATTCTCCGGAATCGCCAAAAGCGCGATCATCTCATCTTTAGCTTTAACATATTCCTCATACCTGGTGATGAAAGCCCCTTCGTTAGCCGATACCGATGCCTCCGACAGATTTAAATTGTTCTTAAACGATGGCCCACTGATAACTGTTTCAAGCACAAATATCATTGCATTTATCGGTACTCCGAAGACGCTGGCGATGCCGACGCCTATCACGACGCTGGCAGGATCAAAATGGTTGAATAGGGTGTAAAGAATGCCGGTCACGAGCGCCCCCTGCCAGATATTCGCTTCCCTCTCGCTATCACCAAAGAACATGTGGCCCGTTTCATGCGTCAGGACGGCGTACAACTTGCGCATGCTGACTTCGAGGGTAAAAGGCGAGTACCGCTTTATATCATTTAATAGGTTTCTCCAGCCGTGATACGACGCGATCTCGGAATCATCAAACCATATCGATTCCTCGGATTCCGAGTCTCCATACCTGCGCTCCGCCCACGCGCTTAAGAAAGTGACGGCTCCGCCTGTAAATAGCGCGTACGTGAGAGGCGCAAATCCCGGCACCAACGACGCGTGCTGTATGGCTAACGACGCGAAACCGAGCCCGATAAGCGTTAGCCCGAGCAGCGCGGCGTGCCTCACCGTCGATTTCGGCGCGGGCTTACTGCTGCCCTTCGGTCCGACGACTATGGCCACGTAGTCCTTACGGTTTCTGACTTGAATACGCCAAATATCTGCTTTGCTCCCATCAACCATGGGACCCAACTTGCCTCGCCATGTACTAAACATCCTTAAGTGACCGCCGGCCGCCCGGGTATCGTGCGCTGAATCGTATTCATAAATAGCCTGCTCGGATGGCCTGCCTGTCTTGTTTTCCGGGCCTGACTCACTGTATAATATCCTGACCTTCGTTACGCCTTCCGGTATATCGATATGTTTCAGGGTATCCTCTACTGCCTCTATCACCTTCTCCCGCGCAACTTCCGTTCCGGCTCCGCGCGCTGTAATTTTATATATATCTGCAACCTTGGCGCGGGCGGCTTGTTTGCGGACAAGCGCCTTGATCCTTTTGGCGAAATCCCCGTTAGGCGTGCTGTCTATATAGCTTCCGCGCTTTGCCGCTTGTGCCGCTTTCATTATCGCTGGCACGGCATCTTCACCGCTAATCATGATCAGCGCGCCGGCGAGGCTTATCGCTGTATCCAGATGGCCGATTTTGCATGCATCCGTAAGTGCACGCATTAGTACAGGAATGTTTTTATTGCCGGTAATAGCGACGTATCTCTTCCCGAAAAGCGCTACGGCTTCCATCTCTCCGGACCCTATCGCGGCGTTCAATGCGTCTTTCAGCGCGGGGATGAACTTTTCACCGGCAATGGGTATGATCCGACCGGCAAGCTTATCTGCGGCACCCCACATCTGGTTCTCCCATGCGGTTTTAAATGCTGCCGCATCTGAAACCTCCGGCGCCGCAGCTTTACGGCCCGGGGCGGTAACTCCGGGCAGGCGAGCCATAAAGGAATCCTGTAATTCATTGCGTTCGTGGCTGGACTCTCCGTCGATGGGCTCATATGAACCCTCATCATCCGTATTAATGCCGGTATCAGGTATTGATGCTGCAGGGACGCCTTTCGCCGCCGCGACCTTCACCGACTCGATCAGCGAGAACGTCTTCTGCCAGCTTGGAGCGACAACGCGGAATAATCTCGTACCCGATGGAACCTGTCTCAAGTCTATCGATTCCTTCGAGACCCCTGTATCGGTTATGGCAATGCCGTGCAGCATGGCTTTCAGCGGTGAGCCCTCAAATCCGGAGTCTGTGCATATGTAAAACTTCGGAAGCTGTCCGCTTTCCATTATTTTGAATATCTGGCCGTGCAGTTCCTCGGCATCTAATATTTGGCTGAAACGATAGTAACCTAAATTGCGCCCGTAGGCCATCATAGACCGGAAGGTCGAGTACAACTTTTTAACCGGAAGACCTTCCTTTATTACTCTGTCCTCAATAGTTTTCTCAAGCAGGCGTGCCAGCACCAAATTCGCATGCTCATTAAACACGGAGATATAATCGTTTAAACTATAAGCAACTCGACTGTTGCGAGCGGTAAACCTGCGTAAGATTCCGGAATACTCACCTCCGGGGCAAAGGGCATCTAGATCGCGCGATATCGTCGAGTAAGATATCGTGGGTTTGAATTTAAGCCATGGATACGCCTTTCTGACTTCGTGGTATCCTATCCTATAATCCTTCCTCGAAATCACTCCTATTGGATTAGATAGTTTTTTCTGTAAGCATGGCGACAGCAGGATGACCGTCATCGCGTCTTCCGGGCTCTGGCCGGGCTCGACCATAAACCGCTTTTTTCCGTCGCGCGTGCGCCTGTCCGCGGCTCCTTCAACCGGCTGTCTATAATCGGCGAGCTTCTTCGCGGCGCTGGCATACACGAAACTGAGTGTTATCAATACATTCCAGAACCCCGCTCCGGTTTCTCGCCACAGGCCTGCGGCGAGACCGCCCGGTTCGGTCTCCTGGAATTCTTGTATGCGGAGCCTCTTATAATCATATTCGGAGACGCCATCTTGTATGATCCTCTGCGCATCCACATGTATCTTTACGTCCTGGTCCGGATCGCTTGTCACAAAAAGCCCGTACCAGCGGTCATCGCGGTGACTGTTACCATTATTGATCGAATTCCTGGCTGCGCTTAAACGCCCCTTCTGCGCATCGGTCATTTTTTTCTGGAATTTATTCAATTCCGCCTCGGCATCTTTAACCGCTTTTTGAAGAAAACTTAATTCGTCGGCCGTATGCTTGGCGGCGGCGATCTCCCCGGCGCGCTTTGCGGCCATATTTTCGGCCGTGTCTTCCATCTCTGTCAGGAGCCCGAATGCCTCATCGAGATTCGCGCCGGCAGTGATAGGGCCGTGGTTTTCTATTATGAGCGCTCTGGTCTGTCCGTCGGAAACGGCATCGCGTATCTTTTTAGGCATCTCGCCCGCGCCCGGAAATACGTACGAAATCCACTTTACCGGCTTGCCGTGCAGCATGACGTCTTTTCTCGCTATGGCTAGTCCCGTCGCCACCGGAGAATGGGCGTGCGTGATAGCCCTGATCTCCTTATTGGCAAGGTACCAGGCCGCGTGCGACATCGCCTCGGTGCTGGGTATGAGTTTTTCATCTGGAACGAGCCCTTTAACAAGGCGCATCCTTATATTGCCGCCGGCCATGTCTATGGCTACGCCTATGTACTGCTCCGCCGACATATTGGCGAAGGACTTGCCGCTCGCCTTTATGAGCATTATGAGTACGTCTTTGCCGTCTTTTGTCTTACCGTCCACCACGGCGCTTATGTTGCCGCCCGGCCCGACGACGAGCCCTCTTGCGTCTATCTTCTTTCCTATCTCTAAAAGCTTACTCTGCGTATCTGAAACAGCCTTAGTGTCATAATCGACCTCGACTTCCTTGAGCTTCCCTTTTGTAGCCCACTCTGCCGGATCACGATTATCCGCCTTCGCCATCCTGAACTCTTCGAACGGCGACTTGAGCAGGTCATCGGCTTTCGTTTCATCGAGCTCGCTTATAGGCTTATCCGTAAACATGCCTGCCGTCTTATGTGATACGGCCGTATCATGGATAAGGTCCAATCTATCGCGCGCCTGCTTGGCGCTGGATCCTGCCGTTATGACACCGTACTCCCTGGAGAGCACCGCCGAGTGGCCTATCACCCTGACGGACTTATCGCCCGGCTGCCATGGCTGCTTCGGCGTTGCGCGCAAGGTCCGCTCCAGCAGCTCAGCCATATCCTCGCCCTTGGCGTCGGTCGGTACCAATGTATTCCTCTCCTGCAGCATCGCCACAAAGTCTGGGGTGAGCGCCGGCAGCCTGATAAGATCGTCGGTCGCGTCCGAATGAGCCTGAGCTATCGATCTGATATTCGGGTCCCTGCGATATGCGTAGAGATGGTTCGTCATTACCTCATCATTGCTCGAATCCGCTTTGTTGCAGGTGATAACCTCCCCGGTCTGCGAATCCCCCAATACCACGGTCCGGCCGTCATCGCTTAAGACGCTCAGCTTTATATGGCCCATATCTTTACGCCTGGACCGCGCCAGTTCATCCGCTATCTCTTTTTTAGCCCTTATGATACTGGCTTCATGCTTTAAGTTATCCTTATCGGCGGCGGTAACCGTAAGCTGCGGCTCTTTGGCCATCAGCTTCGAACTTCCCGTGCGTTTATCATGGCGGACAAGCGCTTTAGACGCCATATTGCGAAGTTTGATATCAGTTGATCTGGCTTTTATCCTGCCTAAAAGGCCGAGAACGCGAGTTCTATCGGAACCATCTGATATAACATTCGACTCAAATCTGCTTATCAAGTCACTCAAAAGACCTGATGTGACGGGTAAATTTTGTTTTTCCAGACCTAAAACCATACTTAAAACCTGATCTACTGCGGCCCCCGGCGTCACTTCTTCGCGGCGGCCGATGGATCTAAGCTGCACGGCCGAAGGGAGCTTGATCTTGGCTTTGGCGAGGGTTTCCTTTAATATAGACAAAAATTCGACGTCCAAACGAACGGTCCAGACACCGTCCTTGAAATCGAGCCCTTCAAAACCATCTTGAAAGCCCTTAGTATAATACGTCTCAGTTTTAAGGCTTGAAGCTCCGGTAGGTACCTCGGAATCTTTTTGCAGTGTATATTCGACCTGGATTTGTTTCGGATCAAAAGTGCATGACGCCCAGATTTCCTGGCCGTAGTATAAAGCATCAAACCTGATAGTCACGCTGTCATTACGCCGATATATCTTGACGCTGGGTCCCGGCACCTTACCCGGAAGCGCCGCCTGTTGAAGGATTAACATGTCGTAGTTAGAACCGGTGGATATAGTATGGGTACTGCCCCAGATATCGCCGTAGGAAGCCGCATACTTCGTCATGTCGCGGAATATCTCGCCGGCGTCCTCGGCCGAACGGACCGGCCACGAATATTCCCGCCCTTTTATCTCGGCCGCGAACTTGTCCATCTCCTTGCGGATCCACGATACACGGGAAAGCTTGGTACTCAGAGACCTGTATAAAGGCGAAAATTTTACCAACCAGCCAAATGGTCCGCGCTCCATGTCCGCTGTCTCGGTACGCAGTGATCCCTCCTGAGATCTAATAGCTTCCAGAATGCTGGCGAGATCCGTCCTGCCGGCCCATATCTTGCGTAGTTCGGCTTTTGTCCCATCGTCCAGGAGATGCATGGCCTGTTCGAGCTGTGCTGTAACAGCCGGATCGATCTCTGAAGAAGATGGAGTACTTATCCTGCTTCCAAGCTTGATATCTTCGATAATATTGCTATGAGGTGCAGTGTGCGCCGCGGCATCGCCTATGACGCTACGCAAGTCGCTTTCAGGCCGTATTTTCGAGGTATCATCGTCGATTACCGCCTGCGCGGCTTGTGCCCTTTGCTCACAGCGGAAATCAGTGAGCAGGCTCAGTGTGGTGCCCTCATTCCCTAAGACTACGCCGTGATACAGCTCGGCTCCAAGCTTCCCGATGCCGCACGTGTAAGTAGATCCTAAATTGGGATGCCTTGAATCTGACCACGTAATCTTGTAGCTAAGGCGGCCGTCCGGTCCTTTGTCTTCAGTCTGCACGACGATCGTTACGCGATGGTCTTCCGTGCCGAATGAAACATTGAACCCTACTATAGTGCCATTGCCCGTCCTGATAAGATCAGATCCGCGGATCATATCCTTTAACTGTGTATCATTGACCAGGGCTTTGAGGCCTTGCTCCAGCTCGTCTGCGATCTTCTTATCATGGCGGAATTTTTCGAGCATTTCTTTTAAGGTAGGGACATCAGGCAGTATTGGATTGTCTTTTCTCTGCAGCTCTTTTACAAGGTCACCGACGCCACATGTAAACTCTTTCTTTTGATCGAGATGCAGCGGAACCTCGATCACTATCCTGTAATGGAACCCACCGTCTTCATTTTTCTTATCGGCTTTCACGCTGATCCATATCCGCTGGCTTTCCGGGCCGAACAGGACCCTTAATTCGGCTACTTCATCGGATACGAGCAGATCTTGTCCGACGATCATATCCTTTATATATTCATTCTTGATCAGAAAATCAAAAGCGGTCCTCGCCTCTTTCTTAATCTCTTCGCTAAAACCTTTCGCTCCGGAATCCGGTGCGGTGGGTGCTTTGGCCGCAAAATCGTCCACTAACTTACGGATCTCCGCGACAGCGGAAAGCTCCGCCTGCAGAGAATTGAGCTGTGTGCTAATTGTATCAATCGCGCGGGCAGCAAAAAAGCGTATAAAAGCAGGGATTAACTGAGATGCCCCCAACCTTGCTTTCTCTACACTCTTTTGCATATCATCTTCTATTCGCAATAGGGCGGCCTGTATGGCAGGGAGGTCCCCATTACTTTTAGCCTGAGCCCATACCGAACGAAGCTTCGATTGCAAGACAGGGTCTTTGGTCTTTATGAAACCCCTGACTATCAGATCGAGGGCCTGATCTACTTTCGCCGGAGGCGTGGATGCTGTCGCTGCAGAATGCATTGCTGGCGGCTTCTGCTGGTCATTACCGGTCGCGGGTAGGATCCTTTTGATATACGGCGCGCGCTGGGCAAGGCCATCGTCCATCGCTGCTTCTTCCGCGGCATCGATATACGGTTCGTGTTTCTGATACTTGGTCCAAAACTCTTTATTTACGGCGCGGGCTATGCCCATAGCTATATCGCGGTTGTAGGAGTTACGAAGATTCGGGAATTCATCGGGCAGGTTATGAGCTATTGACCATCTATTCCATTCTAAAGCGTTGGGGCCTTCGTATTGGCCAAGAAAGAAGAGCGCCCTGTCCTTGAATGCGGCGTCGTTGTACTGCGTCGCCGGTCCGAAACAGTACGACGCGAGGAAAAACATCCATGTTGCGTCGTTGGCTATCGCATAATTGCCGCCTATCGCGTTGGCAAGAGATTCATTTTCATTAACCTTAAAGCCCGGATTATTTCCGGCGTGATGTGGGCCGGCGTATTCCATGTGCCCGTGGCTCCTCGCAGTGTCTTGCCCGGGGATTCTTTTCGCATTATATCTGTCCTCTTCACGTCGAGATACTAAATCCGTCATCTCGTGCTTCGCTATGCGATAGAATATTCCCCACGCGAGGCTCACGGTCCTTACTTCACCGTTCGGGAGCTTATACTTAAACCTAACATCGTTAGCCTTTATGTCCTCCCACATCCGGACGAAGTCTTTATGTATGACGAGCCTGTATTTATTGGTCCTCTGGTCCTGCTCTATGCGGCATATCGGTATCTGGCCCTCCTTATCCTTCTCAAGCTTGAAGTCGCCTTTGACTATCTCAAGCATATCCCCGTTAAGGCCGGCCTCGTTATCGCGGAACCATTTGAAGGCCTCGACGATATCCGATTCGTCCTTCATCAGCAGATAATTATTGCCCCAACCGTCCGGCAGGCCCAGGGTGGGATCCGTCGACGCAAACTCCATTCCGTCCGGAAGCGGTACGTCACCTACGAATTCTCCGGGCGTATATTTATCGGCCGAGGCCGCAATGCCGCTACCCGGACCGATCTGATGCGTAGCCAATTCCTTCTGGCCGGTAGCATATACCCTCGTCTGGAAATCCTTAAGGCCTGAGCCCTGGAATCCAGATTCCGGAGATAGCGCGAATGCGTAATCCTGCACCGCCGTGTTCCAGGTAAAGCAGATGAGCACTACCGACGAGATTATTCGATTGAATCGCTTCATGTGTTTATTCTCCATTGTTATTTGTTCTCTTAATAAAAGTTTATTTTAAATGAAAAGTGCCTGGCCGTTACATCGCCAAGCACTTGAGTGCGGTTAAGATACGAAACTGCTAAGT
>Ga0364907_10344_pt2 | contig 13555 bp, 13 predicted proteins | sample ExccelJu500002D3_2_FD_206960 | JGI IMG/M metagenome (GOLD analysis project Ga0364907, IMG submission 206960) | Enriched cells from Trout Bog Lake Hypolimnion, Wisconsin, USA - BchlTB.July02.5000.02.D3 | ecosystem: Environmental > Aquatic > Freshwater > Lake > Hypolimnion/Profundal zone | place...
GGGCGCAATAGACGCATCGAACATTTTGAAGCCGGCGCTGTCGAGAGGCGAGATACAGTGCATAGGCGCTACGACGCTGACCGAGTTCAGGAAGCACATCGAAAAAGACGCGGCTCTCGAAAGGCGGTTCCAGACTATAATGGTAGAACCTCCGAGCGTCGAAGAGACGATAGAGATATTGAAAGGCCTGCGCGACAAGTACGAGGCGCATCACAGGGTCAAGTTCACCGATGACGCCGTGGAGGCCGCGGCGAAGCTCTCGGACCGCTACATATCGGGCCGCTACCTTCCGGACAAGGCGATAGACCTGATAGATGAAGCAGGTTCGCGTGCCAGGTTGTCCGTGACGACGGCTCCGCCGGACGTAAAGCATATCGAGGATAAGATGGTGCTGGTGAAGCAGGAGAAGGAGGCCGCCGTAAAAAACCAGGACTTCGAAAAGGCGGCGAGCTTCAGGGACGAGGAGCGTAAATTAAAGGAAGGCCTTACCAAGACCAAAAAAGAATGGAAAGAGTCAAAGGGCAAGTACGAGCCCAAGGTCACAGCCGACGACATAGCCACCATACTTTCGAAATGGACCGGCATACCTATCGTCAAACTCGAGGAGAAGGAGCAGGATAAGTTCCTCAACATGGAAGAGGCGATGCATAAGCGCGTGATAGGCCAGGACGAAGCCATATCGGCGATAGCGCACGCCGTGAGGCGCTCGCGGGCCGGGATAAAGGACCCGCGCAGGCCGATAGGTTCGTTCATATTCCTCGGGCCGACGGGCGTGGGGAAGACGCTCGTTGCAAGGGCCCTTGCGGAGTTCATGTTCGGAGACGAGGATGCCATAATCCAGGTGGACATGTCCGAGTACATGGAGAAGTTCAATGTATCGAGGCTCGTCGGAGCGCCTCCGGGATACGTCGGATACGAGGAGGGCGGACAGCTAACCGAAAAAGTCAGACGTAAGCCCTATGCGGTCGTTCTCCTGGACGAGATAGAGAAGGCTCATCCGGACGTATTTAACCTGCTGCTGCAGATGCTCGAAGAGGGGCGCCTCACCGATTCTTTCGGCAGGAAGGTAGACTTCAAGAACACGATAATAATAATGACCTCGAACATTGGCGCGGAGATGCTGAAGAAACAGGGGTCGATAGGCTTCAAGTCGCAGACCGAAGAAGTGACGTACCAGTCGATGAAGGAGAGGCTCCTGGACGAGGTGAAGAAGGCCTTCAAACCAGAGTTCTTAAACAGGGTCGACGATATCATAGTATTCAGGTCGCTTACCAAAGAGGACCTGCTGCGCATAGTGGAGCTCGAGGTGAAAGACGTGGAATCCAGGCTCAAGGAGCAGAACATAAAACTGGAACTGTCTCAGGACGCTAAGGAGTTCCTGATGGAGAAGGGGTTCGACAAGCAGTTCGGCGCGCGCCCGCTGAAGCGCACGATACAGCGGTTCCTTGAGGACCCGCTGGCCGAGTCCATCATAAAGGGCGAGTTCAAAAAAGGCGGCAGGGTGAAGGTCACCGCCACGGCGGACCATCTGGACTTTAAGACAGGATAGAATGCGATACAGAAGGGCAAGAAGGCGATCTACGCTGCTGTTGGCCGTCATATGCGCGGCCTGCCTGATAGTCCTCGTCGATGAGAGGATAGAGGCCTTCGCGCCGCAGCTTAAGAGCTATGCGGAGATGAAGATCGAGGGGGCCTTCGACGGAAAGGCCCGTTTTTCCATAGGCTCGATAGAGGGCGGGATATTCAGCCCCATCACCCTGAACGGTATAAAGATATCGGACCGCAAGAGCGGACCGATGTTTTCCTCGATAGACCTGCCGATCGTCAGGACCAATTACCGGGTGTGGGACGTCTTGAGCAGGAACAGGAATAAACCGCTTTTGTCGATGTTATTCTTCGGCGGTTCGCACATAGACGTAAATTTCAACGTCGCCAATAAGGGCCTTTCCGGTTTCGTGAGGTTCACGGAAGGTCCCAGCGGCGCGTTAAGCTTCAAAGGCTACGCAGGTCTTTTAGACCGCCAGAAGGTTGATTTCAGCGGATCGGTAACCGGCGAATATATCGATATCGAAGCAAAGCCGGCGGTCGGGACGGTCAGGGCCAGGATATTTACAAGCGAAGATAATTCGATAAAGGCCGATTTTAACGTCGAGCATATCAGGCTCTACGGTTTAGACATAGTGTGCGCAGGCTCGATAACGAACAGATTCGCACCCGGATATTCGGAAGGGGAGTTGCGCACCGATAAGATAAAACTGAACTATAATCCTTTCCTGGGGGCGGACGCAAGATACAAGGTGTCGGCCTCGGAGTTCGAATTACTGAACCTCGACATGGAAAATTCTTTCAACGCCAAGGGAAAGATATCTTTCAATGGCCCTAAGGCGCTGAATTTGACGGTGCTTTCGAATAACGTGAATTTAGGATGGCTCATGGGGGTGTTGGGGGCAAGGGACGCCAAGGATATCCTTTCGGGCACGATGAACGGCAGATTCGATTTAAAGGGCCGCGTAGGAGACATGAAGTCCGACATACGGCTTGAGATAAAGAAGGGGACGATGTCCACGCTAGACTTCGATTTCCTTAGCGTAAATTTTAAAGGGGAAGGGCCGGTGTTGCGCATAGAGGATTCGAAGATAGCCAGGGAGAGCGGATATTTTGCGCTAGCCGGAGAGATAGACCTGCGGAAGCTCGGTAAGCCGACGCTCTTCGAAGGCATCAAGCTGGCCAGCGACGACAGGGCCATAAACTGGGATTCGCTCGATACCCGCAGCGTCAGGGGCGGACAGGAAGTTCACATGAATAAGAAGATATTCGAAGGCCTGAACATAGACTTTACGAAGTTCATGGACGACGAGCGAATCGACGAAGGTTCCAGGTACAAAGACGACGTCAAGCTGGAGTATAAACTGAATCCGAACGAAAGCCTGAAGATGATGGTCGGTTCGAATAGCGATTTTTTCGGTGTCGAACACAGGGACAGGTTCTAGAATGAAAAAATTCGCCGTAAATCTGGGCCGTGGTTTCATGGATTTCGTGCGGTATTCGGGAGGCATGGCCATACTCATGGGCCAGACGCTCTTCTGGATACCTGTGCCGCCGCTTCGGCGCAGACAGCTCTTTGAGCAGATGGCCAAGATCGGCGTCGACAGCCTGCCGATAGTGTCGCTTATCAGCTTATTCACGGGCATGGTTTTGGCGCTTCAGAGCGCGTACCAGATGCAGAGGTTCTCGGCTGAGATGTATATCGCAAGCCTCGTCGCGGTGTCGATGTTAAGGGAGCTCGGGCCGGTCCTTACGGCGCTCATAGTGGCCGGTCGGGTGGGCGCTTCGATCACGGCCGAGATCGGGACGATGCGGGTGACCGAGCAGATAGACGCCCTGGAGACGCTTGCGACGAATCCGGTCAAGTATCTGGTAGTGCCGAGGTTCCTGGCGCTCATCCTGATGCTGCCGCTCCTGACCGCATACGCCGATGCCATAGGCATCTTAGGCGGTTACATAATAGGAGTATACAAACTCGGCATATCGCACGGCATGTACATGAAGAACACCTGGCAGCCGCTCAAATACAAGGACTTCTATACCGGGCTAATGAAGAGCTTCTTCTTCGGCGTCATAACCTGCATAGTCGCATGTTACGAGGGTATGAACGCCGAAGGCGGCGCGGAGGGCGTCGGCAAGGCAACGACTGCGAGCGTCGTAACGAGCTTCATACTGATAATAGCGTCGGACTGCTTCTTCACGGCGCTCTTCTACTTCGTATCGAAATAGAGAGTCAAGATGATAGAGATAATAAACCTCTGTAAATCGTTCGGCGGCCACCAGGTGCTGAAGGACCTGAACCTTACCATAAATACGGGTGAGACCACGGTTATAATCGGCCGGTCGGGCTGCGGCAAGAGCGTCCTATTAAAGAACATAATCGGGCTCCTGAGGCCGGATTCCGGGCAGGTGATAGTGGATGGCAAGGACGTGACGAAGATGGAGGATAAGGAGCTGAACGCGCTAAGGCTGCGGTTTGGCATGCTCTTTCAGGGCGCCGCGCTCTTCGATTCGCTGAGCGTGCTTGAGAACGTCGCTTTTCACATGATAGAGCACCTGAACTCCCCCCGCGCCGAGATAGATAAGAGAGTTAAGGAATGTCTGGCGCTGGTCGGGTTGAAAGGGATCGAGGACAAGAAGCCCGCGGAACTCTCAGGCGGGATGCGTAAGCGCGTGGGACTGGCCCGCGCGATATGCGTTCGTCCCAGTATAATGCTATACGACGAACCGACCACCGGCGTCGATCCGATAACCGGAGACGCGGTGAACGACCTGATACTCGAGCTGCATAACAAGCTTAAAGTTACGAGCATCGCAGTAACGCACGACATGACCAGCGCCTACAAGATCGCCGACAGGATAGCGATGTTGTATAACGGCAGGATAATAACCGCGGGCACTCCGGAGGAGATAAAGAACACGAAGGACCCTGTGGTCCGCCAATTCATAACCGGCGCGGGGAAGGGACCGATAACCGAAGGCATAGATTTTGTGCATCTAATCTATGAGGAGCGCAATGGACGATACAAAGACTTTTGAACTGAAGGTGGGGGTATTCATACTTATAGGCATCGCGATATTATTCATAATAGTCTTCTCGATAGGTGATATCAACCTGTCGAAGACCGGCTACCGGATCAAGGTGTTGTTCAATTTCGCCAGCGGCATCGGCCCTTCGGCGCCGGTGAGGCTTGCCGGCGTCGGGGTAGGCCAGGTCCAGGGTATACACGTGATACACGATCCGAAGGACAATAAGACCAAGGCCGAGTTGACGGCGTGGATCAACGACGACATAAAGATAGAGAACGACGCCGTCGTCACGATAAATACCCTCGGGCTCCTGGGCGAGAAGTACCTGGAGATACTTCCCGGCACGGCGGGAGCTGCCTCGGTAAAACCGAACGACACCCTCGTAGGAAAGGACCCGGTCTCGATGGAGAAGGTGACAGAGGACCTGGCGGCATTGTCCGGCTCGGTCAGGACGATAGTGGATAAGATAAAATCCGGCGAGGGCACGATCGGGAAACTTTTGAACGACGATGCCATATACAATAACCTGGAGGGCTTCACGGCCGACATAAAGAAGCACCCGTGGAAGCTCTTAAATAAACCCAGGGAATAGGAGGCCTAAGCGTATGACGATAATATTTTTGAGGATCTTTTTCATATTCCTGTCGAGTGTGGTGGGCTACTACATAGGGATGCTTTTGGGTGATTTTAACATCGCATGGGGCGCGACCGGGATACTGGTAGGGTTCTTCGGCGCCATGCTGATAATACTCGTCGAGATGGGAATGAGACGCTTTTCAATAAGGAACCTTTCGGCCGCGGTATTCGGGCTCTTATTCGGCTTCTTCATGGCGTGGGTCCTAACGGGCGTCATAAAACTGGTGCCGATGTCGATACAGATGTTCTCGTCGATACAGATAATACTGATACTCATATTCTGCTACCTCGGGATGATAATAGCGATGAGGGGCAAGGACGAATTCAACCTGATAATACCCTATGTCAAGTTCGTCAGGCAGGACAGGCACGACGATATAATACTGCTCGATACTTCGGTGATAATCGACGGAAGGATAGCAGATATATTCCAGACGCGTTTCGTGGAAGGAAGGATAGTGATACCGCGCTTCGTGCTGAAGGAGCTGCAACAGATAGCCGATTCGCAGGACGCGCTTAAACGCAACCGCGGACGGCGCGGCCTGGACGTATTAAACAAGCTCCAGAAGAACACGTCATTGGACGTGAAGATACAGGAGGACGACTTCCCCGAGATAAGAGAGGTCGACGCTAAGCTCGTGAAGCTCGCCAAACTTCTCGGCGCTAAGATATTGACCAATGATTTTAACCTCAATAAGGTCGCGGAGATACAGAGCGTATCGGTATTGAACATAAACGAACTGGCCAACAGCCTGAGGCCGGTCGTGCTTCCGGGAGAGACGATGGACGTCAGGGTGTCCAAGGAGGGCAAGGAGTACAACCAGGGCGTGGCGTACTTGGACGACGGCACGATGGTCGTGATAGACAACTCCAGGCATCTGATAGGCCAGGCAGTAAAGGTCACCGTGACGAGCGTCCTTCAGACTTCGGCGGGGCGGATGATATTCGCGAAGTTAGAGGACGGCGACAAGGGCGCCTGGAAGAAGAGGTGAGTTTGAAGGCCTCGGCGATAGTGCCGGCCGGCGGTTCCGGAAGCCGGCTCGGACTTAAGACGAAGAAGCCGTTCGTGGCGCTCGGCGGCAAACCGATCCTGTATTACGCGATCAGGGCTCTCGAGAGAGAAGGTTCGATCGACGAGATAATAGTGGCGGCCGAAAAAAGCCAGGTCGGCCGGGCGAAAAACCTCGTAAGGCGCTTCGGATTCCGCAAGGTCAAGAGCGTGGTCGCCGGCGGCAGCACGAGAACGGCTTCGGTAAAGAATTGCCTGGATGCCGTTACAGGCGATCCGGACGTGATCGTTATCCATGACGCGGCAAGGCCGCTGGTCTCCGGGCGCATGATACGCGAATCGATAAGGCTGGCATCAAAGTACGGGGCTTGCGTGGCGGCGGTGCCGGAGAGCGATACGGTGAAGCTCGGGGATCCGGCCGGTTTTATCAGGAAGACGGTAGACCGGCGCAATCTCTTCAGGGCCCAGACGCCACAGGCATTCAGGACAAGCCTATTAAGAAGGGCATATAAGAGTTACGGCGCCGGGCGGAAGGTCACGGACGACGCTTCGTTATTGGAAGGCGCAGGCGTAAGGGTCAGGATATTGCCCGGATCGTACCGGAATGTCAAGATAACTACGAAGGAAGACCTTAAGATGGCGGAGGCTTTATTATGAGAGTAGGGATAGGGTACGACATACACAGGCTTGTTGAGGATAGAAGGCTCTTCCTGGGAGGCGTCGAGATCCCTTACGTCAAAGGGCTTTTAGGATATTCCGACGGCGACGTCGTGCTTCATGCCGTATCCGACGCGATATTGGGTGGCATGGGGATGGGTGACATAGGGCAGCATTTTCCTAATACCGATCCTCAATATAAGGGTATCTCGAGTATTGAACTTTTAAAGAAGGTGGCCGTGATAACGGCCGATAAAAAATTCGTGATAGGCAATGTCGACGTGGTGGTGCTGGCCGAAGAGCCGAAGATAGACCCGTTCAGACAGAGGATGGTGGAAACCATATCCCGCGTCCTCGGCATAAAAAAAGACAGGGTGAACATCAAGGCCACTACCAACGAGGGCGTGGGTTCGCTGGGTAAGGGCGAGGCGATAGCGGCCTATGCCGTAGCGGCTTTGGAGGAGAAGTAGTCATGGTATGCATGAACGTAATAATGATCCTGGCCGCGGCATTCATAATATTCTGGGCGGCCGTTGCGGTCATATTCGCCCGCGAGGTAAAGGCGATATTCGCAAGCGATCCGGCGGCGTCAAACTGGTTTGAGGTGCTCCTTACGTATTCCGGGCTGCACGCCATGATATTCTACAGGATGGCGCACGTTTTAAGGGCGGCCGGCATACCGTTCTTTCCGCGCTGGATATCGCAGGTGGGCAAGTTCTTTACCGGCATAGAGATACATCCCGGCGCGGTCATCGGCCATGAACTATTCATAGACCACGGCATGGGCGTCGTGATAGGCGAGACGGCCGTAATAGGGGACAACGTGACCCTGTACCAGGGGGTGACATTGGGCGGCACCGGCAAGGAGAAGGGGAAGCGCCATCCGACGGTGGGCAACAACGTCGTAATAGGGACCGGCGCCAAGGTGCTCGGCAATATAACGATAGGCGACAACTCCTACATAGGCGCGAACGCCGTAGTCATTAAGGACGTCCCGCCGAATTCTACCGTGGTGGGCGTGCCTGGCAGGATAACGAAGCAGGACGGAAAAAAGATAGACGTATCTTTGGATCATATACACGTCCTCGATCCGCTTTTACAGGAGATTGAAGAGCTCAAGGAGCGCATAAAGAGACTTGAGAAATAGGAATTTAGCTATAAGCTGTAAGCTGTAAGAAAAACTTTAAGGCTTATAGCTTAAAGCTTACAGCTTAAAGCTAGCCATCCGATGAAAATATACAACTCCCTCACGCGTACAAAGGAAGAATTCATACCGCTGAAGCATGGAAAAGTCGGCGTGTACGTCTGCGGCCCGACTGTCTATGACTCACCGCACATAGGACACGCCAGAAGCGCCTACATATTCGACGTCGTCAGAAGATATCTAGAATATAAAAAATACGGCGTCACGTTTGTCCGCAACGTCACGGACGTCGACGACAAGATCATTGAGAAGGCGAAAGGTTTAGCTTACAGCTTACAGCTTACAGCTTACAGCTTAAAAGATAAAACCGAAGAAGTGTCGAAGAAATATCTCGATGAATACCACGAGGATATGGCGCTTTTGGGGATACTCCCTCCAGATAAGGAACCGAAGGCGACGGAATATATACCGAAGATGGTCAAGTTCGCGGAGCTCCTGATAAAGAAGGGGCGCGCTTATGAGGTGGACGGCGACGTCTATTTCGACATAAAGACGTCCGCCGGATACGGGAAGCTCTCGAACCAGAATCTTGATAAGATGGAATCCGGGGCCAGGATAGCGCCGGGCGAGAAGAAGAAGGACCCGATGGACTTTGCATTATGGAAGAAGGCCAAGGAAGGGGAGCCTTCCTGGCCGAGCCCGTGGGGGCCGGGGAGGCCGGGCTGGCACATCGAGTGTTCGGCGATGAGTTCGGATATACTCGGAGACGAGTTTGACATCCACGGCGGCGGAATAGACCTGATATTTCCTCACCACGAGAACGAGATAGCGCAGTCGGAAGGCGCCGGCAAGAAGTTCGCCAGATGCTGGATGCATAACGGATTGTTGACGATAAACAGCGTTAAGATGGCGAAGTCGCTGGGGAACTTCATATCGATAAAGGATTTTCTGGTAAAACATAAGGATGCGGACCTCCTGAAACTGCTCTTCCTTAATACGCACTACCGCCACCCGGTGGATTACACCGAGGAAAAGATAGCGGAGATGAAGGCGCAGAAGGAGCGCATCGTGATATTGATGGAGAAGCTGAATAGGGAACAGGTAACAGCTAACAGGAAACAGGAAAAGAATACGAACAACGAACGACGAACAACGAACAACGTAGATCGGTTTAGAAAGCAATTTGAAGACGCAATGGACGACGACTTCAATATGCCGCTCGGGCTGGCGGCGATGTTTGAGCTTGTGACCGAAACGAACAAGAGGATCGATGATCCGGGATTTACCGCCGAAGCAAAGAAGGCGCTCTTAGATATGGCCGGGGTGTTCGGTCTTAAGATGGGGGGCTCTTTGCAAGCCAAAGGAGCCGGTGAGGTCGATCGGCTCGTGGCCGCCAGGGGCGCCGCCAGGGCTAAGAAAGATTTTAAGGAGGCCGACAGGATCCGAAAGGCTCTCGATGAAAAGGGTATAATACTCGAGGACACAAAAGACGGCACGGTATGGCGAAAAAAGCTTTAAAGAGAGGTATCTTCATAACGTTCGAGGGGTGTGAGGGATGCGGCAAGTCCACGCACAGCCGGCTACTTTATGATCACCTACGCAAGGCAGGCTACGCTTGTGAGATCACCAGAGAACCGGGAGGAACGAAGGCCGGAGAGGCGATACGGCAGATACTTCTACACTGTGACGGCATGGAGATATCCGATCTCACGGAACTCTTCCTGTTCGAATCGGCCAGGGCCCAGATAACGGGGCAGGTCATAAGGCCGGCTCTTAGGAAAAAGACGATAGTCATATGCGACCGCTACAGCGACGCGACGATGGCTTACCAGGGATACGGGGGCGGGGTGCCGTTCGTCGCAATAAAGGCCCTCGATAAGATAGCCACGGGCGGCATGGCCCCGGACCTTACGTTCGTTCTGGATATTGATACCGTAACGGGTCTGGGCAGGGCAAAGCGCAAGGGGTGCGACCGCATAGAGAAGAAGGCGCTGGCCTATCATGAGCGCGTCAGGGCGGGGTATCTGGCGATAGCCGCCGGAGAACCGGTGAGGGTCAAGGTGGTCAAGGTTGAATCAGACATAAAGGATACGCAGGCCAGGATAAGGGAGCTGACAAACCGTGTCATTCAAAGATATAAAAGGTGAATCGAGCGCGATAGCGTTCTTAAAGAACGCCGCCTCGGGAGGCCGGGTTGCCGGCACCTACATATTCCTGGGGCCGTCGGGCTGCGGCAAGAAGCTCACCGCGCTTAATTTCGCAAAGCTCCTTAACTGTGCCGATCCCATGGACGGTGAGCCGTGCGAAAAGTGCCCCTCCTGCATGAAGATAAATTCTTCGACGCATCCGGACGTACTGGTGCTTGAGAAGGAAGAGAAGAAGACGGAGTTCGGCATCGACGTCGTATTCGAGGCGATAAGGGCGGCATCGCTTAAGCCGTACGAGGCCAAAAAGAAGGTCTATATACTCGACGGCGCCGACCTCATGAGCGAGGAGGCGCAGAACGCGGTATTGAAGACGCTGGAGGAGCCTCCCAAGGACGCGGTGCTCGTACTGATGGTCGAGGATATCCAGACTATACCGGCGACGATAAGGTCGAGGTCGCAGATAGTGAAGTTCTTCCCGATGCCGCCTGCCGATATCGAAAAGATACTGCGCGACGATCATGAGATAGGCGCTAAGGAAGCGCGGATCCTTGCCGGGCTTTCGCCGGGCAGCATAGGAGCCGCCCTTGAGAATTCGAAGAACGGATTTCTCGAAAGAAGGGCCGCGGTCATAAAGCTCTTGAGGGCCGGCAGCATATTCGATTTCGATTTTGACAGGATGAAAAGGGAAGATTTTGCCGGGTACCTGGATATAATGCTTTCGTGGTACAGGGACGTTCTCGTCATGAAAGCTTTCGCCGGCGAAAAGGCCGATATACTCAACGTCGATATGGAAGAGGAGATAAGGAGAGACTCGAAGAAGCTATCTTTCGAATACCTGGATAAGGCAGTTAACGCGGTGGCCGATGCCAAGGAATATCTGGACAAGTTCGCCAACCCGAAGCTTACGATGAGCGTTCTCGGCATAAGGCTCGAAGAGAGAGGGTAGAATGTACGAAGTCATACAGGTAAGATTACGCGAAGCCGGCAAGATCACGTATGTTTCCACCGGAGGGATGAAATTCAAGATAGGCGACCACGTGATAGTGGAGGCCGACCGCGGCTTCGATTACGGCCAGGTGCTGTCGGAGACCGAGGCGATATTGGATTCCGACCTCGAGGAGCCGCTAAAGAAAGTCGTGCGCAAGGCCAATCCGTGGGATATACACCAGATAGAGAAGAACAAGAAGAAGTCCAGGGAGGTAATAGAGACCTGTTCGAAAAAGATACAGGACAGGAAGCTCCAGATGAAGCTTATCGACGCCGAGTTCTCGTTCGACAGATCCAAAATAATATTCTATTTTACCGCCGAAGGCAGGGTCGACTTCCGCGACCTGGTAAAGGACCTGGCGAACGTATTTAAGACCAGGATCGAGTTAAAACAGATAGGCGTGCGCGACGAAGCGAAGATCCTGGGAGGACTGGGCCCGTGCGGCAGAGCGCTATGCTGCGCTACGTACTTAAAGGACTTCGAGCCCGTGACGATAAAGATGGCGAAGGAGCAGAACCTGCCGCTCAATCCCACTAAGATCTCCGGCCTATGCGGCAGGCTCATGTGCTGTCTCGGATACGAGCACAAGACGTACAAGGATCTCATGAAAGGTATGCCTAAGGAGGGCGAGATAATAAAGACCGAGAAGGGTAATGCCAAGGTTATCGGTATAAACGCGTTAAAACGGTCCGTTACGGCGGAGCTCGAGGATGGCAGCCAGATAGAGGTGCCCCAGAAGTGAGCAAATTCTACATAACTACGCCGATATATTACGTAAACTCCAATCCTCACATAGGCCATTCCTATACCCAGGTGGCCTGTGATACGGTCTCGAGGTTCTTCAGGATGAAGGGCGGCGACGTGCTCTTTATGACCGGCACCGACGAGCACGGCGAGAAGATCGAAGAGGCGGCGCTTGCTAAGGGCTTCAAGGCGGGCGAGGAAAAGAAGTTCGTGGATACGATAGTTCCGGTCTTCAAAGACCTGTGGAAGAAACTCAATATAAGTTACGACTATTTCGTGCGCACCACCGATCCCTATCATGAAAGATGCGTCCAGGCCTTTATCGATAAACTGAATAAGTCCGGGCTCATCTACAAGAAGGCCTATCAGGGGTGGTTTTGCACCCCGTGCGAGACGTTCTGGTCCGAAAGTCAGATCACCGGCGGCGTATGCCCGGAATGCAAACGGCCGTGCGAGAAACTGGACGAGACGAATTACTTCTTCAAGACTTCGGAATACCAGAAATGGCTCATAGACCACATAAAGGCAAATCCGGATTTCATCAGGCCGGACTTCAGGCGAAACGAGGTCCTCGGTTTCCTGAAGGAGGAGCTGCACGACCTTTGCATATCCCGCCCGAAGAGCCGCATGAAATGGGGGATAGAGCTTCCGTTCGACAAGGACTTTGTCACTTACGTCTGGTTCGACGCTCTTATTAATTACATATCCGGCGCCGGGTATCCGCACGATATGGAGCGCTTCAACAAATACTGGCCCGCCGATTTTCACGTTATCGGCAAAGACATAATCCGCCATCACGCCGTATACTGGCCGATCATGCTCAAGGGCGCCGGCATCGAGCCGCCGAAATCGATATTCGCGCACGGCTGGTGGGTCATAAAGGGCGAGAAGATGTCGAAGTCCAGGGGCAACGTCGTGGATCCGCTCGACCTGATAGCGCGGTACGGCATAGATCCGTACAGATATTTTCTGCTGCGTGAGATATCGTTCGGCCTCGACGGCGCCTTCAGTGAGGAGGCGCTCGTCGCAAGGTATAACAGCGATCTGGCCAACGACCTGGGAAATCTCTTAAACCGCACGCTGACGATGACCGAGAAGTACTTTGAAGGGAAGGTGCCTCAAGCGGCGCTAAAGTCAAAGGCCGCAGGCTCGATGAAAGAGGCCGGAAGCGCACTCTACGGGGAGCTCGATAAGGCGGTGCCGAACTTCGAATTCGCCATAGCGCTTGAGAAGATATGGGCGCTCGTCGGCATAGCCAATAAGTCCATAGAGCAGTCGAAGCCCTGGGTCCTAGTCAAAGAGGGGAAGACCGGGGAGCTGGCCGACGTCATCTACGGCCTCCTCGAAAGCCTGCGCATAATAGCTGTTGCGATAAGTCCATTCATGCCGGAGACGGCCAAAAGAATAGCCGAGCAACTCGGAATTCCGAAAGAAGCCATCGATAATATGACTCTCGCCGACATCAAAGTCTGGGGCAAACTCAAAGCTGGTCAATCTATAAATAAGACAGCCCCGTTATTTCCTCGTATAGAAACTCCAAAGACATAAAACCCATCTAGCTCGTCTGCTTGTAGAAGGAAAATCAGCGATAGCTTTTAATGGTAGCTGATTTTCCTGCATACACGTCTAGAGAAATTTTCCGGGTGACGCCGGTG
>Ga0364907_10395_pt1 | contig 13535 bp, 11 predicted proteins | sample ExccelJu500002D3_2_FD_206960 | JGI IMG/M metagenome (GOLD analysis project Ga0364907, IMG submission 206960) | Enriched cells from Trout Bog Lake Hypolimnion, Wisconsin, USA - BchlTB.July02.5000.02.D3 | ecosystem: Environmental > Aquatic > Freshwater > Lake > Hypolimnion/Profundal zone | place...
TACGTGAGCGTCGCGAAAGCGAGGAAGATCGTAAATTGGGTGAGGTTGCCGCTGAAGAGCGCGAAGAATTTGTAGAAGAGTTCCGCGGACGGGTGGATATCGCGCCCCCAGTACAAATTGTGCGAGCCCCTATTGAGATTCCAAAAAGTGCGCGCGTAGAGCGTGAAAAGCAACAGCCGCTCTTTGTGGATATTCCGGATTCAGAGCTACCTCCATTGGCCTTACTTGATGAGGTGCCAGAAGCCAAAGAAACGATTTCGGCTGAAGTTCTGGAATTTACCTCCCGCTTGATTGAGCGCAAACTTGCTGAGTTTGGCGTGCAGGTTACTGTCATCGCTGCCTACCCGGGCCCAGTAGTAACGCGTTATGAGATTGACCCCGCTGTTGGTGTGAAGGGCAGTCAAATTGTGAATCTTGCACGTGACTTGGCTCGTTCACTAGGCGTAGTGAGTATGCGTGTAGTGGAGACAATCCCAGGCAAGACCTGTATGGCTTTGGAGTTGCCAAACCCAACACGTCAATCGGTTTATCTCTCAGAGATTTTGAGCTCGCAAGTCTATAACGATAGCCATTCGATCTTGACACTATCTTTAGGTAAAGATATTTCAGGTAAGCCCGTGGTTGCTGACTTAGCGAAGATGCCACATTGCTTGGTGGCGGGCACAACCGGTGCTGGTAAATCGGTTGGTATTAATGCCATGATTTTGTCGATCCTCTTTAAGGCCAAGCCCGATGAAGTGCGCTTGATCATGATTGATCCAAAGATGTTGGAAATGGCGATGTACGACAAGATTCCACATTTGCTCTGCCCAGTCGTGACTGATATGAAGCAGGCCTACAACGCCCTCAATTGGGCTGTGAATGAGATGGAGCGCCGCTACAAACTGATGAGTAAGTTTGGAGTGCGCAACCTCGCTGGCTTTAATAAGAAAATTTTAGAGGCTGAAGAAAAGGGTGAGAAGTTAACGAACCCGTTTAGCTTAACCCCAGAAGATCCAGAGCCAATCTATAAAGCGCCTGTCATTGTCATCGTAATTGATGAGTTGGCCGACTTGATGATGGTCTCCGGCAAAAAGATTGAAGAGTTAATTGCGCGTATTGCTCAGAAGGCCCGTGCTGCCGGTATCCATTTGGTGTTGGCTACCCAGCGCCCAAGTGTGGATGTCATTACTGGCTTGATTAAGGCCAATGTACCCACCCGTATTTCTTTTCAGGTGAGCAGCAAAATTGATAGCCGCACCATCTTGGATCAGCAAGGTGCCGAGGCCCTATTGGGTATGGGTGACATGCTCTATATGGCGCCAGGTACTGGCTTGCCAGTGCGCGTGCATGGCGCATTTGTTTCGGATGATGAAGTGCATCGTGTAGTTGAGTGGCTCAAAGAGAAGGGTGAGGCCAACTACATTGAGGGTGTGCTCGAAGGCGCGGATGAATCTACTATCGATGCCTTAACGGGAGAGAGTGGTGGTGAGGCAGATCCCCTTTATGACCAAGCAGTCGCGATTGTTCTTGAGAACAAGCGCCCATCGATTTCTTTAGTGCAGCGGCATTTGCGTATTGGCTATAACCGCGCTGCCCGCTTATTAGAGGATATGGAAAAAGCCGGCCTTGTATCGAAAATGGGTAATGGCGGTAACCGTGAAATCCTCCATCGTGCATCTGAGTAAGGCAATGATTTTGAAAAGTGTTTTCTCAAGACTTGCCCTCGTCACAATTGCATTGTTTGCAAGCATCAATCTGACTCTGGCCGCAGAGGGTGATAGCGGCGCTGATCAGTTGCGTCAATTTGTGCGTAACTCCAAAACCGCCGAGGGTGATTTTGTGCAACAGCAATTGCGTACGCCAAAAGGTGATGAGCCAAAAGATAAAGGGCTAAAAGTAGTGCGCCAGACCCAAGGCCATTTTGTATTTCAGAGGCCGGGACGTTTTATTTGGGATACACAAAAACCATATGAGCAAAAGTTAATTGCTGATGGTAAACAAGTAGTGATGTGGGATAAGGATTTAAATCAGGCCACCTTTAGACCGGCAGGGCAAGCTCTTGCCACTACCCCGGCAGCAATCTTGTTTGGTGAAGACGCCTTGGATCAACATTTTGAGTTAGTCGAAGGTGATGAGCACTTGGGAATGAAGTGGGTTAACTTAAAGCCTAAGACTGCAAGCTCCAAGGGTGCTAATGATCTGCCCTACACCAAGATCTCAGTTGGTATGGCCAATGGTTTGCCAAAAGCTCTAGAGTTGATAGATGGTTTGGGGAGTGTGGTGTTGGTAACTTTAGACCACATTCAACTGAATATCGCCTTGCCAGCCAATCGCTTTACTTTTACACCTCCAGCTGGCGCAGAAGTTGTCCGCATGAAATAAAAAACCAATTTAGTTAATAAAGAATAGAGCATCATGATTGATCCCCAATTACTCCGTAAAGATATCGCCGCTGTTCAGGCGCGCTTAGCGACTCGTAAATTCCAACTCGATGTTGAGAAATTCAATACGCTAGAGACCGAGCGTAAATCTTTACAAACCCGCACTGAAGAATTGCAAGCCAAGCGCAATCAACTGTCTAAAGCCATTGGTATGAAAAAAGGCAAAGGCGAAGATGCTAGTGCTGAGATGGCAGAAGTGGGTCAGGTCAATGCGGATATGGAAGCTGGCGCAGCCCGACTTAGTATCTTGCAAACCGAGATTGCGGATTTCTTAATGGGCATCCCCAATCTTCCAGATGAGTCGGTACCAACAGGTAAAGATGAGACCGAAAACAAAGAGATCAAAACTTGGGGGCAGGCCCCGTTGTTTGATTTTGAGATTAAAGATCACGTAGATTTAGGAAGTGCGTTGGGCTTGGATTTTGAAGTGGCTGCCAAGATAAGTGGCTCTCGCTTTGTAGTGCTAAAAGGACCGATTGCTAGATTGCATCGTGCCTTGGCACAATTCATGCTCGATACGCACACTACTGCGCATGACTATCAAGAAATCTATACGCCTTATGTCGTGAACGCAGCATCGATGCGCGGCACAGGTCAGTTACCTAAGTTTGAAGAAGACCTTTTTAAGGTGCCGCGTCAAATGGGTGGCGAAGATCCCAAAGGAGTAAATGAGGGCGAAGCAAAAACAGAAAACTTTTACCTCATTCCAACTGCTGAAGTCCCAGTCACGAACTTAGTGCGAGATGAGATTGTTAATGCCGATAGTTTGCCTTTGAAGTTTGTTGCGCATACGCCTTGCTTTCGTTCTGAAGCGGGAAGTTATGGACGTGATGTGCGTGGCATGATTCGTCAGCACCAATTCGATAAAGTGGAATTGGTGCAGATGACTAAACCAGAAGATTCCATGCAGGCTTTGGAGGAGCTCACTGCACACGCAGAAAAGATTTTAGAGTTGCTGGAGTTGCCATACCGCAAGGTATTGCTCTGTACTGGCGATATGGGTTTTGGTAGTACCAAGACCTATGACCTGGAGGTATGGGTTCCATCACAAAACGCCTATCGTGAAATTAGCTCATGCTCAAACATGGGGGACTTTCAGGCAAGACGTATGCAGGCTAGATTTAAAGCAGGCCAGGGTAAGCCAGAATTACTTCACACCTTAAATGGCTCGGGCCTAGCTGTGGGTAGGGCGCTAGTAGCTCTGCTTGAGAACAAACAACAAGTCGATGGCAGCATTGCCATCCCAAAAGCACTGCAACCCTATTTAGGTGGACTGGAAGTACTGAGCCCTATCGTGAAGTAAGCACATAGAAAGCTAGTCGCAAAGCTATAATTGCCGTTCGGTTCGGAGAGGTGGCAGAGTGGTCGAATGTACCTGACTCGAAATCAGGCGTACTAGCAATAGTACCGAGGGTTCGAATCCCTCCCTCTCCGCCATTGTCAACAGTTTTATAAGGCTTTGCGGTAATACAACAGCTTTGTTACCAAAATTGTTACCAAAGTCATTCAGTGGGGTACTTTCTTGTGCTGCCGATGGTCCGTTATCGGCCATTAATAGTCTTTTATTGCAAGCAAAGCGAGCGTTAAGGCCTTGACTGCCTGTTTATAACAACTTATTAAATAAGTTATGGCTATTACTGGATTTGGGGAGTATCCTGAACAAACTTCAAGGCTGATAACTGTTACAGCACTTGCTTTCTTAAATCCTTTGTAACAGTCGTCTCCTCTAGCGAATTAGAGTAAGTTTCGCACTCACCCTCAGAAAAAATTGGTTATGAATAAGAAACTTGCAATGGCAAGTTTGATGATGCTCGCATTTGGAGATCCCTATGCTCAAGTTACAGTCGATACTACTGGTGGCACTACAGGCGGAGCTGTAGCAAGTACGCCCATCGCGAACTCTGTTTCTAGCATTGGTAATACAACTACAGGCGCCTCTACTTCAGCTGGCGGATCTGTTGGAAGTGTTTCTACAGGGGCATCTACTTCTACAGGAGGTTCATCAAGCATTGGTAATACCACTACCGGTGCCTCAACATCCGCTGGTGGATCATCTAACGCAACAGGCGGCAAGTCATCCTCAAGCGGGAATACATCAGGTAATACAACAATCACATCAAACTATACTGCCCCCAAAATCCCAGTAGCTACTGCCGTTGCTCCATCAAACTTTCCAACAGCACCTTGCATGGGGTCATCATCCATCGGTGGGTCCGCTGTTTTATTTGGTTTTAGTGCTGGGTCTTCATGGGAGGCAACAGAATGCATGACTTTTGAGGCGGCAAGATCATTTGATCAGGCTGGGATGCATGAAGATGCGCTCGCTATTAAATGTACAAGTAAGTATTCAGCTGCCGCACCAAGCTGCATTAGGCTCAAGCAGCAGGAGCAACAAGCTCAACAACAGCAACCGGCTCAGCACGCTCAATATGAGTCACCAAAATTAGTTAGCTTAAATCCCATGCGGGGTATCTATAGCGAGACTGTCGACCCAGTAACTGGATTTAAAACTGTCATTGATACTAGAGACTCTCATGGTCGTATCGCTATACCCCAGTAATAATTACTAATACCAGTATGAAATATAACTTAGTCTGCTCTGGGTCGTTAGCAGTCATTGCGGAGGCGGTGTCCGCCTATAATGCAATCTAAAGCGACCTAGAGGAGTCCAAGCTCGTATATTTCAGGGTTAGGTCTTCCTCTCCGCTAATGATCAATTGGAATAAGCTTAAATAGTTTGGTTATTGTGGATAGCACGCGATGGATTAAGGCAAACTCAAGTGCGTCAATTAAATAAACTACTCAGATTCACTAAGGCCTCATGCCAATAAGAGTTCTTCGCGCTGCAATGTTATTGATGGCCAGTATTCTTTTGGTGGCATGCTCGACGACAAAATCAGATCCATCGACCGTTGTACATGTTCCAAATGATGCTTGGTGGAATCAGCTTGCGAATACAAAAACTGGGAGTGATCCCCAAAAAAATGTAGCAACTGTACGCAAGAGACTGGCGGCAGTTAGTCCCATTCCATTTAGTATTGCTTTCTCAGAGAGTACGGAAATCAATGCATTTGCAAGCTTGCAGAACGGTCAAAATTTGATTGTTTTGACCAATGGATTTATTTTGCAATTCGGTAATGATCCAGATGTTCTAGCTACTGTGTTGGGGCATGAATTAGGGCACCATCAACTAGGGCACACCCAGCCTGATTATGGCAAGAATCGCGACATTGGTATTACGGCTGCAAGCCAAGCTCTGGGTATGCTTTCTAGCTATTTCATCCCATTTAGCGGCTTTCTAGTAGGTAATGCAGTTAAAACGGCGGGCCTGACATATAACCGCGATGATGAACGAGATGCGGATACCTTTGGAATGAAGTTGGCCTTGGCAGCTGGATATTCTCCTTGTGGAAGCTATCGCTTTGCCGCGAAGATGAAAGAGTTGGGGCAAGGTCCGGCTCTCACTTTTCTCTCAACCCATCCGGGCAATGATGAGCGCTTGGAGAACTCAGAAAACTTTAGTGTGAATAGCAATGGTATGAGCTGTAGTAGTCTGCAATAATTGCACTCTCGTCGCTACCATTCATTCAATTGCAATTGAATGACGGATATTGAAAGATCCCCGCACATTGTGGGGCTTTTTATTTCTGGAGTATTTTGAGCCCATCATATTAAGGAGCATTTCAGTTGCAATCGAGTCACCAAGTCCTTCATGATGTGTTTGGGTTTGATCAATTCCGGGGTGCACAAGAGTCGATTATTCAGCATGTCGTAGCCGGTGGAGATGCGCTGGTACTAATGCCTACGGGCGCTGGCAAGTCCTTGTGCTATCAAATCCCCGCACTTGTAAGGCGTGGCGTTGGGGTTGTGGTTTCGCCCTTAATTGCATTGATGCAAGATCAGGTTGATGCTTTAACCCAACTTGGTGTGAAGGCCTCCTTCCTCAATTCCAGTCTGGATGCAGTCCAGTCACAAAAAGTCATCAGTCAACTGTTGGCTGGAGATCTGGACTTAATCTATGTCGCGCCTGAGCGTTTAATGAATCCTGGTTTTTTATCGATGCTTGATAGATTGAGTACGGGCCCTGGCATTGCTCTGTTCGCAATTGATGAAGCGCATTGCGTTTCTCAGTGGGGTCATGATTTTCGTCCCGAATACCGTCAGTTAACCGTGTTGCATGAGCGCTTTCCTAGGGTGCCTCGAATTGCTTTAACTGCCACTGCAGATGCGCCCACTAGAGCTGAAATCGTTGAGCGCCTCTCGCTTGAGTCTGCCGAGCAGTTTGTCTCTAGCTTTGATCGGCCTAATATTCGCTACCGTGTACTGCAAAAGCATAGTGCTAAACAGCAGTTAGAACATTTTTTAGATGCTGAACATGCCAATGACTCTGGAATTATTTATTGCTTGTCTCGCCGCAGTGTAGAGGACACTGCGCAATGGTTAAAAGACCGAGGTTGGGATGCCTTGCCCTATCACGCCGGTTTAAGTGTAGAAACGCGTAGTGCCAATCAGAAGCGTTTCCTGCGTGAAGAGGGAGTCATTATGGTGGCAACAGTTGCTTTTGGTATGGGTATTGATAAACCCAATGTCCGTTTTGTGGCCCATCTTGATCTTCCGAAAAGCATGGAAGGTTACTACCAAGAGACCGGTAGGGCAGGGCGAGATGGCTTACCTGCGAATGCTTGGATGGCCTATGGCTTGGGAGATGTGGTGAGCCTGCGTCAAATGGTCGATTCTGGTGAAGCCTCCGAAGAGCGTAAGCGTGTGGAGCGCCAAAAGTTAAATGCCTTGTTAGGGTATTGTGAATCGACTGCATGCCGCCATCAGGCAATCTTAAGATACTTTGGAGAGCAACATCCTGGGGGCTGCGGCAACTGCGATAACTGTCTCGAGCCAGTGGTAAGCTGGAATGCCACCAAGGAAGTGCAAAAAGCCTTATCTTGCGTTTACCGAACCGGTCAGCGTTTTGGCGTCACCCACTTGATTGACGTATTGCTCGGTAAAGTGACGCCGATAGTGAAACAGTACTTTCATGAGCAAGTGAGCACATTCGGTATTGGCGCAGAGCTCAATCAAGCGCAGTGGGGTAGCGTCTATCGGCAGTTAGTGGCAGGCGGTTATCTAGATGCAGACATTGCCCTACATGGCGGCTTAAAGTTAGTTGATCATATTGCACTGCCAGTATTGCGGGGCGAGCAAGAGGTTTGGTTGCGCAAAGAAACTGCTTACTCCAAGAATAAGGCGAATCAATCCGTTACAGGCAAAAGATCCACGCACCCCTTTAATAATATTGCCGATGAAACCCTTTGGGAGGCACTCAAGGCTAAGCGTACCGAATTGGCGCGTGAACAAGGGGTTCCGCCTTATGTGATTTTTCATGACAGCACTCTGCAAGAAATGGTTAGAAGTACGCCTTCGAGCGTAGAGCAATTTAGCCGTATCGGTGGCGTAGGGCAGGCTAAGTTAGATCGTTACGGAAGACACTTTATCGAAGTTATCTTAGTCAATAAAAAGCAGACTCCTAATAAATGAGGATTCATCGACGATGTATCCAGTTTTGATGCTAGATTTGGCTTATTTCTAGCGCTCCATAAAACCAACATTGCGCCTCTACTTGCTTCCAGCCCAAAGAGGTGAGGCCCTCATGCATGGAGTCTTCATACATCTTGAGCATTAACTCTTGTTCGCCTTGGGCAATATTTTCACTAAAGCTATATTTGGCATAGGCATCATGTAATGAGCCATCAAATGGATCAAATGCTAGGTTTACATCAATGCCTAGGGTGGGGTTGTAAGACTCTGGAAGTTTGGGTTCTTTATTCACCAAGACATAGCCTGAGCTCCAGCTTAGTTCAACTGTGAGGGTCTTATCGGATTGCCGCCAAACTTCAATTTCTACAATTGGGTTTGGTTTGGTGGCGGCAATCTTATAGACCATATCAGTAAGCCGCATTCATTAACCAAGCATCGATAAATCACGTACCGCACCCTTATCAGCAGAAGTTGCCAATAAGGCATAGGCCTTGAGGGCTGCAGAAACCTGACGCGGACGTGGCTGGGCTGGCTTCCAGCCTAGAGCATCTTGTTCAGTTCGGCGCTTGGCTAGCACCTCATCGCTCAGCAATACATTGATGCTGCGGTTGGGAATATCAATGCGAATACGATCACCATTCCTGACTAGGCCAATAGCGCCACCCGATGCCGCCTCAGGAGAGCAGTGACCAATGGATAAACCAGATGTACCGCCAGAGAAGCGACCATCTGTTAATAGGGCGCAAGCTTTACCAAGTCCCTTGGATTTAATGTAGCTGGTAGGGTAGAGCATCTCTTGCATGCCTGGGCCACCTTTAGGGCCTTCATAGCGCACCACTACAATATCGCCCGCTTTCACTAGGTCACCCAGAATATGTTCAACCGCTTCATCTTGAGACTCTACTACATGAGCAGGGCCTTCAAAAACCAGGAGGCTATCATCTACGCCCGCTGTTTTTACGACGCAGCCATCGAGTGCAATATTGCCTTTTAAGACTGCTAGACCGCCTTGGGTGCTAAAAGCATTTTCAAAAGAACGAATACAGCCCTCTTTACGATCTATATCCAGGCTTGGCCAGCGCGTATCTTGACTAAAAGCCGTTTGGGTTGGAATACCAGCAGGACCTGCTTTATAAAAAGTTTGCACTGCTTCACTAGGATTACGGGCAATATCCCACTCGTCGAGCACTTCTTTCATGGTCTTGCCAAGCACGGTGCCTAATTCAGTATGAATGCGGCCAGCGCGATCAAGCTCACCTAAGATACCCATAATTCCGCCGGCACGGTGAACGTCTTCAATGTGATATTTATTGGTATTTGGAGCTACTTTGCACAGCTGCGGCACAACTTTAGAAATACGATCAATGTCGGCTAGCGTGAAATCTAATTGAGCTTCCTGGGCAATGGCCAAGATATGCAAAATGGTATTAGTCGAGCCACCCATGGCGATATCGAGCGCCATGGCATTTTCAAAGGCCTTGACACCCATCGAGCGCGGTAATACTGAAGTATCTTCTTGCTCGTAATAGCGCTTGCAAAGATCCACAATCACATGACCGGCTTGTTTAAAGAGTTTTTCACGATCGGCATGGGTTGCTAACATCGTGCCATTACCAGGTAAAGACAGGCCAAGCGCCTCCGTTAAGCAGTTCATCGAATTAGCGGTGAACATGCCTGAGCAAGAGCCGCAAGTGGGGCAAGCAGAGCGTTCAATCTCCGCTAAATCAGCATCACTAATTTTGTCATCAGCAGCCATCACCATCGCATCGATGAGGTCCAGCTTTTTAAATTCCATTGCATGGGTTTGGGGATTAGCTAAGCGCACCTTGCCTGCTTCCATTGGGCCACCAGAAACAAAGATCACTGGAATGTTCAGGCGCATTGCAGCCATGAGCATTCCAGGAGTGATCTTGTCGCAATTGGAAATGCATACCATCGCATCAGCGCAGTGGGCATTGACCATATATTCCACTGAGTCTGCAATCAAGTCACGGCTTGGGAGAGAGTAGAGCATGCCATCATGGCCCATAGCAATGCCGTCGTCTACCGCAATAGTGTTGAATTCTTTTGCTACACCACCGGCGGCTTCAATTTCACGAGCAACTAATTGACCTAAATCTTTAAGATGAACATGGCCTGGTACAAATTGCGTGAAGGAGTTGACTACTGCAATGATTGGTTTGGAGAAGTCGCCATCTTTCATCCCAGTGGCGCGCCACAAAGAGCGGGCACCCGCCATATTGCGGCCAGCAGTTGAGGTTTTTGAACGGTAAGCAGGCATATCTAAAGCTCCGGTGTAAATAGTAAAAAATGATCTTTTATTATCGCCCAGACCCCAAGGGGGCGCTGAGGGTGGGGCGGCTTTATTTGAAGTTGTTTAAAACAATCTGCAGCACTTGTAGCAGCACCAATAAAACCACCGGGGAAAGGTCCCAGGCCCCCGAATTGGGGAGGCGGCGGCGAATTGGCGCCAGTACAGGCTCAACTAAGATCCCTAAAATGATCTGCATTTGTGAGCCAGGCCCAACCCAGGAGAGTAGAACGCTAGCAAAAACGAGCCCAATCAGGCCAGATAGAGTCATCTGCAGAAGGTCCAGCAAAGAAAATATCAGCAGCGGCAGCACTTCAAGAGGAATGCTAATGAAAGTAGCAACGGCAATGGCCTTGAGTAAGACAACAATGTAAGCTGCCAATAGGCTGGCGCTATCTAAGCGTCCAACACTTGGGGTGATTTTCCGCAAGGGCAGAACCAACCAATTGGTAATTGGTAGAAGATAGGTGGCAAGCGATTTGCCTTGACCGATTCCGAGATTAAAACCGAGCCATTGCAAGTAACAGCGGAGTATGCAGGCGCCCGCCACTACGCTAACGGTAATTTGTAATAGGAAGTTAAGGATCTGAAAAATCATGTAGGCATTCTGTTGTTAGGTTTAGTGTTGACGTAGCTTATTGCGGTACTCTTGTGCAGCTTTATTTTGACGAGCTACCTTGGCTTTGTAATCGGACAACAATTTCTTTTGAGCATCGCTATGGCGCGTTTTAAGCCAGTAGACCAAGCCCAAGCCAATAAACCAGGTTGGTAAAACATAGAGAGCAATCAGTGAGTCTTCGCTCAGCGTGAGGGCATAAAGCACGACGCCAAAGAAAACGAGCGAAACGTATGGCATGACCGTGCCCAATGGCATTTTGAATTCTGATTTGGCATGCGCCTCGGGGAAGCGTCGGCGATAGACTAAATAGGAAATCAAAATCATGGTCCAAATGAAGATAAAGATGAGAGCGGCAACTGTGCCGACAAGATCAAAAGCTTCCATGATGGAGTCTTTGGTCGCCAACAGTAAAGAGGTAATCAAAATGATGGCGCTACCAAGATAGATGCCCACTGTGGGCGTTTGGTAAGTAGAAAGCTTGCCAAAAACGGCTGGAGCATGGTGTTGTTGTGCCAGTCCATACAGCATGCGGGAGGTGGCAAAGATACCGCTATTGCTAGAGGAGGTGGCTGAGCTCATCACGACAAAATTGACTACGGAGGCTGCCCCAATCATGCCTACCAGGGAGAACATACCAACAAAAGGACTCTTATCGGAAGGGATGGCATTCCACGGGGTGACAATCATCAATACAGTAACGGTACCGATGTAAAAAATCATGATGCGCCAAGGAATTTTTCGAATCGCTTCAGGAATCATCTTCTTTGGATGTTCCGCTTCGGCCATCATCGTCCCAATGATTTCCATGCCGGCAAAGGCAAAAATAGTCGTTTGCAAGCCATTCAAAAGTCCGCTTACTCCATGTGGAAAGAATCCACCGTAAGACCAGAGATTGCTGACTCGCGCTGTAATTCCCTCTGGAGAGATAAAGCCGGTGGTAGCCAGCCAAAGACCCAGAGCAATTAAGCCAATGATGGCAATCACCTTAATGATAGATAACCAAAACTCGAGCTCACCAAATGCACGGACACTTAAGAGGTTAAGCGTAAAAAGCAAAACGACGGTAGAGAGAGCTGAAATCCAATGGGGTAGATCAGGCCACCAAAATGAGGCATATCCAGAGATCGCTGTAATTTCAGCAATCGCAGCAACAATCCAAGCAAACCAATAAGACCAGCCTACAAAGAACCCAGCAGAAGGCCCAAGAATGTCTTCTGAAAAATCTACAAAAGATTTGTAGTTCAGGTTGTGAACCAGTAACTCACCCATAGCACGCATCACAAAATACAAAATGAGACCTGTAATGGCATAAATAAAAATAATGCCTGGACCAGCTAAGGAGATTGTTTTTCCAGATCCCATAAACAGGCCGGTACCAATACAGCCGCCAATGGCAATCATTTCCATCTGGCGCTGGCCTAAACCCCGCTCTAATTTAGTGTTATTTTCCATATGCTCCTCATTGTATTGGAGGCCCAGAAGGGTAAGATGTGATAGTGAAACAATGACTATTTTAGGGGGTTTAATGCGTTTTTATCACTTCATATTGATTGGATTTTTAGTGCAAACTCTATTGGCTTGCAGTACGCCAGTCAGTGATTTTGGTGTGTATCGTCAATCTGATGGCACTGTAGGGGTGCATGCTCCTAAAGGGGCAACTGATACGGAGGCGCATGAGGCCGCATTATTGGAGTGTAAAAAACTAGGAAAAAGGGCTGCAACGATCGTTACAGCCCACCCTACATCGAATGATCGATTTCCAAATACTTACATCTACAACTGCATTTATTAAGACTTAGCTTAAAAGCCATTTCTTAATAGACTTATTGACGCACATTGCATCGATCGCTAGGCCAAAAAATTCAGAGCCATTAGTGATCATGCTCTCAATAGCCTCTACTTTTCCGGATTTGATACCGCGTAAGTAAGTTGCTGCGCGGTAGCGTAAGAAATGCTCTGTTTCACCTTCTTCATTTTCGGTAGAGCAGATCTCCAAGCTACCGTAGCGAGTTTCAGGGTTGATATTGAGAATCGATAAGCCTAGTGCACCAATTAATTTCTCAGGCACTGGGATCGGAACGTAAGAGTAGAGGGAGATCATCATTTCATCTTCATCGACTTCGATGATGTGATCTACGTCAAAAACGTCTTTTTCGGTTAATTCAGTTTCGCCTGAATCACCACCACCAAAGGTGGACTCAAACTGCAACATTGCTGTATTGCTGTCCTTAGAGATCTCAATCATGTCGGGATAGCCCAACAGACCTTTCCACCAGTACATCAACGAGAAGGTGCATGGCTTTACTTCTACCAAGCCTTTTTTAGTGGACTTTGCAAAGTACAAGCCATAAAACTCATCATCGGATTCTAGACCGTATTGATCTACCTTGAGGGCCTTGGTAGTGGCTTTAGGTGCAGTCTTCTTAGCCACTTTTTTAGCTGCTGGTTTCTTGGCGACCACTTTTTTTGTAACTGCTTTCTTAGCTGCAGGCTTTTTGGCGGCAACTTTTTTAGCAGTTGGTTTTTTTACTACCTTCTTCACCGCTTTTTTTGCCACCACTTTCTTAGCGACAACTTTTTTGGCAATTTTCTTTACAGGGGCTTTTTTCACCACCTTGGTAGCTACTTTCTTCTTTGCTGGTGACTTTTT
>Ga0364907_10408_pt1 | contig 13232 bp, 8 predicted proteins | sample ExccelJu500002D3_2_FD_206960 | JGI IMG/M metagenome (GOLD analysis project Ga0364907, IMG submission 206960) | Enriched cells from Trout Bog Lake Hypolimnion, Wisconsin, USA - BchlTB.July02.5000.02.D3 | ecosystem: Environmental > Aquatic > Freshwater > Lake > Hypolimnion/Profundal zone | place...
TGGTATCATCTTCGCAAAGCAGAACCTTGAATCTTTTTTTAATTTCCATAACAAAACAATTTATTTGGTTAAAAATCTGAATTTTATGTAAATAGACATCAAATTCAGTTCCAAAGCAAATAAATCATATCATACTATTTTGTTAAACGATGAAAATTGGCTTAACATTTACATAACAAGTCATGTTGTTACACCCATATTCTTCATTAAATTTGCCGGATTAGCAGGCAATTAACTAATTAAAATCACATTATGCAGTATTATAGTCATTCGCTTACTCAATATAAAAGGCTTGTAACAAAAGAGGTTAAAATTGGGGATTTATTGATGGGAAACCTGCATCCCATAAGGATTCAGACCATGACCACTACCGATACAATGGATACATTGGCAACGGTAGAACAAACACTTAGATGCGTTGAAGCCGGTGCCGAACTTATTCGAATTACAGCACCATCCATTAAAGAAGCTGAGAATCTTTTGAATATAAAAAATGAATTGAGAAAAAGAGGTTGCAATGTTCCTTTGATTGCAGATATTCATTTTACTCCCAATGCGGCTGAAGTTGCTGCCCGGATTATTGAAAAGGTTAGAGTGAACCCTGGAAATTATGTAGATAAAAAGAAATTTGAACAGATAGATTATACCGATGCGGAATATGTAGAAGAGATAGACCGTATCCGCGAAAGATTTACACCTTTGGTGAAGATATGTAAGGAATATGGAACGGCCATGCGTATTGGCACCAATCATGGCTCTTTAAGCGACAGAATCATGAGCCGCTATGGTGATACCCCAATGGGAATGGTGGAGAGCGCTATGGAGTTCCTGCGCATTGCCCGTGGCGAAGATTATCACAACATCGTATTGAGTATGAAATCCAGCAATCCTCAGGTGATGGTTCAGGCATACCGTTTGCTGATTGCCAGGATGTTTGAAGAGTTTAACGAATGTTATTCTCTTCACCTTGGTGTAACAGAAGCCGGCGACGGAGAAGATGGCAGAATCAAATCAGCAATTGGTATTGGTACCTTACTGGAAGATGGGGTAGGAGATACCATCAGGGTTTCACTCACCGAAGACCCTGAAATGGAAATACCGGTATGTAAGAATATTGTAAACAGATATACCAATTCCAACTCTTCAGAATCTGTAGCTCCTGTTCCTCCTGTCGATAAATTATCGGCATACAATCCTTTTGAATATAAAAGAAGGGAAACCTTTGCTGTTCAGAATATTGGAACCGGGCATGTTCCGGTAGTAATAGCCGACTTCAGTAAGTTGGATAATATAACTCCTTCATCATTGGAAACAATTGGTTATAAATACGATGCAGCTTCCGATAAATGGTCCATTGGTGATTCTGCTGCGGATTATATATTTACCGAAAATCAGGAGATTTCATTTGCTCTTCCGGGTACATTAAGGGTTATACAATATCATGGTGCATGGTTAACAGCTACTGATAAAACCTCCCACTTCCCAATCATGGATGCAGCCCAATATCTGAACCCTGCTCTCCAGAAGTCTGAGGCAATAAACTTTGTAATGATAGATGCTTATTCATAAGGAGAAGTACAACCTGAATTAAAAGAAATCATGACAAAGCTGAAAGCAGATAAACAAGCAGTTATCTGTGCCAACTCTAACAATAAAAATGCCTTACAAAGCATCAGAAGATTGATGGTAGAATTGGTGGATAACGATGTAAGAAATCCTGTAATCATTATCTGCGATAGCAATGATGCAACCAACGATGCCAGCCTCATTCATTACGCTGCTGAAACAGGTGGATTACTCCTCGATGGTTTTGGTGATGGTATTTGCCTTGGTCATCATTTCAATAATAAATCCGTTAAGCCTGAACTGAAACTATTAAACTCTATTGCCTTTGGCATTCTGCAGGCTACCCGTACCAGAATATCCAAAACAGAATATATCAGTTGCCCAAGTTGTGGCAGAACTCTATTTGATTTGCAGCAGACTACTGCCCGTATTCGTAGTGTAACCAATCATTTGAAAGGAGTTAAGATTGCTATAATGGGTTGTATAGTGAACGGACCCGGAGAGATGGCTGATGCAGATTTTGGTTATGTAGGAAGCGGTGTTGGAAAGATAACTTTATATAAAGGAAAAGAAGTTGTAAAAAGAAATATTGATAGTGCGGTAGCTGTCAATGAGCTCATCAACTTATTAAAGGAAAACGATGCTTGGGTTGAATCAAAAGAAGCCTAATATTTAGAGATATATATTAACCATTAAGCTCAATTATCATTTAAAATAGCTGAGCTTAATTACTACTAATAATATACCAAAATCTACTTGTATCACTTAATCAAAATCTTCTTCACTTCTTCTCCCTCTACTCCAATGGCCTGCAGGTAATATGTTCCTGTATTCAATGGTCTGTCTTCACTCATTTGAAAATCATTACTACCCTTTATTCCCTCAGTTTTTTCACTCAACAATACTTTCCCTGTATTGTCCATAAGTCTGAATATTATTGTCTTTGCTTCTTTCAGATTCATTTGTACATGAACCACTCCCTCGGTAGTAGGATTAGGTGCAACTGTCCAGGTTTCTTTTACAATATCCGATGTATTAATCACCGATGGATTTATAATAATGTTATGCAGGTTTTCATCTTTATCATAGGCTGCAATGGAAGTAACAGAACTATTCAGATTTAATGTTTCATTATTCAATGGACTAATGGCTTTGAAAATAAGTTCCATTATTACAGAGCCATCCTCTAAAGTTTTAATCTCATTCTTTGGGTCAACCCATAGGAAGCTTACACTACCTTCTGCTGCATGGTTTGTACCTGTTTCTAAATCCAGAGGATTATTACCAATACCCTGCCATTGCAATACATTAGCATTGAAGCTGATGGTAAACTGCATACCCAGCATATCCTTAAAGTTCTTCACTTTTACTGGTAGGTGCACATATCCGTCAGTACGTCCAGACAGGGCGTCAGACGGGTATGAGTAAGAAAGCTCTACAGCATTTATATTATTAACCATTGGTCTTGGTATGGCAGGATTCCAGTCCCAGTTTACATCCCCCAGTTTACATCCAACCAGGTTTTTGCCGCTGACATTATAAGTGAGATTTGTCCAGGTACGTTGATTATAATAAGGATATATTTTACTTGAATCAGCTAAATTATAAGTACTGTCATTATCTACAAATGCCCATAATCTATGCGCCCCAGTTGATGTGGCAGTGAAAGTGGTATCAATTCCCAGTATCAGTCTTTTTATATATACAATATCCAGTACACTCACCGTGTTATCACCATTCACATCTGCTGCAATTATTTTGTATGGACTATTCAATATATTCTTCTGTAAAATATGACTCTGTATCAATGCAACATCCAGGGCAGTTACGCCATTTGTTTTATCTGCATCATTGTTTTTAGAGGCATTAATGGTGTCTTTTATACCCATCAGATTAATACTGTAATTCCCCGATACATTTACAGTGGTATCCAGCACATTGCTTTTTATCAGTAAGGAAACATTTGGAATACTGATAGCCAGAGGAGTGAAAACTATGCCACTGATTACTGGTGATATTCTCTGGATATTTACTTCCAGCATATAACTGCCTGTTGCACCAGCAAAACCAGGTGATACATGCAGGAATAGGGTTGTTCCCCCATACACTGTATCCCTTCCTGGAATAGTGTCTTTAAAATTCCCTGACCACGAAACGCTGTCTGTCGATAACGAAAACACACCATCCAGTGTATAGGTATTACTGTTGTCACTATAATTAAGGCTATTCAAAACTGGCTTAATAGAATAATTATATCCTGCAGGAAGTTTTATCTTATAAAAATCTTGGTCAGTACTGCTATGTATGTTAGCCCCACTCGTGCTTACTATAGCTACATTATTGGCAAATACGGCAGATAATAAATTTGATTGATTAATGACATCATTCGGTTCATACAAGTCAGATGCTAAACTGACTGTCACTGTCAGTGGATTTATAGAAGCTCCTGAACCAGCCCAGTAAACAGTTGATGAGCCCGATGATTGATACACTAATCCTAAAAGATATGTACCCGGTGCTACGTTTATTGAACTGGTATTAAAACTTATATATGGCGAACTATAATAAGCCCCGTTTGCCAACCCATTTGCCTCAGTATAAGTCCCGATAGTTTGAACCAATACTCCACTCATAGTATATATTCCCAACTGATAAGTTCCTTTAAATGTCGTGCCGCTATTATTAATAATGTTTAGGTTAATATTAGCGGATTGTCCTGCTATCAGTTTACCCGAACTGATATTAATAGCAGAGTACAATGCAATATTATTATTATTTACAACCCTTATTTGTGCTTTGTTTATATAGGTTCCATTATTCAATGCTGCTACCCAGCTTCCCCCGGTTGGTCGGTAGTTGATATATATATTATATAAACCCGGAATCATACCATCGATTCCTGTAGTAGTAAATACAATGTTATTGGTGAAATGAGAATTAGCTGCTAAAGTCTGTGCAGTATCAAAGGCAACAAATGCCACAAAATTATTCAAGCTATCATATACTGTAGCACCAAAATCTCCGCTAAAAGAATAGCTGCTCACATTATTCACATTGCTCGTTATGCTGAACCCTGCCCCATAGCTTATCTGACTTGCTGAAGGAACCACCTGCGAATTGTATAACTGAATCGCATAAGGTGTTGGCTGAATATTCATAATTACATGTTCCGAACTATTAAACATACCATTTCCGGTGCCTGCTGTTCCTCCTACGCCAGGGTTCAGTGAATTTACCTGATAATAACCATTACAAACCCCACTCCATCCCCAGTTAATATGAATATTATTATTCACGTCATACCCGTCTGCCACAAAACAATGTCCGATTTTTTCTATAGTATCCTGTCCGTCATACATAATCGGTCTTCCTGCATTCAGTTCTGTTTCCAGCAAAACAATCCATTGAGCATCGTTATAATTACCGGTTCTGGTATAAGCCTGCATATTATTATAACCAAAGTAGTTTTTAAAAGCATATTCTGCACTCGGTGCAACACCGGTCATATAGGCCGAACTGCCCCCTGCCGAGTTTATCCCATAGTCCATATTAACCGCTACTCCACAACTATACATTAATCCTGCAATGGCATTGGTTTGTGTAGACGACGAGTTGGTGGTGATTGAATCAGGCATATTAGCCCACTGATAAGTAGTGTTCCCAAAGTTCACAGCCAGCTCACCGAATATTTTATTGGCAGGATTATAGGCATTATAACCATTGCCCTTAGTCGGGTAATTCCAGTACTTCATTACCTGTGCCATCGCAGTAGCCACACAACCTGTGTATGTTTTTTGCGGATAATAAGTGTAATCTATCGGACAGTAAGTATTATAATATCCCGATATCCCCGACGTAGTCGAAGGGTAGTTGATATACCGGTTGGTATTCTGATCCCAGATCGTTTTCAGCAAAGGCTGCACACTTGTAGCCGAACTATTCTGAGGTTGTATACCTGTATGTCCTTTTGCTTTGTCAGCACTGTTATTATTGTTGGTTTCATCATCCGTACCCAGCAATTCCTCCCATTGTGTTTTAATACTTTCCGACTGTGTCAGTCCATGCTCAACAATCCATTGTATCTGCCTTTTATAACCCTCCAGCCAATAAGCAACACTGCTGTTCATATTGCTCGTATCAAAACCGTTGTTCATCGAATAACCCAGAATAGGCAAGGTATTATCATCAGCCGATACTATTACAAAACCCCTGTCTTTATGTATACTAAACACATAAAAACAGTTGACAGTTTCCTTCGCTGTCAACACCAGTTTCATGTCATCTTTATTAATTCTGCCTGTAGCATTAGCAGCCTTAGTATTCATAAAACGCAGTCCTGCTGCGCAGGCCATACTATCGCTCACAGGTCTGCAAAAAGCACTGCATCCTGTTATAATAAATATATAAAGGAGTATACATTTTCCCATGCTTCAAGTTTTGGTTAGTTCAGTAAGTTTTATTATTGCTATTGTATCTATCCACTTTTCTCATAGTTATTATCGCATAATAACTTTTTCAAATATAATGTCAAACACAATCAACTTTTTATTTATTGTATTAATTGTCCATTGACAATCGTCAATTGATTTCAGCGCCCCTACGGTATTTGCTTCTATTCATAGTCTTACCAGAACCCTCAATGGTTGTTCCAACTCGCCGCAGGGTCTGGTCGCCGCTGCTATCTTTTTGACGCGCTGTATATAGCCCCCTTCAGGAGGACGGAGGTGTGCGCCAAAAAGGATAATTCGCTATGCCCCTCGCGCAAACACAACGTTCAGTCCTCCATATACCCCAGCTTTTAAGCCGGGGGAAAATATGAATAGATTGATTTGGCTTTATCCAAGACCATGCATACCATAGTTCCACTATTCAAGCTTATTTCTTATCCAAATAACGATGAGAGTATGACACTCAGTCATGCGAGCGTGACACTTAGTCATATGAGCGGGGCAAATAACGATTGTAGAGCCTCTAAAAGCACTAAGAGAATGGCAAAAAATTATTAGAGGAGGACAATTTTTAATTTGCTATAGGCAAAATGGAATTAGAGGACGGCAAAAAAAGGGCAGAGCAAGGCAAATAATGATACGGATGCCTCCAAAAGCAATTCGGTAAACATTTTAAAACTACAACATCCCCCAAAAGGCTGTTCTCCAAAGACCAATCCCCAAAGACCTAATTAAACTTCTCCGTCTTTTCATCACCGGTAATATCCCCATCGCTTCTTACTTGTATCTGCAAATGGCTAATCCATTCAGCACATTCCAGGCTATAAAGCCTTTCGTTTACATCCTTTATCACCCTCATCACCTCATCATAGGTTCCTTCCAGTACAGTATCAAAAGCCTGCACCTTATATTTTACTCCCGATTCCTCAATCACCGCAATAGCCTCATCCACCCACAAATAAGGATGCTTATCCAACACCACAGGAATGATCTGCATAGAAACATTTACCACAAACTGATGCATATTATAAAAAATAAGAATTAATAAATAAAATGTATTTGTATTCCCCCTGACTCCTGTCTCCTAATTCCTAACCTCCGGTATTTCCTCCACAATCATCACAGCACTTAAATTGATAGAACCATAAACATGTGGAAACTCCTGACCAATAGAAGGAGCCAGGTCATATTGTAAACGGTTGGTAAGGTTATCGGCATCAATGGTCAGCTTTACCAAGTCAGTCTTACCTTTAAAATACCTGTTCAAAACCCCATCTACCTGTTCTTTAGTACTACAATGAATGAATCCCTCCAAAGCCAAAGAATCAGCCACAAGCTGTCCGGTCTTCATAGCTTCATTCCATTCCTTCTGTGTAGTAACGTGATATATTATATTCATGTTTAAATATATAAAGTAAAAACAACTTCCAAACAATTATCCATTATCAATTATCAATTATTAATTATCCTTGGTATTCTTTGTTCCAGCATCATCAAATCAACCAACACCATTGCCGTAACAGCTTCCAGTACCACAGGAACTCTTAATGCAATACATAAATCATGTCTGCCCTTTACCGAAAAAGAATCTATTGTATTGGTTTCCCAGTTATAAGTCTGTTGTTCCTTAGGGGTGGATGAAGTAGGTTTAATGGCAATCCTGAATACCATTTCATTACTATTCGTTATTCCTCCCACTACACCTCCTGCATGATTGGTGACAGTTGCACCCGATGCATCTTTTATGGCATCGTTATGGTCCACACCAAACATCTTGGCCGACTCAAATCCTGTACCGAACTCTATACCCCTTACTGCAGGTATAGCAAATACAGCATGGCTGATAAGGCTTTCCACACTATCAAAAAAAGGTTCTCCCAATCCTATAGGAAGTCCATTCACCCTGCACTCTATAATTCCACCAATAGAATCTTTATGATCAATTGCTTTCTGCAATCCTTTATCTAAATCTGTCTCTCCACCTATCTCCAGGATAGTAGATACTACAGTAATGTTTTTTAAAAGTTTCTTGGCTATTACTCCAGCAGCAACTAAAGCCACAGTCAGCCTTCCGCTGAAATGTCCACCACCTCTGTAATCTTCATGATTGCCAAACTTCTTATTGGCTACAAAGTCAGCATGTCCCGGACGGGGTACATCTCTTTGCTTTGCATAATCGCCACTCCGGGTATTATTGTTTTCAAACAATATGGTCAATGGAGCCCCCGTAGTTTTATCATTGAATACACCACTCTTGAAGATGGGTAAATCTGTCTCCTGTCTTGGTGTAGTACCCTTTTGGGTACCACCCTTACGTCGTTCTATATCTGCCAGGAAATCATCAACAGATAATGGTAGTCCGGCAGGCACACCATCTATATTAATCCCAACAGATTCGCCATGCGATTCTCCAAAAATGTTCACCCGAAATATACGTCCGAAAGCATTCATGTTTTAAGATAATTTTACTCCTGATTGCTGTAAATGTTCATAGAAGTTAGGATAAGATTTATTAATTGCATCTGCTTCTTCTATTATAGTATTACCATCAGCTTTAAGTGCTGCCACAGCGCAAGCCATTGCTATCCGGTGGTCGTGATGGGAATGTACTTTATTGCCTTTAAGTTTTGCTGTACCTTTTACCAGCATCAGGTCATCCTGTAAAGTAATTTCAATGCCCATCTTCCCAAATTCTTCCTGTAAGGTAAGTGCTCTGTTACTTTCTTTATGTGCCAATCTGACAACCCCTTCTATCACCGTTGTACCCTTACAATAAGCAGCCAATGCAACCAAAGGAGGAAACAAATCAGGACAATCAGTTGCATCAAACTGAAAAGCATTCAGACCTAATAATGGAGTACTGATTTCTATACATTCATACTGAATGGAAACTATAGCACCTGAATCTTTCAGGGCCTCTAATATCTTTTTATCTGCTTGTGTAGAATTGATGTCCAATCCTTTTATCTGTAAAGTACCTGCTATTGCACCGGCCACTAATAAGAAAGCACCACCACTCCAGTCACCTTCTACAGTATAATTAATGATTTTATCCGCAGTTGTATTTGAATCAGTATAATTAAATACAAACTGTTCATAGTTTATATTCTCGGGAACCAGTAAACCAAAGTCTTTCATGACCTTCAGTGTCAAATCTATATAGGGTTTGCTCTTCAGATTATGAACTGTAATGGTTGCTGTATTACTTCCAGATGGGTGTGTAGAAGCCGCATAAGCCATTAATAATCCGGTAAGAAATTGTGAGCTTAAGGAACCATCTATCTCAATATCTTTTGGAATGAAAGGTCCTTGTACAGACAAAGGAAGTCTGCCATTATTCGATTGAACATCTACCCCTAACTGCGGTAAGATTTCGTCAAAGAAATCCATAGGACGGGTAGTTAAACTACCACTTCCTTTTATAGCTACTCTTTGATGGCTTAATGAAACAATTGGGGTAAACATCCGGATACTTAATCCGCTTTCCCCACAGTTAATGGAAACCTCCTCACCCCCTAGTGGGGTTACAGGATACACACCATTGCTTTCTATGAAAAGTTGATTATCCTTAAAAGTAGCGGTTGCTCCCAGGTTTCTGATAATATCCAATGCTGCTTTATCATCATTGGATATACCAGGATTATGTATGGTGGAATGACCCTTACAAACCAAAGCAGCAGCACAGGCTCTTTGCATAGAACTCTTAGAAGCCGGTGCAAATATTTCTCCTTTTACAGAGGATGGTTGTACTGTGACTGCTAACATGTATTCTCTTTATAATGAACCTATGAATTTTTCCAGTTGAGCCAGTGAAATGGTCTCAATGGTAGCCTTCCCTATTTTGTTTAATAATATATAATTCATCTCTTTACGGTCCCTTTTCTTATCCAGTTTAACGATGTCAAACACCTTCTTTTTATCAAACTCAAATTGAGTAGGAAGACCATATTTTTCCAGCACTTCTTTTATAAGAGGATTCTGTTTGAATCTTAATTGTTTTTCAGAAATATGACCTGCATATACCATTCCAATAGATACTGCCTGACCGTGCATCAACTTATATTGATTCTCTAAAGCATGCCCAAGGGTATGTCCAAAATTCAATAACCTCCGTTCTGCTTTTTCAAATTCATCATGCTGAACAACATTCAATTTAATCTGAGCATTACGCTGTATAAGGGCAGATGTTTCTTCCTTATTAGTCATGTAAAACTTCAGATCATGCGATTGCAGTTCCTTGAATAAATCAGCATCTTGAATACAGGCATGTTTTATAATTTCTGCAAATCCATTCTGCCATTGTACTTCAGGTAATGTAGTTAAGAACGTAAGGTCATGCAATATAAAGGAAGGTTGTTTGGTAAACCCTACAATGTTTTTATACACTCCTACATCAATCCCGTTTTTACCACCAATACTTGCATCTACCAGACCCAGCAAAGAGGTTGGTACAAATCCGAAACGTATACCACGCATATAAATGCTGGCTACGTAACCAGTGATATCTGTTACAACTCCTCCGCCTACTCCAACAACAAAGGATCTTCTGTCGGCTTCAAAGCCAATCATTTGCAGGATAATAGAATCTACAGTTTTCTGTATTTTATTCTTTTCCCCTGCAGGAATTACAATTGTTTTAAACGGCTTAAACTTTGCTGTATGAGCTTTGAATACATTCTCATCAGTAATGACTATAGTATGCTTAATATCAACTATATCCTTTAGTTCACTGATACTACCGTCAAAATAGAAGTCGGTTGAACTATTCGAAAACTTATACGTTTGTTTATCCATAATATGGTTGTTCTAACTATTCATAATTTTATTCTGATGGTTGATACTTTCCATATGTACCGCATCTAAATATTTTGTAATAAATTCCTCACTCAATCCAAGCTTATCGCCTTTTGCAACAGCTCTTTGTAATATCTCATTCCAGCGTGAAGTCTGCAAGATAGTAATATTATTATCTTTTTTATACTGTCCTATCTTTTCAGCCACTTTTATACGCTGACTAAGTATCTGCAACAATTCGTCATCAAGATGATTTATCTGCTGACGGAATTTCTCTAAAGCTGCATGATATTCTTCATTCGAAACATCATCTTTTCGCCATACAATGTTATCCAGTATCTCCGCTAATCTTTCAGGTGTAACCTGTTGTTTAGCATCGCTCCAGGCATTATCAGGATCAATATGTGTTTCAATAATAAATCCGTCATAGTTAAGATCTACTGCTTTCTGAATCACTTCCTGCAGTATAGCTCTGTTTCCGGAAATATGGGAAGGATCATTGATGATCATCAACTCAGGATTTCTTCTTTTCATTTCAATCGCCAGATGCCACATAGGAGCATTGCGATACTCTGTATTTCCATAAGAACTGAATCCTCTATGGATAAGGCCAATTCTGTCAATACCCGATTTAGCCACACGCTCTACAGCTCCCAGCCACAATTCAAGATCAGGATTAATAGGATTTTTTATCAGAACAGGAATATCTACACCCTTTAAAGCATCAGCTACTTCCTGTACGCTAAAAGGATTAACCGTAGTTCTTGCTCCTATCCACAATACATCAGCACCAAAATGTAATGCATCTTCTACCTGTTTCCCGGTTGCCACTTCCACAGTAAAAGGTAAACCGGTTAAGGCTTTTGCTTTCTGCATCCACGGAAGACCTTTAGTACCTATCCCTTCAAAAGAACCGGGACGTGTACGGGGTTTCCAGATACCTGCTCTAAGCATGTCTACTTTACCGGTAGCTTTCAAACGTTGAGCGGTAGCTACTACCTGCTCTTCTGTTTCGGCGCTACAAGGGCCACTGATAATAAGAGGACGCTTATTCCATACCTCATTAATTGATTTCGATTGTTCCAGTTCTTGCTGCATGCTCGCTTATGTTTTATATTTATGAAAAAGGTAAAAGCATAGTGCTTGTTACTTACTTTTTACTTTTACCTTTTTACTTTGCTTATCTGCTATTAGCGTCATTCATCCTGATTCTTCTGCCTTTGTAGTTTTTACCATCAATGGCAGCAATCATTTTTTTAGCGGCGTTCTTGTCAATCTCTACCCAACTGTTCATTTCCTTCATATCTATTCTGCCTAATACATCTTTACTCAGGTCACTCATGTCCAGAATAAATTGTAAGAAACTGGCTTTATAGAAACCATCTTTGGTACCAAGGTTTACGAATAAACGAACGGTATCACCATCACTGAACTGAGTAGGTCTTGCATCTCTTGAACGACCTCTGGTATCATCTGTGAATTCAGCTCCAAATACTCTCTTTTCTCTTTTTGCTTCCTTTAAATTAAGATCACCGGAGTTCTCGTAATATTTCAGGAATCTGTCAAATTCCATGGCTGCTACTCTTGTAAGTACTTCCTCTTTAGTAATGTCAGCAAATTTCTCCTGCAACATTGGTAAATAGGTTTCGTAATCACCATGAGATATGTCTGCCTGCAATAACTTCTCCATAAAGAAGTAAAACTGTTTTCTACAAACATCTTTACCACTTGGTAATTCAAGTTTATTGAACGGACTTTGAATCAATCTTTCTATACTACGTAAACGGTATAATTCTTTGCTATGAACAATACTCATACAGATACCTGTACTTCCTGCACGACCTGTACGGCCACTACGGTGAGTATACACTTCCATATCATCAGGAAGTTCATAGTTTATAACGTGTGTAATATCTTTTACATCAATACCTCTTGCTGCTACGTCGGTAGCAATCAGTAACTGTAATGTTTTATCCCTGAAGGCATTCATTACCTTATCACGTTGTTGCTGAGTCAGATCTCCGTGCAACGCATCTATATCATATCCTTCTCTTGTAAGCTTTTCAGCTATGTTCTGAGCATCAATTTTAGTACGGGTAAAAATCAAACCATAAATGCCAGGATTGAAATCAATCAATCTTTTCAATGCCTCATAACGCTGATGCGATTGAGTAACAAAATACTGATGATCAATATTTTTATTCCCTGTATTTACTTTACCTACAGTAATCTCGAAAGGAGATTTCATGTAACGTTTGCTTACCTTCTTTATTTCAGGTGGCATAGTTGCACTAAACAACCAGGTAGCCTCACGCTCAGGTGTATTCTGAAGAATAAATTCAATATCTTCCTGAAATCCCATGTTCAGCATTTCATCTGCCTCATCAAGGACAACATATTTTATCTTTTCCAGGTTAATTGCTT